>Ga0315288_10012180_pt1 | contig 10820 bp, 12 predicted proteins | sample YL17G11_20_MG_FD_203454 | JGI IMG/M metagenome (GOLD analysis project Ga0315288, IMG submission 203454) | Sediment microbial communities from Yellowstone Lake, YNP, Wyoming, USA - YL17G11_20 | ecosystem: Environmental > Aquatic > Freshwater > Lake > Sediment | place: USA: Wyoming | collected...
CATCGCTTAATCTGGCAAGGTCAACGTTAATTTCCCGCAGGTTTCGGTAGACATTTCTTCGTGCCGGCATTCTGCCTCGCGCCACATCACGGTAGGCCATCTCCAGCGATTCATCCAGTATATGGTCGTAGACTTCCAGCTCGGCTAACTGCACATTTGCCATTTCCATAGTATGCAGAACATCATCGAGATTTTCCTCTTTGCCGACCACCAGCGCCGCATCCCAGTCAACGACCACCAGGTCGCTGTTGTAGTAGCTGAGATACTGTTCGGTCGATTCTTCAACCTCCTGTTCGGACAATTGCGTGGAATCCTGTTCTTCCGTCAGTAATCCCGCAACTTCCCGGCGATTAGTCGTCAGCCAGTCATCGGCACAGATATTCTCACCATCAGCGCTGTGCGGCAATTCATATATACAAAAAATCGTATAGGCCTCATCCTGAGTAAGATTTGCGACCGGCCGAATGCAGTAAGGTATCAGCTCCCGCAGGATATTTTCAGCCAGCTCATATACTTGGCCCTCAAGGTGGTTGCCGGTAGCGAAGCTTGTGTCATGGTAGGATACAAGCTCCTGGAGACTTTCGACTTCGAACGGCACGCAAACTTTGATACTGATTGCCCCGACGCTGAACAATTTGACGCTTTTTCGTATTTTGATTTCGCCGTGCGGCCCATGCCTGGTTTCGGGCGGCAGCACAATCATTCTCGGGCGATAGAAGAAAGCGTTTTTCGGGCTGCGTTTGCTCTGGCCGGCGGAATAATCCTGTATCGGCAGGGAAAGCAGAGTTTCTGTCGGCATGCCTTTCATATCGTACGCCAAATCGAAGACGTAAACATATACAACCTCGCCGCGATATAACTTGCTTTTATTAGCGGTTTGTAAATCCTGTTTTGTTTCCATAGGAGCATCCTTCCATAGGTCATTAGCCAAACAGCTCTTTGAATTTTTTCTCTATGTCAGGGCTCTCGCAGAGCGTTTGGCCGATTAAACAAGCGCCTATGCCGACGGCCTGGAGCTTCTCGACATCGGCCCGCGTTTTTATCCCGCTTTCAGAAACCAGTTCGCTTTTATCCTCGACAAGTTCCGCCAATCGGGCAGTGGTTTTCAAATCCACTTCCATTGTCGCTAAATTGCGGTTGTTGATACCGAGAACGCTGTAACCTTTTTTTGGAAAACCGATGAGACTGCGAACCGCCAGCAGCGAATCGGCCTGGTGGACCTCCAGCAGAACCGTCAGCGTCAGCTCCGCTGCGAGTATCATTAAATCCATAATTTCGCCGGGCTTTAAGGCCTCTGCTATCAAAAGTATCGCATCGGCCCCTGCCGAGCGCGACTGGTAAACCTGCCAGTGGTCAATAATAAAATCCTTGCGTAAAACCGGCAAATCAACTGCCTGCTTAATAGCGTTTACATATTCGAGTTTGCCTTGAAAATATTTCTCGTCGGTCAAAACGCTCACCGCATCGGCCCCGCATTTTTTATAAATCTTCGCAATTTCCACAGGGTCAAAATCGCTGCGGATTACCCCTGCCGACGGTGATGCTTTTTTCACTTCCGCAATAACATTCAGGCCGCGATTGTTCGGTTTGGTGACAGCCTTATAAAAATTGCGGCACTTCGGCATTGAGCCGACCGCATCCTTAAGCTGTTCTAAACTCCTCTGCGACCTGCCGAGCGTTATTTGTGCCCGTTTGTCATTTATGATTTGTTCGAGTATGTTCACCAAAACTTTTCTCCGACGCACCACAAGACTTATCCTGCGACCTTCACATAAGCCATACGAAGCTGATTGAGCATGTTATTGAGGACATCCTGTTCCTCTTTACTAAGATTACCTTTGGTCTTTTCTCCCAGCGTCTCGAGCATATCGATATTATATCTTGCTATTTCGAGGTCCGGCTCTCTCTCCTGACCTTCTACTTTCAACAGTCCCATCGCAAAAAACGCCTGCGTCGCAAGCATGCTCAAAAGTGCCGCAAAATCGCCTTTCGGCAAAGGTCCGCGGCCAGCTTTTTTCTGCCCCTTTTTCTCGGTTTCTTCTTTTGCAGCGAGGTCTTCTTTTTCCTTCTGGGCCTGGTTCTTCCAGTCCTCATCGATTATCAGCTTCTTTTCCTGTTTTTTTTCTTCGGCCATAAAACACTCCTTTTCCGCTTACTATAATTTATGGTATTTTTTCATGTCCCTATCGACATCGCGTTTCTGCTGCCGTTCGGTAATTGACCTTCGTTTGTCATATTGCCTTTTGCCCCGCGCAAGGGCAAGTTCAATTTTTGCCAGCCCTCTTTTATTGAAGTAAATCCGCAAAGGCACAAGCGTAAAGCCCCGCTGTTCGAGCTTTGTCTTTATCTTGTAAAGCTCTGCCTTATGGAACAGGAGTTTCCGCTTTCTGGTCAGCTCATGGTTTCGCTCGCCTGCCTGCTCATATTGCGTTATGCTCGCCCCGACCAGCCAGCATTCGAGGCCGTCAATTCGTGCATAAGAGCCGCTAAGGTCGGCGGCACCTGCCCGCAGCGACTTTACCTCGCTTCCCAAAAGCGACATCCCGGCCTCGAACTTTTCGACAAGCTCGAAATTGTGGTAGGCCTTTTTATTGACCGCCGCCTGACCCTGTGTTTCCTTATCTTTATGCGATTTTCCTGCCATTTAAGCTATAATATCCAGCGGCAGCAAATTTTGCAAGGGCAATAGAATGACATCCGTAACCGGTCAGTTACGGGCGGGAAAGGCAAAAATCAATTAAGATTGCATTTACAGATACGCAAAACTTGAAAATTTCCGCCATAAAGCCGATATAAAGTATATGAAGAAAAATATCTTCCACAATATCGCATCGCTTGTTTCAGGCGGCCTTAAAGGTACCATCTCAAAGAGTAAATAGCGAATCGCCGTTAAGAGCCGGGCCCGAACGGCCGGTTCGTGTGCATAAAGAATACTATTACCGCCAGAACTGCCACTATCATGCCCGCTATTCCGAGTTTAACCTGAAATTTAGCCAGTTTATCCTTATACTCCAGACCTTTTTGAGCCGATTTCTCACCCTGGCTAAACACATATTTACTGATAAGGGCAAACCCGAGCAGAAATCCCAGAGCCGTCTGCAGTATCCCGCCGACAAAACTCGTCAGCCACCTTATTGGAACATAGTCCAGACCCAATCGCACCCACAACAGGGTATCAATGATAGCCCACACCCCGGCTATGAACGCAACCACCCCTATCCATTCCTGATACGGACCGATTTTCTCGATAAGCTCCTTCGTGTTCGGCTTTTTGGCAATTATATAATCCTTTGCCGCCAACGCCCCGCACACAAACAACAAAATGATAAATATCCATCCCATATCGTAATTCCTTAAAAATTATATTTTTACTTATTCCGCAAAATATCCGCCTGAAAAGACAAACTTGCCGATAATAACCTTTTCTACTATATTGTTATTCGGCATAAGAGCAGGATTATATTTAGTTATTGGAAACACAGGCAACACAGCGCGGTCTTTGGCCGCAACCAAAATTCGAAGCGCGAAGCTCGAAATCCGAAACAAATTCAAATGACCAAAAACCAAAATTCAAAACAAATTACAAGCATCTCAGTAAAACACGAGTTACGATAACATATATCAAAAAACGTGCAGAAAAAACAATAAGTTGAAGGATTGTAGTTTAGAGCCTGTCCGAATATCCCAATCTGCGGCTGATTTTTACTGTATAACTGCCTGTAAATCAAAGGCTTACGCGGTTTTTCAGAACATTAAAAAATTGCCTGCTATAACTTTCCCTAAAAAATTTTCTAAAAAAATGTATATTTTGCTTGACAATATGTAATGTATAACATACATTATGTTCGATAAGATATACATAACTCAAACTGACCAAATAGCCAGTTTGAGAATGCAAAAATTAAAGTGAAAAGTGCAAAATTGCGGAATGAAGCCTGAATTAACCCCTAAGGGGTAAAATTTAAACGCAGAGTTAAGGAGAAAAAGATATGAACAGGGTTCAAAAGATAGCATGGTATAATCTCATTGTAATATTTACCGTGATAATCATCGTGAGCGTAGTTTTTGCCGTGTTTTACCATATTTACGGCCTGCCTTATGCTCGACGTTCCTTAGGTATGCTCGGCCTGTTTGGCCTGCTGGGTCTATCAGCGATACTGTTTCGAGCAAAACCCGGCAAGGTTGATTTTGATGAGAGAGATTTGCTCATCCAGCGAAAATCCACCGCTATTGCATACTCTGTTTTTTGGATTCTTTGGATAGCCGGCAGTATGATTACCTGGGCAATAAAAGGAGCGGAAAACCAAATATCTGTCAATATCCTGCCCATTATGGTTATTCTCGGCGGCCTAACAGTTGTACTGGTTCAATCCGTCGCTATCCTATCCCAGTATGACCAGAAGGAGAAAAAACAATGAATAAAACCCAAAAGGGGGCGTGGTTTTCTTTTTTGAATTCTGTGATACTTGTCTTATATAGTGTTTACTGCTTCAGGGTGATACACAATGTGTTCTCTGGTGCGAGCACAATTAACTTTTGGCGATTTATCGTTTTTTCTGTATTGATTGTTTTCGGCTTTATGGGTGTTTCTGCTTTGATTTTCTACAGAAGCAAACAAAGTCCTGCCGAGCCTGAATCCGATGAGCGTGATGAACTCATAAAAAAAAGAGCCGCTATTGCCGCTTTTATATCTGTTTGGATATTATTAACAGCATCATACCTGGTTTTATGGATTAAGCTTGGGCTTAGTGCATCTGTGCCGGTTTTTGTCTTGCCATTGATTTACATAGAGATAGGCGTGTTTGTGCTGGTGATATACAATTTGGCTGTCGTTGTGCAATACTACATTGGGGGTAAAAATGGCCAACAGCGAACTTAAAAACCAGATTCGCCGGCTGCGTTTCGAAAATGGTGAAATAACCCAGCAGCAATTGGCTGACCTTGTCGGCGTTACTCGCCAGACCATTCTTGCCATTGAGGCAGGAAATTATTCGCCGTCTCTAACCCTTGCCTTTAAGATTGCAAATGCCTTCAAAGTCCCGCTTGAAACCGTATTCCAATATGAAGGCAAAAGTCCGGAAACATCAGCAGAAAATAAATAGACCTCTGTGCTTTACTCGAGGTGAACGACGCTTCTATCCTTGTCGGCTTTGAGGCTGGCTTTTTTGATGACGTCGTAAAGCTGGCGGCAGTGCCTTATCTTTTCAAATTCAAATTCGGGGTCTGTTTTGTCGGTAGTAATCAGCGTAACCCTGCCGATGCCGAAAATGCAGTCCGAAAGAGTTCTTCTGAGCCGCAGGTCAATTACGCGGAACATATCGATGTTATCGACCTTTCTGTCGAATATGCCTCGCGACCACTCAACGCGGTCTGCGGTAACTTCATAATGAATGCTTCTTAGCAAGACCATCCTGAATGCAATCAAAAGCAGTACAATGGCAGCCAGGCCAAGGCCTGCGGTAATGCGATACTGCGCAACCATCAGGATATGTTCCTTTGCAAGTTTCAGGTTAAGGAAACTGTCAGCCCAGTTTTCGATTGGGTATTTCAGTAAAAGCCCTGCAATAACAAGAACGAAAAAGCTCTTCACGGCCAGTGGGAATATGCCGAACAGCGAGGGTCTGGCTTCAAAAAAGAGTTTGCCGGATGCGTTTTCGTCGTTTTGGGGCTGAGAATCGGGCTCGGCGGCTGTTTGAAGCGCCTTTGCCTTATTGGTATTGAGGAATTCGCCGCAATAGCGGCACTTGACTGCACGGGACTGAATCACCTCGGCACAAAATGGGCACTCTTTGGTTTCGGTACAAGTAACAGGTTCCATAAGTTTATATATCGGAAAGGCGCCTTCAAAATCTCTAATCAATCCTTCGACTTTTCGGCCTACGGGTGCATCAGCCATTTATAGGTGAAACTCCACTGTCGCCAGCTGTCATCAGCGCGCATCTGCGCGCATCAGAGGGCATCCAAACGCATTCAGAAGCGCTCCAAAGATAGTCCAAAGTATGTCCAAAGTACGTCAAATGAAGCCAATGAGCAAGTATTGATTTTGTTTTAAGTTCATTCATATAAAAGACTTAAAGAAATTTTAACCACGGATTAACACGGATTTTCACGGTTTTTTTTATTTTAAAAGACTGGTCGCTGACGCTTGCGGCTCTGTTATGCAAATTTCAAAGAGCAGGAGGCGCAGACAAATACTGCATAGACACATTCAATTGTCAAAGAATGGTCTTGTTGCTGGTCTCCAGTCTCTCGTCGCTTGTCGCTGGTGAACAGAAAACTAACCCAGAACACAAAACGAGGACAGAAAAATAGCGTCTCTCTACAATGGGGCGAAGCTGCGCGTTTGGCTCAAAAAAGACGTTGGCCACAGAGGTCACAGAGGACACAGAGAAGTGATAACTTATTGTAGGAAAAGGAGTAAGAGAATCTGAAAATTTTTTTATTTTTTTCGGAATTTGGTCGAGAGTACCTGCGCGAATGGTCGAAGCCGTGGCTCGGGACTCGTCGCTCGTCGCTTGTATCTCGTATTGCGGGGGTGAAAAGGTTGAACGGTGAAACGGTAAAGAGTGGCCGATTTGTAATTTCCGATTTCCAAATTCCAATTGCCAATTTAAGATGAAGATGCGGATTGTTTCCCGCAAAGGCGCAAAGTGAATATGAGAGAAAAATAGAAAAAAATCTGAACCACAAAGAAATTTATTATTAAAAAATATTAAACCACGAAGGACACCGAGAAACACGAAGGAAGAAAATAATAAATTAATACTTCGTGAACATTCGTTTCTTCGTGGTGGATAAAAGGCGGCTATAATTGTTCCTTAGAATTTATTGCCCGCAAAGGCGCAAAGACGCCAAGTTATTATTCCAGTTGGTTCTTCAATATTTATCCGCCGGAGTTTACCCTTGTCATTTTGTGAAGCAATCGGCAACAATTATCACTTATCAGTTATCAATAATCAATTAAAATGGCCACAGAGGGCACAGAGTTCACAGAGAAAATAATCAATTATCAATAATCATTTTAAAGGCTCGGCCAATCTCTTTTATTAAATGATTCCGCGTTTGCAAAAAAATTTACACACCTTACAAGGCTTTGTTTTTGCTCAGCGTCCAGTACGTTCGAGGAACTCAAGAATGTTGCATGCAAGGCTGATTCGCTCTCGAATCTCATTACGAAGGGGTTCGTTCTCGAAACGTTTGCCATCGATTTTTGTTAACTTAGCTTCGATATTTTCGCGTAAGGATCCCTCATCGATTGTAAAACCGTGTTCTCTTTGGTATTGGTCAACAAAATGATGCCAACGGTTCATGTCGCGAAGATCCTTTGTATACCAATTGCTACTCCCCAGCCAAGCATCCAGAGCTTTTTGAGTATTGGGTTTAAGCTGCATTTGTTCTCCTTTTATTACTTCTAATAGCCTTTCAAAAACCAGTTTTACCACACCATTTTAACGATTGCCAACGCTCTCTATCATCTCAACAAGGTCGGTTGCTGAGATAAGCTGTATAGGTTTATCTTTCGCAAACTTTTCGACTCCTGTAGTGAAGCCAGTAGGACAAGCAAGGATTGCACTATCCGCCTCAAAGTGTATCATTGCACCATAGAGGTCTCGAATAGCACCAACACCTATTGGATTCCCGTGTCCTTTACATTGCACAACTATTACCTTTTCGTCCTTCCGTAAAAACAAGTCCACCCCTTCATCACCCGAACCTTTCGTTATTTCAACCGCATATCCTAAATCGGAATACAAACGCGCTAACGACACCTCAAACTCAACTCCCCTCAAGGACTCCCAATACTCTTCACGTCTTCGCTGGTAATCTCGCTGTGCTTTTTCAAGGCTTCTTTGATAAATTCCCTGTGCTCTTTCATAGTTTTCCACTTTTTCACGTAACGGCCTTGACAGTTCTTCAACTTGCCTAAAACGCTTATTCCTACATCTTTCTTTTCTATTTTCTAAACACCATACCACCAATTCACAAATAATAGCCCAAACCACAACGCCTCCAATAAGAAGCCATATTACAACACCTATCGTTAGTCCTGCGATTAGACCTGTTATAGCAGCACTTCCAATAACTAGAAAAAAAACGATATATTGAGCCTTTTCAGAAAGTTTTTCCACCGGAAAATCTGCCAGAATAGGAAAGCCTTCTTTGATAGCTTTTTCATACTCTTCGGCTGTTAAACCGAAATCTTCAGGTACTGGCTTTTTCATAGTTATATCTTACAAAACCTAACAATAATTATACAATTTTATCCGCCTATGGCGGACTCGTCCAATCTCTTTTATTGAATTATTCGGCTACTACTTTGTTTTGTCCCAGATTTGAGCTTCTCGAATTCCTGGTACTTGATGAATCAATTCATCTTGGAGAAGTGTTAGATCCTTCCATTCTGATTCAAATGCCTCTTTCAGAGCATTGAGCACATTTGAATCATTGCCAATCACACCACTGAACCTTCCGTCATTCTTTCGTACAAACAAACAGTATTTAGTGTCATTTACGAAAAAACGAAACTTCCCACGGCATTCGTGCGGTAAATATCTAACATCACCCCCAAGTTTCCTTATAACCTCAAGTGTAATCGTAACCTCAGGATCATCTGGGCAAGCTATTTCACTTAGAGGAAGCATATGAGGCTTCTTAATATAGCTCACCACTTTTTTTGCGACAGATACTATGTCGGAGATAATAGCCTTTACGCCTTCTTTGAGTTCAGGGTAATCTATGATGACTTTATAGATCACAGCTAATAAAGCCAAAAACTTCGCAGCGATAAGAACATTGTTTTCAGCCTCCCCTTTCCGAAAATAAATGAACTTGGCACCAGGGCGTAGGAAGGTTATCTGTATTTCAGTAAGTTTAGTTAGGTCAACATCAAATATCTCTAACATAACTTCATCTTGCATTTGTTACCTCATCTTCCCAAATACCTAACATAATAATATATAACACTTTTTACGATTTATTATTGTCTTTCTCTGTGCCCTCTGTCGCTATAAGAAAGTTTGCATTTTCTTTTCACAGCTTAACTGTGTTTGTTCCTTAAGCAATCCATAAGGGTGCATTATGGCAGAAAAAGTTCAAAAGTTAAAGTGGAAAATGTAAAATTGCGGAGGATGGGGGCGTTTTGATTGATTATGGATTATTGACATTGAGGAATACTCTACAATCATGGGCAATGGTTCGACAGGCTCACCATTCCATGCCCATGCAAAACTGGATTCCCGATCAGGTCGGGAATGACAGCACCCCGAAGCAGGCTTCGAGGGCTAACCAATAAGGGTTTGAAAAGTAAGAAGGGTGTGAAGGGTGGGAAGAAAGTGCATAAGTTCACAAGGCACAAGTGCATAAGTAAAAAGGGTGTCTTGCAGGGCAAACGTATTAATTTGACTTGCAAAGGGGCGGTTAAGTATATATCATTATCATGTCTTGTGGGATGAAAGTAAACTTATTTTGAAAGGGACAATATGAAAATCGGCAAAATAATAACACTGGCAGTTGGGAAAAAACAAACTTATTTTGAAAGGGGCAATATGAAAATCGTCGGCAAAATTCTGAAACTGATAGTTCTGATTGTCGTTATCGTTCTGGTTGCTGCGGTCGTTGCGTTCCATCTGTACAGCGGGCAAATCATCAAATCAGGCGTGAAAACCGCTGCCTCAAACGCACTGAAGGTAGGCGTGGACATCAACGACATAAGTCTTTCGATTCTCGGCGGCAGCGTCGCAATAAACGGCCTGATAATAAACAACCCACCCGGCTACACCTATAAGAATCTGCTTGAGCTGAATAAAACCGACATAGCAGTCAACATTCGCTCACTGATACAGGATACGGTGCATATCAAAGAGATTAAACTTGACGGCATGGACCTGGTGATTGAACAAAAGGGTTTTTCCAATAATTTGCAGGAGATAATAAAAGCTCTGCCTGATGAAAAAACGCAGCAGGGCCAAGCACCGGCAGGGAAAAAACTTGTTATCGACGACCTTGAAATTACAAACATCAGGGTAAAGGTGAAGATGCTGCCCGTGCCCGGCAAAGCCGACACAGTGTCACTTAATCTTGCACCGATAAAGATGACAAATCTGGGCGGCGATAACAAGCTCGATATGGCGAAACTATCCGCAAAAATTATGGTCGCAATAACGCAGGGTATTGTTCAGCAGGGAGCGGGCCTGCTGCCGGGCGATATGCTTAAGACAATGAACTCAACACTGGGCGAGGTAACAAATATCGGCAAAGCCGCTGTAGAGGAAGGCAAGAAGGCCATCGAGTCCGGCACAGGAATTCTCAAAGGTGCAACGGACCTGCTGAAGCCGAAAAAGTAATCTCGTATTGCGCATTGCGTGAGGATGTCGATAAAAACGTATAGAGACTTGAATATCTGGGATGCCGGAATCGCATTGGTTAAAGACGATTATGAAACTAAAAATTCTTTGTATCGGTGATGTAGTTGGCCGACCCGGCAGGCGAATACTCGCCGACAAACTAAATTCGCTGGTCAGGGAACACGATGTCGACTGCGTAATAGCCAATGCCGAAAACGCAGCGGGCGGCAGCGGACTGACGCCCCAAATCTACGACAAACTGCTGCGGTACGGTGTAAATCTGGTTACGCTTGGCGACCATACCTACCGCAAAAAAGAAATAGTACAGACCTTGGAAACGGCTGACAATATTGTCCGGCCTGCAAATCTCTCGGAACACTCGGCAGGCAAAGGCTGGGCAATTTACAAAACCGGCAAAGGCCCTTCGGTTGCGGTAGTCGCTTTGATAGGCCGGATTTTTATGAAGCCGGCCGATTG
>Ga0315288_10012181_pt1 | contig 10818 bp, 9 predicted proteins | sample YL17G11_20_MG_FD_203454 | JGI IMG/M metagenome (GOLD analysis project Ga0315288, IMG submission 203454) | Sediment microbial communities from Yellowstone Lake, YNP, Wyoming, USA - YL17G11_20 | ecosystem: Environmental > Aquatic > Freshwater > Lake > Sediment | place: USA: Wyoming | collected...
TACTCTTCTTGTAATAGTACCATGTCCAAAGCAATTTCTACGTCAAAATTGGCCTTTGGCAACAGCAGACGGATATTTTTCTTTTCCAATTCGGCAACTTCCTTAAACAACGCCTTCCGCATCTGTCCACTTAACCGTTTTAACAATTCTTGATTGGTTCTTTTTTTAAGCAGGTTTAACAGACTAATCTTAAAATATTTCACAGGCTTGGTTCTAACTTTAAAACCAATATATTTCATTTTAGCTAGAAATTTTAAAGAGCCGGGATTTTTTCTGTCGGTTCCATAATAAAAAAATATTTTTATTGGCTTTAAACTCTTTAAATATTTATATAAAACTAAAAGATTAAAAGATAGTCTTTTTTCTCTAGCCCAAGCCTTAATATTGGCATAGTCAATAAACACAATTGCTTTATTTTTAATTTTTAACTTTTGGATTATCATTTGTTTTATTTCGAATTTTGAATTTTGGTCATTTAATATTATTTAGAATTTAGGATTTAGTGCTTAGGATTTTTCAAAATTCGGATTTTGGTATTCGAATTTTTATTCTTAAATATAGAATCTTAACAAATCCCAGCCTTTTATTTCCCATTTTCCTTTTTCAATTTCTTGCATTCTTAGTCTTATTTCCAAATCATAACCCAAAAAATCAGCCAAGACAGCGCCGGAAATTTTGCCCAATTTTAGATCATTAAATAACAGATTTTTAGGCAATAATAAAGTATATTCAAACTGGTAGTTTTTGGGTTTTAATTTTAGCTGATAATAAGGACATTGATCAATTTTTACTTCTTTAAACTCACTAATAACACCAGTATAGGTAAAATCAAAAACAGCGCTGGTTTTGTCTATTTCTGTTTTAATGGTGGCGCCGGTTAAAGGCTCAAGCGTCAATTGCCAGCAAGCAGAAGGACTGCTTTCTTCTGGTCTTTCTTCTTGTATTGCTAAGGCTTTTAGCTGCAGTTTATCATAGACGCTGTGGAGGGTATTGAGTTTTTCCTGGGAAAGAGGTGAAGAAACCGGCTTTTTAAATAAACTTAATTTTTTCTGCCAGGAAAGATAATAAACAAAAACAGCGCACAAGATAAGAAAAAGAAGACTTAAAAAAATAACCAGCTTTTTTTTGCGAGAAAAATTCATCCTAAAACTATAGTAGAAGCTATGAGAGATGATGTCAAGAACTGACTATGAAACCTGTTTTTTTAATTTCTCCCAAAGTAGTGAAGGGTGAAGCTTTGGCATAAGAACCAAACAGGACTATTTTTTTAATCCTGATTTTTTTTCTAGGTCTTGTTTATAAAGCTGAATTATTTTTTTAATTCTTTTAACAACCATAAATATAACTCCTTCATTAGTATTACAAAAAAGCCTTTTTGTCAATCAGAAATAGACTTATAGTATCCATACATTAGTTGGCTTTATGATCATAAATTTAATCATTTAATGATTAATATGACTAGCCCGATAGTAGCACTCTCTTCTCTTTTTTGCAATGTTGAGAGATTATGAAGAAAGTTTATTGGCCTGGCATCATAATCGCAATCGGAGTAATGGAAGAGGCTTGGATTTCCGCATCAGTAAGGGTATCGCGCAGGGCAAACTCTTTAACATAAACAACCATTGCATCGCCGTCAAGAAAAATACCGGGTACTTGAACTAATTGGTTTATAGTCCCCACATAACCATGCCCAGTTAGATATACAGGAGCGCCATTAATAGGCAGTATTTTCTCTACCCCGCCGGCATCAACTCTTAAACCGTCTGCGCTTGCTCCTAAAACTCTAAACTGGACAACATATTCTCGACCCGCACTTTCCGGAATAACCCCCCAGTTATTATGATCGAAAGCTTGTTTCTTAAATTGCCCCTCTCCGTGATCAACATGAGCAGGCACTTCTTCTGGCGCCATTACTGCTCCTCCTGGTTGAGTTTCTGGAGGTGGTGGAACCGGTGTTGGTTCAACTGGTATTGGTGTTGCCTCAACTCCACCAGGCGTGGGTAAAACTGGAGCAGGAGGTGGTTGTTCTCCTCCTGGTGTAGGAGCAACAGGTGGAACTGCGGTAGGAACTGGTTGTTCTGCTACTTGGGGAACATAAGCAGCAATATCTGCATCTTTAACCCAGACTATTCTGCCTCCGGGAAGTTTAAGTTTGGCATAACCATCAGTTGACTCACTTAAGACTTCTATTCCGGGAATACTTACTTGTAAAGAACCTGCTACTTGGGGGTTTCCTTCGCCATCAAAGATTAAACTGCCATCAGCTGATACTTCATAAGCAGTAATATTGCTGCCTGCTTCCAGAGTAAAGGTAAACAGAATCTCTTCCTCTGGTTCTGTTGCTGCCGGTGCTTCTGTAGGAGAAGTAACAGCCCCCCATTCTCCAATCTGTGAAATTTGTTCTGGGCTTTGTATTTCTGACCAGCGGACAATCATCTGTCTTACCGGATTGCCATTACTATCTAAAACAGTTAAAGTGCCTGTTTCCGGATCGCGCACAATTGATTGACCTTCATCTAAGTTAAATCTTTTAACAACATCACCTGTCCACATGCCTCTGCCATCAGGTAAAATTGTAATGCCTTGTCCATCATTTTCCAGCAACAATCTTGCCGTCTCTGGTAAATATAAAACCACTATTCTATATTGACCATCGACTTGAACCATAAAAGCAGATTCTGCCCATGCTGTTGGGCCGGCTTGGCCTTGCTCTGCATTCCAAGCTCCCGGCAGAATAACATCCGGCACAACGCCCTCCCGCCTATCGCCGCTCAACCAAACACCTGCTTGGCTATTCCATTCATAACCGGCTGGCCCCTGGCCTAAGACAGCCAGGTTTTCGCCTTCTTCAATTTGCCCGATGAAACAATTTACATTACCGTCACTGCCCGCCACTATTTTCCAACCCTGACTTTCTGCTCCCACTAAACTGGCTAATTCCTGACCATTCCAAATAAATAACTTTAAAGTTGCTCCTCCCATCTCTAAAGTCTGGCCCGGGATTACCGGCCCTTCAGTCACAACAGGCGTAGGTGAAACTTCGGCAGGAGAAGTGACAGTGGAACCCTCTGCTGGTGTCGGCGCCACAGTTCCTGGTGTTCCTCCTTCACTACAACCAGTAGTTAAAGAAAGTATTAATCCAGTTAAACCTAATCTTTGTAGGTTGCGACGCAATCTTGGGTTTTTCACAAGCGTTGAAGTAGCTAAAGCTTCCAGAAAACTTAAGGCCGCTACTGTTGGCAGCCAAGGAACAGAATTATCTTGATTTCTCTCTTGTTCTGAAGTTGGAGGAACTGGAGATTGATCTGGCTGCCTAACGGCTGTTCCGCTATAAATCTTATCTGCTTTATCAAGAGGAAATAACGGTGGTGAATTAGGAGGTAATTGATCCAATGAAGCAGAAAGACCAACAAGTTCTTCCGGAGTGGCTGCAGCCTTATTTACCTGCGAATCCCCTGTCATCTCGGCATTAGGAGCAGTAGCTACCTGTGCTTCTTGCAATAAAGACATTTTTTTCCTTTTAGTTACCTAAAAGATAATATGACTAGCCCGATTTTAGCACCGTCTTTTCCTTTTTGCAATATGTATATAGTATGTAACTATAGGAGGGTTGTTATTTCTTTTGGCAGGAATAGCACTTTAATAGCACTTTCATTATTGATTCTATAAATCTTTATTGTTAAAATATAAAAAATGATGAATAAAGATCAAGAAATTGTCAATTATTGGTTAAGATCCGCTAAAAGAGATTGGGAAACAGTACAAATTTTGTTTGATAATAAAAAATACGACCAGGCCTTATTTTATTGTCATCTTTTTTTGGAGAAAACTTTAAAAGCGGTTTTTCTTAAAAAACAAAAAAAGATTCCTCCTTATACCCACAAGTTAACGCGTTTAGCTTTATTGGCTGAACTTGATTTAACTTCAAGCCAAAAAGACCAACTTGATGAAATTACTACTTTTAATCTTGAGGCACGTTATGATGACTATAAATCTAGATTTTATAAAAAGGCTACCAAAGATTATGCTAAAAATTATCTTATAATTGCTAATAATTTATCTCAATGGCTATTAAAACAAATATAAAAACTAGTATTAAAAAGTTCTGTAAGGCAGTAGAAAATAGAGGTTTTCCTTTAGATAAGGTAATTATTTTTGGTTCTTATACCAGGGGAAAGAAAAAATATAATGATATTGATTTGGCTTTATTTTCCAAAAAATTTGGTAAAGATAGAACTGAAGAACTGATGTTTCTGAGTAAAATGGCAACAATGATAAATCCCCTTTTGGAAGCTCATCCCTTTAATACCTCCGAACTTAATGACAAATATAGCACCCTTTTGGCTGAAGTAAAAAAGGGTCAAGCGCTGAAATTCATCTAGAACTATTCTTAAATTAGGAATAAAATATCACTTCCTGGGACCTCTTCGAGTCTGAACCTCAGAGCCGAAGGCCTGAGTTTATCGAAGGGTCATAAGACAAGATTACCGTATTATTGTCCCATTTACAAGACAATAATTAGAAAAATTCATCCTAAAACTATAGTAGAAGCTATGAAGAACGATGTCAAGAATTAACGCTGATTATTTAACTTTTTTATTTTATTCTTAATTTCAATTATCGCCAGCCTTTTTTCTTTTTGCAATTTTTTAATTAACCTAACCCTATCGATCATTTTTAGTTCATAAAGCTGGTAACCACCCTTAGAATAGTCTTTAACTTCTAAAAGTCCTTCTTTAGTCCAATAGCGAATAGCTGACACTGTCTCCCTTGTTTTTTTAGCTAACTCACCAATTTTCAATAGGCTAACCTTTAATTCTTTCTTTTGTTTTATACCCTTAGTTAAAGGCTTGATTGCAGATTCGCCTTTAGCGGCATTAATATAAGCATCTAAGGAACGATCAACCGCTTGCTCAACTATTTGATAAAACAAACCCAGGTCATTTTTTGTCTGACCAATATTTACTGCCTCAAGGTATTTTATTCTCTCTTCGTTTTTTATTATTGCCATTGGATAAGAATTGATAATAAGGATCAGGTTCATTAAAAGCCTTGCCGTCCGGCCATTACCATCAATAAAAGGATGAATAGAAACAAGCCGAAAATGAGCATCAGCCGCTACTCTAACAGGATGGGTATTTTGCTGTTTTTCTAACCATTGAATAAACTCAGCCATATGATATGGCACTTTATGGAAATTGGGAAATTCAACATCTGTTCCCCTAATAAACACTTCTGTTTGCCTGTATTTACCCGCCCATTGGTCATCAATACCAGTAAAAACGACTTTATGAATTGTTTTAATATCATCTTCGTTTATAAACTGATGGCTTTTTTTATGTTTAACCAGCTCAGTGATAAAATCTAAAGCCTTGGCGTGATTAACTGCTTCAAGCTGGTCTTTTAGCGGTTTACCGCTGATAACCGCTCCCGTTCCCTTCTCTAATACCTCGGCAGTTTCTATTCTGGACAAAGTATTACCCTCGATAGCATTAGAAGAGTACGTCAACTCAACCCTAAGCCAGTCCTCAAGGTTTTTGATTATATCTTTTGGCAGAGGTTTTAAGCTTTCAAGCTGTCTCTTTTTTTCGCTTAATTCTTTAAGAAGTGTTTTCATATTGTAAAGTATAAAGTATTACTTTATGGTTGTCAAGAAGCAGAGATGAATAGCTTTCCTATCCCATTTTTCTCTTCCCGGAACTAAAACTTGTTGAAGTTGTTTTTCTGCTTTAAGTGCTAATCTATCATCAATACCTGAGATGTTTAATAATCCAAGAACTTTTTCTACAGATTTGAGGTCTAATTTATAACAAGGAGGTTTAGGAATAAGAATATTTTTCTCAGAGATTAAGAAGAGGAGCAGTAGCTACCTGTGCTTCTTGCAATAAAGACATTTTTTTCCTTTTAGTTACCTAAAAGATAATATGACTATAGTATTACAAAAAAGCCTTTTTGTCAATTAGAAAATAGACTTATAGTATCCATACATTAGTTGGCTTTATGATCATAAATTTAATCATTTAATGATTAATATGACTAGCCCGATAATATACTTTCTTTTCCTTTTTTGCAATGTTGAGAGATTATGAAGAAAGTTTATTAGTCTGCGCCTGATATCATAATGTCAAGTGGGGTGATTGAAGAAGCTTGGATGTCGGCTTTAGTAAGGCGGGCATCACGCAGGGCAAACTCTTGAACATAAACAGTCACTAAATCGCCGTCATTGAAAACACCGTCTACTAAAACTAATTGGTTTATAGTCCCCACATAACCATGATTTGTCAGATATACAGGAGCGCCATTAATAGGCAATATTTTCTCTACCCCGCCGGCATCAACTCTTAAACCGTCTGCGCTTGCGGCTAAAACTCTAAATTGGACAACATATTCTCCGCCCGCACTTTCCGGAATAACCCCCCATATTCTATGATCGAAAACTTTTGTATTAAACTGCCCTCCTCCATGATTAACATGAGCCGGCACTTCTTCAGGCGTCATTACTGCTCCTCCTGGTTGAGTTTCTGGAGGTGGTGGAACCGGTGTTGGTTCCGGAGGAGGTGGTACTAGTGTTGGTTCAACTGGTATTGGTGTTGCCTCAACTCCACCAGGCGTGGGTAAAACCGGAGCAGGAGGTGGTTGTTCTCCTCCTGGTGTAGGAGCAACAGGTGGAACTGCGGTAGGAGCTGGTTGCTCTGCTACTTGGGGAACATAAGCAGCAATATCTGCATCTTTAACCCAGACTATTCTGCCTCCGGGAAGTTTAAGTTTGGCATAACCATCAGTTGACTCGCTTAAGACTTCTATGCCGGGAATACTTACTTGTAAAGAACCTGCTACTTGGGGGTTTCCTTCTCCATCAAAGATTAAACTGCCATCGGCTGATACTTCATAAGCAGTAATATTGCTGCCTGCTTCCAAAGTAAAGGTAAACAGAACCTGCTCTGCTGGTTCTGTAGGAGGAACTTCTGTAGGAGGAGTAGAAGTTGGGGCAAGAGTGGCTTGGGAAAAAATAACGGTAGCCATAGGTTCTTCTTTTGTTAACTGGGTGGCGGTAGCAGTGACAGTGGAACCCTCTGCTGGTGTCGGCGCCACAGTTCCCGGTGTTCCTTGTGTACAACCAGTTAAAGAAAGTATTAATCCAGTTAAACCTAATCTTTGTAGGTTGCGACGCAATCGGGGGGTTTTCACAAGTGTTGAAGTAGCTAAAGCTTCCAGAAAACTTAAGGCCGCTACTGTTGGCAGCCAAGGAACAGAATTATCTTGATTTTTCTCTTTTTCTGAAGTTAAACCAGTCTGTAGTGCGCTTTCGGTTGGCAGGGCTTGATCTGGCTGCCTGGCGGCGGTTTGCCCGCTATAAATCTTATCTGCTTTATCAAGAGGAAATAACGGTGGTGAATTAGGAGGTAATTGATCCAATGAAGTAGAAAGACCAACAAGTTCTTCCGGGGTGGCTGCAGCCTTATTTGCCTGCAAACCTACTTCTGTTATTTCGGCAGTAGTTACATGTGCTGCTTCTTGCAATAAAGTCATTTTTTTCCTTTTAGTTACCTAAAAGATAATATGACTATAGTATTACAAAAAAGCCTTTTTGTCAACCCAGAAACAGACTTATAGTATCCATACATTAGTTGGCTTTATGATCATAAATTTAATCATTTAATGATTAATATGACTAGCCCGATAATATACTTTCTTTTCCTTTTTTGCAATGTTGAGAGATTATGGAGAAAGTTTATTGGCCTGGGCCTCCGTCGCCTGATATCATAATACCAAGAGGGGTGATTGAAGAAGCTTGGATTTCCGCATCAGTAAGGGCATCACGTAAGGCAAACTCTTTAACATAAACAGTCACTAAATCGCCGTCATTGAAAATACCAGGTACTAAAACTAGTTGGTTTATAGTCCCCACATAACCATGACTACTTAGATATACAGGAGCGCCATTAATAGGCAGTATTTTCTCTACTCCGCCGGCATCAACCCTTAAACCGTCTGCGCTTGCTCCTAAAATTCTAAACTGGACAACATATTCTCTGCCCGCACTTTCTGGAATAATTCCCCAGTGCTTATGCTCAAAAGCTCTTTTATTAAACTGCCCCCCCCCATGATTAACATGAGCCGGTACTTCTTCTGGCGCCATTACTGCTCCTCCTGGTTGAGTTTCTGGAGGTGGTGGAACTGGTGTAGGTTCCGGAGGTGGTGGTACTGGTGTTGATTCAACTCCACCAGGCGTGGGTAAAACCGGAGCAGGAGGTGGTTGTTCTCCTCCTGGTGTAGGAGCAACAGGGGGAACTGCGGTAGGAGCTACTGGTTCTGAAGTGGGTTCAGCTGTTCTAAGATAAGCTAAAATTTCAGCTTTTTTAAGCCAGAGCTCTTTAGTATTACCCGCCATTGTAACATTAACTTTTACCAATCCTCCTTCTTCTATAAAATTTCCTTCATTATCCTCTAAAATATCAATTTGGGCATCTTGAGAAATAAAGACCCATTTTCCTTCTTCATTAGGTTGAGTGTAAAGCCATATCTGTATCCCCCGCTCAAAATCAAAATCAAAATCTCTAATTTCTTCCTCTGGTGCTGTTGCTGCCGGTGCTTCTGTGGGAGGAGTAGAAGTTGGGGCAAGAGTGGCTTGGGAAAAAATAACGGTAGCCATAGGTTCTTCTTTTGTTAACTGGGTGGCGGTAGCAGTGACAGTGGAACCTTCTGCTAGTGTCGGCACCGGAGTTTCTGGTGTTCCTTGTGTACAACCAGTTAAAGAAAGTATTAATCCAGTTAAACCTAATCTTTGCAGGTTGCGACGCAATCGGGGGGTTTTCACAAGCGTTGAAGTAGCTAAAGCTTCCAGAAAACTTAAGGCCGCTATTGTTGACAGCCAGGGAACAGGTTTATCTTGACTTTTCTCTTTTTCTGGAGTTAAGCCAGTCTGTAGTGCGCTTTCGGTTGGCAGGGCTTGATCTGGCTGCCTGGCGGCTGTTCCGCTATAAATCTTATCTGCTTTATCAAGAGGAAATAACGGTGGTGAATTATCGGGTAACTGCCCTGGCTGAGCAACAAGATCACGAAGTTCTTCCGGGGTGGCTGCAGCTTTATTTGCCTGCGCACCTACCCCTGCTATCTCGGCATTAGGAGCAGTAGCTACCTGTGCTTCTTGCAATAAAGACATTTTTTTCCTTTTAGTTACCTAAAAGATAATATAACTATAGTATTACAAAAAAGCCCTTTTGTCAACCAGGAACAGACTACATATTTGTTATATACAAAATACTATAAGACATCTTTATTTTTAATAAAAATTTATCTTTATAAATTTTTAAGATAAAGATTTAGGTAAAAAAGTAAATCTTTTGGTAAATTTTCTTTGACCCAAAACTTTTGTTTCTCATCTAAAAGTTTTCCTAAACCTTGAAGCAAATGCCTTTTCTTAACTTTTTTTACTTTTTCGATAGCTTTTTTAAGCGCCTGCCTTAAATTAACCTTGCTATTTTCCTTTAAGACTTCTTCATTGATCTGCCAATCATTTTTAAGATAAAACCAGAGGTCAAAAAGATCACGACTGGCAAATTTTTTTCTGGTGATTAAGGCGGAAAGTTTTCCCGCTGCCATATCTTGTTTTGCCATCAATAAAACTGGTATGCCTAAATAATTTTTAAGTTTAAATTCTGCTTTAGATGGTCTTTTGGAAATTTCAATTTTTACCTTCCTCTCCCCCTTTTTATAACTTAATAAAAAAAATAAGGTATATCTTTTATTAGTCGCGTCAACTAGATTACCGAATTCAGTTAAAAGTTCTTTCAGTTTCTCAAATACCAACTCTTTTTTTTTAAGATCCAAAAGATTAAAGTCTAAATCTACCGATAAACGAGGCAGATTATAAAATAGAAAAGCCGCTGTTCCGCCTTTAAATCCTAAGCTATTTCTCAAGTCAGGATCACTGTAAATTGCTTTTAAAATTTTTATTAAAAAAATCTTATGGATATCTTTATTTAACATCTTCGTTTTGATAGATTTTAAAATAATCAAGTATTCTTTTTTCAAAAGCTTTATTCGTATAGATTTTTTTTATTTCTTCTATTTTCTCCCAATCGATTGGTTTTAAGTTATCAAAATGATAATCTTTATAAAGAAAAACTGCATCTAAAAAAGCTCTTTCCTTTGAAGCAATAAAATAATTATCTTTTTCAATAATTCCTATTTTATTTAAAAGAATTTTATCTTTAATTTTTCGATAAAAAATTTCTCTGTTAGCCACTTTGATAGATCTAGTTAAATAAGAAATGGCAAAAAGATTTTCGTATTTTTGAAAAATTATCCCCTTTGTAGCTAAAACAGTTTCTAAACTAATATATGACGGAGCATAAATTTTACTGACAACCTCTAAAAAATTATATTTAGTTTTGGCATAAATTCCCTTTCTTAACTTAACCAGTTTTCCTGTTTTGACCGCATAACTTAATTTATTTTTTAAGGAAATAAAATTGGTTTGCGGGAATATTAAAGAGAGTTCTTTAGTACTAAAAACTGTTTGTGCATGCTGATAAATTTTTAAAATAAAATTTTGCCCCATTCGTTGAAATATAAACTATATGTATTAAATTTTTATACCTACAGTTCATATTTTATATATTTTACTTATTTTGTCAATAGGTATTTGGTGTGTAGTTGGTCAAACTATTCTTTTTGCCACGGCTGGCCAATTTATCTTTACTCCCAAAATCTGGCCCGCCAGTGCAAGCATTTCCTGATATTCCTCGCCATAATCACTACTAAGCAATCCTTGAGCAATATTAAAATCAAAACCCCAATAATCATCAATTAAAA
>Ga0315288_10012182_pt1 | contig 10818 bp, 10 predicted proteins | sample YL17G11_20_MG_FD_203454 | JGI IMG/M metagenome (GOLD analysis project Ga0315288, IMG submission 203454) | Sediment microbial communities from Yellowstone Lake, YNP, Wyoming, USA - YL17G11_20 | ecosystem: Environmental > Aquatic > Freshwater > Lake > Sediment | place: USA: Wyoming | collected...
TCCCGCGGCTGGTAAGCAATACAGCGAGCAGTGGTTTGACAGCGTATTTACCGGCACCCCCGGTTCCACGCTAAGGATCACAGTCACGGCTGGTGAATGGGCGTACAGGACTGGGTGGGGCCAGTTGGGCATCGACCGCGTGACAGCGACGCCGATTCCGGCTCCGGGCGCCATTCTGTTGGGTAGTATCGGTGCAGGGCTTGTTGGCTGGCTCCGAAGACGCAAGAGTATGTAAGTCTTATTTAACGTAATGAGAATTAGTTTAACGTAAAGGAGGCAAAGGTGATGAAGAAATTGGTGGCAATTGTTGGGGTAATTGTAGGTCTGGCCGGAGGTCAGGCCCTGGGCGTGTACACAGTGGATTTTGTGGCGGGCACCACTGTCAAGAGTGATCCCGGCATCAGCCTGTCCGAGTGGGGAGAGTATGAATCAGGAGGAGGCGTCCCTCCCAGAGCTGCAGGAAACTACGGCGGCATAGGCACCGGAAACTGCAGGATGGTGTGGGGGCACTCCGGCAGCGGAGACTCAACCGATTATGCGGATATCAGCTACCCCCGGCCAGTGTACACAGCAACGATCAGGCATCTCGATGGCAGTCAGTTTGACAGCTTTGATGTTATCGTTGACGGTCTTCTGTGGGGAAGTTACACCGGCGTGGGCGGGAACGAGGATTGGAAGACTACTACATTCAGTGGGACTGCCGGTTCGACATTGAGGATTGATATTACTTCCAATGCCAGCGCATGGCGCGCTACTTGGGGTCAATTGGGCATAGACTGGGTTGAAGCGACGCCGATTCCCGCTCCGGGCGCCATTCTGTTGGGTAGTATCGGTGCAGGCCTTGTTGGCTGGCTCCGAAGACGTAAGAGTATGTAAGTCGTATTAACGTAAGGAGAATCAGTTTAATATGGAAGAGGCACAAATGATGATGAAAAGACTTTTACTGGTGGCGGCGGTGGCACTTGTGTTTGCGGCGGGGCCGGCGCACGCTATGAGCACGATCGATTTCGAGAGCGGCTTTAGCGATCAACAAGCGGTAGGTACCGTGACTCTGCCCGATAACATCGTGGTTTTCTCGGTCGGCTACGCGCTGGATTCGCGCGGTCCTGCGTATATTGCGATGGTTGGGGCCCCGCCGAAGACGGCCTTTTCACCGGCCGATACCCCGGCGGATACGAGCATCAGCGGCGATTTCTTTTTGACCGACGAAGAGCTTGAGTCCCAGTCGTTCACGAAGAACTACTACATCGAGTTCGATCGGGCGGTTTCTTCGGTTGCGCTGCATCTCTACGACTTCCGCGTCGACGGCGGGCCGAGCATCGGCGATACGGCGACGCTGACGGTGTACTCGGATTCGTTCGTTACGGCGGTGGGCACGAGCACGTACACGATACCGAGTCCAAATCCGGTCGACGGGAACATTGCTTATCTGGCGGTGGCCGGGAATCTGAGCATCGTCTCGGCGAGCGTGACATTCAGCACGGGCGACACGGGGACCGGCATCGACAACATCCAGTTCCAGACGATCCCCGCGCCGGGCGCTGTTGTTCTGGCGAGCATGGGTGCAGGCGTGGTCGGCTGGCTGCGAAGACGACGGACACTGTAGTAGTACGCGAATAACAAGGAATTGAGATGGCTGCGAGTCCCGATCTGGTCGGGGCGCGCAGTTGTTCTATTCGGACAGCGGAGTTGATCTGCGAAATTCCACGAGCCGAGCCTTTCAGAAGGGGGTGTGGTATGCTTGTATGCGGACGAACGGCTCGCGGTGAGTACCGGATTCAGGATGGCCCGCGGGGCAAGTGACTGGCCGGGCCGCTATTTGTTGTTGATAAGCTCGAGAAGATCGTTGGCAAGCTTGGGGTCCAGCTCTTCGAGCGCTTTTTGCTGCTTCAGGGCCAAGGCGTGGTCGCCGATTCTGAGATACGCTTTGCCAAGACCATAATATGCCTGTGCGTGACCTCGGTCCGTAATAATGCCGTCCTTGAAGGACTCTATGGCCTGATCATATAGACCCGCGTGGAGGTATGCCTTGCCGGAGAGCATGTGCAGTTCGGCGATATCCGGATCGAGCTTTCTGGCCTGCCCGAAGGCCTGCATCGCTTCATCATAGCGGCCCAAGCTCGAATAGGCCAGGCCGAGCGAGAGGTATGCAGAAGCGGATTTCTGCTCTATCTTTATGGCCTTCTTGAAGGCCTCGACGGCTTCTGCGTGACGGCTCAATCCCGCGTAGGTCTCGCCAAGACCCAAATGAGCATCAAAACAATTGGGGTCCAGTCTCAAGGCTTCCGTATAGCTGTCTATCGCATCCTGGGAACGATTGGCCTCCCAGTAAGCATTGCCGAGCAATGCGTGTGCGGCGGGATCGTCGGGGGTGATTGCGACAAGCTTCCGGCAGACCTGTACGGCATCTTTGGATCGGCCTGAGGAAGCGTAGCGCTTGCCAAGGTATGCACATGAGGCGGGGTCGCCCGGGCGCACCCGCGCAATCTGGCTGAGGATTCCAGCCTTGACGCTGCTGAAATCGATTAATTTGAGCTTGACAATCCAGACGACTGCGAAGCAAAAAAGCAGCAGAAGCCCGCCTGCCAGCCGCCAATGTCTTTTCCGTTTCATAATACCACCATCGCGTAGTCCAACCGCGTCTTGCCGAACAAAATATACAAAACAATGCAGCCGCCGCAAAAATTACGCACTTGGAATCATGGAGAAATTCTGCCCCGGGTGGAGTTTCTTCTCCACAATCTGCCCTTGGCATAATATCATACTTGTTTAGTGGACTGGGTTATCCTCTCTCTCTCCTCCCTCCCACCGCTCCTTCTAACAGCACTATGTCGGCATTTTCCTCGAAGGTCTTAATTACCGGTTTTCCCGAGACTGTAGTAGCTTTACAGAGCAAATAATATGTAAGGTGTTTGAAGACAATGACTTATACAACATCCAGTTTGCCTAATAGCACTTTCCAAGTTTGTGTTCCAGCGGATCCAAACACCAAATTGGGTTTTTGCCACGATTTGGCTCCAAGCAACAAATGCCTACCGAACAGGATACTCTGTAACCTTGCTACAGTCTCGTTTTCCCTGGTAAAATGGGAAGAATTCGCATCTCTTTGCATTCTTGGCGGGATATGTCGGCAGGAATTGCTCGAAAATCGGTAGAAACAGCTAAGATTATGGGGCGATTCTGGTAATATGCTCAGGGTGAATGATTTGACAGGCTCAGGTTGGGAAATGCCCCAAATGAAAGTTGCGAGCTTCAACGTGAATTCCTTGCGAGCCCGCCTCGATGTTGTGGTGGACTGGCTGGTCAAATCAGAGGTGGATATCCTTGCAGTACAGGAGACTAAGGTTCAGGATGCGGACTTTCCAACCGATGCGTTTGACAAGATCGGATACAAGTATGCGTTCAGGGGTCAGAAGAGCTACAACGGCGTGGCGATATTCAGTAAGAGCGAGGTGAAGAACGTGCGGGCCGGGTTTGATGAGGAGCCGAGAGATGAGGCCCGGGTGATCACGGCGGAAATTAACGGAGTTGCGGTCGTGAATACATACGTTCCACAAGGCTATATGCCCGAGTCCGAGAAGTTCGATTACAAGCTGAACTGGTTTGACAGGCTGGTCGGATTATTCGAGAAGAACTTCAACCCGGCGGACCCTGTTGTATGGGTTGGGGATTTGAACGTGGCGCCTCTGGCAATAGATGTGTACGACCCGGTGACACTGTTGGGGCACGTCTGCTATCATCCGCGGGCGCACGAGGCGTTGAAGCGGGCAACGGACTGGGGATTCGTCGATGTATTCAGGATGCACTGCAAGGAGGCGGGGCAATACACGTACTGGGATTACCGAATGGGCAATTCGCTCAGGCGCAATTTGGGATGGCGGCTGGACCACATCATGGCAACGCGGGCGCTGGCGGAAAAGAGCACCGCGTGCTACATAGACAAAGGGCCGCGAGTCGGCGAACGTCCGAGCGACCATGTGCCAATCATTGCTGAATTTGACGTATAGCCAAGCAACGCAGGGGGTGAGAAGCTCATCGGCTGGCCGGCGGCGCGCCTACCCGCCCCTTAGGCGCCGGCCTTCTTATCGCCCTGTTCAACGAGTCGAGCAGTATTCTCGGCGATGCGAAACAGCACAATAATTACTTCCAGCCAGATACGGACCACGAGGACATACAGAAAGAAAGCTATCGGGGCAATGATAATGGCCAGAAATTCGCGGGGGCCTCCTCTGGCTACCCCGCCGATAAGCGCCGCCAATGCCCCTATTGCCGGTAGGACGATGAGTATGACAAAGAGGCCCTTTATCACACGCGTCGTGACGAACTCGCTGAAAGATAGATCAAACAGACTACCAAAGAATCCCTTCTGTGCCATGACAATCTCCTTTCAATATGATTAGCTCAATATGACAATATCATTTGTTCTCACGCGGGCCGGCGCCGCTGACGTCGATGGGCTTTATGCCTGACCTGGCCGCGGGGGAATCGGGGGCGAACGTGACGATACCCTTGTCGAACTCGGCAAGCAGCGGGTCGGCAAAGACATTTCCACCGTCCGGTTTTAGTTCGGAGGCGCCCGTCCTGGTGTATCTATCGAGCTTGTTACCCTCGATTTTGCCCGCCCGGCTGAAAAGGCAATTGTCCTTCCAGGTCGTGATGCCCTCGGGATTGTCAAAAATGATCTTGCCTTCTGCGACGATGATGTTCTTCTCGAAGGTGTAGCCGGACGACCTCGGAAACGTAAGGCTGGCGTCTTCGCTGCTGATAAAGACGTTGTTGCGGATTGTGTTGTTATCGGCCATGTGGTTGTGCGACGGGCGGACAATGCCGATAGACAGATTGCCCTCGACAAGACAATTCTGCGACCTCTCGTCGAGGTAGTAGGCCGATGAACCGTAGCCGCCTGTATCGGCGATGTCACGGATGAAGTTCCCGGCCAATACAAGACCATTCCCTGCAAAGCAGTATATCCCGCCGCCGTCGTGCAGTTCCGTCATAGCGCGATAGATCAGATTGTGCTCTATGCGATTGTTCTGCCCGCCGCAGTTGATGGCCGTGTAGGGGGCGTCGTGGATCTCGTTATGGCTGTACAGGCTGTCCTTGCCGCCGCCCTGCAGTGCAAGTGCGCTCGGGTACGTAAGGCCGACATCGTGAATATGATTGTCGGTGACGGCCACTTCCGTGCCGCTGCAACTTATTCCGCAGGCGCCGATGTGATGGACGTGGCATTTCTCGATATGTAAGCGCTTGCCGGAAGCCTTGATGCCCTGGCCGCCCACGTTGAGAATCTCAAGGTCGATGAGTCGGCAGTTCTCGGCGGAGGAAACGGAGATTGCCCCGTCGAATCTGCCCGCGCCGAAGCCGCCGGCCTCTAACGGCGTGGTCGTGACTGAGAGGGTCAGGCCGCGAATCGTTATGTCGCTTGTTCCCTGAATTTTAATGATCGATTCGATGACCGGCGCGAATACCTCGGCCTTGCCTATATCCTCTGTGGGCAGCGGCCAATAGACAACCATGCCCGAGGTCCGGTCGAGGCACCATTGTCCGGGCTGGGTCATTCCCTCCCGGACGTTCCAGACGACGTACTTCTTGACCCCGAATGCGCCCGGCGGATGCCCGCTCGCCGTCTTGAACGTCAGGGTGTGGGATTTTGTGTCGTTGGAAGCGACGCCGATAAGCGACTCATCCCACATGTGATAGACGGTGATTTCGGCGTTATTGACGTCGAGCCGGTCGCTGAGGTCTTCGGGGCGGTATTTGAGGGTGGTCAATTCTTCGTGTGTAGGCTTGCGCTTCCACCCGCCGCCGGTTGTCGTCATCCAGGGGACATCGAAGGAGCTAAGATGTTCGAAGGCGCCTTTTTCAGGCAGGCGTGCCCGCGGGCAGTATCGGCCGTTCACTACGAGCACGCGGAAGTCCCACTTTCCATTTTTAACGCCCGGCAGAGCCGCCGAGTAGAGCTTCTCACCGTCCTTCTCCCAGCCAGTGATCTGCCGTCCGCCGTACAGACAGACCTCCGCACCGGGCGCTGATTCAATGGTAAGCCCCGCGTCTATGTCGTTTAGGACCAGCGTCTTGTCGAGGAAGTATCGCCCGGCTTGGACAACGATCTTGCGCTGCTGCCCTTTGCCGAGTTTCCGGGCCGCGTCGCGGGCGGTCTGGAGTGTGGCGAATGGCCCATCCGTGCCCTCGGCGCTGGGTTTGGACAAGCGGCCCGACCAGGAATCGCTGCCGTTGGCGGCGACGAAGAACACCGCGGATTCGGCATCAGCGGCCCGCGCGGGGGCCGGAACGGCCACGCCCGCAAGCACCATCAGCAATAGGACGCTACTTCTCATCGAGAATTTCAAGGCAGACGAATTTCTTGCCCTCTAAGAATTCGAGTGAAGCGCCTCCGCCGGTGGAAATATGGCTTATTCTATCGCGCAGACCGAGATTCTCCACCGCGCTGGCGCTGTCGCCTCCGCCGATTATGCTCCTTGCGCCCTTGTCCGTGGCGTCGGCGACAGCGAGGGCGACGGCTTTGGTTCCCTCGTCGAAGGGCGGCATCTCGAAGACGCCCATCGGCCCATTCCAGACAATCGTCTTAGCGCCGGCCAGCTTCTCGGCGAAAAGCCGGCGCGTCTCGGGGCCGATATCCATTCCCTGCCATTCGGCTTCAATGTTGCCGCGGACCACCTTGTGCTTGGCGCCTGCCTTGAACTCTTTAGCTATCACGGTGTCAACGGGCAGAACGATTTCTTTCTCCACGTCTTTTGCTCGCTCCACGAGGGCGGTTGCCTTATCCGCGAAATCGTCCTCGCAGAGGCTCTTTCCGACCTCCTTGCCCTCGGCCTTGAAGAACGTGTAGGCCATCGCTCCGCCTATCAGAATCCGGTCAACCCTGTCCAGCAGGTTCTCAATCACGCCTATCTTGTCGGACACCTTAGCCCCGCCCAAAATTGCGACAAAGGGCCTTTCGGGCTTGGTGAGGGTCTCGCCCAGATACTTTAGCTCCTTCTCGATCAGAAAGCCGATCACGCGAGGTTTGCCCTTCATAACCTGCGGGACGGTGTACATTGATGCGTTGTCTCTGTGGGCCGTGCCGAAGGCGTCGTCAACGTAGATGTCCGCCATCGAAGCAAGCTCTTTGGCGAAATTGTCTTTGGCCTGGCGCAACTGGGCGTCTTCCTTTGCCGCCTTGTCCTTGATCGTCTCTTCCTTGTAGAAGCGCAGGTTCTCAAGGAGCATGCAATCGCCGGGTTTGAGCGCCCTGGCTTTGGCCTTCGTTTGGGGCCCGACACAATCGTCGGCGAAGAAAACCGTCTTTCCCAACAGCTCCGAGAGTCTCTTTGCGACGGGCGCCAGAGAGTATTTGTCTTCCCGTTCGCCGACGGGGCGGCCGAGGTGACTCATCAGAATCAATGACCCGCCGCGATCAAGAACGTTCTTGATAGTCGGGAGAGCCCCAACGATCCGGTCGTCGCTCGTAATGTTGCAGTCCTCGTCCAGCGGCACGTTAAAATCACACCGCATAAGGACCTTCTTTCCCCTGACATTGATATCAGCAACCGTCTTTTTCGCCATTTACCGTAATCCTTAAAGAGTTTTAGTCATTCCTTCGACGCTGCTCAGGATGGTGAGCTTGTCGAACCATGCTGCGGGGGGCCGCCTTCTTATGTAGGGTGGGGCTTGCCCCACCGAACTTCCCCAAGGGGGCCAGGTGGGCTGAAGCCCACCCTACAGAGCTACAGAGCGGCCAGCCTCTCGATAAGGTCGGCGCTTCTGCAGGAGTAGCCCCACTCATTATCGTACCACATCGTTACCTTGACCATATCCCCGTCCAGGACTATTGTGTTTGTGGAGTCGAATATGGAGCTGGCCGGGTTGCCGATGATGTCGCTGCTGACAATCGGCTCGGTATTGTACTCGATTATCCCCTTCATCGGTCCTTCAGCGGCCGCCCGAATAGCGTCGTTAATCTCTTCGACGGAGGTTTTTCGAGCGGCAAGGAAGGTCAGGTCCGTAATTGAGCCATCCGGCACCGGCACCCGCAGTGCGTAGCCGTTAAGCTTACCCTTCAATGATGGAATCACCTCACCCAGCGCCTTGGCGGCGCCTGTGGTCGATGGCACGATGTTCAGAGCGGCGGCGCGGCCGCGACGCTTATCCTTGTACGGCATGTCTAAAATCGCCTGGTCGTTCGTGTAGGCGTGGATTGTGGTCATCAGCCCTTTGACGATACCTATTTTCTCCTGCAGCACCTTGCATATCGGCGCCAGCGAGTTGGTGGTGCACGATGCGTTGGACACACATTTCATACTGGTTTTCAACTGGTCGTCGTTGACGCCCAGTACGATAGTGGCGTCGGGCTTATCCTTAGCGGGCGCCGAGAGAAGCACCTTCCTGGCCCCTGCCGCCAGGTGCGTATCGTAACCCGCCTTGCCTTCGGCGGCGCGCGAGGTGAATTTACCGGTGGATTCGAGCACGACATCCACCTTCATCTTGCCCCACGGCAGCAGGGACGGGTCTTTTTCATTGAGCACCGGGATTTCACGACCGTCTATTACGATGGATTTGCCCTTAACCTCCACCTTGCCCGTGTATTTGCCCTGTGTGGAGTCGTATTTGAACATATACGCCAGCATGTCAGCGTCAAAAAGGTCGTTTATCGCCATAACCTCGAACCGTTTCGGTTGCAGCGCCATGACCCGCGTTACCAGGCGGCCGATTCTTCCAAAACCGTTTACCCCAACTTTTGTCGCCATTTCACAATCTCCTTTCCTTCGACGCAGCTCAGGATGGTGAGCTTGTCGAACCATTTTTGTACCGTACTTTTTTACTTAAAGAATGTGGTTTCTGCTTAATCCAACGATTTCACCCCTTTACGTAAAGGGGCAGACCACTGTATTCACGGCCGCGGCGCCTGTCAAGAATTTATTGCCAACAATGTAGTGTGCCGTGGTCTTGGGAGCGGCATTTTGCACGATTTTTTCGCCCACATCGTGTAACATAACCGCTGTCTGCGCAATAATATCTGTGACGATGGTTGGTGTTATGGCAAAAACCGTTAGGCAAACCGAGGACGACGATTTGGTGGTCCAGGCCCGAACGGACGCCGATGCCCTCGGTCGGCTGTATGAGATGCACTACGAGCGAATCTTCAGGTTCTGCATCCATCGGCTTTTTTACAGGGAGGCCGCAGAAGACGTAACTTCGACCGTGTTTCTGGAGGTCGCTCGCAGGATTCGGTATTTTACAGGGCGAACGGAGCAGGATTTTAGGAACTGGCTCTACGCGGTCGCCGTCAACCAGGCCAACGCCTACATAAGAAAAACGTCGCGGCGCAGAAGGTTGTTCGCAAAGGCCGCCGAGTCGTTGTCGGCTTCGGTTCGCGAGGCCGACGGCTTATCTGAGCTCGACTGGCCAAGGCTGTATGCGGGCATTTTGGCACTAAGGCCCGAACACCAAACCATAGTAACGCTGAGGTTTTTTGAGAATCTCCCGTTTGAACAAATTGCACAGATACTGGATATCACGCAGACGACAGCACGCGTTACGCTGCACAGGGTTTTAAACAAGCTGCGAGAGAACTTGCAGAAATCTTTCGAGGGGGAAACGTAAGATGTTCAAAGACGAAGCCGATTTCGAGAGAATTGTTGGCCGGCTCAGGATTGACGATAAGCCGAATCTCGCGCACCGCGAAGGCCTGCGCCGGCAGATGCTGGGCGTCTTTAATGAAACCGCCAAGCAGCCTCCGGTTGAGAAGATCGTGTTTCGGACTCAAGAGACAACGATTCTGAAAAGCCCGTTTTTGAAGCTTGCCGTCGCCGCCGCTGTGCTGATCGTGGTTGCAATCGGGGCGTATCAACTGATTAAGCCGGACAATGCAGGCGTTGCTCCAAAAGGCCCCATTGAGCCAAGACCCTATTCATCCGACCCAGTTTATACGGGGACGCCCGAGCTGGTTCCGATCGAGCTCGAGCTGCCCAAGGCGGTGTTCGAGGGCACTCCGCAGGATAGACGGGTGGCGAATCTCGAAAGGCCGACCGGCAGGTCTCGTCCGCCGTTTTTAGCGCCGGCAGGGACAAAGAACGCTGCAGAAGGAAAGCCGGTTTCCAGCAGTGATGAAGAACCCATCATCGGCGAGATCGAGATGATCACCGATGGCGACAAAGAAGCGGCGGACGGCAGCTATGTAGAGCTTGGCCCCTTCCTGCAGAGCGTCACCATCGACCTGGAGGCGAGGCATCATATATACGCCATTGTCGTCTGGCATTACCATAAGCAGGCCCGCGTCTATTATGATGTAGTGGTGCAGGCGGCCGACGACCGCGACTTCATAACCAACGTGAAGACGCTGTTCAACAATGACATCGACAACTCCGCAGGCTTAGGCGTCGGCAAAGACAAGCACTATACCGAGACCAACGAGGGCAGGCTGATCGACGCCAAAGGCGTCAAGGCCCGCTACGTTCGGCTGTACAGCAGGGGCAACACCAGCGACGACTTGAACCACTACATCGAGGTCGCAGTTTACGGCAAACCGGTGGAATAGGGCCGGCCAAAAATCACTGATGGCCGGTCGAAGGCCGACGCGATAAAAGCAATCATCGTCGCACCGGAGGCAATTACAGTCTCGAGGAGGTAATCCGCCGGGTCTCTATTGACGTCGAACCTGACCCGGCTTCTATTGTGCGCGCAGGGAATAAGAGCCTATCCCAATAACCCAGTCTATTGCGGCTGGCTGCAAAGCCCGATGCCTGCGTTGTCGGCCAAAAACGTTCTCAGCGTGGAACAAACCACGCCTCCGAGCGTTTTTGGCCTGCCGTCTTGGCC
>Ga0315288_10012184_pt1 | contig 10818 bp, 5 predicted proteins | sample YL17G11_20_MG_FD_203454 | JGI IMG/M metagenome (GOLD analysis project Ga0315288, IMG submission 203454) | Sediment microbial communities from Yellowstone Lake, YNP, Wyoming, USA - YL17G11_20 | ecosystem: Environmental > Aquatic > Freshwater > Lake > Sediment | place: USA: Wyoming | collected...
GGCTTCCGCCCGGCGTCGTTCATCGAGGCTGAGCGAACTGTGAGAAACGTGAGTCTCCACCCCGACTTCCCGCAACTGGCTCGCGAGTTTCTCCACCCTACTGCGGCTGTCACAGAACACCAGACGCTTCTCCCCCTGATGCAGGCGGGAAATCACCGTGGCCGCGTTGTCGAGGCTCCCGACGTAATCGACCTGCACATCAGGTTGAGCGCCTCCGCTGGGCGCGAACTGCACGACTTCGCGAGTGCCTTCGCAGTGGCCCGCGAGCCAGTCGAGCAGTCCTTGTGGGTTCCCCACGGTCGCCGACAAGCCAATGCGCTGCAATTCGCGGCCAGCAACCGTGCGAAGGCGTTCGAGGATCGAGAGCAGGTGCCACCCTCGGTCATCCCCAGCGAAGGAATGGATCTCATCGATGACCACCAGGCGCAATCCACCGAACAAAAAGCGATGGTCTGTGACGGCCGATACCAGCATAACCTCAAGCGATTCCGGTGTCGTCAGCAGACAATCCGGGAGGTCCTTGAGGATTTTGCGCCGTGCGGCCTGGCTCACGTCACCGTGCCACAGTTCGCACCGTCTGCCGGCCCACTGGCAATAGTGCTCCAACCGCGTGTGCAAGTTGTTGAGCAGTGCCTTAAGGGGGCAGAGATACAAAATGCTCAATCCCCCCCAGTTCTCGGCGAGCATGCGCGAAAGAGCGGGGAAGAACGCGGCTTCCGTCTTTCCACCGGCCGTCGGGGCGAGCAGCAGCACATGCCGCCCATCCAGAATGGGGGCGATGCTGCTCTCCTGAAGCGGACGGAGTTCCCGCCAACCCAACGAATTGACGACGTGGTGCTGGACGGCGGGATGGAGGCGCGAAAATGAACTCACAACTTCAGCTCGATGTCATCCACCGAGCCTGCCGGCGTCGCCGCACTCTCGGCTTCGTTCAATTCGCTCGGAACCAAGGACGGCGAGTAATCACGACCCGGATCGAAATCGGGGAACTGGTCGATGCGATCCAAGATGTCCGCGACCAGCTTCTTCAGGAAGATGCGTGGCGCGATGCCCACCTTGCCTCCAAGCTTCCCGGCGATGAGGCCGGCCAACCGATCCAGAAATGCCTTGTCCACCAACTGGCGGATACGTTCGCCCCGTGGAGAGCCCTCGGCGAAAATGTCTCGCACCCGGCTGCCCACCTCGACAAGTCCACCCAAGTCGAACGGCTTGAGCCGCAATTGCACGGCACGTGGATTGTCGAATTTCGGATCGCCACTAAAGTCCACGTGCAGCCTCTGAGCCAAAGGCGGGAGCCGCTGAATGCCCTGCGGGCTGTCGAAAAAAGCGGGTGTTCCGGTGATGATCAAAAACAGTCCGGGAAAGCGGCGGCTATCGATCTCGTCCATGAGCTGACGAAGGGCGTTCAGCGCCTTGTCCCGAACATCGCCGCGCATGCGTTGGAGGGTTTCCACTTCGTCCAGAACCACCACCATCCCCGGTCGCCCCGAATCCCTGAGAACAACAAGCAGTCCTTGCAGGAAACCAAGCGCTGCGAAGTGGTCCACGTCTCCCTTGATGCCAGCCGCGCGCTTCGCTTCCATGCCGACATTCGGCTGACCTCCAAGCCATGCAAGGAGGCCGTCCGCCACGGGCGCTTCACCTCGGGCCGCAGCGTTGCGGTAGCCCCGGAGAGCCATACAGAAAGCCGGAGCCACGCGGTTGATGGCCGCCAGGCGCTTTTCCAGCAATTCATTGGTCTGCTCCAGCAACCTCCCTGGATCGGCTGCGGCTGTGCTTCCGCCGGCCAGCACGTCCTCTTCGAGCGCGAAGAACCAGCCATCGATCAACGCCCGAAACACTCCCTCGTCACCCTCTGTCGAACTCAACCGCTCGGTAAGCCGGCGATACACAGTTTCCAGCCGGTGCAAAGGAGTCTCCGTTTCGCTGATCTGCACCTCGGCCGTCACGAAACCCTCGCGCTGCGCCCGGTCCTGCAGCCAACGGGCCAGGAACGTCTTGCCGCAGCCGTATTCACCCCGCACAGCTTTGAAAACGCTGCCTCCGGAAGCGACTTGCTTCAGCTCCTCGGCGAGTGCGCCTTCAAACCGATCCATCCCCACCGCGAAGGCTTCCAACCCGCGGCGGGGAACTGTGCCGCGCCGGAGGGCGTCCAGAATCTCGATTCGTCGCTGCGGGCTGATCATAACGTCTTCACCCGATTTCAAACTGTGTCTTGAGGAGTTGCCGATTCAGGCACACGGTGCCAGATGCCTCCTCGAACGTGATCACCGGATACCCGTCCACATTCATCACCCGCCGCAGACTGGCAATCACTCCCGGGAGCCGAAACTCCGGCTGCCCGATTCGCTGCGCCAGCGCGGATTTGAGCATGCGGTCGCCGCGGTCCTGCAAAGCACCCAGAATGGCGCGCAGCAAATCAGGCGAAATAGCGGTGCGACCTGCCAGACCTGCTTGCCGCTGGTAAACCGGCGATGCCAGTAAATGCTCAATCCAATCTCGTGCCGCCGCTTGCGCGCGCTGCTCTGCCGCAGCAAACAATGGCAGCTCGCGTTCGAGCTTCGCAACTGTGGGTCCTGCCGAAGGCTCTTCGGTGCCCCCCGCCCCTTCTTCCGCCCACCAGGACGGTTGCGCGGCCGGAGTTGGGACCAGGCCCTTCAGGTTGAATTCCTCGCGGCTGAATAACGCCACCGGAACAATGACCTCCTGCGGTGATAATCCGCCGTGGTAGCCCGCTTTCCGCGATGTGTAATGGATGCGTTCGCTCCACGGTGCGATGAAGCGACCCCCCGCGAAACTTCCAACGCTCGGTCCTCGAACTTCCAGTTCTCCGGCTGCCGGAGTCCCGCCGGTGCAGCGATACCGATCGCCTTCACCGCCCGCCCGCAGTTCACCCTGGTAATCGAGCACATGCCCGTGATCGCTCGTGAGGATGACGAGGCGCCCCGCGGCTTGTGCAGCGTCAAGCAGTCGTCCCAGAACGTGCAAATGATCAAGTTCCCAGGGCAGAGAAACCTGATCGCCCTTGGTCAGAAGGTCGTCCACGGCGTTGACGACAGCAGCGATCACCCTTCGCCTTGGTGATCCGATTTCATCGCGAACATCCTTCGAGAGTCCACCCTCGGCCGGATCCATCAAATCGCTTTTCAGGAAAAGTCGCGGAGGATGGCTTCGGGATGACGCGTCAGCCAGATCAGCATTCGCGGCAAACCCAGCCACTTCACCGACTTCGGCATCTATCCGGCCGCACAGAAGAGCGCGGCGCGAATGTTCGGTGACCGTGGGCAAGGCAGCGGCGGCGAGCCGAATCTTCGGGTGGCCCTCAAAGTTGGTTATCACCCAGCCGTGCTTGCCCAAATCTGCGGCTAACTCGCGAAACACAGCGAAGCTCATCCCGTCCAGCACGACCAGCAGAACGGGTTGAAGCGTCGCCGCCGGCGCCACCACGTCACGCAGGATGTGTTCAATGGGAACGACCTCGGAACCCGGTGTAGGACTCCACTGGACGAGTGCCTGGGCGAACTGATGATTCAGATCTTCTCTCCTCGCGGAGACTGCTTCAAGCAAGCGCGCGTATGCCTGGCCAAGTATCGCGATGCTTTCTCCCGGATAGAGTGAATACCGCGCCCAATCCACGAAACTGATTTCGTCAGCATACTCCTGTGCCATCTCGACAAACGAGCCCGCAGCGTGCGGTTTGCGCACTGCCAGCCAGCGCGTCAGCCGCAGGCCCATCCGCAGGCGGTCCACGCGCGAAGAAGCCTGCGAAGCCAAGTGGTGGTCGTCGCCCAGGTCCACCAACCCCGCCAACGCCTTGAGGTTGGCGCTGCTGGCATTCTCCAGGGCTTTGATTATAGCCTCACCGCACCGCTGGAGCCTTTGTTCGAAGCCGGCCGGGGAATAGTTGCTGAGGTAGGCAAACGAATCCACCTGGACCTGGCGCAGCAAATCATCCGACTGCTGCAAGCAATCCCGCACTGCGGCGTCGCTGCCTTGGCGCCCCAGCGACTCGATATACTCGGTGGCAGCTCGCTTCCAAGCCTCAGCCGATGCCTGCGAAATGGGCCGATTGCCCGTGAACCGCTCCAACCTCACCGCCGCATCTCGAAGCGACACCGTATTGGCCGCCTTGGGCGAGGCAACAACGTGGAAGGCCAGTCCAAGTGCCGCGGCCTCCTTGCCATGCCCGGCTTCGATGCAGTCAATAATCGACAGGCCGCTGGGACCGGCAGTCTGGCTGAGCCAGCCGCGCGCGGCGGTCTTCAGTTCTGACCGGCAGTTTTGCCAGGCAACGCGCTGTGTGTCGTCTGCGCTCCACGCGAGCAAGTCCTGCGTGTCGGGATGGCTTTGGGCAATGCTCAGTTTTCGACGCAAGACAAGACCCCACGCCGTCTCCAAATCCAGGAATCCGCTCGGGGCCGGCGCGACTCGCTCGGCCGGCACACACTCCAGGAGCGTTTCCGCGAACCAGCGGTTGGCGAGGATGAATGGGTGGACGCCTTGGGCTTGAAAGATGTCCTTCAGGCTCTCCCGTGCGCTCAAGGGAATGAGCTTCGACTTGCACAAGCGGCCCAACAAATCGTCCCCAAGATTCTGCGTCTCCAACGGAGTCAACAGCACGAGCCGCTGTCCGGCTGCTTCCGCGGTGAGGAGGCGCTCGCGAATGGCCAACGGCGAATCCGCTTCAGCGATCACGTATGTCTCACCCTCGACCTCCAGCTCCGCCGGACCCGACCAGCCTGCCGGGGACTGAATACCAACCACCAACGGCCGTTCCTGCCGCTTTTGGCAGAGCCGGCTTACCAAGGCGCGCACTTGTTGAGGTGAGGGAGCAGGCATGGGGTCAGGAGTACTTGGCCACAAGAGAACACAGAGAGCACAAAGAGAAAGACCGAGGACCGTGAGGATCGGGAATACCGCGACGGGCGATTGGCCACCGGAACCCAGCTTCCTTGTCTCCTGTGTGGTCTTTGCGTTCTTTCGTGGCCATTCCGGTCTTTGTATTAAAGGTGCGAGGGTTTGACACGGACCTTCAGTTGCACCCCGAGCAGCCTCATCGTGCTGTTTGGCAGGTCGATGAGGCAGTTGGCGTCCGCGTGGATGAGTGCGTGAAGCGTGGCCGACACGACGATCATGTTACTCTTCTCATCCGGTCCGCTCTTGCCGAGAGCCTTGATGTGATGGACCTCGAGGGCTTCCAGAATGCGCTCGGACGGCAGGCCCTCTGGGAGGCTGTCGCCTTCAACCTGGCTTTCGCCGTAAAGCTTCTTCAATTCCTCGACGAGGCGGCGATTGCGCTGCAAGCGCTCGGCGTCGTTCCCGTAGAATGCCCGAACCTCAGTCTCATCGCTGTTCAACACCGCGAGATACGAGGCGACCACGTTGGGCTTGAACAGAAGCGCTGGAAGTCCCGGTTTGCCGGTTGGCCCAGGAGGCGTAACGACCGGGGCGGCGGGCGGCGTTCCGGGTTGGGGCGTTGGCGCGACCGAAACCGCGGCCAGCAGGGCGATGGCTCTGGACTCGGCCGTGCGTAGCGATGACTCCAGCGGGACGACATACTCATCCTTCTGCGCTGCATCCTTCAACTCCGACCAGAGGGCATCGGCCTCGGGCTTGCGGTGGTCCGTCAACTGCCGCACTGCCTCCAGCAGTTGCCAGTTGGTTTGCCTCAATTTCTCGCCGAGGGCCTGACACGACTTCAGGCTCGTCCCCATGGCCGAAGCCGAAGTCTCCACGGTGGCCCGGGCGAGCCCTTCAATGACCGGCACCCCTTCGGCGGCGCAGAGCGAGTCCACCACGGTCTTCGTCGCCCGGGCGGTCTTGATTCGAGCGGAGGTTGTGCTGGCTCCGACCCGCTGGCAGAGCTCCGTCACCAGTGGGACCAACTGTTCCGCCGGAGTCTTGTATTGCTGGGCAACGGTCCTGATGTCCGCAGCAAGGTTCACGGTATTGACCGCATTCAACAATGGCGGCGCCACCACGCCGAAGACGTTGGCCGCCCGCCTGCCTGCCTCCTCCCAGTCATTTTGCGAGGGCAAGCGTTGCGTCCGCAACTCACCGTCATCCGGCAAGTCTGTGATTTCCGGCTCAATCAATCTCCCGTGCAGATGGAAGTTCATCTGCGCGTGAATGGCGAAGAAGATCAGCACCAGGTTCTGCAAATCGCGCGGGAGTCCCCAGCGCTGGGGCTCGTCCGTCCATTCGCGCAACTTGGCCACCGTGACCGGGCCGCCATGCTCGGCTTCCTTCCGGTCAAAGTGATTCTTCCAATGGTGACCCAACACGAACGCCGACTCTGTGGTCATGTCACCCAGCTTGAGCGGGTTCGCGACCTGCCGCAGCTCGCGCCGCTTGGACTGCTCGACGATGATGCGGCCGTCCGGGGTCTGGATCGCCCGCGTCACTTCTTCCAGCACCCGGCCGAGTGCTGCCGGACGCAGGTTCGCGTCGTCGTCGAAAATCGGGTGTGCCGGGAACTGCTTCTGTAGGGCCTGGTTCAGCAGCGAGGTCAGCGCCTGTTTGAAGTTCGCCGCCGCGGGCGGTTGGATCTCGCCCGTCTCGTCGAGGCACTGGAACTGTTCACTCGGCTCCAACTGCTGCGCCGCGTCGGCGGAGTTCACCAGCCCGCTGCCGGCGCTATAAACCGCCTGCAAATGCGCCACCATCTTCGCGCGAAGCTGCTTCTGCTGCGTTTCGAGCAAGCCCTTGGCGCTCGCCTTGTCCGCGGGTGACAAGTGGCTCACGTATCCGTCGAAGCGTTCCCCGGTGAGGATGTGGTCCAGAATGACCAGGCGTCCGAGTTCTTTCAGCGCGTCGTGATTCAGGAACGAGGGAATCCACACCAGCGTGCGGTAGCCCTCCTCGTTCTCGTTGCGGAACTGCTGTAGCCGGGAAAGGTCGCTGCGCGGACCATGCGGAGCCTGGTCGAATGGGAAGTCGATGATGACACGCCATTGCTCGGCCTTGTTCTTGAATGTATCGAACGCCTGCTCGCGCACGTTGGCATACTGGAGCTCGCACTCGCGGTCTGTGCCGCGCCAGCGAAAGCGGTAGCGATAGAACAGTTGCTGCGCCTCTTCCTTCGGCAGCCCGAATTCCTCGAACAACAGTTCACGGATCTTCCGGCGTCGGTTGCCGTCGTTGTCCTCAGCCTGTGCCTGCTCGATGATACGGTCGGTATCGACATCCGTCAGTTGCAGCGTGATGCGGGGGTTGTCGCTCGAACCTTCGAGCTTGATGACACCGGTCGCCGCAGCCCAGCGACGGCACTTGTCGATGACCACCGTCTGTTCACGACCGGGAATGGGCGTGCGGTAGCTGCCGTGGTTGAGTGCCACGAGCCGCTGCGCGTCCATGTCCTTGAGCGTCTTGACCGTGGGCGCTAGCGCGGCCAGCAACAGGGTCTTGATGATGCGGTCATCCGCACGGAAAGCCTGGCCCTTGGCGTCTTCCGGCGGCAACGCAAACGCTTGCTCTGTCCGCATACCGTGCTGCTGTTCGAGCACCGGGCGGAGTTTCTGCTCATAGAGCCGCTTGGCCTTCTCGAAATCCCGTTTGACCACGTCGCTTACCGCGTCCGTGCCTTCGGAAATCACGTCAAAGATGTCGCCGGCAGGCACGATGTCGCCCAGCTTCAGCCGGTTCTTCTGCTCGACGAGGATTTGCAGCATCACCCGCAGGGCCGTGCGCTCGCGTTGCAGCGCGAAGGACATCACCACCAGCGTCTCGACTAGCGCGGGACTGAACGGATACAGCTTTCGGAACATCTCAGGGTTCCCCTCGTCTGTGAGCAGGATATCCCGGATGTGTTTCTGGACCGCCATCGTCTGGGCGAACGCTGTATCAGTCTCGGCCTTGGCAGCTTCGCTCTTCGGTTTCAACAACCGCTTCTCGGCAATCGCTGGCAGGTTGCTGTCCTGCAGGCGGATGCTGGCGAAGCGTGCTTCCCAGAAGCGCAACACGTCGCTGATGGCGGCGAGTTGCGCCCCGGTCACCTGGTCGCGCACCAAGTCGGCGATTTCACGCTGCTTGGCGATGAAGCTCACCAGCGGAATCGGGCGATCTGCCCGCGAAGCCTCGACCAGCTTCACCAGCTTTTGACCTTCTCGCGCGACGAATGACGGGTCCGCCGCGTGACTGGCCAGCCATAGGATCAGTTCGTCGAGAAAGAGGATGACCGCATCAAAGCCCAACTCGCGGGCGTGATGGCTCATGACGGACAGGCCGTCGTCGAGCGTAATGAACTCCGAGTTGTTCTGGGCGGCGCTGAAGAACGTTTCGACCAGGTCGGTGACCAGTTGCCGGCGGTCGGCATTGTTGGCCGCAGCGGTCAGGGCACGCTCGAACCGCTTGGCATCCCAGCCACCTTCCAGCTCCCCCCAGCCACTTGCCTTCGTAGCAGCCGACGTCACGAGGCTCTGTTCTTCCCGGTTTAACTTGGCGAAAAACGCGTTGTCACCCATTGCGTCGCGCAGACCCTTTGCATCTTCGAACAGCGCTTCGGCGCGATAGACCGGCGGCGTGGGAGCGTTGGGGTAATGGCGGCGAATGTGGTCGGCGTAGCCGCCCAACAACGCGGCTTCGAGGCCGGTGGCCCCAATCAGGTTGAACGGCACCAGCATGAACTTCTTGCCGCTCGTCCAGGGATTGTGCTTCGTCACCACGTCCGCCAGTTCGGCAATCTCCCGTGCCGTGGCGTTCTGTTGGAGGAGGAGATTCAGCACCGCCATGAAATGGCTCTTGCCGCTGCCGAAACTGCCGAGCAGGTAACACGCTTTGCTCGTCCGCCCTTCGAGCGCGTCGCGCACCAGCGAAAGTGCATCATCGAAACACTTCGCCAATTGGGGCGTCACGACGTAGTCCCGCAACGTCTGCTCCGGACGCTCCAGCCCCTCGGCCAAGCGCAACACAAAATCCCCGCCGCGCACCACGTCGGGCAGGTCATAGAGGTCTTTGATATACGTCGCCATAATTCAGACCTTCGCGCTTCCCCGTTGCGCAAGCCGCTTCAACTTCTCCACCAACTCAACTGGACTTGGACGCGTCGAGAGGGGCAGTCCTGCGGAAGTAAAATCGGGTTGGGCCTCGATCAGCGTCTTGCCCATTTCGGACTCGAACAGATAGTCGGTCAGGTCCTGCTCCTTCATCGTGAAGGCCTTCTTCCACACGACAGAGATGGCTCGCCCAAACGCACGCCAGTTGAACCAGATCGCGCGTTCCGATGTGGCTTCGAACAGCAATTGCCACCCCTTGTTCGCATCCAGGGAATACTCCTTGCGATTGCCGTCAAACCGGGTCTGGAACAGCTCAGCCAATTGCATCTCCATCAGGGTGTCCTGCACCCGGCGTTGCGAATAGCCGAGCTCACGCGCCAGTCCGCTCGCAATTCCGTGTCCATGCGCCACCAGCCAGGCGAAGACATCGGCCCGGATGTTCACCCCAAACAGGGCGCGGCACTTCAAGACGAGGCTGGTCGGCGTCCAGGCCGGCATGGGCTGGGACTGTCCGCGCAGAAAGACGGGGGACCGCGCCCAGCCATAGCGCGCAAAAACCTCATCCCGCTCCTCGTCCACGGGAGTCAGCGGTTTGCCTTGCTTTTGAAACAGAGGCGCCAGCGGTCCCTTGGGCTCGGGTTGGCAACGCTCGGCCATCTTCCGCCATTTCGGTCCCTTGTCGTGTTGCATCATGAATGCTGCCACCGCTCCCGCAAGGGTTGGCGAACACGTCTGGTCTTCCGCCAGGAGTGTGCTAAGGCGGACAACATTCACCCAACGCCCGTTGCGCACCAGCCAGTCGAGCACTTCGTCGAATACCCGCGAATCCTGGCGAGCGCATTCCCACGTGAGCAGCAGCAAGGGTTCCGGATCCACCACCCGCCCTGCTTCAGGCTGGCCATGGCCCATGACTCCGACTTGGGACCAGGCTCCCCAGATCACGTCCAGCACCGCCTGCGACAGGTCGGCTCTAAAGCGTTTGAGCAAGTCTTTCATGACCGATGCGATCAAGCACCTGCTTGAGTTTGCGCCGGAAAGGCGCGCTGGTCTTCCGGCTGAGCAACCAGTCCACAGCCGCCCGAGCCTCGGCTTCCGTAGGTTCAAGGTCTATCAGGTCGCCCAGGTGCGTCTCGATGCGAGTGTTCGGGTCCATGGCGGCATAAAGCTTGAGGTGGATTTGATCCAGGCGGCTGATGACGTGCAGCGCGAGACACCGACCGTAGCTCTTGCGCTTCAGCCTCGTCTCCAATCCGCGCGGCAACCCGAAATCCAACAGCGGCGCCGGACCGAAATTCAACCACTCGGCTTTGAGACCAAGTTCGCGTCCGACCTCCGCCACGAGGTCCGCGAAGCGGGATGGCAGCGTTGTTCCAGGCAACAGACGCACCTTGCCTTTGGCCATCACCTGCGCGGCACAGAGGATGTCCACATCGCTGGTGGAGCGCGACACCCAGCCCATGAGGTTCAAGGACGCCCCGCCGCAACTCACCCACTCGACCGGCTCCAACTCGGCATAAACCATCTTGGCGTTCAACCGGTTGAGCGCCTGTTCGATCCCGGACTTGCCCGAGAACTGCCGATTGGCTGCGTCTTTATTCATCGCGTTTCTAGCGTAATTACGTCGGCAGACATGAGCAAGCCCGAAACCGCCTTGGCCACAAGAGGGCGCAAAGACTACTCGGCATACGCGTGGGCTGCCAGGCAAACTTCCTTCAGTTTGCCTTCGCGCAGCAAGTCCAATGGCCGTCGGCCACCCAGACTTGCCTTCTCTTGCAGGAAAAACAGAATCTTCCCCCATGCGTCGAGACGCTCGTCCTGGTTGAGG
>Ga0315288_10012185_pt1 | contig 10817 bp, 9 predicted proteins | sample YL17G11_20_MG_FD_203454 | JGI IMG/M metagenome (GOLD analysis project Ga0315288, IMG submission 203454) | Sediment microbial communities from Yellowstone Lake, YNP, Wyoming, USA - YL17G11_20 | ecosystem: Environmental > Aquatic > Freshwater > Lake > Sediment | place: USA: Wyoming | collected...
GTGATATCCGACCTCAGAAAATCAAGAAAGAATTAGACAAAAGAGAAGTAGAAACTATGGAGGATCGAGCAAAAATAGAAAAAATTGAAGTCATGATTAAAACTTTGAGTGAAGAAAATAAAAATTTTAGAGAAAAGATGGAAAAAATAAAAAGTTTTGAAAATTTGGTCGAATTATCTTATGAATTAGATAGAAAAATTTCTGAGATGAAAGAAATTAAAACTTATGCAGATATGATGGCATCTAAAGTTGAGAGCATATTTTCTGAGTTGAATGAAAAAGTGAGCCAACTTGAAAGTCAAAGAGAGAAGATAGACAAAATGGATGAATTGACAATTGAAATGACAAAGATGTTAGATGAGGTAAGTTTGAAACTTACAAAATTCGTCGAAGAGAAAGATTTGAAAAATCTTAAAAAAACATTGGAGGAAGGTTTTAAGAAAATGGCAGTTGCTAAAACCGCTAGTGGAAAAACAGTTGTCCTTCCTGATGTGGATGCTAAATTTTCTGAGTTATCATCAAAAATTGATAAATTAAGATCTATTGTTGAAAGTCAAAATTCTGTTATAATGAGTATAATAGATCGTCTACAAGGTAAGGCTGAAGCAAGTTGGTAGAACCCCTGTATTTTTGACTAATATAAAGTCTAAAAAAAGGTTTTTCTATCTAATAGAAAACCCTGATTTTATTCTTTTACATATCTCCTTGCTAACTTATCTACTGTATCTTTTAGCCCTAGGCCTATAGCTATAGCAATTCCTATACCAACAGATGCGACTAGTATCAAAATTATATTGTTGATTAATGATGGGTCGATTCCCACAAATGGTAATGCTAGCGAAATTGCAATTATCACTGTAAAGAAGAATATAACTTTTCCTATGAAATCAGAGTACTCGAATTTTGTCGATACAATTTGTGCTTGCACGTATTTTGCAATGACATAACCCACTAGTATTATTATCATACCTTCTAACAAACCTGGTATGAATGCAAGTATATCACCGAAAAACTTTGTCAGAGCACTTATGCCTAATACTTGTACAGCTGCTTGAATAAATGCTAGATAAATTATCCAAGATATGATAACTGAAAATAATTTGCTGATTTCAAATCCTTTACCGAATTTAAAGTACATATCCGCTTTTAATTTCTTTAGTATCTCTTTTGTTACCCTTCCTATTATGTTTCCTATTATCCAACCGACTAACAGTAGTACTATAGATCCTAATATCGCTGGTATGAATGATGCTATCGATGCTATAAGGTCGCTAAAGATCCATACACTTTCCATTCCATCCATAAATAATATTTAAGAACCTGATTTTAAAAATGTTAACTTTAATAACGCCGAGGCTGGGATTTGAACCCAGATATCCTTTCGGAAACTAGCTTTCCAGGCTAGCGCACTACCTGGTTATGCGATCTCGGCACTTATTCTAAATTGATTATATTAAATTTAAATCTTCTTTTCAGGCTTCCAAATAAAAATGTACTTCATATGTTTATATGCCGTTTAAAATATTTTACACGGGTTTATATGACGTTTAACTTTTTAAAACTCGAAAATGATAGATTTTTGTTCTGAAAAAAGAAAATTAAATTATGAAGAAAAATATGAAATGGCTCATTTTTGGAATATTTTTAATATCATTCTCAGTTTTTACTACTTCTGCGTATGCATTTTCTTTTGAGGACATTATGTTTTGGTTTTCGAGTTTTTTTAAAGGAATTACTGGTTATACTATTGAAGTGAATGATACAACGACAACAACTCTGCTATACTGTCCATATGAATGTTGTCTACCAGACCAATCAACTTATGAACAAAGGGAGTGTCAGTATCCTAAAAATTGTAAGGATAACAAATGCATAGATGTGGAAACGACAACTACTATAACCACTACAGTTCCTATTCAACTTAAAGAACAAGTAAAATGTGTCTTTGTCAATTCAAATTCTGAGCAAAAATGTTATACTTCTGACGGAAAGTTTGTATGTTCAGGAATAGTAACTTGTATAGTTAATGTTGCTGGAGAGCAAGGAACAAAGCTTGAATGGAAAAGTTCCTGTGGAGACTATGCCTATACTGTTATTGATGGAATCGATCAATATGCTGAATTTAAATGTGAAACTCCTCCTGCTGCTATACCTACTTGCGGCAATAAAATATGTGAGAGTGGAGAAACATGCTCATCATGTCCTGCTGACTGTGGACAATGCGCAACTCAAGAAGTAAAAGAACAAGTTACCTGCACTTTCTTGAATTCAAACTCTTATCAAAAATGTTACACACATGATTGGAAGTTTTCATGTTCTGGTATGGGAAGATGTGTTATAGATGTTTATGGCGCAAAAGGAATATCGCTTTCATGGACAAGTAGCTGTGGAGGATTCGTTTCTACCACAATTGAAGGAAATAATGAAAATATTGAATTCGATTGCAGAATTTCTACTTTGCCCCCCTGCGGTAATGGAGCATGCGAAAGCTGGGAGTCATGCTCTTCATGCCCTACTGACTGTGGCCAATGTGCAACTCAAGAAGTAAACGAACAAGTTAAATGTACTTTTTTAAACTCAAATACTGAACAAAGATGTTATACTACCGATAAAAAATATGTATGCTCAGGAACAGGAAGCTGCACGAATACTGTTTATGGAGCAATGGGAACGAAGCTTGAATGGACAAATTCCTGTGGCGCAGGTTATGCCTATACTTTCATTGACGGAAAAGAAGAGGAAGTAGCTTTCAAATGCGAAAGTGTTACTTCAACAGCTACCCCTCAACAACCATATATGAAAGAACAGGTTACTTGCCTTTTCTCCTATTCTGGCTCTATGCAAAAATGCTATACTGATGATGGTAAGTTTGGATGTGCAGGTGTAGGAAGTTGCATAGCTGTAGTTTCTGGAAATTATGGAACAAAACTTAATTGGAAAAGCAGTTGCGGTGGTTACGATTCTACTATAATAGATGAGAATAACGGTTATGTAAATTTTGATTGCAGGCAAACTACTGTTACTCCAACTCCTACTACTCCAATTTCTTCAATCAATGAACAGGTAAAATGTGTTTTTGTAAATTCTGGTTCCACACAAAAATGCTATACAGAAAATTTTGGTTGCTCAGGAACAGGAACGTGTGTGACTGATGTGTCTGGAGAAAAAGGTAAGATGCTTACATGGAAGAGTTCTTGCGGTGGTTATGCGTACACAGTTATTGATGGAACTAATGATTATGCTGAGTTTAATTGTTTACAGACTACTGCTCAACCTGTAGCTCAGACTCCTACTCCTGTCTCTACCGTCCCTATTAAAGAACAAGTCTGGTGTGTATTCCTAGATTCAAAAGTATTATCAAATCCTCATACTGCTACAGAAGAATGTTATTCAGATTTAGGATTTGGGTGCAAATGGGATGGAAACATGGCTGAAGAATATTGGTTCAACGGTGGAAAAAAATATGCTTATTGCGTTGCAACGGTTGCGGGTGAGCGAGGAGCAAAAGTAACATGGAAGAGCTCATGTGGAGGATATTCATATTCTGTTATGGATGGAGAGGAGGAGAAAGTAACTTTCCAATGTATACCAGAAACAAATGTAACTACTGAACAAATTAGCGGAAAAGGATTTGATCGTATATATTGGCAGTGCTATGATGGTTTAGGAAATTTTGCTGATGCTGTTGAAGGTGTTACTTGCAATTCCGCTGATTTTTGGCAGGCATTTGCCAATAGAATTTGTAATAATCACTGCAAGACAATCGAAGCAGACAAAGAAAAATGTTTAGCAGGTCAGACAGAGTATTGTAGCGGCTATACAAAGTGTGGAGTAAATTCTTTCAGTCTTTCAGGTGAATGTTATATAGATGTGGAGAAATCTGTCTTTATTCCTCCTGAACAGGTTGAAGAAGTGGGACAGGAAAAAATAGCCATGCCACCAGATTCAAAAGTAGGCGATCTTCTTTTAGTCCTTTTCTATAAAGACAATTGTCCTTATTGCTCAGGTATGAGTGAAGAAGTGGATAAAGTTTCAAGTCAATTGGGTATAAACGTTATGAAAATAAATGCGGATGAAAAACCAAGTGTGGTAATGGGATATGGTGTAAGAGGTTTCCCATCGTTTATACTTCTCGAATATACCTCTGATGGAATAAAAGAATATAAAATATCTGGAAAGACGGACTCTTCGAGTTTAATCGAATGGATTAATAAAATAAAGTCACATACAGCTGTTCCAACTGAAAAACTGAAAGAGGAAATACCATTAATATGTAAAGATGCTTGTCCATCAGAAGGTAAATGTTATCCGTTCGGGTATAGGAAGGAAGGAAAATACTGTTCGGATGAAGGAGCGTTTAAAGAACAATTAAAAGCAGATGAAAAATGTGAAAACAATTTTGAATGTTCAACAAATGTTTGTGTAGATGGAAAGTGTATAAGTTCAGGCTTTATTCAAAAAATTATAAGTTGGTTTAAAAAACTATTTGGAGCAGATTAACAATCAGAATCAGATAAGTTTTTGTTCTGTGAAGAGAAAATTAGATTATGAAAACAGCATATATAGCAATAATATTTGTTTTGATATTAGTTGGAATAGGATACTATTATGTCAGCATGCAAGCACCATCAGTTACATCAAAATCGACTTTGATAATAGCAGTCAAAGATGCTCCAAAACAATCCGAACACGGAACGATAACTTCTTTGATTCTAACTTTCAGTGAAATTAGTGTGCATAAAGTATTGACAGGAGAAACGATTAACACGACAACAGGAGAAATTACAGCAACGGAATCGAATGAAACAGAAGAATCTGGATGGATTACAGTTGTTGACGAAGTCCAAACGATTGACCTACTTCAATTTACCGATGTGAGCAAGATATTGGGTCAAAATGTTTTGGATTCTGGCAAATACACTCAGATAAGACTAAAAATAGATTCTGGAAAAGTGACTATTGACGGAACAACTTATGATGTGATAATACCAAGCAATGTCTTGAAACTGAACAGAGGATTTGATATGCAACCAAACACTACACTGAAATTGACGCTCGATTTTAAAGCTGAAAAATCCTTGGTTGAAACAGGAAATAATAAATTCAAACTAAAACCTGTGATAGCGGTAATTTCTGAAGAAGTAAAACCCACTACCACAATAGTAACAACTACATCTCCAGCAGTCACGACTACTCAACCAATAACCACTACTCAAATATCGACAACTACTCAGGTTACAACGACTATCGCCTTAGAAGAAGGAACTCTGTTGATGAAAATAAAAGATAAAATGGATTTGACTAACATAACATCTATTAAAATAACAGTAAACAAAGTTGAAGTTCATAAAGCAGGTCCAAGCGATAATGATACTGAATCGAATGAAACTTTTGAAACCAATGACACTTCTTCAGCTGGATGGGAAACTATTGTGAATCAAGTTAAGTCTTATAATCTCCTTGATCTCGTCAATAAGCCAGGAGAAGTAATGGGACAAAAAACACTTTCTGCTGGAAAATACACACAAATTAGGTTGTATTTGAGTAAATCAGAATTAACAATAGGAAATAAGACTTACGATGTTAAAATACCGAGCAACAGATTTTATTGGATACATCCGTTCAACATAGAGGCAGGAAAGATAACAACATTGACTTTAGATTTTGATGCAGCAGATTCAATTAAAGAAACTGGAAGTAACAAATACATGTTAAAACCCATAGTAAAGGTATTGAGTGAAATTTCTGCAACTACGACTACTGTTTTGGCAACCACAACGACAACAGTTCCTATGACAACGACTACGACTATAGTTAACACGACAACTACTACAATACCAGAAACTACTACCACGATAATTACTACCACAACTCTAGAAAACATTACTACAACTACTGTCTGATTTAAACGAATGAAACAAGCTAATAAGGATTTTTTTTACTTATAGAAATTTTATGGCGGACTCGAAACCATTTGAGTATGGGTCCCATCGGGCCCATAAAAATCCATCATGATTTTTTGTTACGACTTTTTAGTATGAATAGATACTTCATATGTTTATATGCCGTATGCCGTATGAAAATATATAGAAAAGATAGTTTTATGGAAATTTATTCTTCTGGATAATATCTCTTGATTATTTCATCAATTCTTCTAGATTCTCGTGGGTTCAAAGACACTTCAAGACCATAATGAGTAGGTTTTGTTAGTATCAATCCCCCTCTAACTAATTCCTTAGCTAAATCATTAACCCTTTTATGGCCTTCTTTACCTAAATCCCTCTGAGGTATCCATCTTCTTATGTTCTCAAAGGAAGTATGAGAATGACCCCATTTACCTTTACTAGCCAATTTTCTGAGGATATAAGCCTTAATTTCTTCATCACTGATAATCATTAAGTTCACTTATAGAACCTTTGTAAGTATATATTTAAATACTTAATGTGTGCAATATACAAACATGGAAGAAGAAAAAACTCTGCTCGTGCAATGCTTGGGAAACAGCCCAAAATTGAGGATAATAGATTTCCTGATAGACAACAGACCATTCGACTACTCAAAAAAGGAGATAATAGAGGGATCTGGTACGGGAAAAGTAACATTCTTCAAGGTGTGGAAAGAATTGGTTGAGTTTGGGATAGTGCAACAAACGAGAAAATACGGAAAGGCAATACTGTTCAAGTTGAACGAAGAGAATGAGATAGTAAAGAAATTGTTGGTATTAGAATACTCATTGATAAAACAAACGATGAATAAGGCTGTAACAGAATCAGAAGTTAAAAATCCTCAGAAAGTTAGAGTTCAGAATGTTGATTTTTAGCTAGATTTTTTTGTTACGACTTTTTAGTATGAACAGATACTTCATATGTTTATATGGCATTGAACTTTTTTAACCAATTGAATTAGAACATAAGGAGTATAATTTGAACACTGCGACGCACAAAGTTTTTATTAGAATGAAGGAATTTAAGGGTTGTTATCTTATCAGTCATAATTATGTTACCAACTTTAGCAATTTAGGTCTCTCAGACGATTAATCAAAAAAACGAACAACTAAGTATTATTTTATTAATTCGAAGAGTATTTCTATTATTCTTTTATGAACGTCAACTTTTATCCTACCAATTTTTAGTTTTATCAGGTTTTTACTCACGCTGAATATCCTATCTACCTTGGCTTTACTATCCCTGATTAAGTTTCCAGATTCTAAATCCTTATTAGAAATTAAGATTGCGTAATCCCTGACTTCAAGATTACTAGTCATTGGTATCGCTATGACATCATCGAATTTTTGATTATAATCATCTTTTGAGATAATAATTGCTGGTCTGACTTTCTGTGTTTTTAAATCACTAAAAGGAAAAGACAATAAGACTATATCCCTTTGAAATATCATTTCTTTCCCTTCTTAATATACTCATTCCAGATTTCGTCCTCTTTGTTGAGCCAAAGTTTCTTTAACGCGGACTCTGTCAAAGTCATTAAATCTTTAAAATCCTCTTTAACCTTTTTTATCATTTTTTTTGGTTTCTCGATCAGGAGTTTGTTGTCTGTTTGGATCAAAATAAGTTCGTCTCCTCTTCTCAAACCAAGACTATTTCTTATGTCTATGGGAATAGCTATCTGCCCTTTGTCAGAAATTCTGACTGTTTTCATCTTCATGTTTTTATCGATCAGTTTCATGATTTTAGTAAGAATTTTCTTACTTATAAACTTTTCTATATTTCAACAATAAGAATAAAATCCACCATAATTCAGCTACCGTCTTTAGCAACCTATCTTTTCCTTTAGGACGTCGGGAATGTGATTTGAATGCAGATATAAAATGTAATCAATCATATTTTTTGTTACTACTTTTAAGAATGAATATATACTTCATTGGCATAAAAGCTTCTAAATCTGTCGTAAAACCACATCTTTTACAAATATAACCGATATGTATTTTTTGATTCAACAAGTTTCTCCCATATATCTTATCGAATTTTTTCTTACAAATCGGGCAATATTCTAATTTTTTTATTTTAGGTAAACGCTTAGTCTTAGCTTTTATCTCTATGTTTGGAATTTTAATTACATGTTCTTTTACTCTCTTAGGTGACAAGACATAATTTTTATCGTATTCTTTTAGCCTTTTTAGAACTATATAACATAAATCTTCTTGTGATTGAATCACACCCCTTCTTTTCATAACCTCTTTTATAGTGCTTATTATTAAATCGGATCTTGGTATTTTTCTGGATGCCATAATTATAATATCGTGTTTATTTATTAAAAATCGGTCGTTGCTCATTTCTGAAAGTTTTATTAACTCCGAATTATATACTTTATTAATGGTTAATAATAATGGTTAATCGTGTTAAACAATGTTGATTAAAGACCGTATTCTTAAATTGCTTAGGCTGAGTCCACAAGGTTTAACGATCACAGAAGTTACTAAAATTCTCCAAATTCATTACTCTACATCTTCCAGATATCTGGCTGTTTTAGAAGCAGAGGGAAAGATTATTCATCGAGATATAGGAATGGCAAAATTATTCGTGGTGAAAAAATGATTGAAATAGGTAAAAAATCATTGGCAAAAACAAGTTTAATGCTAATTTTATTTTTAATTTTTTCTATACTGCCTTATATAGCAAAATCGGATGTTTCTGGACCTCAGTTAAGAGTTGAAAACTCTATGGTAGAGGGCAATTTATGGTCTAAAAAAGTAGTTGTTTACCATAATGAAAATAAACATTATTACAATATATCTGTTTCTACAGATGTTCCTGAAAATTTAATCGATATAGAACTTTACCGCTATATTACTTCAGATTTGAAGATGAAAGTGACTAGTAATCCTGTTTATATTTTTCAAATTATAGATTCAGATAATAATGGGTTAACTGATACTGTTAAATGGATAGTTCCCGAATTATCAGAAGCAATTTTTTCTGTCGAAGGCGAATTAAATAGTAATATCCCTTCTGTTCAATACTACGGAATACAAACAACTATTCAAACTACTTCCCCTCAAATTTTTGATCAACCCAAAATTTTAGATGACAGTAAAACATCAAAATACAGAACCGCAAATAGTGAAACAATCTGTAATGGAAATTCATGTGCAGTTACGTATTATCCTGTAAGAAAGTTATATTATAAAAATGCGAGCAAGTCACAATCGAGCTTAGATGCAAAGAAAGCTGAGAATTGGGAAATGATTGACACAAATTTTGAGGTTGGTAATAAAACATACGATTGGACTGCTGAAAAAAACATCTTCAAGGTGTATGTTAAGGAAAATATGATAAAACTGGTTGGGGAGGAAAACTCTGAGGTGACATTTTGGTTGCCTGTCGTTTCAAAACCGGATGCTAAACAAAATGTTTTGAGTTATGATTTTTCGTATTACAAAGAAAAGGATGACTACAGGAATGCGATAATAGATATAAAAAACTATCCAGAAGTGGTCGAGAAGTTAATCACAATCTACAATATGTCTTTGCCTGCAAATGTAAAGGAATATGTTTACACGGAAGATATAGACTTGAATTCGATTAATGGCAAGTTTATCATAGGTAGTGCGAAGGTATGGGATTCTGCCATTACTTCAGTTTGTGAAGAGAATGGTGCAGGTCTAAAAGAATGTTATAAACAAGTCAAACCAAATTATTACCCCGTTGATTGGGTTTATAATGGGCATCGGATTAGTTTAACTATAGATAGAAGTTGGCTTGATAAGGCAATCTATCCGATTTACATAGATCCTACAGCATATTACAATTTTTCTGTTGTAAATGGAAATTGTGCATATGGGCAGAGTGCTAATGCTACTACTATTAGTGGAGCGGCTACAGTTGATACAGCCGATCCTCCCACATTTGCACAGACATTTACAACGAACTCATTGAACTTCACTCAAGGAGGTTATGTATCGCTTAGTGCAATCGATACCGTAAGAGCAAATATAACATCTGACGCAGGTAACGAGGAACCTTTAGCATATTTTAATTTCACTGTAGTGGCAGAAGCAGCAATAAACTGGGTAAATGTCACGATGGTTCAAAGAGAAAATATACCTCAGCCTGACGGAGACTGTAACTACTACATAGCAAACTGGACTACTGGCTCGTTTTTCTCTTTTGGAGCAGTAGTCTCGACCACAACAGATACAACCCGTTCTAGGAATATCACAAGTTCTACTGATATAAACAATATAGTAGATAGTAGAAATGTTGTTACTCTGTTGACAGGAGGAACACAATCCGATGCTAGGGAAGGATGTGCTATTAACTATGTCGAAGTTAAAGTTGGATATACAGACAACCCTCCATTATGGTCAAATAATTCAACAAAATACTCATCACCTATTGTTTATCGCCCAAGTGCTGGTTATGGTTTTGAAGTCACTTGGACTGATGCTATCACTTCACCTAGTGTTGCGTTTTTAGAGTGGAACGGTTCGACAAACTACACGATGTCGAACACGGGCTCAGTATATTATTATAACATAACCGATTTGGCTGTGGGAAATTATACTTGGAAGTCTTACGCCAACGATACCTCCAACAACTGGAATATAACGAATGTTTGGGGTTACAACGTCACTATCAACTCTTCAGCAAACGTGGATTTGTACTTGAACAACAGTCAGGCAAACTTCAACATGGGCGTATCACAAGCCTTAAACACTACCGCAGTCTTGAATAATATTGCTGCCAATACCATAGAAATCTGGACTAACTATTCTGACGGGACATGGAAAAAATGGGCCAATTGTACCGGATGTTCTTCTTTATCGAACGTAACGGTTATCAACACAGTAGGTTTGTTTA
>Ga0315288_10012186_pt1 | contig 10817 bp, 12 predicted proteins | sample YL17G11_20_MG_FD_203454 | JGI IMG/M metagenome (GOLD analysis project Ga0315288, IMG submission 203454) | Sediment microbial communities from Yellowstone Lake, YNP, Wyoming, USA - YL17G11_20 | ecosystem: Environmental > Aquatic > Freshwater > Lake > Sediment | place: USA: Wyoming | collected...
CCAGCAGATTGAAGCCATCCGGCCCCTCACCCGCTCGACCGTGCTGGGGCTGGCGTTCAAGGCCGACAGCGACGACTCCCGCAACTCCCTGGGGCTGAAACTGGTCGAACTGCTCCGGGTCCGCGGGGTCGAGACCGTGGCCCACGACCCCTTCGTCGGGGGGCTCGGCGTGACCAGCGACTTGGAGCGAGCGCTCCGCGGGGCGGGGGAGGTCTTCGTGACCGTCCCGCACCGGGACTACCGCGCTCTGCCCTGGCGGGAGCTCGGCCGGATGGTCCAGCCCGGATGCATCGTCGCCGACCCGTGGTCGACCTGGGGTCAGGATAACGTCGTCGTCGAACTCGCCGGCAGCAAGCTCCGGTAGACCCCCAGGGTCAGGTCGGCGGCCCGGCCCCAGGTGAACTCCGCCGCGCGCTCTCTCCCTTTCAGCCTCAGGTCGCGCGCCACATTGGGATCCAGCGCTTTGGCCATGGCCTCGGCGAAAGCGCCGTACTCGTTCTCCTTGACGAGGAGCACCGCGCCTTGGGCCACTTCCGGCACGGCCGACCGCCTCAGGGCGACGACCGGCACGCCGCTGGCCATCGCCTCGATGACCGGGTTCCCGAAACCCTCGTAGAGCGACGGAAAGGCGAACAGGGTCGCCCCGGCGTAGAGCCGGGCCAGGTCCCCCGAAGGAACCTCGCTGAGGATCCGCGTCCGGGTCTCAAGCTTGCGCCGGCGGATTTGTTCGGACAGGGCCTTCGGCACGAGGCCCGGGCCGACGAGGGCGAGGTCCAGCCTTTGGGGGCGGATTCGGTCGAGATAGTAGAGGGCATCGACCAGCAGACTGTGATTCTTGCGGGAGTCGAACGCGGAAACGTAGAGGACGTAGCGCTGGCCCAGGCCGTACCACCGGGCCGTCTCCTCCGTTTCCTCCTTGGAGTAGCGGTCGTGGAAGAGGCCGTGGTCCACGCCGTGGTGGACCACGCTGATCTTCCCGGGCGGAAGCTTGAGGCTTGCGACCAGGTCGTGCTTCGTCCAGCGCGAAACGGCGATGATGTGGTCCGCCCGGGTGAGCAGGGGGAAGAGGTTCCGCTTGAGCCGGGCGAGGCCGCCTCTCTTCAGGTCCGGGAGGTGAAAGGGGACGATGTCTCTGACCGTGACCACGAGGCGAAAGGGCAGCGGTAGGCCATCCCGGAGGCGGCCCGGGTCATACAGCGGGTGGAAGTAGTCCATCAGGTGGAGAAGGTCCGCGCCGTCACGGGCGGCGGCGTCGAGGATGTCCTCCCTGTCGTCCAGGCGGCAGAGCCGGAGGCCTGGCCAGTCGGAAGGATGCTGCCAGAGAGCTTCTCGAAGGCAGTAGGCCAAATTCGGGTCGGCGCCTGGCGCCGGTGGCCGGCGGGCGAACTCCTCGAGGAGGCATCGCGTGGTCCGGCCGATGCCGCGCCGGGAATGGTTGTTCACGAGCGGGTTCGCGTCGATGAGGACTCTCATGCCTCAGCATACGCGGGCCGGGCGTCAGCCGCCCCAGCCTTTCCGCAGCCCTGAGGCGTGCCGGCCGGGCGCTCCCTAGCCCCGCAGAAACCAGTACAGGGGCACGAGCCGTTCCCAGGCGTCCCAGAGGAGGGCGACCAGGTCGCGGCTGGAGAGGGTCGGATCGTGGGGGCGGCCCGCTTGCACGTAGAGGTTCTTCCGGTCGAGCCAGCGGGCCAGGTCCTCCGGCGCCCCGGGCATGGAGGAGCGGCGGTAGGGTTCACCCTCGATGCCGAACGGGAGGTCCGTCCCCAGGCCGGCCACGGCGGCGCGGAAGCGGTCGGGGTTGTCGAGGGCCCGCTCGCGGATGGACCGGAGGACGCGCGGGAGCGCGGAGTAGAAGCCCATGCCGTAGCAGTAGCGGGACGGGGAGAGGTCCCAGTAGAAGCCCAGGTTCCCCATGACCGCGTTGCGGTTGCGGAAGACGAGCCAGACGCTCTGCTTGTAGGGCCGTTTGTCGCTTGAGAACCGCGTGTCGCGGCGGAGGCGGCCGATGGCCCCGCCGACCACGGGACGGGTGTCGAGGCCCGCGTCGACCTCGGCCTCGAACCACTCCCCGAATTCAGCCGCCAGGGCCCGCATCGGCCCCAGCACGAACCGGTCGTAGTCCGCGCGGTGGGCCTCGAACCAAGCGGTGTCGTTGTGGGCCTGGAGGCCGGTGAGGAACGCGAGGGCTTGCGGCGAGAAACCATTGAAGGGCTCGCCGTCCGGCGCCTGGCGTCGGACGGTCATTCGTTTTCCCTCTGTTGCGCGGCCACCAGGGCCCGGAGGTTCCGGCCGAGCAGACGGCGCCAGTTCCCCAGGCCGATGGCGGCGACCTTGTCCCGCACGACCACGCCGAGGGCGTCGTCCCCGAACCCCGGCGCGCCGCCGGTGTCGGCCAGGATGCGCGCCGTCTCGGCCTCGGTGAAGGCCGGTTCCAACGCCACCGTCCGGAGAAGACCCCGGTTGGCCGGGCAGACATCCTGGCAAGCCTGGCAGCCGAAGAGCCAGCGATGCGCCTTCGGGTCAAGCCACTCCGGCCAGGCCGCATCGCCGAAGTGGAGCGAGTTGAGGCACCGCTCGGCCCGCGGCAGGAAGCGTCCTTCGTCCAAAGCCCGGGTCGGGCAGGCCGCCACGCAGGCCCCGCAATCCTCGCACACCGCGGCCAGGCGGGGCGGGACACACGGCTCGTGCGAAGCGCCCGGCGCCACCAAAGACGTCTCGACGGCGTACCCGAAGAGCATGAAGTAGCTACCCAGCCCGGCCGCCTGGGTGATGTTGTTTCGTCCGTAGGTCACCAGGCCGAGCCTGGAGGCGCAGGCCTTGAAGGGAAACGGCGCCAACCGGAAGCGGACGCCGCCCAGCGGGCCGGCCTCCAGTTCGCGGGTCATGGCCTCGAAGGGCGCCTTCCCGGCGGCCACCACCGGCGGCAGGACCGCCTCGAGCGGCCCGTCGGGCAGCGCGAAACGCACGACCCTCGCCGGCGTCGCGGCCGCGATCACGGCCACCGACCGCACGGCCTGGAGGTCGACACCGTCGAGGTAGGTGAGGCGGTGGAGGTAGCGGTCGCGGAACTCCTGGCTGAACTCACCGTTGGAGCGCCGGAGTTCCATCTCCGCCCGGATGACCTCGAGGACGGCCGGGTGCCCGAAGGCCACCTGGTAGCCGCGCCCGGCGGCCCAGGCCTGGAGGGTCTCGCCCAAGGTCTCGCGTCCGGACTCGCCCATCGTCTCGGCCACCTCCCCGCCAGAGTTCACCCCGCCGCGCCCGGACGCCTGCCGCCGAAGGCCAGGATGGTTTGAGTAAGGTTTACGTGGGCAGACGAAGGGATTTGCAGACTCTCTCCGGTCGGTCGCCGACCGGTGGTCGACGTCGAGTGTGACCCGAGGACGGATCGCTCCGCTGCCCTCGATGAGGACGGAACGGACGAACTAGCTTGACAGCGCAGCCCAATGGGCTCTCCCCATGTTGGTCCCAGGAGCTTGACATGGTACATTGTATGGAATAATGTGGATGTATAGGGGATTGTAGCCAAGAGATTGGCCTGTTCGCAGGACAACCTGAGGAGTCTACCAGGAAGAGGTGGTACGAATGCGGAAGGCTTATGTGCTTGTGATTGCAGTCATCGTATGCGTGTTCTTCTCGACCGCCTTAGGCTTTGCACGCCCAAGCGGGGACTTCCGTGAAGCGGACGACGCCAAGTTGCTCGTTGAATGGGGCGTGAGCCGCGAGGTTCTCGCACGGCTTGGGGAAGACGGCAGTGTGGTGGCAAGCCTAATAAGGGGAGGGCTAATCGACCAGGAGGGAGTCCAGAAACTGTGTGCCAATTTCCTCAATCCGGTCCGGTTCGAAAACCTCGAACCCGTCATTGAGTGGCCCGTTGACCCTATCCGACACGTCGCAATCACGGCCTACGGGGAACTCCCTCTACCGCCGGACGAGATGTCGGTCGTCTCATCGAATCAGCCCCAACGAGCCACCGGTGTTCAGCCACTCTGGGTGAACCTGCCAGACTGGTCTGGCACTGGTCCATACTGGAAGGTCCACAGCATCGGGGGCTACTGGAAGTCGACGGCGTACATCGATACGCCAACCTCCTCCGACCAGAGCCTCACGACTAGCGACAACCCATATCTGTACTTGGGAATTCAGACACCGTACCGCGACGCATCGTACATGTGTGACGCTGGCATAGCTTTCCTACGGAGCACCGGAAAGTGGGCGCTGTTCTACAATGACACGACCTTCGCCACGCAGAACCTGTCGGTCGATGCGCCGGCCGGTACGGGCCTCTATCTTATCGTGCAAGTTCTATCGACCAACAACCAGTACAAGCTTGAGGTAATCTACCCGCCGACCTGGCAGACAGTGGGGTCGGTAACCAGGACGGTCCCGTCAACGTGGAACTTCTCCCGAACAAACAGCTCCATTGGTGTTAGGTACGTTTCCTCCATAGGCCAGAAACCGGAGGATCTCGGGAGCGGAGGCTACTACAGGAACGCTCACTGGAGGCAAGTCTGGGTCTACAAATCCGGCAGCAACTCGGCTCTCAGCAGTACGAAGACCTCCGGGATCGGAAAGTACCCGGATGAGGGTGTGGTGTTCGAAACAGTGCAGACTGAGTTCTCGGACGTGTACGTGAACATCGAGTGTCTGCTGCCGTGAAGCACACTCTGGCCATCCTCGCCATAGCGGGAACCGCTCTCTTGGCCATGGCCTACGCCGCCTGCCGGCCGCTGCCGGCGGCGGCAGCGGTCTCTCCGGAGGACATCCAAGCGGCCCGGGCTTGCGGGCTCTCGTCGGAGGACAGCCGGCGACTGGGCGAGGATGTGTCGATTCTGCTGTCGCTGGTTCAAGCCGACGTCCTCCAGAAGGAAGACATCCAACGGGCGGCCACGGCGCTCTTGGAGCGCCCCGATACTCCCTGGCCCGTGGAGACCTACGAGGTCGTCCCGGATGAGGGCGCGGTCCGGCTGGGCGGAGTGAGTCTACCGCTTCCCAACGACCACGACCTCCAACCTCGGGGCCTTACAACCTACAGCGTGTGGTGCCAGGTGGCCTGGCAACCGGACGGGCCATTTGCCATACCTGCGGCAGGCCATCCAACTGGCCCGTTCGACACGTCCTGGCTATTGGCCCTTCTCCCCAACCGGGGGGCCTGCTACCAGCTCGTCTCAGCCCCGGCGGCCTGGCGGCTGTCCTCGATTCTAGAGCTTCCCAAGGTTTCCCTTCCGGAGACGGAGGCTGGCCCTGCCGCCCCACCCCTTGGCTTCTACGCCTATATGGCCCTTGACGCGCCGGGTCTCGGGCTGGACGCTGGCCTCGTGCTGAACCCGGAGACCGGTCGCTGGGATGTCTTCACCTGGTGGAGAACCGTGGATGAGACCGTGTGGCGGCAGGGATCGCTCGAACCCACGCCGGAGAGCGGCTCGAAATTCCTCCTCATCTTGGAGGTCACGCGAGAAGGGAACGGCTGTAACCTGAGAATCTATGACACTTCCAACTGGACCCTTGCGGGTTGGTTCTACGAACCGCTACCCCCAGAGTGCCACATCACGCGCGCCAACCTGGCAATGGAGTTCAGACTAGTCTCGGCGGTGGCCACCTCTCGGGGCGATGTCCCTCCAGGGGTGAGATACAGCTGCATCTGGCAGGCCCCTTCCCTCGCGGGTCTCACAGAAGTCCCGCCCGGAAAGGACGGAACCCGGACCCTCTGGGGGATGAAGCTAGCGCCAGGGTGGACCCTGCTTTCCCGGGACTACGTCCAGGGAACGGGCTCCTATCCGGCCCCACCGGACCCGACGGTCTGGGTCTACCTGCCCGCGGTTTCGTACAGGGAGGTCATAGTGGAGATCCGCGGGGAGTAGGGGAAGAAGGCAGATGCGCCCGGGAGGGTAGTAGCTACCTGGATCTCAGGTCTGCCCGCCGGGGTGCGGTTTCTTGACAGACTCATTGCCGTCCCAGTGCCCCTACCTCGCCGAGTGCGGAGCCCCTGGCGGACCATCGTGGGCTGCTCCGGCAAACACGACTACGGCGGCGGACGGCCTCACGCCTCAACCGTGCCCACGACTCCATCCAGATGATCCAGATGGTCCGGCAGATGCGGGACGAGAAGAAGCTCCAGTGCGGCAAGGAGATCAAGAGCGACGAGCCCCGGTTCTTCGTGGGCTGCGCATCCAACCCGCTCGCCGACCCGTTCGAGTTCCGGGTGAGGCGCCTGGCCAAGAAGGTGGCAGCCAGGGTGAGGGCTGAGGGCCTCGACGAGAAGACCTTCATCCTGGCGGGCTACGGCGTCCGCAACCGGCCTGGAAGGCAGACTCTCTTCGGTCGGTCGCCGACCGGTGGTCGACGTCGAGCGTGACCCGAGGACGATCGGTCGGCTGCTCTCGATGAGGACGGAACGGACGAACTAGCTTGACAGCGCAGGCTCAATGGGCTCTGCCAACGTTGGCTTGACAGCTACGCCACGACGGGCTCGTTCCCGCCAGAGAACCTGCCTGTGATACCATCACAGGGGGCGCCGCCAACGGCGCGGAACGCCGGCACGCTGGGAGGCTGACCCATGGACATCATCGGGGCCATCGAGGCCCGCCGCAGCATCCGCCGCTTCAAGGCCGACCCCGTCCCGCGCCAGACTATCGAGCGCCTTCTCGACCTGGCCACCAAGGCCCCGTCGGCGAAGAACGCCCAGCCGTGGAGTTTCATTGTCTTGGAGGGCGAGAAGAAGAACGCCGTGGCCGGGCTCCTGGCCGACGCCGTCGTCAAGTATGAGGCTCAGGGCTTCCCGACCGGCAGCGCCGGCCCGACGGCCCGCATCATGGCCGAGGCCCCGGTCCTCATCCTCGTCTACGACCGCTACTGGATACCGGGCGAAGGCCCGCCCCCCCCCCGGCTGCCCGCCGAGGGCTTCCGGGGCGCCGCCCCGGCCAACCGCGAACCGGACCTCGCCGACACCCAGTCCATCGGGGCGGCCATCGAGAACCTAGCCCTCGCGGCCCTGGCCTTCGGCCTCGGCACCCTCTGGATCGGCGACGTCTTGTACATCGTCGACCAGATTAACGCCCTCGTGGGACGAGACCACGGACTCACGGCAGCGGTCTCGGTCGGCTACCCGGATGAGACCCCCGGGGCGCGCCCGCGCCGCCACTGGAGCGAACTCACGGAGTGGCAGGCCTGACCCCTCGCGGCGGGCGGCGGTCATAGCCAACGGTCATCTCGCCCCCCGGAAGAGTCTTCAGCAGCGGCCTCTTCCCGGCCGGGGTGAGCGGGATGGTGTCGACCACGCGGACCGAGATGACCATGGGCTCTCCGAGGAGGTCCCGCAGCACGCGGATGATGGCCTCCTGTTCGGAGGCGCCGAAAGTGACGCCGGGATCGGGCACGACGAGGACCTCGAGCCGGTCGGAGGCCGTCTGCCGGAACTGGAACTCCCACATCAGGTCGTGGAGGCCGCCGAGGGCCCAGGCCAGGACACTCGCCGCGAACCGCTTGCCCGACGGCAGAAGAATGAGCCGCTCGACGCTCCGGCCGGACAGCGACCTCAGAAGGGGAAGGCCGCGCCCGCAGGGGCAGAGCCCGGGGGCCAGGCTCCCCCGGTCCCCGATGTCGTAGCGGATGAAGGGCATCAGGCGGTTACCGAGGTCGGTGATAATGAGGCGGCCCTCCCGGCCCGGCTCGACCGGCCGTCCTTCGTCGTCGACGGAGGTTCGCCGCCGGCCACGCGGTCCGGGCAACTCTGGGCCAGGTAGATGCCGAACTCGTTCGCCCCGTACTGGACGTGGACCGGGGCCTCGAAGGCCGCGGTGAAGAGCCGCCAGGTCGCGGCGTCCACGGCCTCGCCCCCGGCGAAGATGGCCTTGGGTGGGCGGCGCAGCCGGAGTCCCGCCTGCCGCAGGGCCTGAGCCGCCAGGGCCAGAAAGGGCGGGCTGGCCACCAGGGCTTCGGGCCGCCAGTCGTCGAGAAGGCGGGCGATGGCCCGGCCGTCGCGCTCAAAGGTGAGGTCCGGCGGGAGTAGCCGGGCGCCGCCAAAGAGACTCCAAAACGGGTACAGCCAGGGAGACACGTAGACCGTCACCTGGACATGGACGATCTGGTCCCCGGGCACGAGGCCGCCCCAGGCGTACTGCCGGCGCCGCGCCCGCTCGGTCTCCGAGACGAGACCCGCCGGGAACCCCCTGCGGACATCCGGCTTGGTCAGGATGGGCAGCCGGGACAAAGTCTCCGGCGTAAAGGCGGGTGAGGCAAAGTCCGCCGCCCGGACGGCGTCGGGGCTGAGCCGCTCGAAAGCCTCAAGCTTGCGATAGGCGGCCGGCGCCCCCGGTTTCAGCACCCGCTCGGTGAACGGTGAGGTGACGTGGCGGAAGAGAACCCGTCGCACATCACTGGCAAGGGCCATTCGGCTTAACCTCCCGGGGAACGCGGGCCGAAGTCCCAGCGTCCTCCGCCATTGAGGTTTCTACTGCGGCCGCTCGCTTCCTACCAGGGTCTTTAGCAGGGGTCGCTTGCCGGACGGGTCGCGCGGGATGATGTCCACTAACCGGAACGAGAACTCGATCGGCTCTCCGAGGAAATCGCGCAGCCCGCGAGCCAGGTTCTCCTGTTCGGCGGTCCCGAACGTGACACCCGGGGCCGGCACCACGGTTATCTCGATGTGGTCGATGGCCGTCTGCCGGAACTGGTACTCCCAGATCGCGTCCGCCCGGGGGTCCATGAAGCGACTGAGATAGGCGCCCGGTCGGCGTCTCCCGGAGAGCAGGACCAGAGTCTCGGCGGTCCGGCCGTGAAGAGTTTCCAGGAGGGGAAGGCCTCGCCCGCACGGGCAGGGTTCGGGGGCCAGGGTTCCCCGGTCCCCGAGGTCGTACGGCCCGGCTCGACCGGCCGGCCGTCGTCGTCCACTGTCTCCACGAGAAAGCGCAGGGCGCTGATGTGCAGGTTCTCGTAGGGCGGCTCTCCCCTGGCCACCCGGTCCGGGCAGCTCTGGGCCACGTGGATGCCGAACTCGTTCGCCCCGTAGCCCACGTGGACGGGAGAGCCGAAGGCTTCGCGCATGAGCCTCCAGTCCCGCCTCCCCACGATCTCGCCCCCGACGATGATACCCTTCGGCGGGTGCCGGAGGCGCCGCCCGGCCGCCCGCAGGGCGTGGGCGGCCAGGGTCAGGGAAGGCGGGTGCCCGATCAGCCCGTCCGGCCGCCAAAGGTCGAGGACACGGGCGATACCCTCGCCGTCGCGGTCAAGGTAGAGGTGGCTCGGGAAATGCCGGGCGCCCCCGAAGAAGCTCCAGAACGGGTAGAGCCAGGGCGAGACGTAGACCGTGCCTCGCATGTAGGTGACCTGGTCTCCGGGCTGGAGACCGGCCCAGGCGTACTGCCAGACCCGGGTGGCGTGGTCGTGGGCCCGCAAGGCCGGGTCGCGGTAGAACCGGAGGGGCATGCCGGTCGTGCCTGAGGTGCGGAAGACCTTGGGACGGCGCCACGGCAGCCAGGTGTGGCCACGGTGTTCGGAAACGAGGCCGTCCGGGAACTCCTTCCGGACGGTCGGTTTGGACAGGATGGGGAGCCGGGCGAAGTCGTCCGGGGTCAGCCGGGGCCTCGGGGCGTCCCCAGGGGAGCCGGGGGCAGCGAAGTCGTTTGGGCCGAGGCCGAGCTCGGCGAAGGTCCGGCGGTAGTAGGGGACCGTGGCCGCCGCGTGCCGGAGGAGCGCGCCGAGGCTGCTCCACTGGGCCTGGCGGACAGCCTCCGGATCGAGCCACTCGAAGGCCTCCAGTCGGCGGCGGGCAGCCGTCGAGCCCGGTCTCAGGACGCGCGCGCTGAAGGGTGAAACCACGTGGCGAAACAGGGGCTTCCGCACGGCGTCCGCGGCCCATCGCCTCCCGAGCGCCGTCATTTCCACAGAGAGGAGGCAACCCCTTCAGCGCTTCAGGCGGCGGGGTTTGACCCGGTGCCCGCGCCCGGTTACACTTTAAGTGAACGGCTGTAATGGCGAGAACGGTGCGAAGGAGTTACGCGCTTGGACAGACCTTGCTTCGACCTCATCAACAGCGACTGGCACGACTGGCGCCGCCCGGGCGTCAGGGCCGACCGTCTGGACAGCCCCGAATGGGTCAACCGGTTTCTCACTGACTGGGGTCTGGACATCGGCGAGCCGCTTGCCGGCGAGGCCCGGGCGAGACTCCGTGGGCTCCGCTCGCTCCTGCGCCGTCTGGTCGATGATTTCCGGGCGGGGCGTCCCCTGGACGCCGCTGACGTGGGGCAACTGGACACGGTGCTGGCCGCCGCCCCCTTGCGGCGCCGCACGGAGCCCAAGGGCGGCCGCTGCGAGGGTCGGTTCGAGCCCGTCACCCGCGACTGGGATTGGGTAGCCGCCGAGGTAGCGGCTTCGTTCGTGAAGCTCGTCGAGACCGGTGAGCCGGGGCGCCTCAAGGTCTGCGAGAACGTCGACTGCCTCTGGGTCTTCTACGACGACAGCCGCAACCGCACCCGACGATGGTGCGACAGCCGCTGCTGCGGAAACCTCATCAAGGTGCGGCGGTTCCGGGCCAGGCGCCGGGCGGAGGGGACGCTCTAAGGTACATGCCCCGACGCCGGGGCCCGCCGCCCGCGACCGCCGACGGCTACTTCCCCGCCCCCGCCTTCTCGTCCGCCAGGTAGCGCTGGCGCAGCCACCCCATGGTCCGCGAGAGGGTTTCCGACTCGCCCTTGATGCTACGTCAACCCCCATATGATATTTAAGCCGGAAGCTGCACGCCCTTCTGCCGGAGATAGCCTCGCATGGTTTCGGAGTCCTTGAGGTAGGTCTGGATGAGTTCGAGGTATTCCTGGACCAGT
>Ga0315288_10012188_pt1 | contig 10815 bp, 7 predicted proteins | sample YL17G11_20_MG_FD_203454 | JGI IMG/M metagenome (GOLD analysis project Ga0315288, IMG submission 203454) | Sediment microbial communities from Yellowstone Lake, YNP, Wyoming, USA - YL17G11_20 | ecosystem: Environmental > Aquatic > Freshwater > Lake > Sediment | place: USA: Wyoming | collected...
GTCGTCGCCATCGGCGGCCGCTCCCGGTTCGCCGTGTCGGAAAGCCCCGGGCTCTATTACGCCGGCGAAATGGCCGAGGGACCGGGAACTGTCGTCTCCGCCGTGGCTTCAGGAAAGAACGCCGCCCAACGCGCGCTCGATTGGCTCGGCCGCAGGCCAAGTCCGAAGCAGGCCGCGGGCAAGAGCCGTATCGTCATGCCCGGCCGCAACCTGCGGCCCGTGCCGCTCGAGGCCGATTTCTTCGGCCGGACGATCCTTTCGCCGTTCCTCCTTTCGGCCTCGCCGGCCAGCGACGGCGCCGAGCAACTGCGTTCGGCCTACCGGGCCGGCTGGGCCGGCGGCGTCCTGAAGACGGCCTTCGACGGTTTGCCGATCCACATCCCCGCCGACCATATGTTTGTCCTCGGCCGCGGCACCTACGGCAACTGCGACAACGTCTCGGGGCACGCCCTGGACCGCGTCTGCCGTGAGATCGAGGAGCTGGGACGCGAATTCCCCGAGCGTCTAACCGTGGCCTCGACCGGCGGCCCGGTCACGGGAGCCGCCGAATCCGACCGCGCGGTCTGGCAGGCCAACACGCGAAAGCTGGAAGCGGCGGGGGCCATGGCCATCGAATACAGCCTGTCCTGCCCCCAGGGCGGGGACGGTACGCGCGGCGATATCGTCTCCCAGGACGCCGGCCTGACCGCCGAGATCATCGACTGGGTCCTGTCGGGCGCATCGCGGCCGGACGTGCCGAAGCTCTTCAAGCTGACCGGAGCGGTGACGGCTATCGCCCCAATCCTGCAGGCCGTCCGCGCCGTTTTCGCCCGTCACCCGCAACAGCGCGCCGGCGTGACGCTGGCCAACTCCTTCCCCGGCCTCGCCTTCCGGCCGGGGGCAAAGGCCGACTGGGACGAGGGGATCGTCATCGGCCTCTCCGGCGAGGGCATCCTGCCCATCAGCTACCTGACCCTGGCCAAGGCGGCCGGCCTCGGCTGCCGTATCTCGGGCAACGGCGGCCCGATGAACTACCGCCAGGCCGCCGATTTCCTGGCCCTCGGCGCCGAATCGGTGCAGTTCTGCTCCCTTGCCCTGCACTACGGAGTCGAGATCGTCGAGGACCTGCACGCCGGACTGAGCGGGCTCCTGGCGGCGCTCGGGCTGCGCACCGTCTCCGACCTGATCGGCCGGGCCCTGCCCCGGCCGATCCGCGAATTCCCCGACCTGACCGCCCAAAAGCGGATTTCGACCGTGGATCGCCGCCTCTGCGTCCACTGCGGCAACTGCTGCCGCTGCCCCTATCAGGCGATCCGGCTCGACCGCCGCCGGATTCCCCGAACCGATCCGGCGCGCTGCATCGGCTGCTCGCTCTGCGCGCAGCGCTGCTTTGCCGGCGCGCTCTCGATGCGCGAGCGGAACGCGGCCGAGCGCGCGTCGCTGCGGGAGGATTGAATGGCGAGAACAAAGGACGGGCAGGCAGAACGGCTGATCATAGTCAACGGCCCGATCTTCACCGGCGGCGAGGATTTCGCCCTGTTGGATGGGCATGGCCTGCTGCTCGAGGCCGGCCGGGTGGCGAAAATCGCCCCTTTGAGGGAGCTGCCCTCCGGGGGCGCACGCAGGCTCGACGCCCGGGGCAAGCTGGTCATGCCCGGCCTGATCAACGCCCATATGCACTTCTACAGCACGCTGGTGCGCGGCCTGGGCAAGGCGGCCCCGGCCCACGATTTCAACGGCGTGCTGCGCAACCTCTGGTGGCGGCTCGACCGCACGCTGACGCTCGAAGACACCTATTACAGCGCCCTGCTGATGATGCTGTCCGCCGTGCGCCGCGGCACCACGACCCTGCTGGACCACCATGCCGGCCCCGGCGCGATCCCGGGATCCCTGGAGCGCATCGCCCGGGCGGGGATGGAGACCGGCCTGCGCATCGGCCTGGCCTACGAGATTTCGGACCGGGACGGCCCGCAGGCCGCCGTCGCGGGTTTGGCCGAGAACGCCGCCGGCGTGCGCTTCTGCCGCGAGCAGGGCGGCGAACACCTCAGGGGACTGGTCGGCCTGCATGCCTCCTTCACCGTCTCGGACGAGACGCTCGCCCGGGCCGCGGCCCTTGCCGGCGACTTGGGCGTCGGCTGCCACATCCACGCCGCCGAGGCCGCGAGCGACCAGGAGGACTGCCTGGCCCGGCACGGCGTGCGCGTCGTCGAGCGGCTGCGGAGCCGCGGCATCCTCGGCCCGAAGACGATCGCCGCCCACGCCGTGCACGTCGACCGGGCCGAGATCGAGACGCTGGCCGCCTCCGGCACCATGGTCGTTCACAACCCGCAGTCCAATCTGAACAACGCCGTGGGCATCGCCGACATCGTGGCCATGAAGGCCGCCGGTGTCCTGGTCGGGCTGGGCACGGACGCCATGACCGTGGACATGCTCGAGGAACTGCGGGTCGCCCTCTGGGCGCAGCATTACGGCCGGCGCGATCCGGCCCAGGGATTCATGGAGGCGACCGGCGCCTTGTTCTCGGGGAATCCCGTCATCGCCGAGCGCATCTGGGGGCTGCCCCTGGGCCGGATCCGTGAGGGAGGACCGGCCGACGTGATCCTGGTCGACTACGATCCGCCCACGCCCCTCGACGCCGGCTCCGTGCTGGGCCACCTCGTCTTCGGCGTGTCGCAGTCGGCGGTGGACACCACGATCGTCGCCGGCCGCGTGCTGATGGAGAACAAGGCGTTGACGCTGGATATCGACGAGGCGCAGGCCGCCGCCCGCGGCCGCGAGCTGGCGGCCGCGCTCTGGCAGCGCTTTTAAAGAGAGAGAGTCAGTCCCATGATCGATTACGCGGCGATCCTGGAGCGGGCCAAGAAAGGGGAGCGGGAGCTGGTCGCGTTTCTAGTCGACCTGCTGGCCATCCCCTCCCCCTCCGGCAAAGAAGGACGGGTCACGGAGCGCATCGCCGGCGAAATGCGCCGGCTCGGCTTCGATGAGGCGCGCATCGACGGGCTGGGCAACGTCATCGGCCGCCTCGGCAGCGGCCCGCGCCTCATCGCCTTCGACGCCCACGTGGACACCGTCGATGCCGGCGACCGGGCGCAGTGGTCTTTCGATCCTTTCCGGCCCCGCGTCTCCGAGGGCAAGGTCTGGGGGCGGGGCGCCGCCGACCAGAAGGGCGGGCTGGCCGGCATGGTCCACGCCGGACGTATCGTCCGCGAGCTGGGACTGGACCGTGATTTCACCCTGCTTTTCGTCGGCAGCGTGCAGGAGGAGGATTGCGAGGGGATGGCCTGGAAATACCTGGTTGAGGAGGAGAAGATCAAGCCGGAGCTGGTCGTTCTCACCGAACCGACCAGCCTCAACATCTACCGCGGCCACCGCGGCCGGATGGAGATCGAGATCGAGGTCCGCGGCCGGAGCTGCCACGCCTCGGCGCCGGAGCGCGGCGACAATGCCGCCACCAAGGCCGCGCGCCTCGCCCTGGAGATCGAGAGGCTGAACGATCGACTGGCGGTCGATGCCTTCCTCGGCAAGGGCACGGTCGCCGTGACCGAGATCGCCACCGGCTCGCCCTCGCTGTGCGCCGTGCCCGACACGGCCCGCCTGCATCTCGACCGGCGCCTGACCGCCGGCGAAACCAAGGAGAGCGCCGTCGCCGAGGTGCGCGAGGCGGCGGGCCGCGCCGGCATCCCCGAGGCCCGGGTTTTCATCCCCGAGTACCGCGTACCCTCCCACACCGGCAGAATTTTTCCCTTCGAAAAGTATTTCTCGACCTGGGCGCTCGAGGAAAGCTCCCCCTGGCTGAGGAAAGCAGTCTCCGCCTACACCGGCCTTTTCGGACGGGAGCCGAAGGTCGACAAGTGGACCTTCAGCACTAACGGCGTCGGCATCATGCCCTTCTACGGCATCCCCTGCCTGGGATTCGGACCCGGCCGCGAGCCGCAGGCGCACGCCGTCGACGAGTACTGTCCGGTCGAGGATCTCCCCCTCGCCGCGGCCTTTTATGCGGCCCTGGTGGCGACGCTGTCGGGCCCGGCTGATCCCGCATCATGACCGAATTTCAATACCGCTGCAGCCGCTGCGGCCGGACCTATGGCCGGGACGAGGTCCGCTACCTGTGCCCCGAGTGCGGCCGCGGCTATTCGCCCGGGATGCCGCTGCCCGGCGTGCTCGAGGCGGAGTTCGACTACCGCCTCATCGCCAGGCGTTTCCGGCGCTCCCGGCCCGATTGGGACCTCTTCTCTCCGGTGGAGCGGAAGCATTACCCCGGCTATCCAGCGGGCGGCACGCCCTTCGCCCCGGCGACGCGGCTGGGCGAGCGCCTGGGTTGGCCGCGGCTCTGGATCAAGAACGATGGGCTCAATCCCAGCGGCTCGCTCAAGGACCGCGCCTCGGTTCTGGTCGTCGCCGAAGCCGCGCGGCTGAACGAGGGAACGCTCGTCGCCGCCTCGACCGGCAACGCCGCCGGCTCCCTGGCTGCGGTCTGCGCCGCCGCCGGCCGCCGCGCCGTCATCTTCGTCCCCCAGTCGGTGCCCCGAGCCAAGCTTGTCCAGATGCTGCTTTGCGGCGCCCGCGTCATCCCGGTGCGCGGCAGCTACGATGACGCCTTCCGGCTTTCCCTGGAGTACACCCGGCGGCGCGGCGGCTTGAACCGCAACACCGCCTACCATCCGTTGACGATCGAGGGGAAAAAGACCGTCGGGCTGGAGATATTCGCCCAGAACGGAATGCGCATCCCCGAGGCCATTCTGGTGCCGGTAGGGGACGGCGTCATCATCAGCGGCGTCTACAAGGCCTTCCACGACCTGCGCGCCGCCGGGCTCTGCGAGCGTCTGCCGCGCCTCATCGCCGTGCAGGCCGATTCCTCGGCCGCGATCCACGACTACATCGTCGGCGGGAGCTTCCGGCCGGCGCCCTCCCCCTCGACCGTCGCCGATTCGATTTCCGTCTCCGTGCCGAGCAATCCGGACCTGGCCCGCCGCGCCGTGCGGGAGAGCGGCGGGTTTTCGCTCACGGTCAGCGACGAGCGCATCCTACAGGCGCAGGCGCTGCTGGCCGGCTGGGCGGGGATTTTCGCCGAGCCGGCCGCGGCGGCGGCCGCAGCCGCTCTTCTATCCGACGAGGCTCACCAACGGCTCGATCCCGGCCGGCAGATCGTGCTCCTGGTCACCGGCCACGGTCTGAAGGACATCGAGGCTCCGCTCTCGCGGCTGCGCATTCCCGAGGCGGTGCCGGCCGATCTCGAGGCCTTGCCCGATGAGCCGGCGGAGGACTAGTTGAAGAACAAGGCCTGGAGAAACGATGCCGCGGCCAAGGTGACCGGACGGACCCGCTTCACCGACGACTTCAAGATGCCGGGGCTGCTCCACGCCGTCCCGGTCTACGCCGACTTCGTCCATGCCCGGTTGATTGCGATCGACACGGCCGCCGCGGCGAAATCCCGGGGCGTCGTTCGCGTCATCGCCTCGCCTGACGTTCCCGGCAGCAACCGGGGCGGGCAGATCCTGAAGGATCTCCCCGTGCTGGCCGACGACAAGATCCGCTCTCACGGCGACGTGGCGGCCGTGGTCGTGGCCGAAACCCGGGCCCAAGCCATCGCCGCCGCCCGGCGCGTACACGTCCGCGCCGAACCTCTGCCGGAGATCCTCGATCCCGAGGAGGCCTTGGCCCCGGGCGCGGCCTTGATCCACGAGGAGCACGGCACGAACCTCATCCACCGCCACGTCATCCGCCGGGGCGACACGACCCGCGGCTTCGCCGAATCGGCGTTTGTCGTGGAGCAGGAGTTCCGGACGCCCTTCGTCGAGCACGCCTACCTCGAGCCCGAAGCCTCGCTCTGCCGCGTGCGCGATGACGGCGTCGTGGAAGTGCGCGGGAGCATGCAGCATCCGTATTCCACCCGCCGCTTCGTGGCCGAGTTTCTCGGACTGCCCCTGGCCAGGGTCGAGATCATAGGGACACCCATGGGCGGCGGCTTCGGCGGCAAGGACGACACGGCGGCGCTGGTCTGCGCGCGCACGGCCCTGGCCGCGCTGCTGACGGGGCGGCCGGTCAAGATGACCTATGCGCGCGAGTGGTCGATGCGCGAGAGCTACAAGCGGCATCCCTACCGCCTGCGCTACCGCCTGGGCGTCGGCGCCGACGGGCGGATCCGCGCGGTGCAGTGCCGCATCGTCGCCGACGGCGGCGCCTACTGCTCGACCTCTCCCTGGGTGACCTGGCGCTCGACCGTGCAGTGCTGCGGCCCCTACGTCGTGCCCCACGTCGACGGAGAGGTGCTGAGCGTCTATACCAACCACGTCTTCACCGGGGCCATGCGCGGCTTCGGCTCGCCGCAGGTGAACTTCGCCGTCGAGCAGCTTGTCGAGATGGCGGCTGAGGCGGCGGGCCTCTCCGGCGTCGAATTCCGCCGGCGCAACATGGTCCGCCAGGGGAGCGCGACCGTCACCGGCCAGGTTCTCGAAGGCCACGCCGTCAGCATGTCCGATGTCTTCGAGCGCGTGCTGGCCGAGAGCGGCTACGAGGCCAAGCTGCGGCGCTGCTCCCGCGGCCGGGGGGAGGATGATTACTACGGCATCGGCCTGGCCATGAGCTACCGCGGCGTCAGCCTCGGCGCCGAGGGCGCCGATTTCTGCGCCGCCGTGGTCAGCGTCCAGTTCGACGGTTCGGTTCTTCTCGAGGCGGGCATCCATGAGAACGGCCAGGGCGCCGAGAGTGCCATGATCCTGCTCCTGGCCGAAGAGCTCGGCGTCGACCGGGCCCGCATCGTCTACCGCCGGCCGTCGACATCGGCCGTGCCCGACAGCGGCACCACGGTCGCCTCCCGGGCGACGATCATGGGGGGCGGAGCCGTCAGCCGGGCCGCCGCGGCGGTCCGCCTGCAGATGGCCGGCGCCGTCGCCGCCGACCTCGGCTGCCGGCCGGAGGAGGTCCGCTTCGCCGGCGGCCGCCTGACGGCGCCAGGCGGGCGGGACGTCGGCTTCGACGAAGCGGCGCAGCGCCTCTACCGCGACCAGAAGTATCCCTATGCGCTCGGCGTCTTCCCCGCGCCCCGGGTGGATTGGGACGAGTCCTGCGGCCAGGGCCGGGCCTACTTCACCTGGGTCTATGGCTGCCAGGCGGTGGATCTGTCCGTCGGCCGCCGCAGCGGCCGCATCCGCCTGCTGAACGCCTGGGCCGCGCACGACGTCGGCCGGGCCGTCAATCGGGCCATGCTGCTCGGCCAATTCTACGGCGGGATGGCCATGGGCGCCGGCTACGGCCTCTTCGAGGAGGTGGCCATGACCGGGGGCCGGCTGCGTTCCCTCAACTACGACACCTACCGGATCCCGCGCTCGATCGACCTGCCGGACATGACCGCCATCGTCTTGGAAAACCGCGATCCCCTGTCGCCCTCGGGCGCAAAGAGCATCGGCGAGCCGGCCAACGAGATCATGGCTCCGGCCATCGCGAACGCCTACTTTCACGCCACCGGGCGGCGGCGCTGCCAACTGCCTATCGGCGGTGAAAAATGAAGACGGCCGATCCATCCACCCTCGTCGTCAACGGCCGCAGCCTGCGCATCCCGGCCGGCGACCGGCGCAAGAACCTTTTGGCCTACTTGCGCGAAGACCTGGACTTGACCGGCGCCAAGAGCGGCTGCGGCATCGGCGTCTGCGGGACCTGCACCGTCCTGGCCGACAACCGGCCGCTGCGCGCCTGTCGCACGCTCGTCGCCGGCGTCCTCGGCCGACGCCTGACGACCATCGAGGGGCTGGCCGGGCCGGACGGCGGCCTGCATCCCCTGCAGCAGGCCTTTATCGACTGCGGCGCCATCCAGTGCGGCTTCTGCACGCCGGGCATGGTCCTGACGGCCCACGCCTTTCTACTGAAACACCCCGAGCCGACCCGGGACGAGGCGCGCCGGGCTATCTCCGCCAACCTTTGCCGCTGCACCGGCTACCAGCAGATCATCGATGCCATCATGGCTGCCGCCCCCTGCTACCGAAAGAAGGAGTGACCGGATGAAGGATCTTGTTCTGGAAGAGAAGCTGCGGGAATTAGCCGAATTGCGGGCCGATCTCGGCAACCGCGATTTTCTGCTGACCTGGGAGCACTCCCTCGACGAAATCCGCTCCATCCTGCTCGCGGCCCAAGTCCTGCGGGAGCTCCACGCCGGCGGACGATCCCTGCGCGTATTCGACACGGGGCTCGCCGTCTCGGTCTTCCGCGACCAGTCGACGCGGACACGCTTCAGCTTCGCCTCGGCCGCGAGCGCGCTCGGGCTGAGCGTCTCCGACCTCGACGAGGCCAAATCTCAGATCGCCCACGGAGAAACGGTGCGCGAAACCGCCGTGATGATCGCTTTTCTGGCCGAGGCCATCGGCATCCGCGACGACATCTACCTTGGAGAAGGCAACCGCTATATGCGCGAGGTGGCCGCGGCTCTCCAGGAGGGATACGAGCAGGGCGTTCTCTCCCGGCGACCGGCGGTGATCAACCTGCAATGCGACCTCGACCACCCGACCCAGACGCTGGCCGATTTGCTGCATCTCGAGCGTCGTTTCGGCGGACTCGACGGGCTGCGCGGCAGGAAGTTCGTCATCTCCTGGGCCTATTCGCCGAGCTACGGCAAGCCGCTTTCCGTGCCTCAGGGCCTGATCGGTCTCCTGCCCCGCTTCGGCCTGGATGTGACCCTGGCTTATCCCGAAGGTTACGACCTTCTGCCCGAGGTTGTTGAACAGGCCGGAAGAGAGGCGGCCGCCGGCGGCGCCTTCCGAATCAGCCACGACATGGCCGAGGCCTTCGACGGAGCCGAGATCGTCTATCCCAAGTCCTGGGCGCCGATGCGGATCGCGCGGCGGCGGACCGAGCTTCTGCGGAAGGAGGACCGGGCGGGATTACAGGCCCTGGAGAAGGAAGGCCTGGAGGAGAACGCCCGCCATCGTGCTTGGCAATGCGACGAAGCCCTGATGAAGCGCACGGCCGCCGGCTCCGCCCTCTACATGCACTGCCTGCCGGCGGACATCAGCGGCGTTTCCTGCCCGCAAGGGGAGGTGAGCCGGGAGGTCTTCGAGCGCTATCGCCTGGAGACCTACCATGAGGCGTCCTGGAAGCCTTTCGTTATCGCCGCTTTAATCGCCCTGACCCGCCTGCCGGATCCGACGGCGTCGCTGCGGAGGCTCGTCGAGGATGCGGCGCCACGCATCCGTTGAGAGGATAAGATGTCTAAGATCATCAAGCAGGTGAACGAAAAGGTCATGCGCAAGACGGCGGTCCGCTGCCGCGAGCGGGGCATCGTCATCCCCACGTTCGCGGAACTCCGCGACCCGGAGAAGATCCCGGCCGCCATTCGAGAGAAGCTGCCGGGCCTGGGGATGGACGAGGTCCAACCTCTCAACCTCTTCCGTATCAGCTGGAAGAACGACGTGAACACCGGGCTCTTCGGCCCGGTCAACGCCCTCGAGCTTCCGGCCGCAGTCACCGGCGTCGAGGCGAGGGTCATCGGCCTTGTCGGCAAGCACTTCCCCACCGGGGCCCACAAGGTCGGCGCCGCCTTCGGCTGCCTGGTGCCGAGATTGGCCTCGGGCGAGTTCGATCCCGAAATCCACAAAGCGGTTTGGCCGTCGACCGGCAACTACTGCCGCGGCGGTGCCTTCGACTGCGCTTTGCTCGGCTGCCGCGCCGTGGCCATCCTCCCCGAGGAGATGTCCCGCGAGCGTTTCGAATGGCTGCGCGCCATCGGCGCCGAGGTCATCGCCACCCCGGGCTGCGAGTCCAACGTCAAGGAGATCTACGACAAGTGCCGCGAGCTCGCCGCCGATCCTCTGAATATGATTTTCAACCAGTTCGCCGAATTCGGAAATCCCATCTTCCACTACCAGGTCACCGGCCCCGCGGCCCAGGAGGTCTATGAGGCCCGCCGGCAGGAACGAGGCCGCCTGGCCGCCTTCGTGTCCGCGACCGGATCGGCCGGGACCATCGCCGCCGGCGACTGTCTCAAAACGCTCCATCCTCAGCTACGCATCGTCGCCGCCGAAGCGCGGCAGTGCCCCACGCTCTTTCTCAACGGTTTCGGCGGACACCGCATCGAAGGCATCGGCGACAAGCACGTGCCCTGGGTGCACAACGTGCGCAACACCGACGCCGTGGCCGCGATCGACGACGAGGACTGCCTCCGCCTCCTGCGGCTCTTCAACGAGGAGGCCGGACACCGCTACCTTGAGGGCCTCGGGCTGGCGGAGGCCGAATGCGAGAGCCTATCGCTCCTGGGCATCTCGGGGATCTGCAACCTGTTGGCGGCGGTCAAGGCGGCCCGCTATTTCGAGCTGGGTCGGGAGGACATCGTCTTTACAGTCTTCACCGATTCGCTCGACCTCTACCGCTCCCGCCTCGACGAGATGCGCCTGAGCCGGGGTGTCTATCGCGAAATCGACGCCGCCCGGGACCATGCGGCGGTCGTCGCGGGCCAACGGACCGATTGGTTCAAGGAGCTGGGCTACTACGACCGAAAGGCCATACACAACCTCAAGTATTTCACCTGGGTGGAGCAACAGGGCAAGACCAGCGAGGAACTGACGGCCCAGTGGCGGCCGGAATACTGGACGGAGATGTTCGAGGGCGAGATCGAGGCCTTTGAACGTCTGATCGACGAGTTCAACCGCGAGGTTGGCTTGTGAACGTCAGGTCTACGGATTGATACGTTCGACGGCGCCAAACCCCGATTTTCAAATCGGGGTAAAAGCGCCGCTCAGTATTAACCCTGAGCATACCCCGGCCCCGGCCTTGCCACCGCCCTTGGCAGTGCTGGCAAAGCCGGCAGGACCGGGACTGGGAAGCCCGGCCCCGGCCTTGCCACCGCCCTTG
>Ga0315288_10012190_pt1 | contig 10815 bp, 6 predicted proteins | sample YL17G11_20_MG_FD_203454 | JGI IMG/M metagenome (GOLD analysis project Ga0315288, IMG submission 203454) | Sediment microbial communities from Yellowstone Lake, YNP, Wyoming, USA - YL17G11_20 | ecosystem: Environmental > Aquatic > Freshwater > Lake > Sediment | place: USA: Wyoming | collected...
TGAAAAAAGACAACATCCCGCCGGAGCTGACCGGGGCGAAGAATTATAAGAACCTTATCGTGTGCTGGGGCTCGACGCAGAACATCGCAGAAGAAGCCGTCCGGAAGCTCGGCAGAAAAGACGTGGCGTTGCTGCATTTCAAACAGGTATATCCGCTGCCGGACCAAACCGCCGGCTATCTGCAAAAAGCCGAAAGGACAATCATCGTCGAGAACAACGCCACGGCACAATTTGCCAAACTGATAAAACTCCGCACGGGAATCGACTTCGATGAGAAGATTCTCAAATATAACGGCCTGAGTTTTTTCGTCGAAGAGCTGGCCGAAAAGTTGAAAGAAGTATTGAATTAGGAACGAAGCCGTGGATACTAAAGTTTTCGATATGAACGATATTGACATTGCCTGGTGCCCGGGCTGCGGCAATTTTCCCATCCTCAAGACGCTGAAGCGCGCCCTGGCCGAACTGCAAATCAAGCCGGCAAATCTTGTTCTTGTTTCCGGGATCGGCCAGGCGGCGAAGATTCCCCATTACATCAGGGCGAACGTCTTCAACGGTCTGCACGGCCGCGCCCTTCCGGCGGCAACGGCGATTAAAGCCGCCAATCCGGCGCTGACCGTGATTGCCGAAAGCGGCGATGGCGATATGTACGGCGAGGGCGGCAACCACTTCATCCACACGATACGCCGAAACCCGAATATCACCAATATCGTTCACAATAATATGGTCTACGGCCTGACAAAAGGCCAGGCGTCACCAACCAGCCAGAAGGGCTTTGTCACTCCCGTCCAGGTCGGCGGTGTGTTCCTCGAACCGTTCAATCCGCTGGCAGTGGCTATCGCCCTGGACGCGAGCTTCGTCGCAAGAGCCTTTGCCGGTGACATCGAGCGGACGACGGATATCCTGAAAAAAGCAATCGAGCATAACGGCTATGCGCTGGTCGATATATTTCAGCCGTGTGTCACATTCAACAGGATCAATACGATTCAGTGGTTCAAAGAGCATACGTACAATCTCGAGAACCACGACCCGTCGGACAGGCAGAAGGCTTTCGAGAAGGCGACCGAAACCGACAAGCTGCCGCTCGGCATTTTCTATCAGAGTCCTCAAAAGCCCTCCTTCGAAGAAAATGTCGGAATCTACAAAGAAAAACAGACTCCGTTGTATCAACGTGACCTCGATAAGAAAGAATTGAAAAAACTGATAGCGACATATAAAATGCGGCTTTAGACTAACGGCCGCAATAATCGCCGAAAATAAATCCTGGAAGGAGTTAAAAATGAACGTGGAAAAAATAGAAGAGATACTGGGCAAAGACAGCGATTATCTGCTCGGCTTCAAGACGCCCAAGGTGAAAAAGGACCAGCTTCATATCCCCGGCCCCGACTGGATTGACAGAATCATGGCACTGTCCGACCGGCCGAATCCGGTGCTCAGGAATATGCAATTGCTGTTCAATACGGGAAGGCTCGCCGGCACGGGTTATCTTTCGATCCTGCCCGTTGACCAGGGCATCGAGCATTCCGCCGGGGCGTCTTTTGCGCCTAATCCCATTTATTTCGACGGCGAGAATATCGTCAAGCTGGCTCTCGAAGCCGGCTGTAACGCCGTAGCTTCGACCGTTGGAGTGCTCGGGAGTGTATCGAGGAAATACGCCCACAAGATACCTTTCATCGTCAAGCTCAACCATAACGAATTAATCAGCTATCCGAATACATTCGACCAGATTCTGTTTGCCAATGTCAAACAGGCCTTCGATATGGGTGCCGTCGCCGTCGGAGCGACGGTTTACTTCGGCTCGCCCGAGAGCGGCCGGCAGATAAAAGAAATCAGCAAAGTCTTTCATAAGGCCCACGAGCTCGGGATGGTGACTATTCTCTGGTGCTACCTGCGCAACTCGGCATTCAAAATCGATGGAGTGGATTATCACCTCAGCTCCGACATGACCGGACAGGCCAACCACCTCGGCGCGACCATGCAGGCCGACATCATCAAGCAGAAGCAGCCCGTCTGCGACGGCGGCTACAAGGCGTTGAACAAGCAGGGAAGCTACGGGAAGTTCAGCGAGAAAATGTACACACAGCTAAATTCCGAGCACCCCATCGATTTGACACGATACCAGGTGGTGAACAACTACATGGGCAGAATCGGATTGATCAACTCGGGAGGGGCTTCAGGCAAGGACGATCTGGCCCAGGTTGTAAAAACCGCCGTAATCAACAAAAGGGCCGGCGGAATAGGCCTGATAACCGGCAGAAAAGCTTTCCAGAAGCCGATGAAAGAAGGCATCGAACTGTTTCACGCCATTCAGGACATCTATTTGTGCAAGGATGTGACAGTGGCGTAAGATTAGCTCTGACGGTAAAATTAAAGCAGCGTCCGGGACGTTCTTGAGTTTTCAGATGAAAGAAATTGATGGAGGCGAGCTTATGTCAAAACTCTCAAAATGGCCGACATTATTTTTGTTGCTCGTTGCGCCGATATTTCTGACGGCGGCTGCGGCACAGGATATTGTTGTTTCTAAAATATGTGAGCTCAATCTTACAGGCAATGACATCATAGAAGTCGAATCCAATACTGCCGAAGGATTTAACTTTCCCTATTTCCTTTTCATTCCCGATAAGGCCGACAGAACCCGGGAGCTGCACCTGCTGGTTGAAACGAACAATACCGGAACCGCTACGGACGATTTCGACGTCCACCGCGAAAAGGCCCTGGATCTTGTCGGGAGATCGTACCCGAACCGCATGGCGCGAGAGCTGTCCGTTCCTTTGCTGGTCCCCGTATTTCCGCGCCCGGCAACAAACTGGCAGGCTTATACCCACGCCCTGGATAGAGATACGCTGGAAATAAACGAGGGAAAACTCAAGCGGATCGACCTGCAATTAATTGCCATGATCGACCATGCCTTCGAGCTGCTGCGGGCTAACGGGTTCAAGATGCACGATAAGGTTTTTATGCACGGATTCTCGGCTTCGGCAAAATTCTGCAACCATTTCGCATTCTTACATCCCGAACGGGTAAAGGCTGTCGCTTCGGGCGGCGTCAACGGTATTCCAACAGTCCCGCTCAGCATGAGGAATGGCTATACGCTGCCCTTTCCAATCGGTATTGCCGACATCGAGACCTTCACCGGCCGGCCCTTCGACGAGCAGGCCCACCGGCAAATCCCGCAATATATTTACATGGGATATATGGACCGCAACGATACCCTGCCGTCACGAGATGCCTGGAACGAGAATGAGGCAAATATCATCCGCGAGGCGATTGCCGAAAAAATGATGCCCGATCGCTGGCAGATCATCCAGACAATCTACCGGGAGAAACTGCCCTGCGCTCAATGTGTCACGTATAACGGCGTGGCTCACGCCATCAAAGACGAAATGCAAAACGACCTCGTGAAGTTCTTCAGCGCGAATTCCGGAGATTCCTTTGTCGCTATAGAACCCCACGCCTATCCTTTTATCGAATACCGGCAAATCCAGGAGGCGCACGTCAACGCGGTCTATTGCAAGGGTGACATGAGACTCCCCGAATTCGTCGGAAAAGGTCTCCGAGAAGGGACATATTTGATCGGTATAAAGGATTGGATGCAGGGCCAGGATTATCGGCAACTGGACGAGTTCGTCGGAAACGCCGGCTTCAATTTCCGCCTGCGAGCGGAGGGACATCCGGAGATTGTCATTACCAAAAGCAACTACCAGGGCAATTCGAGTATGGGCGACGGAGACTTCCAGGCGTTTTATGTAGGATTTGATGAAGACCAATTAAAGAAACTGGCCCCAGGCGTGCCTTATACCTTGCACCCGGAAAACAAAAGCGATAAATACGTTTGGATCGTTAATGATGGCGTGACATTCGTCCAGCCAATACGTTATGATGAAATGATTCTCGCCGGGCTCGAAGGCACCATCCTGCCGAAAATCGAACTCTACGCAGATATCCAAAGTACAGTCAAAATTCTTGAGAAAATAACAGAAACAATCGTTTTGGAAGGAACAGAAAAGAAAATTCATTTCCAGCTCCGCGCCAAGCCCGAAGAGATTGCCAAGATACCGGATATCCACTTTTCCGCCGACAGGCTTTCCGTAATGGAGCTGCTTATAATTATTTGCCATCGTGCGAAACTGGATTATCAAATCGAGGAGACTACCGTTTACTTCGAGAGCAAAAAGTGAGGCAGGCAGGGTGTGCAAATTCTGTTTTTGCACAAGCGGCAAAAGTTTGAAAGGAACGTGACAATGAAGCAGTATAAAATTTTTATTGGATTGGCATGTATTTTCGGCGGGATTATTGCAGCTTATGGTGCGGGCGCATCGAACGAGCTTGAGCCGGCGGCGATTGAGGCGGAGATTCGGGAGCATCGGATGGGGGAGCTGGTCGTAAAGGCCGGGCCGGGGGCCGAAGTGCACGTCGAGCAGTTACGGCATGAATTCTGGTTCGGCGCTGCCTTGTCTTCCGGGGCGTTCAGCGGCCGAATGAGCGCCGAAGATCAGCGCAAGTACGAAGAAACGTTCCTGGCCAACTTTAACGCCGCCGTGACTGAGAATGCCTTGAAATGGCACGACATGGAACGGGAGCCGGGCCGGGTGAATTATGCGACTGTCGACGCCATCCTGGACTGGACTGGCCGGCACGAGATCCCTTTGCGCGGGCACAATATTTTTTGGGGGATTCCGAACCGGGTGCAGACATGGCTCAAGACGATGGATGATGCGACGCTGCTCCAGACCTTGAAAGCGCGCGCACTCGATATTGGGCAGCGTTACCGCGGCCGATTCGCCGAATACGACCTCAACAACGAGATGATCCACGCCAACTATTACGCGGACCGGCTCGGCCCGGGCATTACCAAACAGATGGCCGACTGGGTCAAACAGGCCGATCCCGGAGCACGGCTCTTCTTCAACGACTACGACATCCTGACCGGCAACCGGCTCGACGATTACATTAAACACATCCGCGGACTGCTCGAACAGGGTGTGCCTATGGCCGGAATCGGAGTCCAGGGACATCTGCACGGCGAGACTTTCGATCCGGTTGCCCTGAATAACGCCCTGGACGAGCTGACTAAGATCGGCCTGCCGATTCGCGTCACCGAGTTCAACATGCCCGGCCAGCGCTCGGTTTACATGAATGAGCCGAACCTGAAACTCACGCCGGAGCAGGAACAGGCCAAAGCGAAAGCCATCACGGACTACTATCGCATCTGCTTCGCTCATCTGGCGGTCGAAGGGATTCTCATGTGGGGTTTCTGGGAGGACGCCAACTGGATTCCGCAGTCTTCGCTATACCGCCGCGACTGGACGCCCACGCCGGCCGCCGAAGCATATCGCAACCTTATCTTCAAAGAATGGTGGACCAATAGCAGGGCCAAAGCGGATGCGAATGGCCAATGCCGCATCCGCGCCTTCTACGGAAAATACGCCGTGACATGCGGAGCCCAAACCAAAGAAGTGATGCTCAGCAAAGAAAAGGGACAGGCAACCGTGAGCTTCGAATAGCATCGGGTAATTCCGGTTTTAGCAACGGCTGCTTTTTGGATATTTGTTCCATTCAAAACTTAAGCAGCATTGCAGCATTAAAGCAGTACCGTTAGCAGCGATTTCATCGCGCCGGTCATGGCGGACTGATAATTTTCCGTGTCCCGAACGTGAAATATGAAACGGCCCTTCGAGCTGTCATCACCAACCCAATGAGTCAGGCCGTTATCAGCACATTTGACTTTTATAGCATCGAAAGTAAAAACCGGCTGGGCGTGTTTTTCATTTAGAGATACTATCTGTCCGTCGCGAGAAACCGTATAGCCTGCCGCATGGAGAAAACCCGCCGTGCACCACATGTGCCGGTCCATGCTTCCAACTTTGGACAGTAACGCTTCGTCCTTTGTGCCTTTGAGATAACCCAGCCAATTGCTATCCGTGTATTTGCCGAACATGTAAGCGAAGTAATTCTGAACCATATCCGACAGGCCCGGGAGTATCTGGTCCTGCCTGAACTTATAATGCGTGCCGTATTCATTTACCTCCTGCTGACCGCCCGATTCAAGCTCCTCGAAGCACGGCATCCAATAGACCGGGCACGGCAAATCGAAGATGGCCGCAAACGCATAGCTTTCAAGTGTGACGTTATATTCAAGTTTCGATGCCGGACTCATTTTAGGAGAACCCGTCCCGGCGTTTAAATAGATTGCGGCGCATTTAGTCTTAAAAAGATTCGGGGCCTTTTTGCCCGCTATCGCAACATCCCGGCTCGATCCCAAAATATTTATAACAACAGGTTCAGGCGACTTTCGCAGCACGTCCAGCACCATTCGGACGCCGTTGCGATCAGTCGGCGAAGCGTACTCTTGAACGTCATCACGTGATTTCATAGGCAAGCCGGATCCCACTGCGACAGAAGCGTAAGTGCCGGCGATTAAGTTCATCTGTGCTATGGCTGCGATGTCAGGATTTCGTCCATCGGCATTCTCGGGCGGATGATCGATCAGAACGCCTTTAAGATCGATATCGCCGCGGCGGGCCAGCGCATACACACAGGCCAAATCCCAATGATCGTCAGGATCCATGTGCGGCCGAAAAAGGTCCGTCACATGCAGCATCGGCGTCTTTTTGTTAACCTTTTCCGATTCATTGCTGGATGCAAGTCTCGGACAAAGGAAACTCCCTGCCAGCCCGGCGGCCATCATTCCTAAAACTTTGCGTCTATCAATATTTTCCACTTTAGTTCCTTCCTAAAAAATCGACAAATGTTATCCCGAACTAGTCAAAGCCCTGAGCGAAGTCGAAGGGATCACCAAGGGATCTATTTAAATAGCAAAATTCTATAAAACAACGTCCAATTTTTTATTTTTATGGCTCAACTCCGAAAAAGGTTGGTGGGCTGATAAGAAATAAACCCTGCAACTTTTTTGGAGTTGAACCATTTTTTTTCAATTCTGTTATTCTGTGTCCTGTATTCTCAGTTTAGAATTCTCAAACTCCATTTCATTCAAGGATACATCGGGAAACGAAGGACTCAGAATACAATTAGAAGGAAAATCCTGCCGGGGTATAAAAATCCCTGTTTTCGTTCAAATTTTCAAAAAAACGGCTTTGGAACACAATCTTGATAGTTCAAGTTCAATTTTATAAAATTATACATATAGTACGGAGAAAATCATGGTCTCTAAACGTTCATCTGGGAAATGTCAGGTAAGAGGAACACAAGTATGATTAGCCAAACGGGAAAAATCCGTCAAGAAATGAAATGTGTTTGCGAAGCCTTGTCAATCTGTTTAATTGCCGCCGGACTAATTTGTCCCGGATGCACGAGGCCAACCGCACTTGATGTCGGGCAGATCAATAAGGCTGCAACCGATGCCCAGGGCCTGTTTCTGGACGACGCCGGACGAATCCACGCTGCAGATACGTTCCAGAGGCTCGTGCGTATCAAAGGCCCCAGCGGCCAAGAAGAGCAAATTAGGGAAGAAGTGCGGCGTATGTTGACTCAGGCAGGAGCAGTAGTAGTACCTGCAAAGAGTAATGATCAAGAAGCTCCCTACAACCTGATTATGGAGATTCCCGGTTCAGGCGATCCGGCCAGTCGGCCGGCCATTCTCCTGAATGCGCATCTCGACACGATAGCCCGATCGACACCGGAATTTTTGGCGTTTGATAACAGCACCGGGGATTTCTACCACCTGCATGGAATCGAATCCGGAGAGTCATCTTCATTCGGCGGCGACGACCGGTCTGCTGTGGCCGTGATTGTAGAGACCGTCCGTCTATTGCAGGCGAACTACTGGTCGCGAGGTGTTCCGCACCGTCGAATTCTGCTGATGTTCACCGCTGATGAGGAGCGTGGTGGCACTGGCGCCATATATCTGAGCCAGCACGAGCCGGACTTGTTCGCCGATCTCGATATAACCTTGTCCATCGACGGGCCGCTCGATCTCGATTCGGACTATCCGCACGATTCGTTCGTGGCAGTCGTGTCGGAGAGCAACTCCACCATCGTCCCCTACAAGCACGTGATCGAATTGATGCAGGAATTCTGTGGGCGTACCGGGGCTCAGTTCGGCAGGACAGAAACTGGATTAGGCGGGGGGGATTTTGCTCTTTTTCCCGCTTCGGCCCGCGCCGGACTGCACCTGCGCAGTGTAGTGCGAGGTCGGCACCGCAAAGAACGTGTCAATGTTAAGGATTTGATCAACCAAATTGATCTACTCTGCTATCTCCTTTTGGATTGGGATCATTCCCTATCACTGCAGCAAGCGGCTGCCAGCGGTGACGCCGGCATGGTCAAATCGCTGATTGAAAAGGGAGCTGAGGTTGATGAGAGAGAAGAGATTTTCCTGAGGACCGCCTTGCACCGTGCGGTTGCGGCAGGTCATAGAGAAGTGGCAGAGTTAATCCTATCTTACGGCGCTAATCCCAACGCAAGGGATAGTAGTGGTTTCTCTGCCTTACACTACGCCGCCATTAACGACAATAAGAAAATGGTAGAGCTTCTTATTGCCAGGGGGGCAGATGTTAATGCCAAGGATGCATCCGGCAACACACCTCTGTATAATGCAGTAAGAAGTGGTCACAAAGATATCGCTGAAATGCTCCTGGAAAAAGGTGCAGAGCTTTTCATTCATGTGGCAGCGTTTCTTGGAAACATTGACGATATTAAGAACTTTGTCGAAACAGGCACAAGTATTGACATTAGTGACGATAGAGGCCTTACTCCTCTTCATTACGCCGTTATGGAAGGACAGTACGATATAGTAAAGTTTCTTATCGCTAAAGGTGCTGACGTTAATGTGAAAGATATTTGGCCTTTTGGAACTCCTCTTCACTGCGCAGTCGAGAATGGTCACAAGGAAATAGTTGAGCTACTTGCAGCCGCAGGTGCTGATGTCAACGCAACAAAAGGACGTCCTGCAGGTGACGCACCTTTGCATTCTGCCGTAAAGGGCGGCCATAGCGATATTATCGTAATTCTGGCTTCTCATGGTGCAGATTTAAACGTGAAAGATAACTCTGGCCAGACACCTCTCGATATTGCTATAGACCAGAAGCGCAAAGACATCATCGAACTACTGCTGGCTAAAGGTGCTGAGGTCCCATCTATCCACACAGCCGCCAGAACGGGCAATGTGGAAAATGTCAAAGCGTTTCTCGAAAAAGGTACCAATATCAACGAAAAGGACAATAGTGGTCTAACACCTTTACACATAGCTGTCTCGGATGACAGCAAAAAAGTTGTCGAGTTCCTGCTTGCTGAAGGGGCCGACGTCAATGCCAAAGACAAATGGGGCTATACGCCGTTGTATTATGCCATCTGGAATGAAAACAAAGACCTGGCAACACTTCTCATCGGCAAGGGTGCCGAGGTCAATGTTGAGCCAGAGAAAGATTATCCGCTTATTTACTATGCGGTGTGGAATGAAGATCTCGACGCCGTAAAACTCCTCGTCGCCAAAGGAGCGAAATTCGACGTTAAAATCTTGAAGGACAGGACAGCCTTTCACTATGCCGTAGGCCAAGGCAACCGGGGTATTGCCGAGTTCTTAGTCAGCAAAGGCATTGATGCCTCCGCGTTCCACGTGGCTGCGGGTATGGGTGATTTGGCTCGTGTCAAAAGTCACATAGAGCAGGGAGCTGATGTTAATGCACAAGATGAACTCGGCTGGACGCCTCTATACTGGGCTGCTTCATTGGGGCGGACAGACGTCGCCAAGTTCCTCATCGATAAAGGTGCTGATGTTCAAAGAGCGGCGACGGACGGTGGAACGGCCTTGCACCAGGCGGCTCGGGCCGGAGACAACGAATTGGTGGAATTGCTTCTCGAAAAAGATGCGGATGCCAATGTGAAGGATGGACAAGGTCGGACTCCTCTATCCTTGGCCGAGAAAAGGGGCCACACTGAGATCGTCGAAATACTAAGTAAGCATGGAGTCAAGGAGTGATCGTATGCTGCTGGAGGATACGCCATGAGCGGAAATAATTAAGGACGTTTAAATATTTACATGCCGACAGGGGTTTTATCTTCTGTATACATAACTTATGTATACATATCTTAATGCCAAGGATTGCAAGAATCATTGAAAAGGACCGGATAGATCCATCCGCATGGGCAGTCAATAATCCTGTGGACTCTCCCGGAAGGGACGCCTTATGGTGCTTACGGAGGATGCCTGCGGCAGAAACCTACCCGTCCTACCTACCGCCGGAATTCCAACAACGATTGCATAAATTACCGTTCTCTGGTAGTATTGGTAGCGGTGCCGGTTCTCGGTTAGCCGGGATGGGTGAATCGGAAATCCGAATTTATGCTTTTGTCAAGAGAGGCTTGAAAATGAAAAACGCTGCACTAACAAATAAATCGTTCCATGCCCTTATGCTCTTATGCTGCTGTGCTCTTATGCTCTTGTCCACTCCGGCTTCTGTAAGTGCCATAGACCTGCCTAAGACTGCCAAGCTCGTCCCGCCCGAGACTATCCTGCTTGCCGATATCAACAATTTTAACCAGCTCCGGGCGCAGTTCGAAAAAACCAATTTTTACCAGCTCTACAAAGACCCGGCCATGGCGGCTTTTATCAATAATTTCAAAACCAAATGGCAGGAAAAAAAGCAGGAATCGGAAAGAGAATTTGTCAGGACAATCGCCGACGCCGGCGTTTTGCCCCAGGGCCGGGTGGCGGTCGCCCTGGTATTCGACGAACAGGTAAAAGACGTCAATGAGCTGCCGGTTTTGGTTGTGGCCCAGTGGGGCGACAAAATCGATAAAGTCAAAGAGCTGACCAATGAAATCGTCCGCAAGGCCGTTGAAGACGGTGCCCGCCGGCAA
>Ga0315288_10012191_pt1 | contig 10815 bp, 11 predicted proteins | sample YL17G11_20_MG_FD_203454 | JGI IMG/M metagenome (GOLD analysis project Ga0315288, IMG submission 203454) | Sediment microbial communities from Yellowstone Lake, YNP, Wyoming, USA - YL17G11_20 | ecosystem: Environmental > Aquatic > Freshwater > Lake > Sediment | place: USA: Wyoming | collected...
CTATGATATAGATTTTCATAGACAAGATCAAAGCATATCCTAAAGCCGTATACAGGTTAATTTTCTTAAATACTTCTGAATCTACATAAGCATTTAAGATCCAAATTATCAGACCCAACGTTACGATCATACCGCCAAATATAATATCGTATTTCAACTGATTTGGCATATGAATATTGTTATAAAATGGCACCACATAGACCGTCACATATAAATAAATCAAATAAACCAATAACCCATAGAGAAACGTTTCGAAATATACCCCGGCATTACTACCCCCGCCTGTCGTACTACAATAAGTCGGCGACATAAATATCATCAAGAAGATAGCAATCAAGACTGAGATCACGAGGGCCATCATAAAACTAAAGAATGCGGTAATAGTAAAATCGAAAATTAAAAAATAGACGACCATGATAGATAAGAAGATTCCAATATAGCTTAAGAGAGTGGTGTATAGAGCATTATTAAAGACATAATGCAATAAGACATTAAAACCTAGATTAGCACCAATGATAATGGTAATATAAACAATTTGTTTCATGAAAGGTAAAGTCAATAAGGCGGTATTCATACCTATAAAATATAGTTACATTTTTAATTAATCCAATTCATAATGCGTCTAAATTTTTTCTGAAAAAATTAAGAAAATTCCTGGGCTTAGAGAGAAGCCAACTATTATGAGTATAATAACAAAAATGCCCGTCACTACCAAGAAAATCGTAACTTCTACATCCCCGGCTACGGCCGCCACTCCAGCCGCAGCAGCACCCGCCGCTAAAGCAGCCACCAAGGCAGTTGCTACAGCACCAGCCACATCGGCGGCCCCATCAACCACTGCTGTCCAAACCAAAAAGACAGTCGTCAAAAAATCATCTCCGGCACCCGCCGCCGCTGAATCCGCCCCTGTGGTCGCATCGACTCCAGTTGTGGCAGCAGTAGTCGCTTCATCTGCCCCAGTGGCAGTGGTTGCATCTGCTGCTGCTCCCGAGAGCAGCGGCAGTGCAGACAGCACAAGCACCAATGAGGTCTTCAATCAGATTTTGACTGAACTCAACAACTTGACTCAACAGTGCAAAACCTTGACAGTCACCGTCAAGACTCTCCAGAAGAATGTGGCCAAGGAGCAAAAGGAGATGGTCAAGAAGGGAGGCAAGAAGAAGAATGCCAATGCCAAGCCACGTGCCCCAAGTGGTTTCGCCAAGCCATCCAAGATTTCACCTGAGTTGGCTGCATTCTTGGGCGTTAATCCCAATGAGAAGTTTGCTCGTACTCAGGTGACAAAGATGATCACAGTCTACGTGAAGGAAAATAATTTACAAAATCCTCAAAATAAGAAAAATATAATTCCGGATAATAAGCTTAAGAAGCTCCTGAATAACGGTGCGGAACCGGTAAGTTTTTTTAATTTGCAACGTTTTATGAAAACACATTATGTAAAAGAACCCGCTGCTCCAGTGGCAGTTGTTGCATCAACATAAACACACAAATAATAAATATAATAAATATAATATTTTTAAAAAATATTATCTTTAACTAATTCAAACAAATTTCCATCCGTAACCAATTGCTGTTTTGTTTTTGCCATTACCATTACACACCTTACTAATTGATGACACCGCATTTTTTTTAAAATGCTGGCATGCTTCATTAATTGAGTTGAATATTTTTATTATTTGACCATCATCCGATAATTGTGCTACCTTTTTCCCACAACTATATGTTATATTTTGTTTCTGAGTAACTACTTCTAAATTTTCAAGATTATTATTTAGTTTATTTTCATCTTTATGATTTATTATTGTTTCTTTACTAAGATCAATCTGAGGATTAAAACTTTCATATACTACTCTATGAACAAATTTTATACATTGTTTATTATTTTTATACAAATTAATTCCATAATAACCAACCCTTTCAGCAAACTTTATTTTTCTATTATATCTATTAATGATATCACCATTTTTATTAACTTTATAATTTGGATAATATTCACCATCAACCTTCACACATACATAATTTTCATCAATATCAATATCAGTCACTTGTTCTTGTATCCATAAAAATCCATTTTTACATAGAATACCCATATTTAACACTTTTTTTATAGTATCAATTAAAGAATGATGTTCTGCTATAAAATTATAATCTTTATCATATTGCATAATTGGATTATGTGTTTTACTAGATTTTTTAACACAATTTTTGCTATTGTCAGACGCCGTCAATACCCTTAAATTTGATAAATTATTATTCAGTTTATCTTGGTCAATATGATCAATGATAATATCACTATTTAATGGTAAATTATTATATGTACAATAAACCAAACGATGCAAATAATATCTTGTTTGCTTAATTGAATCTGTTAGACCAACACTAATATAATCACTATTTTGACCAATAACATATTTATTTTTTAAAAATTTATTAGATACTATCGAAAATATTTGAGCATCTTCAGCAATTAAATATCGATCTTCATAATGAATAATAGGCTTGAAACCATCCAAAGATTTGAAAGATAGATTTTTCTTTACAAGATATCCAGGAATGCATATTAAATTATCAATATGTAACTCATTATCATCATTTATATTTTTAATAATATGATTCTCGGGAATTGGCCCATTGAATGTTTCCCATAAAAGTCTAGTTAATACTAATAATTGTCGAATGCCAAGTTCATCGACGATAGAGACTTTACCTTGTATTTTTCCAACTTTAAGTGTTCTATTTTTTGTTAAATCCAACACGATTCCATTTTTCGTAATAGTATAGCGATCATTCGTATTTGGTACGAAATCCATTTTATCTAGTTAGTTAAAGATATATTATAAATATATCTTTAAATCAAATTTTAACTCTGCATCTCGTCCTCATCTGGTTCAACCGATTTGAAATACATATCAATAGTTTTGAGTTTAGGCGCAGGTGTTGATGAGAAAGCAAATTTTTTAATAGGTGGTGGGCTGCTTGGAATAGAAGAAGTGAGAGTTAGTTTGTGTTTAACTTTTTTGAACATGTGAGGGAATCTGTCTCCGATATCTGGACAATTATTTTGAATAAAAATAGCTAAAGTGGTATAGTCAGTAGGATGCATTCCTGATTTAATATAATGCTTCTCCACTAAAGTATCAAGTGGTGTATTAAATATTTCTCGTGCCCGTTGATAATTGAAATCGGCTGGCACCACATATTTTGATTTCCCATGTTTGTTCTGATAATTTATAAAATTGATGACACCCTCTATATTCTTATATTTACGAATCATTGTTAACGCCCCCTCCTTCGCCAGTCCTTCTATCTTACACGTATAATCACACCCGCACAGAATACAAATGTCGACAAACTGTTCGTGTGTGATCTTCAACCCCTCCAAAATTTTATCCAAATTATATTCACATATACTAGTTGAAACTATCTTGAAATCATTTATAAATATATTACATCCATTCGGCAACACATCCGTATCCTCCGACATACAAGCCACCGCATGTCCATCCTTTACCAATTTAGCGCACAATATCTCCGCCTCCCCATTAGCCACTAAATACGGCACACCAAAATGATGCAATAAGTCCTTTACCATATCATTATGTTCATGGGTGACAATGATAATTTTTTTACTAATATTGTATAATGCTGTCTTTAACATTTTTAATTCTGTTTCATCTTTGCACGTCGCTATCTTGGCTTCGACTGCTAATTTTTCCGCTATATCCTTATCTCTCTTATCTCTTCTATCTTGTAACACAAACTTCTTTTCATCCGGTGGCTTACCATCGAAAACATATATTGGGGTGATATTGTGTTCAAGTAGGAGTAGAATTTGTTTGGTAAAACCGCTTAGGTAGTTGCCAAATGACATGAATCTGTAAAAATATATACTCGTGTCGATGACAATAATTTTGCCCGCATATGAGTTTAAATGTCTTTCCGAAACACCTGCTGGAGCATGTTTGCTAATTAGCGCCTTGAGAGCTGTAATTCCCATTGTAGATTTATATTATAATATATAATTTTTCTATAAACCCAAACTTTTCAATTTTTTATTATCCCTATGGAGCCGTCATCCTCAAGCTTCTCGATGGATTTGTCTTCGTTTTATCATATGCCTTCTTTAATTCCTTCCCAAACTCCTCATCATTAAGACTTTCCTTCACCAACTTCTTATATGCTTTTCCATCCATTCCCTCCTTAAATTTCTTACTCAATTTTTGCTTTTCTATCTGACACAACAAAGCAGCTTTGACCCAATAACATTTAGATTGGTAGTCATATGAAAATTCTTTATTGATTCATTTGAAATACCTAATACTATTGTATCAGGTATTGTTACTAATTTACATAAATTTCCATTTATAACCATATGCAGTATTTCCTTTGCCGTTACAAACTCTACTAATAAGTGCTCCACTTGGTTTTTTTAAATATTTAGCTGCTTCACGAATTGAGTCAAATATTTTTATTATCTGACCATTATTCGATAGTTGTGCTATTTTTTTTCCACAACTATATGTTATATTTTGTTTATGATTAACTACTTCTAAATTTTCAAGATTATTATTTTGTTTATTTTTATCTATATGATTTATATGAGTTTTTTGATTAAGATCAATATTAGAATTAAAACTTTCATATACTACTCTATGCACTAATTTTTGATGTGGTTTATTATGTTTACTTAATTGAATTGTATTGTAATAATTATGTTTACTAAACTTTAATTTTTTATTATATTTATTGATGATATCACCATTTTTATTAACTTTATAGTTTGGATAATATTCACCATCGACCTTTACACATATATAATTTTCATCAGTAACTATATTTTGTTTCCAAAAAAATCCATTCTTACATAGAATATTTAAATTTAATATTTTTTTTATAGTTTTGGGATCGTAATGTAATTTTTTTGATATTTTACTGAGTGAATGATGTGCTTCTATAAATTTATTATCTTTATCATATTGCATAATTGGATTATGTGTTATTTGAGATTTTTTTATACGATTTTTACTATTCTCTGATTTAGACAATATTCGTAAATTTGATAAATTATTATTTGTTTTATTTTGATCTATATGGTCGATTATAATATTACTATTTAATGGTAAATTATTATAAGTACAATAAACCAAACGATGTAATAAATATCCTTTTCTCTTAAAATTCGAATCTACTAGTTTAACATGATTATAATCATGTTGACCATTATTATTTTCTAAAAATTTATCAAATACTATAGAATATATTCTAGCATCTTCAGAAATAAGATATCGATCTTCATAATTAATAATAGGTTTAAAACTATCCAGAGATTTAAAAGAGGGATTTTTGTTCATTAGATGTATAGGAATGCACATTAAATTATCAATATGTAAATCATTATTATCATTTATTTTTTTAATAATATAGTTATTAGGAATAGGTCCATTGAATGTTTCCCATAAAAGTCTAGTTAGAGTGAAGTGTTGTCTAACTCCATGTTCATTAATAACCGAAAATACTCCATTTTTCCCAATTTTAAGTGTTCTATTACTTTTAAAATTAACGATGATACCATTTTTGGTAATAGTATAGCGATTACTGGTATTTTTTACGAAATCCATTTTAAAGTTATATTGTTATAATATCTTTATATCCATTTTTTCTATAAACCCTAACTTTTCGATTTTTTATTATCATATGGAGTTGTCATCCTTAAACTTTTAGATGGATTTGTTTTCGTTTTATCATATGCTTCTTTTAACTTTTCCCCATAATCTTTATCATTCAAACTTTCCTTCACCAACTTCATATATTCTTTTCCACTGAAAACCCCCTCCTTAAATTTCTTACTTAATTTTCGCTTTTCTATCTGAAATAACAAAGCGGCTTTAATCAGAAAGTATCCAACTGTGCTGGTGTCATCAGATACCTTCGTCCCTATATCTTTTGGTGGAAGATGGCCGGGATATTTATCCCCATACCAATACCTAATCAAATTGGCCAAAGTTTTCACACTGTGTTGGCATTCCTTTTTCAATGATTTAGTATATAAAAGTGTTGCTAGTGTCTCCGTGTAAGCCTCTCGATAGTCTCTCGGGCCTTTGATCGCCTTGTCTAATTGATAATAATGAATGAGTTCATGCAATAAAACCTTTTCTAATTCTTCTTCACGCCATATGATAATATATTTCGAGGATTGTCCATAAGAAATTGTAGCACCACTGTTACACTCATTGGTACCAATCACCTGGTTTGGTTTGTTTGGAATCATTTTCTTCAATGACATAGGAATGAGAATGAGATTTACTTTTTGATTACCAAATCTATCCATTATCTTAATAAGTTTATTAATTCTTTTTGTCCAATATGTATCTATCTTATTTTTTAATAAAAGTGTAATACCATTGATTTGATACATTTTATTATATTTTTTGGCTTCTTTGATTACTTGAGGTGATGCAAAATCTACTGATTGTAAAATAAATAGTGGCGTTGAATCATACGGTATTCGATCTGGTTCTATTTTTACCATTATATGATAAAAGTAGAATTAAAACTGTTTATAATCCATAATCCACAAAGGCTTTTCGAATCTGATTTGCACTAACTTCTGCTTTGAGTCCGCCTACACCTGTTCCCATTCCGGGAATAGCGACTCTTGCAGTTGATGGCAAAGATTCGCACACTTCTAGAATTGCATACATAGCATGATAAATATTATCTGTTTTCTTTTCTATATTCATCGGAGTAAACATAGTCGGCGCACAAATTAGTTTGATGTGATTAGTAACATTGACCATTACCGCCATTCCTATCGGTAAAGTTGGAATATGATAATTATTCGTTGGACCCACTGTTTCGGCAATTTTGTTTTGAACCTTTTTTTGCACATTAGGAAACATTTCACTATAAATTCCATCTATACCTCCATTCATCCAACCGTAGCTGTTGGCCGGTGATACAAATGCATCAATATTCTTTAAGGTACGAACATCAGTGCGTTGATTGATAACTTCTACATCTTTTAATCCAGAGAGTGTTGCACTATATATTTCTAATAACTTGGTGTCAATATCGAAAAATATGTATTTCGGCATTCTTGGTATTATATATTGAGAATTTATTATTCAAAACAGACTCCAACCGCTTGTATTCTTTTCCGGAACATTTATATGTGCCTGTGCATTACCTGGAGAATAACCATATCCAGGTGCAGCATTGGAAGACCAATTATAACCAGAATTGGGAGTTGGTACCGGGATTGTTTTGGCATTAGTGATAGTAGTGGAGGTAGATGTAGATTTGGTAGTAGAAGTAGTGGTAGTGGAGGATTTTTGGGGATCAGTGGTTTGACATTTCATAATACCAGTTTTACGAAAATCGGAAATTTGTTTATTACAATTCTTAGCTAATTCCGAACCTAAATTAGAATTTCCATTCACACACTTATTATAAGCACCGCCTTTACTGCCGAAACTACATTCTCCAGTTGAATTAATGATAGTATTTTTACATCCAATACCATCGCCTTGTGCAAATGTATCAATATCACTGGAAAGATAAATAAACGCCCACTCGGATTTAGTCTTATATTCATTGATCATGTCGAAGATTTGTTTTCGATTAAACTTTCGACTGGCATTTTCTTGACCATCTGTGACAATAACCATTATAACACGTTTTTTATCTTTCAACTTCTCCATTGTCATTCCAATGGCATCGTACAAAGCTGTGCTGCCAGTTGGTGTATAATCTTTATCCGTAATTGGACGAATTTGATTTAAAGGCTTTTCGACAACCGTCTGAACAGTATCCGAGAATTTAACTAAAGTAAAGATGGGACTTTCTTTGACTTCAACTTCACGCTGAACTTTAATAAATTCATTAACTGAACATATAATATCATTTTTGATACTAGACATGCTGCCCGAGCTGTCCAGAATGAGAACAATATTAGACATTATATATCTTTGAGATATAATCTTATTTAAAATTAAACGTGACATATATTTTTTATAATATGCAATATCAACCTTATGAATTTTCTAATAAGTTGAACTATGTTAATTATGAATTTCTACCGGAAGATACTGTTGATATACAACTTGAATGGAATGGAATGATTATTTAAGATTTCGAGAAAATAAAGTCCAAGAGATTGCAGATAAATATGGATTCATAAAATTGTATTCTGATCAACGGTTGTTCTTATATTATCTAGATAAAACAACTAATTATATTTGGTATGTCTTTATTCCTTGTTATGATAATAATATTCAATCTTGTGAACCAATTTTTTATAAACCTGGTTACAATGAATTGACACATATTGCACAAATTAATAATCTTAACTCTTTTCAATGTGATAATCAACCTGCCACTTTGATTTAAAACAATTTCGTTTCATATATTCTTATACAATGATGGCACGAAAACACCACAAACTTGCGAACACTTTTAGGATAATAAAGGAATACGGATCAATTGATCAAAATAATGTGATTCCACATCAACCTCCTCATGACAATTCGCAACGTCTGCTTAAAATTACTCAAATTGTTAATCGCCACGGACTAATTCCTTTGTATTCTGATTTCCTAAATGTATCCTCCTACTATCTTAATCCTGTTAGCAATTTCATTTGGGGAGTTGAAAATATAGCGGCTGGGAATGATGAACCCATTTTACGCAAACCTTCGCAACAAGAACTACAGCATATAATTCAACTCAACCATCTGTCGACACCAGTTGGCCAACAACCCGATACGCTTCTCTGATTTAAAAATCCTTCGCCGTTAGTATATAAAACATGACTGACACTGAAGTTCCGAAAGGTTTATTTTATTTTCCACAGGTGATTCCTGAGGAATTGGTAGAGAAACTTATCGCTTGGTTTGAAGGGAAAGATGCAGACTGGAAGTCTATTACTTCCAATCTTAATTCGCGAAAAGTAATGCATTTTGGATTCAGTTACAATTATAATTCTGGGACAGTAACGGATCCGGCCCCGCTTATCACTGATGATCTCACAAAACTGATTGACATTGTTGCTGAGAAAATTGATCTACCAGATGGTTACAAATTTAATCAATGTATCATTAACAAATACACGCCAGCACAAGGAATCTCTGCTCATATTGATCGTCAACCTCAATATGGAAATATTATCGCTTGTTTTACCATGGGAAAGGGTGCTATTTTGGAATTCAGTCGTGTTGGATATCAAAAATATTCACTTTATACTGAACCTGGGAGCCTTTATATTATGACGGACGAAAGCAGAAGTTTGTGGAAGCATTCCATGCCTGGACGGTTGACAGATCCTGGACACGGTCCGCGCGGAACACGGTATTCAATAACATTCAGATCGGTGAGTGTTTAAAAAATCATTGATCTTTATTGATTCGTATGTTTCATCTGGCGTAACAATATGTTCTTCGTCAGATAATATAATATTAAAATAAACATATAAATCACCTCGTTTTTTACTATCATTGTCAGAATATAGTAAGCCTTGTTCGGGAATTCTGATGATGGGTGAATTGATTAAAGTGTTTTTATTTACAGTAATCTCTAATAAACTTTTATCAAGATGAATAATATTGAGTTTATAATCTTTATAGATATCATCCAAACTTATTTTCTCATATAATAACAAATCATTGTCACCCCATCGATTAAATTTGTCATGTGGTTTACTATTAATGTTAATAATCAAATCACCCTGATTACTTCCTTGCCCTGCAAACTCTAATTGCTTTAAATGTAATAAAATTTTAAACGACTTAGTGTATTCCTTCTTCTTGCGCATTAATTTAATGGGCACCTCTACCACTTTCCCGATGAATACATCTTCTAATTTGGCATTAATATTGATATAAGTTGGTTCGATAGATGTTTCTTTCCTATTATGATTAAGAACATCAAACACCCCTTTCGCCATACCCAAGATATCAATGTCCATTTCATCCATATCTATATTACCGAAATCACTCATAAAAAACGTAAATGCTGGCATCTCACCGCCTCCATTGGCACTGCCGCCAGTTAAATCATAAAGTCGACGCCGCTCTTCATTTGAAAGAACTTCGTAGGCTTGTTTAATGCTTTTGAATTTTTCAGCAGCCTCTGTGCCCTGATTTTTATCAGGATGGTAAAGTAAAGCTAATTTGTGATAAGATTTTTTAATGTCAGCGGAAGTGGCATCACATGAAACTTCTAAAATATCGTATAGTGACATTGTGTTTATTAATTATAATAAATGTTTAAATTTATTATAATTGACCGTACTATTTGATGTTGAGTGCCTTGATCAAATTAAACACGAGTGCCTCTAAATGCACGGGCTCTTTATTTCCCATTTTCAGGTTCTTTTCTGATTCAGCTATAATATGAATAATATTATGCCCATGATCAATCAATTGTTGCGATACATAGTGATAGACAATATTCAAATCAATATTATTTAACATGATTTCATAAATACATTCTCGTAATTCCTTAATAAACTTTAGATTAATTTTATCTGGTGGTGTTAAGATAAAAGTCATATATCTTTCTACAATCTCAAATGTTGGTATTTTGAAATTACTATATTTAGCAAAAGTCGGGAATGACATTTGCAACACATAAAATACATTATTTAAATCAATTCGATCCTTCAATAGGGTGGCATTGTTAATAATCTTTTGTATCATTAATGATGTTATTTTTAAACCTTCCTTTTTAGCAATTGTTGTGATCATCTCTTCCACCATCTTTCTAGACGGCGCCGGACATCTAAACACCGTACAACGACTGATAATCGGATCGGGAATA
>Ga0315288_10012193_pt1 | contig 10814 bp, 6 predicted proteins | sample YL17G11_20_MG_FD_203454 | JGI IMG/M metagenome (GOLD analysis project Ga0315288, IMG submission 203454) | Sediment microbial communities from Yellowstone Lake, YNP, Wyoming, USA - YL17G11_20 | ecosystem: Environmental > Aquatic > Freshwater > Lake > Sediment | place: USA: Wyoming | collected...
CCCCGCCCCCAACCACGCCCACCCTCTCGATCTCCCCTTCCCCGCTCGTCCACAGCCCCGCCGCCGCCCGCAGGATGGAGGTCTTGCCCGCGCCGGAGGGGCCGACGATGAGCAGCGACCCCCCCGGCCGCACATCGAAGGTCAGGCCCCGGACGAGGGGCGCGCCCCGGGAGGCCGGCGGGCCGGGCGGGTAGAGGGTCACCCCCCGGACCGACAGCAGGGCCGGCTGGGCGGGCGGCGCCGCCACCAGCCGCACGCCGCCGCCCGCCCCGCCCGCCTCCTCGACCGCCTCGTCAAACTGCCCCAGGCGGTCGACGACGGCGGCCAGGCCGGCCAGAGCGTCAATCTGGTACACGACCAGGGACACGTCGCCCAGGATGTGGTTGAATGCTGATGAGGATTGGTTGACCACCCCGAACTCGATGGCACCCTTGAAGTAGAGCGGGGCGACGACGGCGGCGGGCAGGATCTGGATGGCGTACCGGTACCCCGACGTGAAGAAGGACAGGTTGCGGGAGGCGCGCAGGAGGGCGGCCCCATTGGCGACGACGGCCGCCAGGCGTGCGCGCAGCGTGCCCGCCTCCCCGCCCTCGCCGCCATAGAAGGCGACAGCCTCCGCGTTCTCGCGCACTCGCACGAGCGCGTACCGCAGGTCCGCCTCCGCGGCTTCCTGGGCAAAGTTCAGCGGGACGAGCGGGCGGCCCAGAACGATGGAGGCGGCCGTCCCGCCCGCCGCGTACAGGACGAGCGCCCCGAAGAGGGGAGGGTAGATGGAGTACAGGATGCCCGAGAAGGACACCAGGTCCACGGCCGCGGAGAGGAGGGTGAGGGCCAGGCCCAGGACGGCGTCCGTGAAGGCGGCCGCGTCGGCGGTGATGCGCTGGTCCGGGTTGTCAACAGGGGACGCGGACGAGGCGAGCACGTAGAACGAGCGGTCGGTCAGGTAGGAGCCCGCCAGCCGGGCCGTCAGCCACTGGCGCCACTCCAGGGCGAGGAGGGCTTGGTAGTAATCCCGGAACACAAAGACGGGCACGCCCACGGCGAGCGCGCCCGCCCACTTGAACAGCATGGCAGTGAACCGGGCGGCGTCCTTCTCCGCGAGGGCATTGAAGAAGTCTCGGCCCAGGAAGTTGAAGAGGACGGACACGCCCGTCGTGCCCAGGGTCAGGCCGATCACGGTCGCGGCCCGCCAGCGGGCGGACGACCCGACGGCCGGGTCGGACCAGTAGGGGGCAGCGATCTGAACGATGATAAAGAGAGGGGGGGCACGGTTGAAGGCGTGAAGGTTGGAATGGGGAGACGCCCTCCCCTCTCTCCCTCCAGGCAGCCAACCCCCCTCCTCTCATCTCCCCTTTCCCACCTTGAACGCCCGGGCTGCGATGACTCTCAGGTCGGCGCTGGGGCCTTCCGCCCGGGCGGTCGCCGCGGCGACGGCTGGCGAGTCGAGGGCGACCGCCGGGACGACCTCGTCGGAGGGGCGGGGCTCGGAAGCACGGGCAGGGAGGAGGCGCGGGCGGCGGGGGTGGTGGTGGTGGTGAGGGGATGAGATGCGGCGGGGCGGAGCCACCTGTGAGCGCGTCAGCGCTCGCCCTGCCAGCCGCACCATGCCAGACTGCTGGTGGATGGCTGGTGCTCGCTGGGCCATGTCTTTCTAATTAGGGCGCGGGATCCGTGGGCCAGTGGCCCCTCGCACAAAAAGATGATTAGAGAAAAATGGAGAGAGAGTGCGCGGCCATCGGTCAGCATTGCTTTGTTTCCGTGGGAGGCGCGCGACTGGAGGGCGGGACCCTTGGTCCGATGTGCCCTGCACGCGCGCCCCTGCCGACCCCGCTGGCAGACGGACCCGCACGGCGGCGTGAAGAGGTAAACGCGGAGAGGGGGCGGACTCTCAAACCATGCGGGGCCCCCCTCCCTTCTCTCCAGGCGCTAGGCCGGGGGGACCCGCCATCCCTCACTCGTCATGTCCCATTGCACACAGGCCGCCGCCCACGTGCAGGCCGCCCGGGCCGCCGCCCTGTCGGACGTGCGGCTGCGCCGGTCCCTAGGGCTGGGCGGCTTGACGGGCGGTGCGGGGCCCGGGCAAGGCCCGGGGGATGCAACGGCTGCTGCAGCAGAGGCGGCCGCGGCTGCTGCCCTCATCTCTGGCGCCCGCCGAAACCGACTGGCCGCGCCCGACCTGGCGGCAGCTGTGAAGCGTTTGAGCGCGGCCTTGTCCTACGGTGAGAGAAGGCGCGAATGGAGAAGAGGAAGAGCGTGGTAGCGACGGGCGCGAATGAACAGGAAACCCCTCTTCACCCTTCATCCTCCCTCCAGGCCACCCCACCGCCGCCCAGGCCGCCACCCCAGCCTTCCCCGCCCTCGCCGCCATCCTGGCGTACACGCCATCCTCGCCCTTGTGCGTCGCGCCTGCCCCTCCTCCCGACGTCGCCGCAACCACGGGCCGCCACGCGGCGGCGGCTCTGTGCAACGCTGCAGCAGCCGCGTGCTGGGGTGGGGGTGGGGAGGGTGGCGGGGCGGGCAGCGCCGGAGCTGCGGGCGCCCTCCTTGCCCAGGCCGGGCCCGCCCTGGTGGCTGCTCTGGGCGGGGGGTCGCCTGGCGGGGCATTGACCGCGGACCTCGCGGGCTGGGCCCTAGGCAACCTCGGTGCGGGCGAGCGCGCGCCCGCCGGGGCGCGGCGTGCCCGCTTGGTCGCCCTGGGCGCGCCGCACGCCCTGGCCAGGGCCGCCTCGGGGGAGGGCGGGGCAGTGGGGTCCGAGGGTGCGGCCGCCGCTGCCGCCTGGGCCCTGGGCGTCGTCGTCGGGCCCGCGGCCTGCCCAGGCGACGGCGGCGGGGGCTCGCCGACAGGCTCGACCGCCCACGCGGCCTCGATCCTCGCCGGCCCGCACGGCGGGGCCGCTCTGTCCGCCTCCCTCGTGCGCGGGTTCGGGCGGGCGTGGGGGGGTACGTCACGTCCATCCCACCCCTGGGCGGCAGAGTTGGCGTGGGCTCTGGCGGCCGTGTGCGCGGCGGGCGGGGCCCGAGCGGCGGGCGCGCTCGCGGCCGCTGGTTTTGGCCCCGCGCTTGGGCGGGCGGTCGGTTCGGCGGCCCCGCCACGCCTGCACCCTGCCCTCGCCCGATGTGTAGGCCACTTTGCCTCCCGCGCCCCACCTGACACAGGTGCGGAAGCGGTGGCGGGCGTGCCGGGCGCGGTGGCGGCCCTTGTGAGGGCGGCAGCTGGCAGCGCTCCGGCAGAGCCCCGGTGGGCGCTGGCCGCCCTGGCCGCCGCCTCGCCCGCCGCGACCGCCGCCGTCGCGGGTGCTGGCTGGACGGGTGCTTAGCGCAGGATTGCACAAAAAAAAAAAAAAAAAAAAAAACGTTGGCAGAGAGGACACAGAGACACCAGCAAAACCAGCAACAAGAAAACCAACCACTTCCATCCCATCCCCACCCCGCGCCACGCCCCCCTCTCTCCCCACGCCCAGGGCGCCTCACGCCTTGGCCGCCGCCGCCTTGACCGCCGCCACCGCTGGCGCCGGCGCCGCCTTCTTCTTTGCCTTCAGCGACGCGGTCACCGCCGCCCGCAGGGCGGGGTCCTCGATCCGCCGCTCCGTCTTGTGGGGCTGCAGGGGGAGCGCCGTCAGCCGGTCGGACGAGCCGTTGGGCATCAGCAGGACGGTCGTCTTAAACTGGGCGGTCCGCGCCTCCGCCTTCTCGTGCAGGACGGGGTAGGGGACGACCAGGCCGTGCGTGAGGCATTCGGTCAAGCCCATGCGCGCGCCCGGCGTCTCCAGCGCGCGCAGGGCAAAGGGCAGCGAGCCGGGCGCCTTTTTGAGGACCTCATTGTACACCGCCCGGGACGCCTTCATCTTGAGGTTGTACGCGTACGCCGGGTCCCGGGCGAAAATGGTGGTCGCCCGGTCGTCCTTGACGCGCGACCGGCCCTCGCCCGTCGACAGGACGACGTCCACCGCCCAGGCCTCGGCGTCGCCAAAGGCACAGTCGGCGGGCTTGGGCGGGGCGGCCCCGTCCCCGGTGGGCGCGGGCAGCCGGTTGGTGGCGGCCTTCTCCCCGTTGAGCGTGAACCGCTGCAGCTGGTGGCATTGGACGCCCTCGACGACGCGCACGCCGAACGCGGCCGCCACCTTCTCCAGCAGGGGGGCCAGGTCGGCGCTCGACTTGCCCGGCCGCACCACCCGCAGGGCAGCCTCCATCGCCTGGGCCGCGCCGGCCAGCAGGTCCGCGTCCGCGCCCGTCACCTCGCCCTCGGACCCCACGATGACCGTGTGCGCGGCGACGGCCACGTACCCGTCGATGTGGGCAGCCAGGTCGACCTTGGCCACGTCTCCCGCCACCAACACTGTCTTGTCGTCGCCCATCGGGCAGAAGTGGCCCACAATCGCGTTCAGGGAGACGCAGGTGGGGAAGGCGACCCCCTTCTCGATGGTCTTGCCCTTGAACATCTTGGAGGCGGCGCTGCGGGAGAAGGGGAGGGCAGGGGAGGGAGGGGGCGTGGGGATCGTGATATGGATGAGGTTGGAAGGCGGCCGCCGTGGCGGTCCGGTGCGATCGCGCGCGCGCCTTCCTCTCTCCGCCTCTCTCCCTCCAATCCCCACTCACTCGGCCATCAGCTTGTCGCCCTCCGAGCAGAGATCGACCACCTTGGCGCCCGGCACGGCCAGGGCGAGGACGGCTTTGAGGGCGGCTGCGGGGAGGGGGGGGAGAGAGGAGAGAGAGAGGAGTCAGCGGTAAAAAAAGCAAGGCGCAGGCATGAAAACGACGAGAGACCAACGCATCACCTCCACTGCTCACACCCGACCGCATACCATTGGCGATGTCCGCGGCGGCCTTGTACTTGGTGACGACGTCGGACTGTGAGAGAGTGGAGAGGAAAGAGTGTGAGAGAGAGGGGATGGGGGACGCATCGGCGCCGCAAGCAAGCGGACGCTGCTCATCTGAATTCACACGCCTGACCTCTTAAATCACTCACGTTGGACAGGTCAAGCTCGACCTCGGAGCCTTCGGAACCCATGATTGGGAGCGGGAGAGGAGTGGGTGAGCGAGGAGGGCGCGTGGGAGAAAGGCGCCGGAAAGAGATAAACAGCTCTGGGCCGGGTGTGCCAGCTCTTTCATTTCCAGATTTTGTGTGTGTGTGTGTGTGTGTGTGTGTGTGTCGCACGCGCGGCCTCCTAAAGCCTCGCCCACGCACCCGGTTCACACCCAGCCATGAGCCTCTGGTCCCTCTGCCAGGTGCGATCAGCGTCCGCGCCACTGGCGTGACGCCAGGAGGCCCGCAGGCGGCTCGAGTGCCACAAACCCATCGGCGCGGCGCGCGGCGCGCTCTCCAACCTCCCTCTCTCTTTTTCCATCCATCACTCTCGCTCACCGCCCGCCGCCCCCCGCGTCCACCACCACATCGACACCCTCTCCCCCCGCCCTCAGGCCGCCCTCATGGTCATCAACGGCCTGGCTATCATCAACAACGACCGGTTCCTTGAGAAATGTGAGTGCTTGGATGGGCGAGTGCGCTGGGTGAGTGGGGATTCTTGCTACACGCTCGATGCATCACCTTTCTCTATCCCACATCACACGCAGACGGGTGGGGCTACTCCCAGCTGGCCCGGGGCGGGGTCGCCCCTCCCCCCTCCGCCGACTTTGGCGGGGGCGGCGGGCCCTCGGCGGGCGTGCTTGCCCGGCAGGTTATCGAATTCCTGCACGCGGTCACCTACCTGCGCGTCCCGCTCATCCCGCTGAATGCGGCCGTGGTCCTGGTGAAGCTCGTGTTCGGGTGAGGGAGGGGCGGGCGGGTAGGGAGGGGGGGTTCAGGTGCGCACAGCTGTAGTGCGGGCGTGCGTGACACAAAAGGATTGTAGAAGAGAAAGAAAGCGCTTTCATGCAACACTCTCCGACCGACCCCCATACCATTCCATTTCTCATTCCATTTCTCATTTTTCCCCCCTGTTGTCATTCATTCAAAACACGGACGCCTTGCGCCCCACCCCACCCGCATCCCGCTCCAGCCAATTGACCAGCAAAGGCGGCGCCCGGGTGTGGGCTTTGGCGCCCGCCACCACGTCCGCGGGCGAGGGGCGCAGCTCCAGGCGGGCGTGGGGGCGCAGTGAGGCTGCGCCCGCCAGGACGGCGGCCGCCCCCGCGGTCGGCCCGCCGCTGACGCCGACCGCCCCGCCCCCGAGGCCCCGCGCCCGGCCGCACCCGCCCTCGCCCGTCGCGCCAAAGGTGGAGGCCGAGGCGGCGTTCCCCGTGGCCAGGCCGACCAGGCCGGCCTCCACCAGCCGCTCAAAGGCGCCCCAGGCCGCGCCCTTCCCGCGCGCTGCGTCCGCGCCCGCGCCCGCCCGCCCGAGTGCGTCATACTCCGCCCACGCCGCGTCGAAGGTCAGGCGGGCGACGCCCCGGCGTTCCAGGCGGGCCAGGGCGGCCAGGACGAAGAGCTCCAGGACGGACAGGCCGGCGACGGCGGAGGAGAGGCCGCCCGCGCGCGCAGCCCGGAGGGCGGCGACAGCGCACACGAGGTCGGCCGCGCTCGGCGGGGCGCCCGACAGGAACGACGCGTCCGCCGCCGCCAGGGCCAGCGCCGCGGCGTCCGAGGCGGAGTTGAGTCCCAGGGTCGCCGCGGCCGACAGGGCTTCCCGGGACCGCACGGCGGCAACCGCCCGGCAGGCGGCGTCGTTCCAGCGGGCGACCGCGCCGGAGTCGAGCGCGTGGGGTGGGGTGGGCGGGCTGCTGCTGCTGTTGTTTCCGTCACTTAACGGCGCGGGCAGCAACAGGTTGTCCAGCAGCACGCCCGCCAGCGAGTCCGCGGGCGGCGGCCAGGCATCGACGGGCGGCGGGGGTGGGGGCGGGGCCGGGGCGGCCGGGCTGTCCCGGCCGCCGCCCGCCCGCGGGGAGGCGGCGGCCGGCCCGCCGCCCGCCCGCCCTTCCAGGTCGCCCGCGGCCGCCCGCCCGGCCATCGTGCCGCCGCCCGGCGGGGTCAGCAGGAACCGCCGCCCCGAGAAGCGGGACCGCACCCGCTTCTCCAGCAGGTCCAGGGCGTCGTACCGGGAGGAGCACCCGACCACGGCCGCCTGCACGTCGGACGCGTTGATGGCGTCGAAGAGGGAGTACAACAGGGCTTGGCGGGGGCGGGCCGCAAAGAGGTCGAGGCCGTCGAGCACAAAGACGACGGCCTTGAGCCCCCGCCGCAGCTCCGCGAGCACCGCCCGCAGGAAGGCCAGGTTCTCCTCGTACGACGCCCCGCGCACGAACGCGCACCCGAACTGGGCGCACAGCTGGCGGGCGGCCTCCCGGAAGGCGACGCGCTCGTCGGCATGGAGCGCGCCCGAGAGGGTGACAACGCCAAGGCGCCCGGGCGCGGCCGCGACCGCGTCGCCCACGGCGGCGGCGACCAGGGCGCTCTTGCCACAGCCCCGGGGCCCCAGGACGACCGCGGAGGTGGACGCGCCGGGGCCGCCGTCCATGGCGGCCGCCCGGGTCAGGAGGCCGGCCAGGCGGGAGCGGAGAGCGGCCGAGGGCGGGCGCAGGCGCAGGGTTGCGGCCTCGCGCCCCTTCCCGTGGCACAGGCGGGCCCGGATGAAGGAGCCCGCCGCCCGGACGGCCGCCGCGTCGGCAGATGGGGGGGTCAGGGCTGGCAGGGGCACGGGCGCCAGGGCCGGGAACCAGGCCTCGCCGGACGTGGAGGCGGGCGGGGGCGGCGGGGCGGGGGGAGCAGTGGGTGGGGGCGGCGCGGCGGGCGAGCGCGCGCCCGCCGGCGCGGGCGGTGGCGGCGCGCAGGGCGACGGCGGGGACGGCGCCCGCGCAGCCCGCCGGGCGCGGCGTCGCCCGGTCTCGGGAGAAGCCAGCGACACTGCACGGCCACCAGCCTCCCCGGTTGCACCAGCACCAGCAGCCTCGGGCGAGGGCGACCGGGGCGGGGGCGAGGGCGTGGGCGTGGGCGTGGGCGCCGTGGGCTGGTCGCTTTGTTTCTTCGCATCAACGGCCACGGCAGCAGCCGCAGCGGCCATCGCCCGCCGGGCCGCCGCCACCGTCTGCGGCAGCTTGGCCGCCGCCACCAGGACGACAGGGCCTCCTGTCGGCCCGGACGTGCCCTTGGAGTCCGGGCGCTTGCTCCGGAACGCCCGCCCCCGGCCCTCCGGCGCGACGCCCGGGCAGAACCGGCGCGCGTCGTCAGCTGTGACTTCGGTCTCGATGCGGGGGCGGAAGGCGGCGGCGCGGGCTAGGGGGATGGCCAGGGCACGGTCGCGTGTGAGGGGCACGAACTTGGGCTTCGGGGGTGGGGGGGCAGGGCCGGGTGAGGGGTCGCGGCCGCGTTTGGGCGGCATCTTGAATGGGGAGAGGAGGCGAAACAATTTGAGTGTGATGGCATCGTCTCTCACCCTCCCCACCCTCACCCCTCCCCACACCCCCCGCCCTTTTTTGTTTTGTTTGTGTCGACCGTCTCCTACATCGCTCTCCCAACCACCGGCGCCCACGTGTCCGCCGCCACTCCGCTCCCCCGAATTATCACGGCCTCCTCAAACAGGTCCAGCCGAGCGTGGCACACCTGCCCGGGCGGAGTCTCCAGGACGGACGCCAGCACGCGGTGGTGCGTCCCCGTCCGGCTGCAGGTGGCCGCCCCGTCGCGGTGGGAGTGGCCCGCCAGGGAGGCGATGACCGTGCCTGGCGGGACGGCCTCGATGGCGGCCAGGACGGCTTCATACTCCCACAGCAGGCACACCCCGGGCGCGGTGTCCGGGTGGAGGGGGAGGTGGCACGCGATGATGACGCGCGCGCGCTCGGCCGCCGCGGCCTGGAGCCTCGCCGCCAGCCAGCCCAGCTGGGCCTGCCCCAGGCCGCCGCCGAAGGCGACGTACCGCCGGGCCGGGCCGGCCAGGCCCTCCGCGCTGAACTTGTTGGGGTTCGGGTTGCGGGCGGCCAGCGTGGCGCACGCGAGCTGGTGCAGGGGGTGCCCCGGCGGCCAGCCCAGGAGGGAGACGGCAAAGCCGTCGAGGACGATGAGGCGGACGCCGGGCGCCAGGTCGGCTTCATAGTAGGAATGGGAGAGGGGAGGGGGCGGCGGCGACGCCGGGGCGGCGTGCCCCGCGCCCGGCGGGTCTGCTGGCAGCGGCGGCGCCCGGCGGACGGCCCGCCCGGGCGGGGGGCCCAAGTGCGTGTTCACGCCCGCCCGGCCGAGCGACGCGAGGCAGTGGTTGCCGACCGCGTGGTACGTGGGCGCCTCGCAGCGGCCCAGCAGGGCCAGCACCTTGACCACCAACTCCTCCGCGTGCGGGGCGGCCTGCGCGTCGAGCAGGTCGCCCAGGTGGACGACCGCGTCGACCGCGTCCTGCGAGAAGGAGGAGACTGCGGCCGCGGCGCCGTCCAGGGCGGCCCGGTAGTATCGGGCGGCCCCGTGGAAGGAGGCCCCATCCGGTATGTCGGCGGTCTGGATGTCCGCGAGCAGGCCGAGGGAGAGGAGGCGGGCGCCGGGCGAGGGTGGGGGCGGGGCAGAGGTCGCCGGCAGGAATGCCGCCCGGAAGGGCGGAACCGGAACGCTGCCGCCTTCCGCCCGGGGCAGCGCCGCAGCCACCCCTCGCGGGAGCGATACCGCAGCCACCCCCCGCGGAGGCGACCCCGCTCGCCCGGTGAGGGACATGAGCAGGCGGAGGGGCGCGCGGGCGTGGGAGAGCAAATCGGCAATCGGGGCGTGCCAAAACTCTCCGACCCCCGTGTGAAGTTCCGCTCACACAAAACAGCCACGCCCATCATCCAATCAATCTTCCGCCTCCCGCGCCGGCCGCCCCCCCGGCTGTGCCTTCTTCCACCCAGCCTTCTCCGCCTCGGCCTCAGAACAAAACCATTTCTCCCCCGCGGCGGTGTCGACCTTGACGGACGCGTACGCGGGCGAGTCCGGACTGTGGAACACTTTCCGGCCGCGCTGGGAGATGTTGCCCTTTATGTCGCAGCCCGCCGGGTGGGGGTCGGCTTTGCCGGGCGCGGCGGGCGCAGGGGCGGGAGCAGCAGCGGCAGCAGCAGCAGGCGTGGCGGGAGCGGCCTTGGCGGCCGGTGCGGCAGCAGGCGCAGCAGCACCACCACCAGGCGCGCTGACCACCCCTCCCCCGCCCAGGGCGCCCGTCACAGGGGTCGAGGTCGCCCTGGGCGCCACCCCGCCACTCAGCTCCTTGGCCCGCTTCTCCTTCCGCCACTCCGCCGGTTGCTGGAAGCTGCCATCCCACATGCCGGCCTTGGCCTTCTTGGCGTCACGCTCGGCGGCGGTGTAGGTCCCCTTTGAGAACTGGCGGTATTCTACCGCCAAACCCTCTTCGACGAGCGTGCTGCCGACGTCGACGCCGGACGGGCCGGCGCAGGAGGCGACGTTGCGCCCGTACTGGTCCACCTGCTTGGTGACGCAGGTGACGGCCTTGAGGTCGCCCAGCGCGGCCTTCAGGGCGTCCTTGCTGGCCACCCCGCACGCCCACTCCTGCCCATTCTTCCTGGTACAGCTCTGCGCGAGTTCGGGCGCGTCCACGCCCCACAGCCGCACGCGGGCGGGGCCATTGGGCGTCTGGATTTCCAGGGTGTCGCCGTCCGCGACTTTGGCGGGGCCGGACAGGGTTTGGGCGGCGGCCGGCGTGGCGAAAGAGAGGGCGAGCACCAGGAGGAGGGTGGGTGCAATCGGCCGGGTGATTCTGGCCACGTCGCGCGCTGGGCTGCGAATCAGGGTGTTGCTGGCCACCCCGCCTGAGGTGAGAATTATGGTGGGCATGATGGGGGGGGGAGGGGGGGGGGGGAGAAGAGCGTGCCCGTGCCGGGCGTGGCACACTGCAGCAGCGTGCCGCGTGATTTGC
>Ga0315288_10012196_pt1 | contig 10813 bp, 6 predicted proteins | sample YL17G11_20_MG_FD_203454 | JGI IMG/M metagenome (GOLD analysis project Ga0315288, IMG submission 203454) | Sediment microbial communities from Yellowstone Lake, YNP, Wyoming, USA - YL17G11_20 | ecosystem: Environmental > Aquatic > Freshwater > Lake > Sediment | place: USA: Wyoming | collected...
GCGCTTGCTCGTGGACATGCCAACGCCAAAGAGAGGGCAGCGAGGGAGGCAGAGCATGTGTGGCAGTGGCAGCGCTTCATGCAGTACGTGAGAGGCGAGTTCGATGAGTAAGCGAATGCAGATAGGCGCTAGTCGCTCTAGGGAAGAGATCAAGGCCGATCCTTTGGCGTTGCCACAGGAGATTGCAAGGCTCTCAGAGACAGAGCAGATCGCGCATCCGAACTGCCCTGAGGCGTTGTGGTGGGCGCTCGCCGTCAAGCATCCGCTAGAGGCAGAGGCGAGTTCCCTGTATGCGCTGTTGACGCTGGAATCGCCTGAGCGCTGGGTGCAACTTGAAAACGATAATATGGGAAAATGGATCGGCAGGGAGGCATCAGACTGGCTCTTATTTGGAGTAGATTGCGCCGAGCATGTGCTGCCTTACTTTGAAAAGGCACATCCGACAGACAAGCGGCCACGTCGCGCCATTGCGGCAGCGCGCGCTTATATCGGACGTGGAAGGCTCGCGATCAGTGAAGAGAAGCTAAAGGCGGCGGAGCGCGCTGCCATGGCTGCCTTGGCAAAGGCGAAGACAGATGCAGCAAACTTCGCCGTGCGTGCCGCGATAGATGCGGTGCGCGGGAATCCAAACGGTGCGTGGTACGAAGCTGTGCATGCCGTGCGAGTGCCAGGGGCTGCTGTGGGAAAAAGCAATCACGCGTATACGGCAGAGAAGCGGTGGCAGTGGGGACGTCTTAAGCAATATTTGCGCGGAGAGGTTGCGATGCCATATCAGCCTGACAAGGTGGGCGCCCGAAGCCACAAGGCCATTCAATCTGACCCGATGGCGACGCCTGCGCAGATCCTCGCTATGTCCAAAAAGAAGCCGCTCGATGCCTTGGCGCATCCCAACTGCCCCATCGACCTTTGGTGGAAGTTAGCCGAGCAGCATCCGATCGAGGCTGAGTCCAGCGTGCTCTTTGAGATGTTTACATTGGAAGATCCTGCGCGCTGGACGGACATGGTGGCAGCCAATAAGGGCAACTGGATAGCGATCTACGTCCGAACGCTGCCTGATGCCTTGCACCGCTTGCTGGCTGCTGACCTCGCCGAGCATGTGCTGCCTTTTTATGAAGAGACGCGCAAGCCTGTCGATCATAGCGTGCGGCGGGCGCTTCGCGTGGCCAATGCCTTTGCAATGGGGGATGCCTCCGAATCCGATCTAGAAGATGCGAACCAAGATTGCCGTAGGGCAATGATGGCGGCGACGGTTCGCGACCTAGGTGTCCATGACGATGCGATGGCAGCAGTGCATGCCGCAGAGGCTGCCGTCTGCGCCACTGAGAAGTCGCTATTTGGCAATCCATCCGCAAGAGTAAGGAAAGTGGCGGCCACTGCGGCTGCCTATCAGGCGCTATTAGCGGCGCGTCACCATGCGCGCTTTCATGACTATCGCGCGAATGGAGACGCCGTCGAATTGAAGGAGCGCGATTGGCAGTGGGAGCAGGTGAAGAAGTACGTGAAGAGCATGCTGCCCGTGCCGTCGCAGCCCACTAAGGTAGGCGGTCGTAACTACAAGTCCGTCAGCAAAGATCCGCAGGCAGATGCGGCGCTCATTCGCAAGATGGCGCGCAAACAGCCCAGGAAGGCCATTGCGCACCCCAACTGCCCTGTCGAGTTGTGGTGGGAGCTTGCCGCTCGATTTCCGCTGGATGCCCTTGTGAGCCCCGCCTATGGACTGATGACGTTAGAGACGCCAGAGACTTGGCATGCCCTCGAAGCGCAGCGCGCCGACTCTTGGATCAGGGGGTATGCGAGCCATCCACCGTTGTCAGAGAATGATCTCCGCTTGTTTGCGGTGGACTGTGCCATGCGGGTGCTGCCTCTGTATGAACGTATGTTTCCAACAGATACGAGGCCTCGCCACGCGATCGACATGGCGAAGGCCTATGCGCAAGGGGGTATCACCAAGGATGCGCTAGGAACAGCCTATTTGGCCGCCGATGCAGCGGTCATTGCTGCAATGACCGCTTATCATCAGACAGAGGGCAGCATCGACAACAGAGCTCGTCTTGCCACGTCTGCGGCGGCTTCTGCGGCAAATGCAGCGGCGCATGTCGCTTCCCCTGCAGCGCAGGTGATCAAAGCTGCCGCAGAAGAGGCCACCACCGCTGTGTATGAAGCGGCGGGGAGGAAAACGCCTGCCCACGCAGGTGCAGTGACTGGCAACGTGGCAGAACAAACAGAGCGTGTCTGGCAGTGGCACCGCCTCGTCGAGTATCTGCAGCCCAAGACAGAGGTAGCAGGCCGCCGCCGTCGCTGGGAAGCCAAGCCCTATCGCTATGTCAATAGTGATCGAGGCTCTAGCGACGAGGAGATGATTCAGTTTCAGGCCAGAGAGCAGCGCAGGGGAGAGCCAGACATTCGCTCGCGCCGCAAGGAAGAGTATGAGGAGGAGATGCAGCGCCTCGTGCGGATCGCATCAAACCCACGCAGCACGCCAGATGAATTGCGGAAGGCCGCATTTAACATGGCATCGAGCGTGCCTAGTTATTACATCATTAAGATTCGTTGCTTGGTGGCGAGGAACCCAAACACCTCTCTGCAGACCTTAAAGCACCTCTCCAAATGGTATAGGCCCATTAGTCAGAAAACAGAGCATGCCGCGATCCGGGCGGCCATTCGCAAGAATCCCGCGCGGGAGATGCTGCTCCTCGAAGATCCGAGTTTGAAGGATGTGATTGGTGCCGTGGAAGAGGATCCGTATTGGTTGCAGGAGGCATCTGACCCCAACGTGAGCGCGGCGCAAGTGTCTGCGTTCTTAGGCGCGCGCATGCATGTGGGCCAAGGCGTCAAGTTTGCGCGGTATTGGGTGGAGCTGCGTCAAAATCCCGCCTTACCTTTGCTGCTGCTAGAAGATCCAGAACTTGTGAATTTGATCGCGAAGGTGAAGAAGGATTTCGCCATCGAGTCCCGTCCCACTCCATTTTCGATTCTGCGGCATGCGAGTGTTCGCTGTGAAGACCTCATTATGATGAAGGCGCAGAAGGCGCCTGTTAGTGAGATACAGGAAACGCAAGATGAGATTCTGTGTGCCATGACGGCGCTGCTGCAGTGGGGTAAACGATACGGAAAGTGGAAAAATAACTACGGAAATATCTTAACGACGAAGATCGAAAAGCTCCTGACGCAGTATGATCCGCAGTGGAAAAAGAAGGGCCTTGCCTTGGCGAAGAATCAGCCGCTCCTCTTGCCACGGATGTTTATGAAGGTGTGTGGGCAGGTGGATTTGCCGATGGATGACCCACAATTGCAAAATATTGTGGGGGCAAAGAAGAAGATCTACATTCCGACGCCCACAGGCAATGAGCCGCTGCTGGACTTGAGGTCTACGCTGCGCCATGGCGACGCCGAGGAGGGGGAGGATCGAACACGGGAAGATGATGAGGTGCTGAATCAGAAGTATGGGATCTTTCCAGGGAAACACGTCCAGTGGGCGGGTGTCCCTGGCTCGGTGATGAAGATTGACGCCTCTCTGGTGCTACCGAGCAAGAACAATAAATTCTACGCCAACCAACTGGCAAACTACTATCAAGCGGTCAAGCGCGGCGCCATCTTGGAGGCACCTGTTGCGCGGGTAGAGATAGTGACAAAGAGTGACGTAAAGGCATATCAACTCGAATACGAAGAGGGGCACCTATTTCGTCCGCTCAACAAGAATGATCTTGGGAAGCCCATGGCGGTGCTGACGGACGGCAACCATCGCGCCTTTGCGGCGATCTTAGCAGGAGAGCCTTGGATCTACGTGCATGTGCTGCCGCTGTATCGACAGGACATGAAGAAGTATTTGGAGGGTGGCCAATGAGCGTAAGCGACATCAAAGATGACGTCACTTGGTCGCGCCTGCTCCGCTATGCGGATTATTTTCAAATGTACGGATTATCCCTCAGAACGCAAAATCCGTATCACAGACTACGCCCCTATCATGAGGCGATGTCGCCCCAATGGAGAGATCGACTTCTGGGCGATCCACTCCGCATGGAAGAACTCGCTGCCTGCGAAGACCCTATCGTGCTGCGGGCCTGTCTCCATGCTCACACGCAACTGGTTCTCTCCAACCCACACTGGGCGCTCTCCTGGCTAGAGCATCCTTTGTTTGCAGCGATCTCTCTCGTGTACCAGAGGGAGATTGTCATTGAGGAACTGGCGAAGAAGGGGTGTAAGTGGAAGGACGGCAGCCTAATCTCTTCTGCTTATATTCACAGCGCACCGCAGTACGCCATCAATGAGAGCCCTGATCCGTGGCTGGACTGGACGCAGAGGCGGATGAAGAGGGCGCAGATTGCCGCCGAGAGGTGCGGGCTTCCGCTGCGCGACCCTGCCTCTCTCTTGGGGGCGGAGGAGAAGGTTGGCATGACGCGAAGCGGTGGCAGGGCGTGGGTAGGCGGTATACGCTCCAAGAGAGAGATCATCGCCGATCCAGAGGCAACAGCCGAAGAGATACGAACGCTGGAACGGCGCGATGCCGTCATGCATCCCAACTGCCCCGAAGATCTCTGGTGGAAGTTGGCTGGCAAGTATCCGATCGAAGCGCAAGAGAGCATCCTTTACCCGCTATTTACAGTTGAAAGTCCTGAGCGTTGGCATGAGTTGGAGAGAGAGAATGTGGCGGGGTGGCTCTGGAGCCACTATCAGCAGCTATCCAAGCAAGTTCAAGTGCCTTTCTTTCTTGACTGTGCCGCGCATGTGCTTCCTCTTTTTGAGAAGCAGTTTCCAAAAGAAATACGGCCACGCCAAGCACTGGAACTTGCGACTGCCTATCTGCAAGGCAGCGCGACAAAGAAGCGCCTGAGTGCGGCGGTGACAGCAGTGTATGCTTGCAGAGTGCCCAGCACTCCCCATCAGTATATGGCGGTCGTGCGGGCCGTATGCTCTGCTACGAGAAATGCCTTAGGGAAAGAGGCTGGGCTTACGTATGACGAAGCTGCTCTTGCGGTAGGGTATGCCGCTGTGTACGCAGCCAAGGTGCCCTACGATCCGAGCCCGCACAGTGCTTATTTCTCCACGTACCATAATGCCGCCACCGCCGAGCGTCTTTGGCAGTGGCGAAAACTGCGGGAGTATCTACGGCCCTCTCCGAAGAATGACTCTGCCAAGGTGGGCGCGCGCCACAGCCACGAAGCCTTTATGTCCGATCCGCTTGCTTCTCCAGACGAGATCAGGCGCCTCTCTACCGCCGAGCCTGCCTTGGCTATTCTGCATCCAAACTGTCCCAATGATCTTTGGTGGAGGCTAGCGGAGACGTATCCGACGCAGGCCATACAAAGTCCAGCCTATCAACTCTTTTTGCTAGAAGAGCCAGATCGCTGGCTCGCGCTAGAGATGGAGCATGCGGCACGCTGGGTAGAGGTGTGCATGCACTGGCTGGGTACTAACTCGGCCATGCGGCGGTTTGCAGCCGATTGCGCCGCACATGTGCTGCATTTCTGGACCGCCTCGTATCCACAGGACAAGCGACCTGCCAAGGCGATACAGGCGGCAAGAAAGTATGCTGCTGGCAGACTAAGCGAAGAGGATCTTCTCCTCGTATGGCAACAGGCGGATGGAGCCGCGCATGCTGCGAGGGAGCCTGCCCTCTCTGCGGGAAGATCCGCCATGCATGCGGCTGATTCCAATCCAGCGAAGCTACTCAATGCCATACGTGCCGCAGGGAATGCAGCATATTACGCGGAAGGACCCGCTGGCGGCCCCTCTGGTGCAGATACGGAAGAGGAGAGGGAGCAGGTGTGGCAGTGGCATCGGTTGCTGTGGTATCTTGCGCAGGCAGCCCCAGCAAAGTGAGCAGGCCAAGTCATCATGAGCAAACCAATACACCGCAAGGCCAGAGTAGGCGGTCGAACGCCTGAGGAGGTGAAAGCCGATCCGAAGGCGACGCCGTGGGAGATTCGAGAGCTCTCCGAGGTAGATCCGCTTGCCGCCCTCTATCACCCCAACTGTCCAGAGTATCTGTGGTGGGAGTTGGCAGCCACTCATCCCTTAGAAGCACCTCGTAGTCCTGCAGGCCAACTCTTTCTACTCGAAAGCCCAGAGCGCTGGGATCAGCTAGAGCGCACGCACATCATTGAGTGGATGCAGACGCACCAAGATCGTTTGCCCTTTGCCCTGCAGCAGCAACTTGCGGCGGACTGCGCCGAGCATGTGCTTCCCATTTACGAGCGCCAGTACCCCAACGATAAGCGACCGAGAGAGGCGATTCGCTGTCGTCGCCTCTTGCGGGTACCCGCAGACAACATCCCTCCCCAGCCAGTGAACGCAGCTCAGTTACGAGCCATGCAAAAGCGGAATGCAGCCATGGCGATCGGCTGGGCCTGGGCCAATGCCTCGCATGAAGCGCATCAGGCCGCGCAGCAAAGCAATACGGACTCCGCTTGGCAGGCCGCGCGAGCGAGCAGTGACGCAGGCTCCTATCTGGCGTGTGGAGAGGCGGCTCGCGCGGCTGGATTTGCAGCGGGCGCACATACCACCGCAGCCTATGATCATGCCTGTCATGCGGAGCGCATGTGGCAGTGGCGACGGCTGCAGGAGTATCTGCGGGGCGCTCCCGTGCCCAGCCAAGTGGGCGCCAAGCGCAGCGGGATGGGGCCCTCCAGTTATCGAGGCCCACGCGGTGCTTATCGAGGCAAGGCAGCCAAGCCTGCGCCGAAGACGCGCTATGAGCAGGGTCGCCAGTGGGCAGAAGACTATCTGGGCAACGGCCATGTGATGCGAGAAGCGCAGGAAGAGCTCAACTGGATCGAGCAAGAGTCGCCGCATGACGAAGAGTTTTTGCGCGGCGCAAGAGCTTATCTAGAGACGAAGTCGCATGCAGGCGTAGAGGCGCCAGAGTCTTGGGATAAAATCGGCGCCAAGCGAGTCCAGCCACAGACGACGGTGGGCATGCGCGACATCATGGACATCATCAACGATCCGCAGGCGTCCGCCGAAGAGCTAGAGTATCTAGCTCGCATTGGCCCGCCAAGCGCCCTGAATCATCCCAACTGCCCTGTAGACATGTGGTGGAAGCTTGCAAAGTCATTTCCTCTCGTGGCGATTAGCAGCCCCCTATACGAGTTGAACATCTTAGCCGAGCCAGAAAAGTGGGAGTCTCTAGAGCAGGTGAACGCCGTAGACTGGCTGGGCCAATATAGAGTCAGCCTCCCCAGTAACAACATGCGACACTTTGCGGCGGACTGCGCCATGCGGGTGCTGCCTGTCTTTGAGAAGCAATTCCCAGATAACAAGTTTCCGCGCCAAGCGATTGAGACCGCGCGGGCATGGGGAGATCGGCGTCTGGGAAAAAAGCAGCAGCGGATACACGATGCCGCCGTTGCTGTTTATGACGTGAGGGAGGTGACTGGCGAATCTTATTATCTTTCAAATGATGTGCGCTATGCAGCGATCGCAGCGGCGGATACGCTGCTCACTCCCCCATCGGCTGTGATGAGCGTCGCAAAAGCAGCGCAGAACGCCGCTTACTTTGCGGCCATGACCCAGCAGGCGCTCAATAACGCCAATGGCGGGGCAGGGCGTAAGGCGATGCGGGCGGAGCAGGTCTGGCAGTGGCGACGACTAATAGAGCACCTTCGCGACCAAAAGAAACAGCGAGGAGCACCGTGAGCATAGAGCAACTCCAAGATCCTGAATGTCCTGTGGAGCTCTGGTGGGAGCAAGCGGCACTCTTTCCACTGGAGGCGCAGCAGAGCATCCTCTATCCGCTCTTGACGCTAGAGGATCCCGCGCGATGGGCGCAGATGGAGGCTGACAACATTAGCTTTTGGGTGGATCAGCTTGTGCGTCGTCTCTCCGTCTCTGCACAGCATCTCTTTGCCGCCGACTGCGCGGAGCACGTTCTGGCTGTGTTTGAGCGAGTATATCCAAAGGACACCCGCCCTCGCGAGGCGATCCGTGTGCGTCGCCTCTTTGCGCGCAGAAAGGCCACCAAGGAAGCGCTGGCGCGTGCCGTGACGGCGGCGATCGACGCGGCAAACAATGTTTCCTTTGCCAGTGAAAGCGCAGTAGCAAGCTACGCCGCCACGGCAGCGTCTCATCTTGATTGGTGCATGGCCAATGCGACTGATGCCGCAGGCGAGGCTTCTCGCGCTGAGCGCCAGTGGCAGTGGCGCCGCCTACAAGAGTATCTGCGAGGGAACCTATGAGCATAGAGCAGATTCAAGATCCTGAGTGCCCAACGGAACTTTGGTGGCAACTCGCCATGAGGTTTCCGCTAGAAGCGCAAGCAAGCCTTCTGTATCCGCTCCTTACACTGGAAGAGCCAGGGCGTTGGCAGGAGATGGAAGAGGCAGAGGTCGGTAACTGGGTGGATGAGATGGTGCAGCGCTTGTCAGTGAACCAGCAGCACCTCTTCGCGGCTGACTGCACCGAGCACGTCTTGCCGTATTTTGAAGAGCATTTTCCTAAGGATCAGCGCCCACGCGAGGCCATTCGTATCCGTCGCCTATTGGTGCGCGGGAAAGCGACCCAGGCGCAGTGGGATGCCGCATCATTGGCTGCGCATAAAGCCTCTATGGCTATGTCTATGAAGCAGTACGCAGGTGCCTCTTACGTGGCTGCCGCTGCGTCTGAAACGCGCTGGGCTCCCTCGTATGCCTCCGATGCGCGTGGGTCAGAGTTTCTGGAGGAGCGAAGGTGGCAGTGGGCGCGGCTGCAAGCCTATCTGCGAGGCGAGGTACAGCAGGTAGGCGCTAAGCGAGACGAGTCCAAGGCGCTCGCCAAAGTGGACATCGCAAAAGATACAAAGCGCAATAAAGATGCACAAGAACTCAGGCGCGATCTAGAGCCCTACTTTGCACAGATGGGGATGCTGGCGGAAGATCTCTCCGAAGACTACGGCTCGCTGCAAGAGCCATACAGCAAGGCCTATCGAGGGTGGCAGCCCACGCCTGAAATCCGCGCGTGGTGGGCGCGGTGGTCACCGCCCATGAATGAAGAGAGTGGGGACGCAGACAGGCGACGCATGGAGGCGGCAGATAAGAAGCTTTGGGAGATGAATGAGTCGTTAGGTCTCACCGCCAAGCTGATTCGCTTCTTTACGCTGCTTTCGCAGATGCTGCACAGCATTCCTGCGCGTCCAACGCTCACGGCCTACGCCACAGCCTATGCCAAGTTAGCCAGTTATTTTATGCCAAATGGGATGTACCCACAAAATAGCCTCGTGCAGCTCCCTCAGAACATAGGATTGTTTAAGCCCGCTGCGGGCGTATACCTGCAGGAGTTATTTCGTCAGGTGAGCAAAGACCTAAATGTCATAGGAAAGCGAGAGGATGTGACTTTGGACGAACTTCGTGAGACACTCCACCCCACCAAGGGATGGCTCGGACGGAGACTGGTCTCGATCGCGAAAGAGCTCTCACGCTCAAAACAACTCGCTGAAGATGTCTTGCTGAATGCGGCTCCGAAGAAAGGTTCCAAGTGAATCCTCTCTACCTGCTGGGTCTTTTTGCTCTGTTGGCCGCGTCTGCCAAGCCAAAGCGACGTACGGCGCCTGCGGTAGCACCAGATCAGATCGCCCCAGAAGATTACGTCATGAAAGACGCAGTCAAGATGGAGCCCACCGCAGTGGAGGAGGCGCCTCGGACCTCACGCAGAGAAGCGCCTCTCTCTCCATCGAGTACCACCTTGCGCACGCAGCGCTCGCAGGATGAGCACCTCTCCTTCCCAGGCGGCTCGCAGGAGAGAGAAGAGGCAGGCACGGTGTCCTTCCTGAAGGCGGTGCCTGCGGAGCAGAGAAGGCTGCTGCGCGACTGGTTTGGCTGGAGCGTAGACTGTAGCAAGATACGCATGCGGCGCGTCGGTAAGCACATGGCACGCACCATGGGAAACACCATCTACTTTCCAGAAGGCTGGAAGATGGAAGATCTCGACAGTCAGGTCTACCTGGCGCACGAGATCGGCCATGTCTGGCAGTATCAAAACTTTGGCGTAGGCTACATCCCCAGAGCCGCAGGGGAGCAGATCTTCAATTGGCTAAAGGACCGCAACCGAAGCCTATACAAGTTTACCTTACTCCCCGCGCGTCCGCTGCGTAAGTATCCTGTCGAGAAGCAGGCAGAGATCATCGCCTGCGCGTATGCCTACCAGCAACTGAAGGCGCCGCTGTATATGGAGGATAGCTGCACGGACTGGTCCAAGATCCCCACTGCCCAGCGGGGCGACCTGCTCAACGGCATCCGCCAGAGCCTCTTCGTAAAGGGTGACGAAAAATGAGTCCTCTCCTCCTCTTGATCCCAATCTTGTTTGCTCTTGGAGGGAAGAAGAGCTCCTCCTCCTCTGCCACGCGGGTCAGCAATGTGTTCGTTCGCTCTGGCCCTGTGCCAGCCTTTCAAACGCCGTTTGACGTCTCTGCGGGCAATGCCTTTCGCGCAGGGGCTCCATTCGCATCCTACGCCGCCATAGACGCCGCCATCGGCAAGAGCAACTTTGGAAGCACTCGACCTGCTTTTGTGGAAGTGGAAGGGGGCGGCAAACGGTATCCCACCAAGGAAGAGGCAGCGACAGGAGGGACCCGGAAGCACCTGGGGCGCGACATCTACTTTCCACCAGGGACGCCGATCTTCGCGCCAGAGGCAGGCCGCATCACCGCCAAAGGGCAGGTGCACCTGCATACCACGAACATGAGCGGTAAGACCTTTACAACGCCCCAGGGCAAGGTGCATCGCACCGACGAAGAGCTCTACGGCTGGGCCATCGCGCTGCAGGTGTCGCGAGGCAACGACTATCGCTTCCTGCATCTGGATAAGGCGTCGGTGACGCCTAAGGGCGTTGGCGATACGGTGGC
>Ga0315288_10012197_pt1 | contig 10813 bp, 19 predicted proteins | sample YL17G11_20_MG_FD_203454 | JGI IMG/M metagenome (GOLD analysis project Ga0315288, IMG submission 203454) | Sediment microbial communities from Yellowstone Lake, YNP, Wyoming, USA - YL17G11_20 | ecosystem: Environmental > Aquatic > Freshwater > Lake > Sediment | place: USA: Wyoming | collected...
CTTGAATTACTCTGTCCATCTCCTCCTTCACGTATCTTAAGAGAACTTCTATCGAAGGCCGGCAATATATTAAGACCCAACCTCGATCCACGTATCTTTGAATCAACCGCTTATACTCATCCGGCTCAAGAACCGATCGACCGCGGAGCACCGGCCCGTACACGTGCTCCGTGATCAAGCTCGCTCGATCCAAGATGCTTCCAAACTGCTTGAACTGAAACTCTATCCGCTCAAGAATGTCTTCTCTGGATTCTGGCGGACCGCCCGCGTGAAATATTTTCGCATTAAAGCCTTTTGCAATTTTATTCGCAAGAGTAGTTTTTCCAGATCCATCTGGACCTTCTACTATAAACATGTTTTACCCTCCTTTTACTAATATCTTTAGAAACACGAAAAGCGGCGCGAGATTTCTCCCGGCCGCTTTCGACTTATTTAACCAGCGTGTATGCTTCAGTCTTCCGGTCATAGTCCGTCCTAAGAAGCTCCTTCGTCCTCTTGGGATTCTTCAGGATCGACATAGCGGTCCGAAGGTTGGTCTTATCGAACCCGGACTCCTCCATCAACTCTTTAGCCGTGTGGACCTTCTTCTCAGAAAAGAGGTCGCGGATCTTCTGAAGCTTGGAGATCTTCTTCGGCTTGGAAGCCTTCTTCGATTTCTTCTGACCTTTGAAGTGCTCGCAGTCGGCCTTGCACTTATTCTTCGGCTTGGCCTGCCTGGTCTCGCACCCGCCTCGCGGAATCTTTCCGCCAGTCGTTGCGCAATAAATCATCTCCGCTTTCTCTGGATCTGGAACTCTGGTCTCAACTTCTTTCTTTGTATCCGAAGCTTTCGCCTCAACTTTTTTCTTCTCTGTAACCATGGTCTTTTCTCCTTTCGTTTTAAGGAGGCCTAAGCGGGAAGCCTCTTCCGTTGCTTCCTCGCTAACTCTCCTGTTTGTTAAAGGGTTAATTTCCGACCACACCGTAGTCTCCAATTTTTCCACCTCCAATCTTTCTTTGCAGGAGATGTGGATGGCCTGAAACGGGCCGATGGAAAGGATGTAGTATAAGTGCCCAATCCTAAATTTTCCTCCACACTCCTTGCAGATTGTTTTTGGATGATCTCTCTTGGTCGCCTCAGCCCACGTCAAATAATTCGTTGCCACAGCATTTTCCTTTCTTTTAATTCGCTCTAATTTCCGCCATCTTCTCCATCAGATGCCAGAGGCCGCGATTGATTCTAAGGTTTTCGTCGATGCCCTTGATCCCCTGAACTTTTCTCCTGTGAGTAAAGCTGCCGTTCGCCTGCTGACGAGTCGTCCTCTCGAAGTCGTTTCCTTTGACCATCTTCTCCTGGACCACGTTATAGGTATTCCACAAATTTGGAGTTCGGTCCTCGTCTCTCCTTGGGCTCAAGAGAGCGGGGATATTGAAGGATCTAGGCCCAATCTCCGCGTTGCTCCCGTCTCGGATCAATCGGCTATCGTCGCTTCCGTATTTTAAAACGAGGGCCGATTCGGCAAACGCCTCTTGTTCTATGGGCTTTAACTCGATCGCCTTATACTCGTCCACTCGGTCGATCAGGTTAGGGATGGCTTTGACCATCTCGTAGCTGGCTTCGATCGCCGCATCGCCCACATTCTCAAGGTGCATCACCTTGATCGATGCAAATTGGGCTTCGCTTACGATCAGGCCGTTTAGGCAGGCCAATCGAAATAGCCCAAGCATGAAGTTGTATTTGGTGAACCCGTCGTGGGAGTTTACGAGGATGATCTCAGGAGCAACGTCTCCAACCCTGGTCACCATATCAAACTGCCTTCGAAATCGGATCATGTGCTTCTGAAAACCTTCGCGGGATGCGGCCTTAACTCTCTGCTCCTGAGCGGAGACGGGGAGCCACTTCTCCTTAGCAAGAACGTCCACGATCCCGATCGTGGAAAGGAACCTGTACCGATCGGTGAGAGTTGAGGCCTCGTGCTCGGCCACGATGCTTCCTAATTGATAAAGCTCTTCTCTTGGGACGAAATTTCTTCCGTCCCCAATTCTTCTAATAGATTCTGTCCTCATGATCTCCTCCTTTTCTCTCTTTGATTTTTGGTGGGAATGATTTTTACTTCTTAATTTCTAAGCGGCCGTTCTCTTAGGTCAAACTCAAAATTTTTGATCGCTTCTTCAAGGTAGTTTTTCTTGACCTCCTTTCCTACTGAAACGAGGATCGCGTAGTCGACGTCCGCTCCCTCAACTACGCACATGAGAGCAAACTTCAGTTGGGGATCCGTCATGCTTAAAACAATGCCCCTTAAATTCTCCTTGTCCGCGTACTTCATTTTTCACCTCCTTTCGAGATTGCGTCCAGCCGTCCTCATAAAAACTTCAAAACGATTGGGATAGCGCCCAGTTTTTTCTTTAAAGTCCACGTGCCACTGCGGGCGTTCTCTTTTCTTAGCGTTTTTCATACCGTCCTCTCTTTTAGTTTTCATTTCACAGTATTAGCATGAAATGGTTTATGAATTTCTAATCTTGGCGCTAATCTCATTAAATTCGACCACGATATATCGAATGATATCAGAACTAATTTGATAAGCAACTTCTCCAAAAAAACCTTTCATGTCACGGGCAAATTTAGCAACTCGAACTTTTTCGTCCCTGGTAACATACTCATAAACATAAAGCGGCTTAGAATTTCCATCGCAGAGGACCTTTGTTCCAAGGCCGCCCCAATCGTCTGAGCGCTCATAAGTGATCTTACAACCACCGGGAAGTTGGATCTTGGATTCATAGGACTTTGGAAGAGCATTGATCCGCTCGGTCTTTTCATTCTGATTTTTGATCTGCGCCGCTCGCTTGTCGGACTCCTCGTTTAAGAACTTCTGATACTCCGCAGATCTTTCGACCAATTCCTCGCCAAAAAAATTTTCATTGGTCAGGTTGATTTCCCAGTTGGCAACATGGGCAATTTCGATGACCTTCTTGCAATCTTCCAGAGAGTCAAGTTTAAGGTTCACGTATGATGAATTTGTTCCATAGGGATTTACATCTACCACTTTAATCCTATATATTTTCTTTTCCATGTTCTCCTCCAATTTGCCCATTGGGCGATTAAAGGTTTATGGTATTATGTGGGGAGCGGATCTTAGTGTTGCCTTCGGGTCTTGGATTACACCGCACAGTAGCTCTCGGTCTTTACCAAATCTAGATTTGGTAGGACTCTCCGCACTGGTCTTGGATTACACCGCACCGAAAACTAAGATCCGCTCCTTATCCTTATCTCGAGAATACCCAGGTCAACATCAGCCCAAAAATCACCACGCTTCCAGTAAAACTAATCAACAGTCCTTCCATTGCTTTGACCTCCTTCATATTTTCTTCGGGAGTTGCCACCCGAGATCTTGCATTAAGCGTGATCGTTGGACCACGCTGGCTCTGCATTATCCACGGGAACTTTCTTCGGTGCCCTCGCTATCTCCGACCCCGCAAAAATTCTTTTTAGATAGGCGGGGTATTCAGTTTTAAAAGGTTGGCGGTGACTTACGCCTCGGTCGAACTTCCCGCCGTCGGGTCATTCGAGTGTGCGGCACCTAAGTTAATGGAATGTTCTACTTCGCTTCCGCCTGCGCTCAGGATCCACGGCTTTAATTCTACCCGGTCGATTAATCCTTTGAGCCTCATCTGAGCGTTTTTTATCTGTTTTGTCATTTAAATCCTACCGTCATGGGGTTTGGCCCAAATGCAGAAGTTAACTAAAATCTTTTCTTCGGGATGATCTATGATATACCGTTCCCCCGCCTCTGCACACTCCTGATACGTTCCCTCGAAAATTACCTGTTCTTGGAGATCCCCATTCTCGTCTCTCCAAACCTTTAGATTTCTCATGATCTCCCCTTTTTTTATCTGTGTTTTGTTTGCCATTTCACAGTATTAGTATGAAATAAGTATGCCAGATCCTACCTTCGCTAACCGCCTGATATCATTAGACCGTTCCTTTTTGGACGGGCTCGAAAAGACAAATATTGTTAGTAAATAGTGCAAAAAATGCAACATTCAACTAACCTTTCGACATCGTTAATCTTTCTCCGCCTTACAGGTATGCAAACTTTTCAAATTTTCATCGGTTTTGAGTCCGATAATATCAAGGAATTATTGTTAACCAAAAATTTAGCATAAAAAATACAACTCTGAAGCGCCCCAGATCGAAAAAAGGGGGCCGTATGGAACGATTGGCCGATTCATCTGCGCGGTTCTGGCGCGATCGTGGCGATCGGGACAGGCTTATTTCTGGCGGGAAGTTCGGGATCCTCGCTTCTCAAAGAAGGCTTCCGCTCGCTTTCGCTTCTTTGCTTGCGCAACCGCTCTCGCTTTTTTGAACCTTTTCTTCAGGGACGGTTTGCCGCCAAACTTTCGGCGGTCCGCGACTTCGTTGAGGATATTTGACCGCTTGACGATCTTTTTAAATCTTCGCAGAAGGGATTCGAACGATTCGCCGCGAGCGATCTCCACTTCCATAATTTTCCTTTTAAGAAAAGAGGGTCAGAGGATTTTTATACCTCTGACCCCGTTCGAGTTACACGCTCCGAACTTCTCTCATCTTCGCAATCAGCTTATCTACCTCGATCACGAGTAAGTCCTTGACCGCGGTTAAAGCGGCTTCGTAGCTTCCTTGGAAGGCCGCTTGATCTGGCAGTTCGTTTTCCAAGTTAAGCTGGACCGTGTAGCTGTGAAGCTTCTCCTGCAATCCCTCGATCTCCTTCCGTAACGCCATCTGATAAGTCTCGTCGTTAGCCATTTCTTTCTCCTTTCGACTTTTATTTTTGCCTCGCCTATTCAGACCGGACGAGGCCGCGGTCAGGTTTTTGAAGCCTCCCGACCTTCGCCCTTGCGGGTTACTGTCTCGTGAGTAGGGGAAAGGAGGCGTGATTATCGCGCCAATTCTTTTTTGAGCGTTTCACGCACAAGATCTTTTATCCCTTCATAAAATTTCTGCCGCTCGGTCCTCAACTGAAGGATCCTTTTGATCGAGTAGTCATCCGCGCTCCATTCCCCGGCGCCTCTTTCGCTGTGATAACACTCGTGGAAGAATATCCAGGGGAACGCTTCTTCTTTGGTCAAATTTAATTCGGGGTGTTTCTTATTTGTCGAGGCCGCGATCAACGAGGGTGGGACGCTCGGATCAAGGACGATCAAAAATTCTTCTGGGCAAAAATATCCGAACGAATTTCTCAGCGAATAATTGAAGTGGTTCGCCTTGATCTCCTTCACGTTCGGGTATTTTTTCAGTTCGCTTTCAAGGAAGCCGCGGGGAAAAAGCTTCTCGATTTCTGGATCGATTGGAATCACTTTACTTTCCCTCGCGCTCTTTCAACCTCTTCTCGAATGACCTTGGTCAAGATTCCTTCGACGATTCCTTTAACCTGATTTTTAGTCATCGCTACTCCGTCCACGATGAACTTCGCTCCGTCAGAGGTCTTTGGAAATACCTTGAAGCAGATCATCGCGGCTTTATCTACGTTCTGGGCATCTGGCTGCATCGGGACCGCGACCAAGGAATACTCTAATAATTCCCACTCATAGACGTGGCGGACTTCGACCCCATTTTCCGTCTTCATCTGTTGCCTGATCGGGCGCCAGCCGACCGACCAGTTCGGCATATATCCTTCCGTGGTCTTCTTCCACAATCTCTTCCCGAGTTCGTCGGGATAAAATTTGGTCTTGGCTTGAATTCCCTTGTTCCCCTTAAATTCCCCCTTCTTGATATAGATCGACTTCGCTATTGGCTCGGATCCAATTTGAGAAAATCCGTGCTGGAAGAGAACGACCGGCTGGCCGTCCATCCTCATGCCGCTGGCGTAGAGGATATCGTTTCCTCGATCTCGCTTTTCAGTGGAGATGAAGTGGACGACCGTGAGATCGCTTTGGCTACTTTCTTTGACTTCCACGCCGTGAAAAATCTTGGTCTCTTTCTGCATTGAAACACCTCCTTGAAACGAATTTTTAAACCTACTCTTCCCTCGGATAAAAGACCTCTGGAATCGCCATGCCTACTTCCATGGAATTTTCAGAGGTCAAAAGTTCCGCCTTGATCGGATCTTGGCCAGGAGAGATGAACCAACCCTTCGCTTTAAATCGCTCTAACTTCGATGGAATACAGTCGATCAAAGCCTGCTCGGTCTTTTTCCTTTTTTCAAAAAGGCGAGTGGCGAACTTTTCTCCCAACAGCTTGGATCCTTCCGGAGCGAACCCCATCTCCTGCATGAATTCAACCTCGCGCTGGAGCCTGATAAATTCTGAGGAAGAGGTCTGGATTCTTCTCCGCGGAATATTTTCCTCGAACGTTGCAAGGGCCGATGCCTTCTTCTTTCTAATCGCCGCTAACCTGTCAAGCGCGCCCCGTTCCTCATCATCGGCTTCCGTCGCCAGCGCCAAGGCGTCATCGCGGGAGTTTTTCATGATTGCCTCTTGAGCCTTAAGCTCCTCAGATTCCAAATGCTCCAACTCTTGCTCGATTTTTTCGATCTCATCTTGCCTGGATAGATTTCTCAGAGCTTTTGTTGCTTCTTCCTTTAAGTTACCCAACTTTTTTCTAACCACGTCGATGCTTTTCATTTTAACCTCCTTTTTGATTTAGAAAATTTTTTAAAAGCGAGCCGGCCCGACGCGTCACGATTTAATTGACCTCAGGCGCTTCATCACTTCTTGGCCTTGATCAAGACTGCTCTGGATCTTTTCTGCTTCGCCTGAGCAGGCCCTTTCTAAGGCTTCCTTAAACGTCTGGCCGACTCCTGCTTCAACTTCTTGGTAACCGCCCCCATCCAACCGCTTTGCAAAGGCCACGGTCCAAACTCCCTGCAATTTTCTAATCGTCAAATCTAAATTCCCGTCGCGGTGCTGGTATTCAGAGATAAAGAAGATCGTTCCCAAAAGTTCGGACAAGTTTTTATTCACGATCGATCACCTCCTTCAAACTCCCGATTTTTAAAGGTTCGGATCGCGCTCTCCAAATCTCCAAGGAGATATTCGCTGGTCAAGCGGAATAAGATTCTTTGAGCACGATCCGAACGCTTTCGTCCCAAATTTAACGCCGGTTCATCCCTCAAAAATCGCAACCGATTAAAACCCATCATAAATCCTGATCCTTGGCGTCGGATTTAATATCAGATTCCTTTGGATCCTTTCTCCTAAAATCAACCTTTAATGGAGCGGAGGAAACTTCGGCTTCGCTGCCATAAGAGTATCTCCAATTATTTCTGTATGCGGCCAGAAGTTTTAAGAGGAGATAATCGGAGAACTCCTGGGTCACGCCGCAAATCTCGCCCTTATAAAACACCGGCCTTTCTACACCTTCGACAGCGCGGCGAACTGCTTCATCCTCTGCGATGCCGAGAGAGTAGTCCCGCATCCGCTCATATTCTCTCTTGAACTCGGGATACTTTTTAAGGGCCAGGTAAAAATCCTTCTTCCGAATTTTACAGAGAGCCAGCGCCTTGTTTACTGCGCCCGCGCATTTGATAAGATTTTTAAACAGGGTGTTCTTGAACGATCTGGATTTTGGATCAACCCGCAATAATCCCGACTCCAGATATTTGGGTTTAAACTTCTTCGCGCATTTTCTTTTCGGCATCATTCACCTCTTTTTCCTACTTCGATGATCCTCGGCGCTAAGACACGATTGAAAAGATCGCGCCAATCAGAATCGGGGACACTTTTCGGAAGCGGAAAATTCCCGCGAGCCCGAACAGCGCCCAGATTGTTGAGGAAATATTTTACGCAAACGTTCCAAAATCCTCTCTGAGACGTCATCTGCCTCGTGGTCAATTTAATCCAGCATTCATTTACCTCCATCAACCAGTGGCATTTCCTTGGGCTCGTCCATATCTGCTTCAATCCTCCGATCCTTACACCGAGCTTTTCAAAATATTCATCCTCACTCATATCGATCCACCTCCTTAGCTTTTGGTCTCTGGGATCGTTCGTGATGCCGCCCGTTTTCACCCCCGTTTTGGCCACCTACGATCACGCAGGCTGAACGCTAAACCAACTTTTAATCGTTCCATACGGCCCCTTTTTCGCATTCAGTATTTCGATACTCGCGATATTTCGATACTTGCGATATTTCAGTATTGTTGGACTGACCCCTCCCCCCCCATTTTCATTCAATACTGAGTATCCATAATCCTGAATTTCCATTAATAAAATCCGTGGTTTAACTCTTTTAAAAGATCGATTATCCTGGTCGAACCCTCTTAATGAAAGGATCGAGTCCACCATTTTAAAAAGAATGGTGGAATTCAGGAAAATGGCCTTATTTATAAGGCGAGTCCTGAGTCCAACATTCCTCGAGATTCACCCCCTCTTAAAAATTCAGATCATATCTATAGGGGTCATTCTTCTTCCCCGATCCCTTCCTATTTATCTGTTTCTCATCAAACATTTCTCTGATGCATCTGTTGACGATATTTTTCGCTTTTTGCACCGCCTCTCTGATCTCCGTCATGGTCATAGGTTCGGTGTAAAACTTCCCCGGCCCAATCTCGGACAACGCTTTCATCACCAACTCTTTGGATAAGGCCAGGTCGGCTTCTTTGATCGAACCCGATGCTTCAAGCGAGACGCCGTCTTCCTGTAAGGATAGAATCAAATCGCTCAAATCTTCCTCGCCGTCTTTCTGATACCGCTGAATGGTCGAGAAGGACCTTCTGCCCGTCACGGGATTCTTTTTGATTAGTATCCCAGTGTCGACCGCAGCCAACAAGCCGGTAGTTCCCAAAGCCGAGTCAACCAACTCCCTCTCCATCTTCGGCGAATGATGGGTTAAGAGAAAGAGGGTGTTCATCCTTCTCCCCAGATCGTTGAGAGGTTCCAACTTCACGGTCGCTTCGGCGTAAGCGTCGATGTCCTTCAACCGTAAAAACTTTTGCAAAATGTCTATCACGACCAGGACGGGCCTCATCTCCTCCACCGGTCCAATTAGTTCGTCAAAAGCTTTTTCGGGAGCCATTCCCACGTGGAATTTTATGCCGGAGAAGTCTCCGCCCATCCTGCTCATGTTCTTTATCATCATCCTTCTGTTCTCTTCTAAGGCGAGATAAAGGACGGGTCCTTTCTTAGTGGGTTTTCCTAAAAAAGGCTCTCCTCTCGACACCCGAGCAGCGAGGTTAAATGCAAATATAGTTTTTCCCACCTTGGGCTTGGCGAGCAATAGGCCTAAACCTCCCGAAGGGAAAACGCCGTCCCACAACCACTCGACCTCTTGATCCTTCTCAATTTTCATCGCTTCTCCGTCCGTGAAAATATAGGTTCTTTTACGCTTCGCAGTTTCTTCTGGGCGATTTTTTTGGTGAGTCTTTATGATTGAATCTAAAATTGTTTCGACTTCTTTTTCCGTGAGAGGAGGATCGGATTTTGAGTTGGCGTCTTTGAGAACGGGGAGGATCTCGGATCGAGAAAGACCTTTAGCAACCAGCCTTCCCGCAAGTTGAGCGAAAGATTCGTTCCGTGTCCCATGGCCAACTCCAGAGAGAATTTTCTCTTGCCATCCATCGGGGTGCTTCGCCGTCGAAGCTTTATCGCCGTCTCCATTTTGAATCTTGCTCCTCTTTATCTTGGAAAGAGTCTCCCACTGATCCTCAAATGGAGCGAAGTCTTCGCTGAGAAAAACTCCCCTGTCTTCTTTGACCGACCTTCCGTGTAAGGGCAAGAAAACCCACCCAGGATAAGTGGAGGTAGGTAGATTTTGTTTGGGAAAAATCTCAACGCCGAGGTTGACCTTTGACGTCTTTACTTCAAACTTAAGGAAGGCGTTTCGCACGATTTCCGCTTCAGCGGGTTCAGAGAAAAATACCCAGACGTGGTATCCTCTTCGCCTGGATCGCTCGACGTAAGGGAAAAAACCTTCCCGAATTAAAGCGAGCCGAATCTCCTCCGTTTTCGCGCGAAGCCTTAAGTCCGCTTCACCTTCAGCTTTTTTCCGCGATTCAGGATCCAACTTCTCTCGGGCCTTGACGCTCTCCTTAGATTCGTCCACATCAAACACGAGCCATTTCACCGCGCCGTTCTTCCCCGTGAAGGGAGGAGTCCCGATTCTCTCGGATCCTTTCAGATGAGCGAGGAGAACCTCATCGGTCAGAGGTTCTTTTTTGAACTTCACCCCTTCTGGAGTCTCCAACCCGTAGCCGTCAAATCGGCTGATGAAGAGGTCCTTCAATAATGTCAGCTTCTGTTGCTCATCCATAAATCCTCTCAATCAAAGAAAAGCCGGAAAAGAGGAAAAACGATCGCTGGCGGCGGCGTAAAAACTCTTCTCCGGCTTCTCTTTAAATTGATTTTCGCTTCATGCCGCCATTGTTTTTTCATGGGACATCACTTCTCAAAATTCTTGACCTTATTTTTGCTCTCCTTATCCAACAGAAAATTCTCCAGAGCGTCTTTCCGAAAGCGAATCGTTCGACCCAATTTGACGTAGGTGCGTGGCGGAAGAACGCCGCGTTTGATCCATACCCCCGGAGTCGTTGCGGACACCTTCAATTCTTTGGCCAATTCTCGGCAGGTCAACCACTCAGCCATATCACTCCTTCGGGAAAAGCTTCCTCACCGGAACTCCCAGCGCCTTGGCTATCAACACCTTTTGTTCTTCCGTGGGTTTTCGGCGCCCGATTTCGATCATCGACATTAAACTGAAGTGGATCCCCGCCGCAGCCGCAAGCTCGTACTGCTTGATCCCACGAACCACTCTCTCCAACCTAACAGGGACAACCTTTCTTTCTTCCATTGGTCCTTCCTCCTTCAAGTAAAAAAAAAGCAGACATGATCAGTTATTCCTCATGGGGAATATCTGGTCGTG
>Ga0315288_10012198_pt1 | contig 10813 bp, 5 predicted proteins | sample YL17G11_20_MG_FD_203454 | JGI IMG/M metagenome (GOLD analysis project Ga0315288, IMG submission 203454) | Sediment microbial communities from Yellowstone Lake, YNP, Wyoming, USA - YL17G11_20 | ecosystem: Environmental > Aquatic > Freshwater > Lake > Sediment | place: USA: Wyoming | collected...
ATGTTATTGAAAGCGATTTGAACATCGTTTTCAGGATAAAGCGCGGGTGCATCCGGTGCTGGCTTATAGGTAATCCTGACCTCACCTCTTGCCCCGGAGCCGCCAGCGTAAGGACCACTCGATGAACGATATGCTCCGCTTCCACCGCCACCGCGAATAGACCCGGCAGAACCTGCACCGTTGCTGGTGAGCCCATTGGCACCGTTTCCTCCATCATAGTTTCCGCCCGTCCCGCCAGTTGTACCCGTAGCATTCCCACCAGCCGTCTGATTTCCGGCTCCGCCACCTCCACCCCCGCTAGCACTTGAGGTGCCCGCGGCACCCCGTCCTCCCGAATATTTAAAGTCACCTACGCAGGCACCTGCCGAACCCCCGGCGCCATATGTGCCGCTTGCACCACCGGCACCACCTGCACCACCCTTTGTCAGAGTCAGATTCGCCCCACCAGCTTTATAGAAGTAACTATCTCCACCGGCACTACCGGCGGTGTCGCCCGAGTGACCCGCACCACCTCCTCCCACTATTACATTGTAGGTTTCGCCGGGCGTAACGTTTATGGTAGCTCGCGCATAGGCGCCGCCACCGCCACCGCCGGCACCTCCATTAGGGGAGGAGCCGCTACGTCCTCCTCCCCCTCCTCCTCCTCCCCAGGCCTCAACCGTTATTTGGTACACCCCTGCCGGAACAGTAAAGGTGCTGTTTGTAGTGAACGTTACTAGCGGCACGTAGAAATAGCCGCCAGTAAGGGTCCCGGCGCCGCCGGCAGCGGTAACAACTACATCTTGGGCACCGGGCGTGCCCGCCGGGGTAGTTGCGGTTATCATGGTAGAATTGACGACAGTCACGCCTGTAGCGGCAGCGCCGCCAATGGTCACCGTAGCTACGCTAATGAAATTGGTACCGGTAATGTTGACACTGGTACCCCCTGCCTCAGGGCCGCTACTCGGAGAGATTGTGGTGACCGTGGGCGCCTCTATATAGGTATAGCCGCCCGCCAGGGTACCACTACCGCCGACGGTGGTAACAGTTACATCCTGGGCACCGGCCGTGCCCGCCGGGGTAGTTGCGGTTATCCTGGTAGAGTTGACGACAGTCACACCTGTGGCGGCAGCGCCGCCAATGGTCACCGTAGCTCCGCTCAAGAATCTCGTACCGGTAATGTTGACACTGGTGCCCCCTGCCGTCGGGCCAGCGTTGGGAGAGATTGCCGTAACCGTGGGCGCGGCTGCCTCACCCAGGACAAAATCGCTGAGGGATGTCACCCCCGTCACCTGTGTGCTCGTGGATGTTTTTGTGCCGACGGTCGGGTATGTCCAGCCAGCGTCGTATTTTCCGACAATAAAGTTAGCGGTGTTAGCGCCACCGTCTATGTCGCCGGCGATAAAGTTAAATGTCGCGTTGTAACTAGTAAAGGTAATTCCAGAGTTAGTGAAGCTCCAATAGACATTGACGTCCTTGCTCGAATTAATCGCAGATGTTCCAATACTGGGGTGCTCGCCCGCTGTCACATTGGCCGTAAGGTTTCCGGCCACCGACACGCTGCCGAAATTCACAACTATGGGGTCATAGCCACTGGCTGTGCCCACCTCAAATGTGCGCGAGACACTCCCAGTCGCTACGTTCTTCTGCAGGTTGCCGATGATATGACCGCTGGTACGCGAGACGCTGCCGCCCGCCGCAATGATGACCTTATTGCTTCCGGTAGTAATGCCACCATTTGTCAGAGTTAGCACACCGTTCACGGTTATACTACCGCCGAGCGATGCACTGCCGCTCGATTGGTTGATAATCAGATTATTATATGTGACTGCTGCAATAGTTTGTGCAGCACCGTAGTAATTCACTGTTCCCGTGCCGGCGGTAAAGGTCCCGCCTGTCCCGGACAGAGCTCCGCCGAGATTCAAGGTGCTGGAGCCACCATTGAGTGTGCCGGCTGTCCTCGTCCAAGTGCCGGTAAAATTGTGTGTCAATCCCGAACCGAGGTTAAGCGTTCCGCCCACTCCGTTGATGGTCAAGCCACCGCCGTTGACGTTGCCCATGAATGTGGCTGTGCCACCAGTCTTGGTCATGGATACCGTGCCGGTGGCGGTAAAGCCAGCGATACTCTGCGTTGCCATTGTATTCGCGATGACAATCGGAGAGCTGCCGGCCGTGAATGTGCCGCCGTTGTTGACAAAGTTGCCGCCAAATGTCAAAGCATAGTTGTTAGTGGCTAACGCTGCACCGCTATTAATCGTGAGCGGAACGTTTGCACTAAACATCTTGGCAGCATCCAGGGTTATCGTTCCGGTATTGTCAATAATGACTCCACCGGTTGCCGCAAAGGGGGTTATCCATTCTGGACCGGCGGTGCGTGCGGTTGCTGTGTTATATCGCAGTGTAGCTGATGACCCGTAAGTTGGGGCTGCCGAAGCCGTAGCAGTTCCCTCCATTGAGAGAGTGCCATCGACCACAATACCACTGGTTGATATAGTTTTCGAGCCACTGCCGGCCAGTGCAAGGTTGTAGTAGTGGTACGTAGTAGATTCGGGGACTGCAACGCTCTGCGCACCTCCATTATAGCAAACGGTACCAGCATTGGTCGTTCCACCACCAGTGTTTGTTATATGGAAGTAACCATTCGTAAATGTGGGAGTCACCGGAAAATAGACTGTTCCACCGCTCTTTTGGATGAAAAGATTTCGGGGGAAAGCAACTTTACCACCAGCCGTATTTTGGTCTTGACTACCCTCAAAGTAAAAACTGACATAATTACTCATGGTGCCGTTGAAAGTCCAATCACCGTAAAACTCAACATCAGCTCCCCCAGTAGCCGCGCCGGCAGAATTGGTAATTGTTCCGGTACCGCTAATTGCGCCAGTTGTAACAGGCGATGTTCCACCACCATAAACACGAATCTTTGCTGGACTCCCACTAGGTCCGTTCATACCAAGAGTGCCAATAACGTTTAAATCACCACAAGTTGCGTTATAGTTAGAGGGAATGGTAACAGTATGGCCGGACGCAATAATCACTTTGTCAGTTGCGCCCGGGATAACTCCACCAACCCACGTTGACCCTGTATTCCAGTTGCCGGTTTGGTTTGAGGTGATGGTCGCCGCCAGGACTGGCGTGGATGTATGGATGGCTATGACCAAACCCAGGCTGAGCAATAGCACCATGGCAAGGAATACCTGCCAAATCGGTCTAAGTCTCTCTTTCATACTCCTGCCTCCATAATTATTCGATCTACGCATAGTGCCTCCTTCTGCGCACGAAAAATGCTATCAACCCTGCCGCCACCACCCCACCGGCAATCCCGCCCACCATAAGCCAGTTAACGGGCTTGCCCTCTGCCGGCACCTCCGACAGTATTTCAATGCCAGCGTCAGTGACCTGGAAGGCGGCCCTCTTTTCGGCCAAGACACTGCCGTCCTCCGCCATGACCTGGGATTTCACAATATATATACCCTTAGCCAGCACTGCCTCGGGCTCGTATTTGGCGCTCAGCCGCAGCGACATTTCGGGAATTATGGAGCTCGAGGTCAGGGCCAGAGGGATGGTTTTCAATGTCTTTCCCTGGAATTTGCTGATGGTTATGTTGCCCTGGATTCTGAAATGATAATTGCCTGTGTTATGGAAAATGGTGTCAATATTAAGCGTCTGCCCCTCCGCCACTTCTACGTTCAGTGCCGTAATCTCACCCTGGCGGGTCAGCGTGGTATCTTTCACAGTAAGGAGAATCTTCACGTTTACGGCATTAACCATGCTCACCCCTCCTTCGCCGGTGCCCCCTGTCCTGATATTGATAAGGGCATACCGGCCGCCCGCGCCGACATCCAAGGGGACCTGAATGGTTGCCGTTACTACCTCAGAGCCGCCGGGCTCCAGGTGGAACGATTCTTTATCTAACGTTATAAAGTCGCGAGCCGAAAAATCGGCATTCCCGGCTGTTTCCAGCAGTTCGGAAGCTCCGCTGAGCGCCTGGCCGTAGCCTCCGAGCCGGACCGTAATCTCCGTGGCCGGGTCCTCGGTGCCGATGCTGACCGTCATTTTATGAGTAAGGTTCTGTCCCGGAGAGACGCTAGCCGTGAGAATCAGCCCCTGTACCGTCAGCCCCCTATCGGCAGCCGACACCGGTGATGCTGCCAGGAACACCAGCAGTATCAAAACCACCGGGAGCAATCTGAGAAGCTTCAGTGGTAATTTAACCATCTATCTCCGCACTCTACTCGAGTGCTCCAAATATCATCGGGACTCTGCCGGGGGACTCTAAAAACAGCCCCCGGCCATACCCGAATGTCATAATAGGCTTAGTCTGTATATCTATTACCAGTCTAATTCGCCGGTGAACGTGATGGTGATGGTATAATTGCCGACTGGATCGCTGTTCACAACGTTCTGCTTGGCCCAGAAAGGCAGTACACCATTCCCGTTACCACTATAGGTTACCCCGGTGGGGGCAGCATCTGGATAAGTCGAGCCATCCTTGCTGATTTGCAGCTTGTTGAACAGTTTGTTCCCGCCGCTAGTCATATAGCCGGGGTCGGTTACCTTCTCATCTTTGGCTGTCACCAGCCAGGGGACGTTGGGGGTGTTCCTGCTTCCGGGTGTAACTGTGACCGTGCCATTGGTGGCACTTTGCTGTGTGTTATTGCCATAGACGAAGTTGCCAAAAGCTATGGCACTCGGTGCCGCCACAGTAAGTTCGGCTTCCACAATATTGCCTGTGACTGTGGTAGTGGGGGGGGCTCCATTGGCAATGACCGCTCCCGGAATGACCAGGGCTGCCATCAGTGCCAGGACAATACCCAGTGTTACAATTCTCTTCATTTAATTTTCCTCCTTTTGTATCTGTTAAATCTTTTATATCTGTTAAACTTGTTAAACAGTGAAAATTATTACATCTAATTGACCGTCCTCCTCCCCCCATCCCCTCGTGCTATGCCATAGGTATCACCTCCTTCTCTGGTAAAGGCTCCTTAGTTTTCATTTTCCGTTCAATTTTCGTTTGGGCAATCTGGAGACCTTACGCCTTCAAATGCCCGTACTCGCCTGGTTCACCACGCCCAGGCAACAACATTTATTAGTACCTCAGTACACTCTAGCTTTCAGTATAATAGCCCAAGAATGTATTTGTCAATACCCCACCTCATAAATGAAGTACTACCGATTATATCATATAAAGGTAAAACTCCTTCGAAGTGTTTCGAGGCGTGAATCCCGATAAATCGGGACTTCCTTCACGGTTTTGTGTCGTAGGGTCGGGGCTTGTCCCCGACCTAAGGGCGGAGATGAACTCCGCCCCTACAATATCCCCCTCACCTTAGTCCTATCCCGTCGAGGGAGAGGAGGAGAAAAATAGAGGCGACCCGATTTTACTTTGAGTTTGTATTCCCCCGTGCCCGGCGGCGCCTTAGCACTAGCAGGCTTGCCCCAACTATAATAGCTGCGCCCAGGACAATCCAGGGCGCCATGCCAGCCAGCTTCTTCAGGACATTAGCGGTGTTACCATCGGCAGGCGATGCCTCTGTCACCTCTACCTCATCATCACCAGCGATTGCTTCCACATAAGGGCCATCTGCAGCAGTGTAATACTCAAGTGTACCACCGGGGAAGGCATAAGTTCCCGGAGTGGCAGCGGGCGGCACCCGGACTTTGTACACTACGGTGAACGTTACACCGTCGGCATAAGGTCCAAACCAGATATACGCCGCCTCCTCAGGGCTCGGGGTATGGTCGACGTCTGCCGCTGGGGTATTCCAGGCTTTATCAACACTTACAGTCCAGCCGGCAGGGGCTTCATCCAACAGACCAATGGCATTAAAATCAACAGCCGGCGAAATGAAGGTCACGGTCACTTGAAATTGCTGTCCCGGCGTCACCTTGGCCGGCAAGCTCCTGACAGGATTAGCACTATCTGCTGCTACCACCCCCGCGCCGGCCACAATAGCGAGCACGCTGCTAATCAAGAGAATCAGCAACACCCATCCGTCTACCCTGGTCGCTTTCCGGTTCATTTTCGTGCTATTCCCTGGCTAGTAAAATCTATGTCAGTCCTTGTTTTATCAGTTTATCGCCGTCCAGTCAAATCAGGAAAGTGGGGTCAACTCTGTTTTTCTGACGAGATTGCTTCGTCCTGCCACGCTTCGCTCGCAGCTTCGGCTACGCTCCTCACAACGACGAAGCGGAGTAGGCCTCACATCTTTTCCGGGGCGGCCATGCCCATGAGACGAAGGACTTTAGCTAAAGCAATCTGAGTGGCCTGGACCAGCTTGAGGCGGGCTTTAGTTAGCGCTTCGTCCTCAGAGACAACCCGGCATTGCTTATAGAAGCTGTGAAACGCGGCGGCTAAATCCTGGGCATAGTAAGGCAGGTGGTGAGGCTCGAGAGTAGCTGCCACCCGTTCTATTATTTCAGGGAGGAGTATTAAGCGGCGAATTAAGGTTAGCTCCGGCTCGGTGGTAAGCAGAGAAACATCGCCCTGGCTGCAGTCTATCTCCCGCTGTTCCGCCAGGCGAAGAATGCTGGCAATCCGGGCGTGGGCATATTGGACATAATACACAGGGTTGTCCGCTGATTGCTTTTTAGCTAACTCCAGGTCGAAATCCATCTGGCTATCAGCAGAGCGAGAGAGGAAGAAGAAGCGGCAAGCATCTGGACCTACCTCTTCTATCACTTCTTGTAAAGTAATAATATCGCCACTGCGCTTGGATATTTTAACTATTTCCTGTCCACGCCGCAGGGTGACTAACTGGCAGATTATCACCTTAAGCTGCTCAGGGTCACATCCTAAGGCCTTGAGCACCGCTTTCATGCGAGGGACATGTCCCTGATGGTCAGCCCCCCAGATATCAATCACCCGGTCGAATTTCCGCTCGAGAAACTTGTTGTAATGGTAGGCAACATCCGAGGCAAAATAGGTGGGAGAACCATCGCTGCGCACCAGAACATTGTCCTTGTCTTCACCCAGGGCGCTCGATTCAAACCAGGTGGCGTTTTCCTTGTTAACAATATAGCCCCCACTTTGGAGTAGTTCCATAGCCTTGTTATATTGCCCGCCCTGATAAAGGCTTCTTTCTGAGAACCAGGTGTCAAAAACAACGTTTAGTGGCTCGAGGTCTTGTTTAATTCTCTGTAGCATCCTGGCAACCCCAACCTCCGCTAATTGCGAAGCTGCCTCGCTCTCGGGCAACAATAAAAATCTATCACCCTGTTCCTGAATTATTTCTTTGGCCAGGTCAATCATGTAATTACCGTAGTAGCCATCCGGGGGCATGGCTGCTTCCTTACTCAGGCATTGCTGGTAACGAGCATAGAGGGAACGGCCGAAGTTATCTATCTGGTTGCCCATATCATTTGTGTAATATTCCTTTTCTACAGCATAGCCAGAGACAGTAAGCACATTAGCCAGAGTACTGCCTAAAACGGCACCACGGCCATGACCTACGTGAAGAGGTCCGGTGGGGTTGACACTAACAAATTCAACCTGGACTCGCTTACCTTTGCCTATCTCAATATCCCCGTACGATTCACCGGCAGCCAGGATGGATTCCACCTCTGTGCTCAACCAGCCCTCCCGCAAAATGAAGTTGATGAAGCCTGGAGGAGCAATCCAAACCTTGTCAATTTGGGGCGGTGGTACTATATGCTCAGAGATTTTTTCCGCTATAGCCATGGGGGACATCCTCATAGCCCGAGCCAGCCTCAAAGGGAGGCCTGAAGCAAAATCCCCGTGTTCGGGATTTTGAGGATGTTCGATAAGCACCTCGGGCAAAGCGGCTGAAGCCAGAGCACCTTCTTGCTGCGCCTTCAATACAGCTTGCTGCAAACATCTAGCTAATTCTTGCTGGAGCATGTCAAAACAATAAATCCTAAATCACGATATCAAACCTATTTTGTCTTTTCAAGTAGGGCACCTGAGATTTTCATAAGCTCATCGGCTTCCCGAATTAAGTCAGAAAAATTCCGCCGGCTACAACGATACATTCTCCTGTCACGAAGCTGGAGGCATCGGATGCCAGATAAATCATTGCACCTACCATATCATCAGGGTCGGCTATGCGTCCCAGTGGTGTCCTTTTGATCATCTCCCCCTCGTATTCAGGCATAGCCAAGAAGCGAGAGTCGCCGAGACGGGTGTGCACATTTCCGGGAGCTAGCGCATTTACGCGGATATTATACTGAGCCAATTCCAGGGCCATGACCTTGGTTACCATTATGACCCCAGCCTTGCTGATTGCATACGTGCCGATATTTGCCTCTGGTTTAAATCCATCCATTGAGGCGACATTGATAATCTTGCCTCCGCCGTGTTCCCTCATCACTTTAGCTACGGCCTGACTGAGGAAGAATAATCCCTTCAGGTTAAGATTCAAGATGCTATCCCAGAGGCGTTCATCAACGTCTAATGAAGAGGCCAACGCTGGGCTAGTGCCGGCGTTGTTCACCAGGATATCAATTTTCCCAAATTCATTGGTGACTTTGGCGACCAGGTTGTTTATATCTTCCATCTGCCCCACATGAGCCGCTACCGGTAAAGCTTTCCTTCCTAATTTCTTTATTTCCTTGGCTACATTCTCCAGGTCAGGAAGTTTCCTGCTGGCTATTGCAACGGTTGCTCCGGCTTCGGCAAAACCTAGTGCAGTGGCTCGACCGATGCCTCTTGAGCCACCGGTGATTAAAGCTACTTTTCCATCCAGGCGATATTTATCAATGTACATAATAAACCTTCTTTAGCACCTCCGGGTGCGTTTTTATTTTCTCCATATTCTAGCTAAATTGTAAAGCTTTTGCTAAACCTTAGCACTTTCCGAGCAAATCTTAAACTGCGCCCTTCCAAATCGTACCTTTTGGGATTTGTTTAGTATTTCGGATTTAGAGGTTAGTATTTAACTAGAATTAGCTCCATTCAGCGCCTTTGGACCATGCTCGGCTCAATTGTTGGCGTAAAGGTTGATGTTCAGCTTTCTTTAAATTGGGGTCGCTTTGAAAAAGAGTTATGGCCTCTTGCCGAACTAACTCCAGACTGCGTAAATCGGTTAACTTGGCAAGTTTGAGGTCGGGCAGGCCGCTCTGTTGGGTGCCGAAAAATTCCCCGGGACCCCGTATCTCCAGGTCTTTCTCAGCCAGAGCGAAGCCATTATGAACCTTCTCCATCAGCCGGAGGCGCTCCCTGGCTTCCGGTGAAAACTTTTCCGGGATAAGCAGGCAATAGCCCTGTTCTTTATCTCGCCCCACACGTCCCCTGAATTGATGGAGCTGAGATAAGCCGAAGCGTTCCGCACCCTCTACCATCATGACCGAGGCCCTGGGTACATCAATGCCCACCTCCACTACCGAGGTTGACACCAGAATATCCAGCTCCCCGGCTCGAAAATGGCGCATTACCTCCTCTTTCTTAGGACCGGGCATTTGACCATGGAGCAGTCCCAATTTTAAATCAGGGAAAACCTCTCGGGATAGTCGCTCATACTCCGTTTTGGCGGCTTTTGCCTCAAGTATTTCGGATTCTTCAATTAAGGGGCAGATGATGAAAGCCTGCCGGCCATTGCTGACCTGGCGACGGAGGAAGGTATAAGCTTTTTCCCTATCTTGTGGTTCCAGGCACTTTGTTTTCACTACCTGCCGTCCCGGAGGCAACTCGTCGATAACCGAAAGGTCCAGGTCTCCATAGAGCGTCAGCGCCATGGTTCGAGGAATAGGTGTGGCTGTCATGACCAGGACATGAGGGTTAAATCCCTTTTGCCGCAGGGCAGAGCGTTGTAATACGCCAAAGCGGTGTTGCTCATCTATCACCGCCAGCCCTAATTTCTTAAATTCCACCTCCTTTTGAATAAGGGCATGGGTGCCGATAACAATAGCCACTTCACCGTGCTTAATTTTACCGTGCAGGCTTTCTTTCTCAGCGCTGCTGAGGCTCCCAATGAGCAGAGCGATGGTCAGCGGGCTGGAGAGAAATCTCGTATAGCGTCTGATAGTCCCTTCGCCCGGCTCGGAACAGGGTTCCTGGCTGCCAACCTGGGACAGATAGTTACAGATATTGGTGTAGTGCTGCTCAGCCAGGATCTCAGTGGGCGCCATTAATGCCCCCTGGTAACCGTTGGCCGCCGCTATCAAGAGAGCCAGGGTCGCAATTACGGTTTTGCCGCTCCCTACCTCTCCTTGAAGAAGGCGTGACATGGCTTTGGCTTGCTTGAGGTCGGTTAAAATTTCCTGCAACACTCGCTCCTGTGCCCGGGTCAAGGTGAAAGGCAAGCACTGTAAAAACCTGCTAATAACTTCACGGTCTATATGAAAGGCATTACCCGGTTGACCTTCCTGCCAGTCCCGCTTTTTAGCCAGCACGCCTAACTGAAGAAGAAATAGCTCGTCGAAGGATAATCTCCCTCTTGCCCTTTCCGCCATTGTCTGGTCATCGGGGTAGTGAATTTGAGCGATTGCAGTGGGAAGGTCTAATAATTGGCAGCGGGTCTTAATCTCCGAGGGCAGAAAATCGCTCAATTGCCAGGCATAGCCATCGACGGTCTCCTTGGTCCATTTCCTTACTTGCCGGGGATATAAGCCTTGAGTAAGGGGATAGACGGGGACCAGGCGCCCGGTGTGAATCAGTTCTTTATCTCCCAGCAATTCCCATTCCGGGGACTCGAATACCTTGTGCCCTTTGAATATGCTAACTGTACCGCTGATTACTATTCGGGCATTAGTACGGAAGCTTTTTGCCAGGTAAGGTTGATTAAACCAGACCACTCTGATGTTTCCTGTCTCGTCGCCGACAATTGCTTCTGTGCCTCGCCGGTTACCCAGAGTAGCCACTTTGGCTTGCCAGATTGTG
>Ga0315288_10012199_pt1 | contig 10812 bp, 8 predicted proteins | sample YL17G11_20_MG_FD_203454 | JGI IMG/M metagenome (GOLD analysis project Ga0315288, IMG submission 203454) | Sediment microbial communities from Yellowstone Lake, YNP, Wyoming, USA - YL17G11_20 | ecosystem: Environmental > Aquatic > Freshwater > Lake > Sediment | place: USA: Wyoming | collected...
CTTTGAGAACACCATGGCCCAGATCGGGCTGTGCTTGCCAACCGGTCAAACGGAGGCCTTGACCTTGAGCGGGCCGATGACGGTGCAGGTGTTCATCGGGCCGGCCGGCCAGTCCAACGACATGGACGGCGATGGGCGGGATCAGGCGCAGGCTCTGATGACGCAGTTGAACCTCAACGGGGTGAGTCCGACCTTGGGGCCGGTGCAGCTAAGTCTGCGGGACCCAGGACAGCATCCATACCAGCCTGCGGGGGGGGAGTTGGAGGAGCAGGTGAACATGACCCCGGGGATTCTGGATGTGAGGCCGTTTGCCGCCACGGGTCGGTGTGACAGTTTCTTTGATGTGTTCTTCGAAGTTCAAGTGGGAGGTCAGGTCCTGCACAACCACCAGCCCAAACGCCTGCGGACCGTCACCGACTACAAGCCCGCCGGGCCGGGGACGGCTTATGAAGATGCGACACCCGTCGCGCTGTTTAGCCAGGATGAGTGGCCGACAGGCTTTTCGCTCTGTGCGGTGCGCCAGGTTCCGCGGCCGATCTCCCCGGCCATCGTGACCATCCAGATCGCCGGCTCAGACGAAGTGCAGGTTTGCTGGCCGGATGACGGCAATAACTGGGCCCTGGTTCAAACGGCCGAACTCGTCCCTCCCATCCGGTGGGCACCGGTCAACCTGCCGGTCATCATCCTTCCCGATGGTCGGCGGTGTGTCACCATTACGAATCTGAGTCGGCCGGCGTTCTATCGGCTCTGCAGCGCGTGTCCGTGAGGCTTCGGACGTGGAGAGTTCGGCATCACCCGACTTGAGCCGGTTTCCGGGGAGGCAAAGGCGGAGACGAATCCGTCCCGACCAGGCTCGGGCGGTTCATGAGGATCCGGAGGATCGATTCCGGGTCGGTTATTTTGTTTGAGCACCAGGCGGCCCGCGGCTTAGAAGAGGAGTGAACATGTCGGAAGAGCCGCTGACCTTTCTTCTGTTAACTGCCGAATACGGCATCACCTGGACCTTTGCGCAGCCCGCGCGGGTTGGGCAGTTCGTCAACGGCGATTGGTACGTGGTGGAGCCTGTCGAGACCATGCCGCAATACGGGCTCGAGTATGGCCGCGTGGCCGGGATCTCCGCCTTGCTGCTTTGCACGGACCTTAAGCCGGAGCCGAAGGAGGCGCTCCTGGTGAATTACGTTCAAGTGGGCATCGATCTGGCCGGCATGGTCCGGGCGGGCCATCCGGGTTGGACCTGCTGGGGAGGACAAGGAGGCGACCGGCAAGGACCACGACAAAGACTGGGCGCGCCAGGGCCAGGCCTGGGACGCGTTCGTCAACGAAATGTGGTCGGCCCATCGGCCGACGCTTCCGGCTCCAACGGACGGATGGAAACAGCCGCATGATGACAGCTATTACCGCACGGCGATCTCGCGATCGCAGAACTGAAGGAAAACCCCGATGTTGAACCGTCGCATTTTTCTGACTCGAACGATGCAGGGCGTGACCGCCGTGGCGGCCACCCGTTTCGTATCGCCGGAACGCCTCCAGGCCGCCAACGACCGCCTACGCATCGGCTTGATCGGTGCGGGCAGCCGCGGCCAGGAGATTTTCCGGGCAGCGCTGCGTTGCCCCAACGTCGAAGGGGTCGCCGTGGCGGACGTTTACACGCGCCGGCTCGAGGAAGTGAAGGCCGCCGTTCCCGGGATCAAGGCGTACCCGGATTTCCGGCGGCTGTTGGACGACGCGAGCATTGATGCCGTGCTGGTCGCGACTCCGCAGCACCAGCATGCCCTGAACTTCGTCCCCGCGATCCAGGCGGGCAAAGACGTCTATCAGGAGAAAACCATGGCGTTCAATCCCCACCACGCCAGGCGGATGCGCCGGGCCTTCCAGGGTTCGGGTCGCGTGGTCCAGATCGGCATGCAGATGAACAGTGGGCCGGGCATCCGGGAGGTTGTCAAATGGGCCACGCCGGAGCGCATGGGCACGATCACCGCCCTCCAGACCTTCCATTTCCGCAACCAGCCCTATGGGGGATGGCTGCGCGAAATCCCGTCCGACTGTGACCCGCAGCACGTGGATTGGCCCGGATTTGAAGGCGAAGCGAGCCACCATGCGTTTGATCCCCAGCGCTACCTGAACTGGCGATTCTATTGGGATTACTCCGGCGGCAATGTCTTTGAGAACATGGTCCACCAGGTCGGGTTCTGGTACGCCGCGTTGCGCCTCAACATTCCCGAAACGGTCACGATGACCGGCGCCAATTACCTCTCCCCCAAGATGGAGGTGCCCGACGTCATGAACGTGGTCCTGCAACAACCGGAAAAGCTCCTCTTCACCTGGAGTTCGATGTTTTCCAATGACGCTTACGGCGAAGGCTGCGATTACCTGTTTGGCACGAAAGGGACCTTGACCCACACGGCCTCCGACCATGTCCTCTATCTGCCCCAAGGCCAGAAGGAGGATGACCGGGCCGGATCACCGGGCCGGGCTCCCGCAGCAACGGGCTACTTCGATTCGACCGGAAGTCACCTGCAGAACTTCTTCGATTGTGTGCGCAGCCGCCAAGAACCGGTCTGCCCGTTCGAGCTCGGCTTCCGCTCCGCCATCGCGTGCCAGATGGCGATCGCCTCCTATCGCCAGCAGCGCCCGGTGCATTGGGACGCCCAGAAGGATGACATCGTATGACCTGGATCATCCGCATTGCCACGATCATCGGTCTGGGAGCAGGCTGGCTCGGCGCCCGCCTCCTCGCTCAACCCGCGACGAACCCACCGCCTTACCGGGATGCCACGCTCGCCCTCGAACAGCGAATCGAGGATCTGCTGGGGCGCATGACGCTCGAGGAAAAGGTCGGCCAGATGAACATGCCCTGCGTTTACGAGGGCGGTCTGGGGGAAACGATGGCGGCGAAGACCGAGGCGGTGCAGAAGTTCGCCGCCGGAACTTACGTCCCAGGCCTGGGGCCGGGCGGGGGTTTCTTCACCCTGCCCAACACGATCTTGCACGAAGGTCCGCGACAGCAGGCGGAGTTCCTCAACCAACTGCAGCGCATCGCTCTCGAACAGACGCGATTGGGGATTCCGCTGCTGCAAACCGAGGAAGGCACGCACGGGCTCATGTGCCCGGGCGGGACCGTTTTTCCCGAAGGTCCGGCCTTGGGCAGCACGTGGAATCTCGAGTTGCTCGCCCAGGTTTATACCACGATCGCCAAGGAAGCCCGGGCCATCGGCGTGCACCAGAATTTCACCCTCGTCATCGAGCCGATCCGCGATCCTCGCCTGGGACGGAACCAGGAGGCGCTCAGCGAGGACCCCTTCCTGTGTGCCCGCATCGCCGAGACGATTGTCCGCGCCATGCAGGGCAGCGACGTTTCCGCGCCGGACAAAGTGGTGGCTGGCCTCTGCCATTACCCGGGCCAAAGCCAGCCGGTGAGCGGCCTCGAGCGGGGGGCGATGGAGGTTTCCGAGCGCCAGCTCCGCGAGGTGTTTCTGCCGCCCTGGCAGGCGGGTATCCAGCGGTGCGGCGCTCTGGGCGTGATGGCGACCTATCCTGCCATTGACAGCATGCCCACGCACGCGTCGGCCAAAATCCTGACCCGGATCCTGCGGGAGGAATTTGGGTTCGACGGCCTGGTCCTGTCCGAAGGCGGCGGCATCGGCACACTCGTGTATGAAGGATTGGCAGCCACACAAAAGGACGCCGGCGCTCTGGCGCTGGCGGCAGGCCTGGACGTCGGGATTTCCTTCGAGTCCGGCTACATGCTCGACCTCATCGCCAGCGTGCGCGAGGGGAAGGTGTCCGAGAACCTCGTGGACCGCGCGGTCCGGCGCATTCTCAAACAGAAACTCCGCCTCGGGCTGTTCGAACGGCCTTACGTGGTTCCCCAGCGGGCGGTCGAAGTGGTTCACCAGGCAGCGCACCAGCAACTGGCCTTGCAGGTTGCGCGCGAAGCGATTGTCCTGCTTAAGAACGAACGAGATGTGCTGCCGCTCAAGAAAACCGTCCGCGCGATCGCCGTGATCGGCCCGAACGCCGACGAGCCGCATAGTCAACTCGGGGATTACGTTCCGAACAAAATCCCCCAGCACATCGTCACGATCCTCGAGGGCATCAAGCAGGGGGTGTCCGCTGCCACCCAGGTGACCTACGTCAAGGGCTGCCACGTGGCGGGCACCAACCTCAACGAGATCGCACGGGCGAAAGACGCGGCCGCCAACGCCGAGGTGGCGGTGGTTGTGGTGGGAGAAAATGCGTGGCGCACGACAGGACAAACCGCGACCGACGGCGAAGGTTATGATGCGGCCACGCTGGAGTTGACCGGCCTCCAGGACGAGCTGGTCAAGGCTGTCCAAGCCACCGGCACACCCACCGTGGTCGTGCTCATCAATGGTCGTCCCCTGGCCGCGCGGTGGCTCACGCAGCACGTGCCGGCCCTGGTCGAAGCCTGGCTGCCAGGCGAGCAGGGCGGACAGGCGGTGGCCGAGGTGTTGTTCGGTGAGGTGAACCCGAGCGGGCGTCTCTCGGTGACCATTCCGCGGCACGCGGGCCAACTGCCCGTCTATTACAACGCGAAGAAGTCGAAGCGCTATTGGACCACACAAGGCTGGGGGCGCGCCTATGTGGACCTGGAGCCGGCACCGCTGTATCCCTTTGGCTTTGGCCTCAGCTACACGCGGTTTGAGTATCGCGACCTCGAACTCAGCTCACGGGAAATCACGCCATCGCAGAACGTCGAAGTCCGGCTCAAGGTGAAAAACACCGGCGACCGCGCCGGGGCGGAGGTGGTCCAGCTTTACCTGGAAGACGTGATCAGCAGCGTTTCGACGCCCGTGAAAGAGCTGCGCGGATTCGCCAAGGTTGCCCTGCAGCCGGGCGAGACCAGGACCTGCACCTTCAGACTGACGCCGGATGACCTGGCGCTGTATGATGCCAACCTCCGGCGGGTCGTCGAGCCGGGCCAGTTCCGGGTGATGGTGGGAGCCTCGGCGGAAGACATCCGATTGCGGGGGGGATTCCAGGTCACCGCGCAGTAACTCGGTGAAATCTCGGCTTCAGGTTCTCCATGAACCGTCCCCCCGTAGCGGCGTCTCGGCAGAGCGCCGCCATTCCGCGAACGCCCAAGTCGGCGGCGTTCTGCGGAGACGCCGCTACGCCGGGGTTCATGGTCCCAAGGCGCGCCCAATTCAGGACTGGAAGCTTCCCATGAACCGCCCTGTACCGGTGGGGACCGATTCCGCTCCGTCCCTCACCACCGGGAATGGGAGGGTCGAGCCACGGCGGCAGATCGTCCGGGGCTTCTGATTCTGGTTCCTTTCGGTTCCGCCTTGAGTATCCTGCGGAGGAGTTGGCGGGGCGCCGCAAGAAATCCCGGACTTTACACGGTGAGCGTGGGAGAAGAAGCGGGAACCCTAGCGCTCCGAGGCGCGCGGACATCACCTTCACCCGGCTGAACCGGGAATGGCTCGAACCAGGCGCCCCGCATTCGGGTGGGCACCTGGACCCTGCCCCAACATCAGTCGTGGACAGTCCGGGCGGCCCGGCGACCGACACACTCCTGCCCAGCGCGTTCATTCCGATCGCGCGTAAACCAGGACCACGGCGCCGGGGCGGTCGTGGATCGCCAGCGGGACACCTTGTTCGCCCAGTTCACGGCCGGAGAATTCCTGCTTCGCGCCCGGCTCGTCGAGATTGCTCACCGTGTAACGAGCACCTGGATCCAGCCCCTGAAGCGTCAAACGTGCGGATTCGTAGAAGCTGTTCTCGCGGCGGAAAACCTGCACCATCCCTTCGCCGGCTTCGGGCCGGTCGAACTGCCAGGCCATCCAGACCGTGTTGTCGCGCGTCCAGGTCGTCAGCGGATAGAAATCGCCGTAGTAGTTCGTCACCATCTGGCGCCATTGGCCGACCAGCCGGCGGAGCGCCGCGTAGTCGAGGTCGGGCACACGCAGGTCGATACCGAAGCCCAGGCTGGAACTGGCGTTGCTCCAGAAGGCGTACGGCTCGACGGGCGTCTTGCCGCTGCCGTAGTAGGCGGCGTTGCGGGCCGCCACGGTGCCGGTGCCGTGATACGGCAGCCACAGCGAGAGACCGTGCGTCATGCACTGGTGGCCCGTGGCCTCATAGGCGTAATCGCTTCGCCACAGTGGCACGGCGCGGCGCATCGTTTCCAGATCGTTGCGCCGACCGCCGGAGGCGCAGGAGTCGATCAGCATCTTCGGGTGCCGGCGGCGCAATTCATCCCAATAAGCCAGATAGCCGGTGACGTGCTTGATCTCCGTGATCCCCTGGCGGTCGGGCGCATCGTTTCGGCGCCAGAAGTCGAGCGGATCCATGTTGAAATCCTGACGGTAGAGGTCGATGCCTTGCTCGTTGAGCAACCCGTCCACGTGCTCGATGAGCCATGGGCGGGCGGTGTCGTTGCCGAGATTGAGCAAGCCGCCGTTCGTGCCGCCGAGCACCCATTCCGGGTGGTTCGTGGTCAGCCAGGTGCCCGCCGTGACGCGCTCCGGCTCGAACCAGACCAGGGTCTTGATGCCGTTCTGGTGCGCATGATCGGAGACGGCGCGCAGGCCGCGCGGGAACCGGTTCGAGTCCACCAGCCAGGTGCCGACGCGGGGCCAGCCGCCGCCGTGATGCACATACCAGCCGGCGTCCATCCACCAGTAATCGAGCTTCAGGCCCTCGGCCAGATAACGGTTGATGAACCGGATCTGGTTGGTCTCGTTGGCCTTGATCATCTCGTCGTATTGCCGGGAACTGGACGCGACGAACTGCGGCGGCGGCAGTTCACCGCCGGGCTTCGGCATGGAATGAGCCCTCATCCAGCGCCGCCAGATGTTCTGCGCGCGGATCCAGTCGCCTTTCCAGAACTGCAGGACGATGAGCGGGCTGCGGACTTCCTCGCCGGGCAGGAGCTTGAAGCGCGTCAATTCCTGGCCCGCCCGGATCTGGAGGACCTTGGCTTGATCGCGCACGAAGTCGGCCGCCCACTGACCGGGCCAGCCGACGACGACGATCAAACCCTCGTTTGGCCATTGCAGGTTGAAATAGGACCAGTCCGAGTTGGTCGGGCGTCCACCCGTGGCGCCGATGCGCTTGGTCTGGCCGGGCAGGAGGGGAGTCTCCAGTGGGCCGTAGTCGTTGCCGTCGGCCTGCGAGCCCCGGTTGTGATGCAGCAGAAACTCGCCCGTATCCCCGCGGTCCAACTGGATGTCCAGCGCCTGGATGCGCTCGATGATGGGTGTGTCGTTCGTGCCGGTGTTCTTGAAGTAGAGCGTCCATTCCACCGTCGGGAAGTCCTGGTATTCCACGGCGACGCAGCGCACCTCCAGGCTTGTTCTAGGATGCGTCCACGTGAGCGTGTGCTCGATCGGAGGCTGGCCGCGCACGTGCGGACCCGACTGACCCCGTTCGACTTTCCTCGAACTTCGCGTGAGCGGCCAATCCTTCAACCATTCCGCCGACGGCCGCCCCTCATAGACGAAGGAAAAGGGTGGGTCGGCGGAGAACAAGCGCCGGGCTCGTTCGTCGTTCAGCGGAAGGTCGGCCAGCCACAGTTCGCGGCGGTCGGTGAGCGTCACCTTGGCTTCCGCCCAATCCGCCTGGTCGCACGCGATGCCGTCGGGTGTTGGGTCCACTTGGAGCACAAACTCCGTAGCGCCGCCCAGCTCCACCTGGACCTGCTTCGAGGCCATCCCTTCGCGCATCACACCCGAGCGGAACTTCTCCGCGTCATCGACGCTCACCGAAAAGTCCACGCTGCCGCGCCCGCCACTGGTTTGCTCGTTGCTATCGACTCCGATGATGGCGGTGAAGGTTGTTCCCGGGGCCGGCAGTCGCACGACGATCTTGCTGGGAGCGTGGCAGAAAAGGCCACGCGTGAATTGCCTGTCCACGAGGCGCATCGGTTTGCCGCCGCGCGCGTTTTTCTGAACGGGGTCGTGGTTGGCGCGAACGACCAGGGCTGGCTCGGCAGGTTGGCCCGGAACCACGCCTTCGAATCTGGCCGCTGTCCACCGACGGGCTTCAGCCAGTTCATCCGGAGTGACAGTGACCGCACGAGCGGCGAACGACATCAAGGACAGCCCTACGATGGTGAGGGTGTTCAGCCACGGTTGCATGGGGTGCATTCTGGTTCCCCAGCCGATTCCTCGCCAGCAATTTCAGGCTACCAGAGGGTGGCCCCCCTCCGCGAGGGAGCATCCTGCCGAGCAGTCGGAGCAACCGGGTGTCGGCGCGGTTACAACAACGGCACGTGGGTCATCGATGTGACGCCGCCGGGCTGGGTGGATCCGTTCGCCATCTTTCACGGGTATGTGAGTACGTTTGCCTTCGCCGACGGCCATGCCGAACTGCGCCGCTGGCTGGAAGCCAGCACGATCAAGGCGGCCACCGACTCGGCGAACGGCCGGCAGAGCTTCTATTGGCAAGGCGGGAACGCGAGGAACAAAGACTTCGTATGGGTGTGGGACCGTTTCAAACACGTGAAGTGGAAGCCACTGCAGTAGGCCGGATGCTGCTCCGGCTCGCAACCCAGAGGCTCAGGCGTCGGTCCTGAAGGCCGCTGGTTCAAGTCCAGCCCCCGCAACCAATTTCGCCTCGGACGCACGTCCGGGGCGCTCTTTGAGAAATCAGCGCTGCAGAGTTCGTTAGGCGTTTGATTAGGAGTTTGATTAGGAGTTGTCATTTCAGCGGGACTGTGTTTATCCTCACTCTGCTTATGTCCCGGAAGGCGAATGTGCCGGACGATCCGTGCCCCGGACCGCCTATCTCGAGTTTCGGGTCGGCGACGGAGATTCTGGTTCGGCGGACGTTGAACCCGCCGTCCCGCCCGGGTCTCCTGGGCCGGCTCGGCGGGTATGAAGTCACCGGGATGATCGGCGCCGGCGGGATGAGCTTGGTGTATCACGCTCGCGACCGACGGGATCAGCGGTCGGTCGCGATCAAAGTGCTTCGACCCGAGCTGGCCCTCGAGCCGCGGGTGGTGCGCCGGTTCTTACGAGAGGCACACGGCATGCAGCGATTGGCTCATCCCAACATCCTGCCGGTGTTGGACGTGCCGGAGTCCCCGCAGCCGCCTTACTTCGTGATGCCGTGCATCGAGCCGGGCAGCCTGGCCCTGCTCATCAAGTCGGGCCAGCCTCTGCCGGCCGCCTTGGCACTCGGACTGACACGTCAGATCGCAGCGGCGGTGGCGCATGCCCATGCCGCAGGCGTCATTCATTCCGACCTCAAGCCCGGCAACGTGCTCGTGGACGCCGAGGAACGCGTTTACCTGAGTGACTTCGGACTGGCGAGAGCGTTGGCCAGCGATTTCACGCCGGGGGCGGACCACACGCCCAGCGCCGGGACTGCGCCTTACATGTCGCCGGCGGTGGCGTCGGGCGAGGCGGAGTACACGCGCTCGGACATCTACGCGCTCGGCGCTTTGCTCTACGAGATGTTGACGGGTTGTCCGCCTTACTCGGGTAAAACCACGGCGCAGATTCTTGAGCAGATCCGTGCCGGCCCGCCGCGCCGGATCCAGAACCTGAACGGGGACGCTTCCCCGGGACTGGTCATGATTGCCGAGGGCGCGATGGCTCGAGCGCTGCGTGATCGTTACTCCTGCGTGGCCGATGTCCTGGTTGACCTTGAGCGTGTGGCCCGGCAGCTCACACCGTTGGGGCCTCACAGTCCCAAAAGCAGGGACACCGAGGTCTGCCCGGCCCTGTAGGACGATAGGGGACAGTATTCGGTATTCAGTATTCAGTGGGCAGAGGAGAGGGAGCAGGAGACAGGGGACAGGGGGCAGTATTCAGTAATCAGCAGTCGTCAGTCCTCAACGGCCCGCAACGCTCAACACTCAACGTTCAACGCTCCAGTCATTCGAAAGCCTGTTCGGCTTGAATCAGGTTGGCCAAGCCCCGCACCCGGATTCGGTCGTCGCGCGGGTAGCTGGCGTCGCCGGGGACGACGAGCGTGAGCGAGGCGAGTCCCAGGTGTTGGAGGGCGGTTCGCTGCGACGCGGTGACCTCGGGAGCATCCGGTGTACTTGACTTCGAAGCCCAAGCGCGTTTCGCGGGGATCAGGACCTCGCCTGACTCCCATTGGAGGGAGCAGATGGCGCGGAACGTGACCCTGGCGGACCTCGGCTTTCTGGGTGGCTGTCGGTATTTGCTGCACGCTCGCGATGCGAAGTTCTGCGCCGCCTTCGATGCGATCCTGAAAAGTGTGGGGATTACAGCGCTGCTGTTGCCGCCCCGGAGGCCGAATTTGAACGCACGCTGCGAAAGATGGATCGGGTCGGTAAAGACCGCGGTGTTGTCGAAACTGATCTTGTTTGGAGAAAGGTCGTTGAGGCATTGCCTGGAGAATTACCTTTCCCATTATCACACGGAAGGAAACCACCAAGGGAAGGGGAATGTGATCTTGTTTCCGGCGCCGGCAGACCGGATCGGCGAGTCGTCTGGCGAGATCCGCACACGTGAGCGCCTGGGAGGGTTGCCGAGATTCTACCACCGCGAGGCCGCATGAGTATCTTGACCATACGGGGTGATTCGTCAGCCGACCGGTGCAGGAACAGGGCCGTGGTCGGCGACTTGTTTCCCGAGTAACCACTTTCGTAAACCGCGGCGGCGGCGTCCGCCCAAGCTCGCTCTGTTCCGGTCATTCTCTGACCGGCTGAATCCGCACCGCCGACGCCGACATCGTGTTCAACCGAAACAGGCGCGAGTTTTTCATCTGAGCGGCATCGGGAAATCGGGTCTGGGTCGGGCCGGGGCACCAGGCAGCCAGGACGTTCATCGCTCTCATCAGCGTGCCCCCCGCAGAATCAAGCTCGGAATA
>Ga0315288_10012201_pt1 | contig 10812 bp, 9 predicted proteins | sample YL17G11_20_MG_FD_203454 | JGI IMG/M metagenome (GOLD analysis project Ga0315288, IMG submission 203454) | Sediment microbial communities from Yellowstone Lake, YNP, Wyoming, USA - YL17G11_20 | ecosystem: Environmental > Aquatic > Freshwater > Lake > Sediment | place: USA: Wyoming | collected...
GGAGGCTCTCTGAGCCGGAGGCCACCCTGACCCTCCCCCATCGAAGGGGGAGGGGATAGATGGGAATCAATTTTCATTGTTCGCAGGTGACGCTCCGTCATGAAGGATTGCCCTTATTTCTGAGGACCTCATCTCGATTGATTGAATGGAAACGGACCAATTGTAAAATGATCACCCTCAATAAAATCTCTGCGAAGGCGGGAATCCAGGCTCTGTCCCTGCGAAGGCAGGGAACCATTAAAAACTGGGTTCCTGTTTTCACAGGAAACCCTGGATTCCCCGTATCAAGTACGGGGCAGGCCTGGTCAAGCCAGGAATGACAAAGTGAGGCGAGTGTCTATACAATTATGGACTGACTAGTAAATGCGTTTGTATTAATCACTCTGAAGTTTTAGATTGGGGATTCCATGGTTGAAAAGTTTTATCGGTTGGGCTGTGACATTGGCGGGACCTTTACTGACTTTGTCCTGCTCAACGATCAAACAGGGGAGATAAAGATCTATAAGTGTCTCACCACTCCAAAAGATCCCTCTGATGCGGTGGAACATGGAATAAGGGAAATGGAGAAAAATACGCCGGGCTTCGTAGGAAAAATGAATGAAGTGATTCACGGAACGACCCTGGTCATTAATTCCATTATAGAAAGAAAGGGAGCCAAAACAGGTCTTATCACTACCAAGGGCTTTAGGGATGTCTTAGAGATTGGGAGAGGGATTCGTTATGCACCTTATGATGTATTCGCTGAATTCCCAAAGCCTTTAATTCCAAGACACCTTCGTTTTGAAGTAGATGAAAGGATTCGGAGTGATGGAAGCATCCTCAAGCCAATCAACCCTGAAGAAGCAAGGCAAGTGGTCCATACCCTCCTCCATCTGGGTGTTGAATCGATTGCTGTCTGTCTGATTAACTCCTTTGAGAATCCGATCCATGAACGGATGCTCAAGGAGATCATTGAAAAGGAAGCTCCTGGAATATCGATCTCCATTTCATACCAGGTTCTGCCACAGATTAAAGAGTATGAGAGAACCAGCACCACAGTAACCAACGCCTATGTGAAGCCTTTGACAGGAAGATACCTCTCCAAACTCACTGGAAGACTGGAGTCTATTCACTTCAAAGGCAAGCTGTTCATTATGCTTTCAAGTGGGGGCGTTACCTCTGTCGAGACGGCGGCTGAGTTTCCGGTCAGGATCATTGAGTCTGGCCCAACAGCAGCAGTCATAGCAGGTAAATACTATGGCAGACTCTTCAATATTTCGGAAATGTTCTGTTTTGATATGGGAGGGACAACGGCCAAATCCTGCCTGATTCAAAAAGGGGTTGCTGGTGTCGTACCGACCTTTGAGGTCGGCCGTGTTCAAAGATTCATGAAAGGGAGCGGGCTCACCATTCAAGTGCCTGTTGTTGACTTGATGGAGATTGGAGCAGGAGGCGGAAGCATTGCAAAGGTAAGCAGAATGGGAACGCTCCAGGTTGGACCGGAAAGTTCTGGAGCAGATCCAGGACCGATCTGCTACGGAATAGGAGGTACGGACCCTTGTGTTACTGATGCTGACCTCTTGTTGGGCTATCTAGATGAGAACTACTTCCTTGGAGGCGAAATGAAACTCGATAAGGAGGCTGCAAGGCGTGGCATCGAGGAAAAAGTTGCCAAGCCTCTTGGAGTCTCATCCATACAAGCCATATGGGGAATCCATGATCTCATCAATGAGACAATGGCTGGAGCAGCGAAGACACATATTGCTGAAAAAGGAGGAAATCCCAAAATCGTAACGATGGTTGCCTTCGGAGGAGCAGGACCCGTTCATGCTTATGGTTTGGCAAAGAAATTGGGAGCCCCCCGTCTACTCGTTCCACCGAATGCCGGTGTAGGTTCAGCTCTGGGCTTCTTTACTGCACCTCGAGCCTTTGACCTTCTCAGAAGCCACAAGGTTTCTCTGGGGGCTGCCGATTTTGATGAAATAGAAAAGATTTTCAAGGAACTGGAGGCAGAGGCCACAAAAATACTAAAGAAAGAAACCACAGAGAAAGATATTGACCCTTCGACTCCTCGGTCTGAAGACCGTGGGCTCAGGGCTGACCCTGAGCACGGTTTGGGTGCTACTGAACGGGTCAAATTCGAAAGATCCCTGGATATGCGTTTTGTTGGCCAGGGATCAGAAACCAACGTTCCAATCTCCGAAAGAGATTTCAGAAAGATGAAGAAGGATGAGGTTCGCCGGTGCTTCGATGAAGCCTATGAGAAGTTATATGGAAGGACCTATCCTGACTCTGAAGTGGAGTTCATCAATTTCAAAGTGAGAGCCAGTCTGCCTGAACGATTGCTGCAATTGCCCAAACTTGAGAAAAAGAAACAGCCTCTTGATAAGGCGATCAAGGGACAACGCAAGGCTTACTCCCCTATCGCCAGGGATTTTATCCCCTATAAGGTCTACAATAGATATACACTTTCTCCGAATGCCAAGTTTCGAGGTCCTGCCATTATTGAAGAGAAAGAGTCAACGGTCATCGTGGGCGAGGACGCTTCGGTTTCAGTAGATGATTTCGGATTTTTATGGATCGATCTTTAGCCCCCTCACCCTTCCCCTCTCCCCCGAGGGGAGAGGGAGGGGTGAGGGGCAGTGGGGTGAAAATGCGACAGACCTTTGACCCCATCACATTAGAAATACTCTGGCGAAGATTGATCTCTATTGTCGATGAAGCAGACAGCGCCGTTTCGCGAACAGCGTTCTCGAGCCTGCTCAGGGATGCCCATGACTATACCTGTATGTTTACAGATCGCCAAGGTCGGGAACTGGCCCAAGGAAGTTTTGCAACCCCTGGCCAATCTGGAGCCATGGCATTGGGAATCAAAAATCTCGTAACTAAGCTTCCTGTTGAGACTTACAAACCTGACGATGTATTCATAACGAATGACCCCTGGGCTTTGGCGGGCCATCTGAATGACGTCTGTGTGATGAGTCCCATCTTCTATAAAGATAAATTGGTCGCTTTTACGGCCTGCGTTTTTCATCATTCAGATATCGGAGGTCGCGTCTCTTCAGATAACCACGATGTCTTTGAGGAAGGTCTATTCATACCCCTCATGAAGCTCTACGATGGAGGGATACTCAATCAGCCTGTGATGGATATGATTCGATGGAACGTCCGGACACCTGATGGGGTGGTTGGGGATATTCGGTCCCAGATTGCAGCCAATCATGTCTGTTCGGAGAAGATAGGTCAGATGTTGAAAGAGAATGATTTGGAGAATCTGGATGATCTGGCTGACCAGATTATCAGTCGCACAGAGAAGAGTATGAGGGAGGAGATTGAGAAGGTTCCAGATGGTATTTACCGCACCGAAGGAATTGTGGAGCAGATGAAGGGAAGAGATAATATCATTATCAAAGTGGCGGTCGAGGTAAAAGGAAGCGACATCATCGTAGACTTGGATGGGTCTTCTCCACAAGTGGATTGGGGTGGAAATGTCGTTTATAACTTCACTTATGCCTATGTATTTATGGCCATGAAAAGCATGTTTGGCGCTGACATACCTAACAACGATGGTTGCGCAAGACCCTTAAAAATGAGAGCCCCTGAAGGGAGCGTTGTAAACTGCAAGTTCCCTGCAGCCGTTGCCGCGCGGCTCATGATCGGACATTTTCTAACTGAAATCATCTACAGAGCCTTATCCGGTGTCTTGCCCAACAAAGTGATTGCAGCAAGTGGAGGAACACCAGCACAGATGAACGTCTTCTATGGGAAAAGGAATGATGGGAGGCCATGGCATTCCGTGATTATCAGGGGGGGTGGAATGGGAGCCAGTTCCATCGATGACGGCAATTATGTCTACATTTTCCCTGCGAATGGTGCGAATACACCTATTGAGATATTCGAAAACGACACGCCTCTCATTGTTGAAACCAGGGAACTCCTTCCCAATTCCGGTGGCCCTGGCAGGATGAAGGGAGGCCTTGGGCAAAGAGAAGTTTTCAGAGTACCTAATGATCAGTATGCTCCTCTTCCGCCCGTTAATTTAGGAATTCAGGCAGGAAGATTCATCCATCCTCCAGAAGGACTCTTTGGTGGCAAACCCGGAGCCAAGGCCCAGTTCCTGGTGAACGGAGTGCCCGGGAATCCATTTGGGCTAACGCAGTTGAAACCAGGGGATGTGGTGACCATCGACGCAGCCGGTGGAGGAGGATTTGGAAATCCTTTGGAGCGAGAGTGTGAGATGGTAGAAAGAGATGTGATTGAAGGATATGTCAGCATTGAAAGAGCCAGGGAAGATTATAAGGTCGTCATGAATCCCGAGACCATGAAGGTTGACGAAGAAGCAACCAGGAAGCTGAGAGAAAGTTTGAGGAAGGCTTAGATCCAATTGCGGATTGTGGATTACGGATTTCGGATTAGAAGTCTCTACGATTAGAAATGTAGCGCCCCCATTTATTGAGGGCGAATTAGAAAACCGCTTCCTATCTAAGTGAATTTAGCATTTCCATACAAGATCCTACTGAAGTGGCAATACCAAGCGTGAACGGCGCGCCGTATTTCGCGCGTCCGCTCAACGCGCTTGAGGGCTAACGTTCCATATGTTGCCTAATGAACGCCGAATAACTATCAATGCCATAGAGTTGTTTAAGGAAACGTTCTGACAGTCTGTCGATCTTAGACTTTTGCAATGAATTTCGAACAAATCCATCATACCCAAATTCGCTAAGCGCCTCCGTTGCTAACATTTTGCACCATTCCCCGATTTGCGCCACGTAAGACAAAAGTTCCTCACGACTTAAGTTTCTTGTTGTCAGTTGTCCATGAAAAATCTTTTTGCGGTATTCTATCGCCTCATTAATCCAGGTGCGCAACTCTTCGTATCTGGCACCGATGAGATTGCTTATAGATCTCGGATACAACGCATCAAAACCTCTCACAAAACCCTCGGAATAAACCCTTCGGCTACTTGCGAGAGTTTCTCGCAATATAGGAATATCAATTGGTCCGAAACATGGGTATTGATAGACCAGATGAGTAAATAGCTTCCGAATCTGTCTCTCGGCCTTAATCAAGGATAACGCAAATGCATCTACTCCCCGCGTTTCAGCGGTTGATCGCAAAATTATGTCAACTGTTTCAAATTCTATTGCGTAACTCACTTACTTGCCAAGGCCCCCTAACATTATTTTATTTAATGCTGTTCCAAATTTGATTTTCATATCATACTACCCATTTCTCCCAGCGTTTTAAGTCCTAATTCTTCTGCTTGCTCGATTACGTTCACAAACCATGGCTGATTCTTAAATGTCCAAGGATTTTCCTTTTTCCATGCACTCACAAACTCCCTCTTATTGAACAACTCCCAAATGAAAACCATCATCTCTAAAAATTTCTTCCTGTAGGGGATTGCAGACGTTGGTCCTTCTTTATAGATCAGATAAATTCCTAATGCCATGGGGGCATCTTGGATCGACAACATCGAGAATTGCCATGTCTCATTGTAATAAAACTTTTCATCCAAATTCGGGTAACGGGATTTAAGAGTCATCGCAAGCCAAGCATGTTTATCCCGGTCAGGGTATGCCTTCATATATTTTCAAAACATATCTACCTGAGTCTCAATTAACGCCTCTGCTCTTAAACTCGGAACAAAAAAGGCCCTCAGATTTTTAAAAAAAACCATTCGATTGCCTCTTTTCTGCCCTTCTATAGAGAAAAGCCTATTGGGGTGTCATTCGGCATCAGTTTTAAAATTTTCACTATTTTTTTGTCAATAGGGTAGATCAGATACCCTTCGATCCTTCTTCGGCATATTTGGGCAACAGACCTGATAAAGCCAATAGACGCTTTGACCATGTGCTCGACTGTTCGGCAACTTCTTGACGAAGTGCTGGATCATCCCAAATGTTAGCCCACCTGCGTTGCCACCAGGCAAGTTGAATCTGCAACTCCACCAGCTCTGCAGCAATGTCGATGGCAGCCTCCGGTGCTGTCCACTCGATGAAGAATTTGCTTTCTTCCAAAAGGCTTTCAACTGCCTCACGATTTGCAGCGTGACTTGCAAAAGATTTGATGCGACTCAAGTTCGCAGCTAAACCTCCTAAACGAATAGGCAATTTATCGCGTAAATACCGTTCACGAATAGCTATCCAGTCTTTCATACATTCCCCAATAACTGACGCGTAATTTCCGCCACTCGCTGTCTGATCATAGGGTCGAGGATCTCCAGCGAAGGGTTATCCTGACGAGGGCGAATATTTATGAGTGACTCGAAGGTGACCTGCTGGGAATAAATGTTCCAGTCTGCGCCCCAAATATTCTCTTGTTCGCTACCATCTTCTAATAATGACGATTCACAATCTGCATGCAATACTCCACCACCCGCCAGAATGCCACGCCGAATATCGACTGCCAATTTGATATAGGTGCCGAGTGTTTGAAGCATCTCTTCCATCTGTTGTTTTGTGGCACGTGATCGGATGATATGAATCACACAATACCTTTACCGATTATATTGTTGCATTAAATATATGATAATCCTTATCAAAATGGGGGATATTTGTCAATTTTTTATAACGCTACGCGCTGTGCCTACGCACCAGCCTGTGATAGGGTTCCCAAAATTGGGCGACCGCACCTGCCTGCGGTAGGCAGGGAGGTCCGCCCCTACACCTCTTCTCCGAACTTAATCCTCCTCTCTCTTCTTGCTTTTCTAAAATAATTCGGTATATTTTAATTATAAAATTAGAGATTATGATTCATGAGCCGATCGGTTAAGAGAACCAGATTTCCATCTTCTGAGAAACCCGAAGCACCCTCTTCCTTCGCTATCTGGACAGCGATGATCAGTGTCTATATTGTCTGGGGATCCACCTATCTGGCGATCCGTTTCGCTATCGAAACCATTCCTCCATTTCTGATGGCTGGTATCCGTTTTCTGATTGCTGGCTCCATGCTAATCCTCTGGAGACTCATCCGAGGAGATTCAGCGCCGTCCCTGCAACAATGGCGATCCGCAACCATTATTGGTATTTTCCTATTAGTCGGAGGGAATGGAGGAGTCGTTTGGTCTGAGCAATATGTGCCCTCAGGTGTGGCTGCATTGTTGGTTGGAGCGGCCCCCCTGTGGATGGTCTTACTTGACACTCTGCGGCCGGATGGCCGGCGAACCGGTTGGCTTTCTATTTTAGGCCTAATCCTTGGATTTGTGGGGATCACGATCCTGATCGGACCAACCTCCCCTATCAATAGCGGGGAAAATATTGATCTCATCGGGGCGGGTGTCCTCATTCTCGCCTCCTTCTTCTGGTCAATTGGTTCCTTATACAGCCGGCAAGCCATACTTCCCTCCTCCCCGTTGTTGGGAACGGGGATGGAAATGTTAACAGGAGGAGCGGGATTACTCTTATTAGGAATTCTAACGGGAGAACTAAAGCGGTTAAATATCATGAGCATCTCAGCTCAGTCTCTCTTGGGGTTTTTCTACTTAATCATTTTTGGTTCATGGATCGGGTTCTCTGCGTATACCTGGCTTCTGCGTACCGCCCCTACTCCATGGGTTTCCACGTACGCCTATATCAATCCAGTGGTAGCTGTCATACTCGGACATCTGTTGGCTGCCGAACCGCTGACACCTCGGATTTTGATCGCTGCGACGATCGTCGTTGGATCGGTGGCCTTGACGACCCTGAGTCAGCAAGCATTTCTCAGGTCAAAGTAAACCCCGTTAGAAATTCCAGGGGGGCATTAAACCCCGCCGGAATTATTCTAAAACCTAACCCCGCTGCAGAGCAGCGGGGCATTATTTCTAACGGGGTAAATGTGACAACTTTTATTTGACTGTATCCTCTTTTTTTAATAGGATGGGCTAAAATAATTGGGAGATTAAGATGGGAAAGACGTTCATGCCAAAAATCCGGACAGAAAGGGAGCTGAAGCGGGTTCAGTTACAGGGACTTCAGTGGACGGTTAACCATGTCTATAAAAATTCCGAATTTTATCGGAAGCGATTTGATGAAATGGGGGTCAAACCCAAACATATCAAATCCCTTAAAGATATTTCAAAACTTCCTTTTACTATGGCCAAAGATCTTCAGGAAGGGTATCCCTTCCCTTTAAGATCATCTCCTTTCGAGAAGATCGTTCGGATTCATGCCTCCTCTGGAACGACTGGGAAGCGAAAGGTCCTCTGCTACACTCAGCGAGATATTAACGACTGGGCCAATATGTTTGCCCGCTGTTATGAGATGGCTGGCCTTACCACGAGGGATCGAGTTCAAATTGCCGTGGGGTATGGAGTCTGGACAGCAGGTGTGGGGTTCCAACTGGGATGTGAAAGATTCGGTGCTTTGACCGTTCCTGTTGGCCCTGGGAATATTGATATGCAATGTCAGTTTTTAGAAGACTTTCAATCAACTGTCCTCTGCGCCACTGCCTCTATGGCCTTGCTCATGGGAGAGGAAGTTCAGAAAAGGGGGCTGAAGGAACGGATCGCCCTGAAGAGAGTTATCATGGGCTCTGAACGTTCCAGCGATGCCCAGAGAAATCGGATGAAGGAACTTCTAAGAGTAGAACATGTCTTCGATATTCCGGGCCTGACAGAACTTTATGGCCCTGGGACAGGACTTGACTGCATCTATCACGAAGGCATTCACTATTGGGCCGACTACTACATTCTCGAACTCCTCGACCCAGAAACCCTTCAACCTGTACCATCTGGAGAAACCGGGGAGATGGTCGTCACCACCCTCCGGAAAGAAGCTACTCCCTTAATCCGTTACCGCACAAGGGATCTCACAAAGCTTATCCTTAAGCGATGCTCTTGTGGATCCATTCTTCCGATGCATGACCGATTATTGGGCCGTTCAGACGATATGTTTATCTTTAGAGCAGTCAACATCTATCCTGGCCAGATCGATCATATCCTCTCAAACATCAAAGGCATTGGGAGTGAGTATCAGATTCACCTCGATCGAGGGGGCGACGGAAAAGAGTATATGGCGATTAAGGTTGAAAGAGCGGAGAGGGGCAATCCAGCAGAAGACCCAGTTTTGGTTAGCACCATTGAGGAGGAGATTAAAAAACAGATTCTGGTCAGCGGAAAGGTAGAGATGGTTGACTATGGAAACTTACCCCGATCAGAGCGAAAGAGCAAAAGGGTCTTTGATCATCGGGAAATCTGATTAATATTACCTGGAGCATTAAAATGGTTACATAAGTTCCCCTCACCCTCCCCTCTCCCCCATTTTGGGGGAGAGGACTTCGTCGTGAGCTCAGTCGAACGATAAAGGTGAGGGGGCATGAATTGTCAATCCGCCGTTCCATTATTCATACGAACATCAATAAGTAAGTCAAGAATCACCAATCATAAATACTGGAAAGGAGGTGGGGTTCAAGAAATAACTTGACAAGGATTTGGAGAATTGGATACGGTATCTGTACGATTTTTTATCTATGAAAGGAGGATAAAAATGAAAAGAAAGAAAATATTCCATTTCGTTGGCTTGACGTCCATAGGATTATTTGCGGCGTTGTTGATAGGGAACAGTTTATTTACCACGCCTGTTCAAGCGCAAATTAAACTGAGTTATGCAAACTTCCCCCCTGCTCCAACCTTCCCCTGCATTCAAATGGAGAGGTGGAAAACAGAGGTAGAGAAAAGAACGGCTGGGAAGGTGAAGGTGGATACCTATCCGGGCAGCACGTTGCTCAATCCAAAGAATATGTTCGATGGGGTCATCGCTGGAACAGCAGATATAGGGTGTTTAGCGACCTCCTATCAACCTGGAGCTTTTCCTGTAGTTGAAGCTGTGGATCTTCCCTTGGGATGGCCCAATGCCACTGTGGCAAGTGCTACTCTTTGGGATTTGGTGGACAAATATAAACCCAAGGAATTTGAAAAGGTAAAGATTATCACTATGTTCACCTGTCCACCGGCAAACATCATGTCGATGAAACCTGTGCGCACCCTTGCAGAAATCAAAGGCTATGAATTGAGGGCCTCAGGGACAGGGGCAAAGATTCTTGAACTGCTTGGAGCAGCGCCCGTTGCTATGCCGCAATCCGACGTTCCGGAGGCACTCCAGAAGGGTGTCATTAAAGGGAATGTCTCTTCCTTAGAGGTATTGCAAGATTTCAAATATGCTGAGCACTGCCGACATGTGACAGGGAACGTCAACCTTTTTGTCGTTTCTTTTGCAGTGGTGATGAACCAGGCCAAATGGAATGCTCTGCCTGATGATGTGAAGAAAGTGTTCGATGCCCTGCGTAAAGAGCAAGCGATCTGGACAGGACAGTATGTAGACAACCATGTGAATGAGGCTCTGAAGTGGTCTAAGGAAACATTTAAAGATTTTCAAATGTACAACCTTTCAAAAGATGAACTTGCCAAATGGTATGCATTGCTCAAGCCAATGGCGGATCGATATATGAAAGATTATGACGCGAAGGGAATACCCACAAAAGCGATCCTCGATGAGGTGACGAAACTTAAAGAGATATACAGCAAAGAGTATGCTAAGTAATTTCATTCCTTAAATTCAACAGAGGGCCTCAATCATACATAGAAGGACTGAGGCCCTCTAAAAGTTTAAAGAATCCCCTCATTAAAAAGAGGTAACGGGTGATGGTATGGTTGGAAAAAATCAGCAACCTTTTAAATAAAGGGTTTCTCTGGATGGGCGGCGCTGCCCTCTTGCTGATGATAGGCATTGCCTGTGCCAATATGCTGTTGCGCCCTTTGGGGGCTCCCCTCAAAGGGGCTTATGAACTCGTTGGGTTCTTAGGAGCACTCACGATTGCCCTCGCTTTAGGGTACGCTCAGATTTCGGGTAGCCA
>Ga0315288_10012202_pt1 | contig 10812 bp, 7 predicted proteins | sample YL17G11_20_MG_FD_203454 | JGI IMG/M metagenome (GOLD analysis project Ga0315288, IMG submission 203454) | Sediment microbial communities from Yellowstone Lake, YNP, Wyoming, USA - YL17G11_20 | ecosystem: Environmental > Aquatic > Freshwater > Lake > Sediment | place: USA: Wyoming | collected...
CTCTTATCGTTCTTGATCGGCGTGCCGAATAATTCGAGCCGATGGCCGATCAAGCTGAAGCCCAGCTCGCGGGCGACGGCCTCTTGCAGGCGCTCAATCTCGGCGTTCTGAAACTCGATGACCTCTCCGGTCGCGATATTGATGAGGTGATCGTGATGACCGTGCCCCGCTTCTTCGTAGCGCGCGCGGCCATCGCCGAATTCGTGGCGCTCGAGAATTCCAACACCTTCGAACAGGCGCACGGTGCGATAGACCGTGGAAAGCGAGATGCGCTTGTCTTGGGCGTTCGCCCGCCGATAGACCTCCTCGACGTCAGGATGGTCCTCGGCCTCGGACAGCACGCGCGCGATGATGCGGCGCTGGCCGGTCATGCGCATGCCCTTCTCGGCGCAGAGGCGCTCGAGCCTGGTTTGCCTGGTCGCAGCATTGGCCATGTTCGGGATTAGCCGTTCCCTGTGGTCTCAGACCACATCATCGGCAGTGCCGGGTCAAAGGGCAAGGCTGAAGATGGAGGCATCCGCGTCATGCTCATAATAGGCCGGGCGATGGCCGACGGATTTGGCGCCAAAGCCGCGATAAAGGCACTCCGCGGCCTCGTTGTCAGATTCGACCTCAAGGAAAAGCTGGGTGATTCCGGTGAGCTTGAGCCTCGCAATTGTGGCGGCGAGAAGCGCGCGGGCAACGCCCTTGTGACGATGACCTGGGTCGACGGCTAAGGTCAAGATTTCGGCTTCGCTGGACGCGGACCGGGCAATCAGAAAGCCATGGCAAGCGTTCGCTTCGCCAGCTGAGGCAATGAACACCATGCAAGCCGGATTGGCAACAAAAGTGCCGATCGAGGTCTCGTCCCAACCGCGTGGAAAACAACGGGCATGGAGTCGAGCCAGGTCGCCTGTATCGTCCGAGACGGCGATGCGAAGCGCGATGGAGTCGTTATCTGGCATGGCCTGCATCAGCGGCGCGCCACGCCGCTTGAGCTTTGCGGCTTGGCATCCGGAGGGCGGAGATAGAGCGGGCGCAAAGTCAGCAACGTCGCGCGGGATTGAAGCGCGAGTGCCGCGAGGGTCGCGGCATTGGGTTGAAGATCGGGCAGGGAAGTCTCGATCTGCATTTTGCGGTTGCTCGCAGCCTCGGCGAGGATCGTGGCGCCGCTGCCGAAAGCGACATGTAAATTCTCAGAGAGCATGGGAGCAGCATCTTCAGGACTGACCAGGCGCGGGCCGTCGAGTTGTGCGCCGGCGCCATCGAAGATTCCAAGATAGAGCATACCGCGATGCGCATCGACCGAGATGGCGAAGGGCGCGCCGGCGCAATCCGCAAGTACGGACTGCGCCATGACGGTCAGCGAGTCCGTGCCCCAGAGTTTCGCATCCGTCGCCAGCGCGAGGCCGCGTGCGGCCGCAATGGCGATCCGCACGCCGGTAAAGCTGCCTGGACCGAGCGTCGCGGCAATGAGATCAAGCTCGGCAAAGTCGAGCTTCGCCTCGTTCATCACTTCCGCCAGCATCGGCATCAGGGCTTCCGCTTGGCCCCGCGCCATTCTTTCTTCACGCACGACAAGAGTCGTTGCGCCACCGCTCTCCCGCAGAACAGCGGCGGAGCAAGCGCCCATGCTGGTATCGAGCGCGAGAATGTTCATGGAAGCTGAATAATCGCCGCCCGGCCTTCTGGCTAGGCGGGGCGAACCTCTTGCACCTCGGGAATGAAATGCCGGAGCAGATTCTCGATGCCGTGGCGGAGCGTCGCCGTCGAGCTCGGGCAACCGGCGCAAGCGCCGCGCATATGCAAATAGACGACGCCGTCGCGGAAGCCCTGGAAGGTGATGTCGCCGCCGTCCTGCGCCACGGCGGGGCGCACGCGGGTTTCGAGCAACTCCTTGATGGTGGCGACAATCTCGGCGTCCTCAGGGGCGAAGGATTCGGCTTCGTCGCCGCTCGTGCCTTTTTGCTCGCCCTCGGTCACCGCCGCGCCGGAGACGTAATGCTCCATGATGGCGCCGAGCACGGCAGGCTTCAGATGCTGCCACTCGCCCTCGCCCTTGGTCACGCTGATGAAGTCGGTGCCAAAGAACACGCCCTTGACGCCGTCGATCTCGAACAGGCGCGCGGCAAGGGGCGAGCCCTCGGTCTCCGACGGATTCAGGAATTCGAGCGTGCCTTCGGCGAGCACAGGCTTGCCGGGGATGAATTTCAGTGTTGCCGGGTTGGGCGTGGCTTCGGTCTGAATAAACATTGGTGCCTCTCGGTCCAATAACGCGCGAAGGACCAAAATGTCCCGTGCTTCCTTAGAATGGTTCTAGTCCATACTTGGCCCCGAAAGGCCTAAAGTCAAGGCGTGGCAACCCCTCGCCAAGACTGGTCAAGCCAGAGCCAGAATCTCCTCGATACTCAGATGACCCGGCACCACGGTGATCGGTACCGGGAAGGTGCCGGCGAGCCTGCCGCCGGCGAGCGAGGAGACGAGCGGGCCCGGTCCCGAGGGGTCCTTGCAGGCGCCGAGCACCAGCACGCCGATATCCTCGTCGTCCTCGATCAGCTTGGTAATCTCTTCCGCCTTGATCCCCTCGCGCACGAATTCCTCGGGCGCGATGTCCTCCAGGCCCATGGCCTTCAGCTTGCGGCCGAACAGGCGGAACACGGCCTTGGCCTTGTTGTGACCTTCCTCGCGGGCGACGTCCTCGACGCCGAGCCAATGCTGGAAATCGACGCCGGGCTCGATGACGTAGAGCAGCGCGAGCTGACCCTTGGTGCGTATGGCGCGGCTGGCGGCGAAGGCCAACGCGCTCTCGCATTCCGGCGTCTCGTCGACGACGACAAGGAATTTGCGCTTGTGGCCCTCGGCATGGACCTGACGCTTCTTCTTCGGCTTCGGCGCTTCCTGGTCCGGCTGCTTCGACTTTGCCTTTTCGGCAGGCTGTTTTTTCGTGGCCATGACCCCATGCTGCCATGGGGCGGCGGTCTTGTCATGGCGTCATGGTGAGGTGCCCGGCCGTCCTTCGAGGCTCGCTCCGCTCGCTCCTCAGGATGACGGCCGGGCCTCGAACCATACTAGCGAATGAAGCCGACGATCTCTTTGGTCTTGGCCAGGATCGGGTCGGCGATGGCATGGGCGCGGGACGCGCCGTCCTCGAGGATGCGGTCGATGTGATGCGGGTCGGCAAGCAGTTGCCGCATCTCGGTACCGATCGGGGTCAGCTTTACGGTCGCAAGCTCGGCCAGCGCGTCCTTGAATTTGGAGAACGTCGCGCCGCCGAATTCGCGCAGGACCTGCTCCTTGCCGGTCTCGGCGAGCGCGGCATAGATACCGATGAGGTTGTCGGCTTCCGCGCGCCCCTCCAATCCCTTCAGCTCTGACGGTAGCGGCTCGGGATCGGTCCTGGCCTTTTTGATTTTCTTGGCGATGGCGTCGGCATCGTCGGTGAGGTTGATGCGGGTCATGTCGGATTCCTCGGACTTCGACATTTTCCTGGTGCCGTCGCGAAGGCTCATGACCCGCGTCGCGGGGCCGGTGATCAACGGCTCGGGCAGCGGAAAGAAGCCGTCATCGTATCCGGCGCGCCGGATCGTCGTGGCGAAGTCGTTGTTGAATTTCTGCGCGATGTCGCGCGCGAGCTCCAGATGCTGCTTCTGGTCCTCGCCGACCGGAACATGGGTCGCGTGATAGAGCAGAATGTCGGCGGCCATCAGGTTGGGATAGACGTAGAGCCCGGCGGAAGCATTCTCGCGGTCCTTGCCCGCCTTCTCCTTGAACTGCGTCATGCGGTTCAGCCAGCCGAGCCGCGCCACGCAATTGAAGATCCAGGCAAGCTCGGCATGGCCGGAGACCTGGCTCTGATTGAAGATAATGTGGCGCTTCGGATCGATGCCCGAGGCGATAAAGGCCGCCGTCACCTCGCGCGTGTTCTTGGTCAGCTCGTCCGGGTCCTGGAACACGGTGATGGCGTGCAGGTCGACAACGCAATAGAGGCAGTCGTGCTCGGCTTGCAGCGCCACGAATTTGGTGATGGCGCCGAGGTAGTTGCCGAGATGGAGATTGCCGGTGGGCTGGACGCCGGAGAAGACGCGAGTTTTCTTATGTGCCATCCCGCGCCTTATGGCTTGGCGCTTCGGCCGAAGCAAGCATCAGAATTCCCTGATCGACTTAAGCACGGCTTTCAGCTTGAGCGCGCCAAGGAACTCGGCGGCCACGCCATAGGTCAGAAGGCCGGCCGTGACGAGGGCGACAAGCGCCAAGCCTTGCAGGATGAGCCCATTGCTTGGGGCGAACCAAGGCTCGAGCAGAAGCGCCATGCCCCAGACGGCCGCGCCCATGATCGCGCTCGCGGCGACAATCGCCGGGAAGCGCCTCTGGAAGATGGCGTCAAAGTTGAAGGCCGCATTCCATTTGAGCCAAATTAGCAGCAGGCCAGCATTGAGCCAGCCGGAAAAAGAGGCTGCGAGCGGAATGCCGGTCGGCCCGATGCGGAGGAAGAGAATGAAGCTCAGCACGATATTGACGGCCATGCCGGCTAGGGCGAACAACATCGGCGTCTTGGTGTTCTCGCGGGCGAAATAGCTCGGATGGAAGACCTTGATGAGCACGAAGGCGGGAAGGCCGATGGCGTAGGCCGAAAGCATCTCGGCGGTCGCCGCCGCGTCGGTGGCATCGAAAGCGCCGTGCTCGAATAGGACGCGCACAATGGGCCCGGAGGCAATCAGGAGGGCCACCGTCGCGGGCAGGGTCAAGAACAGCGAGAATTCCAATGAGCGGTTCTCGCTGGTGATGGCGGCCTGGTGATCGCCGGCGCGGAGCTTATGGCTAAGCTCAGGCAACAGCACGACGCCGACCGCGACCCCGATCACGCCGAGCGGCAGTTGATAGATGCGGTCGGCGAAATAAAGCCAAGACACCACGCGATCCTGGAGCGAGGCGATGATGGTGCCGATAACAACGGTGAGCGGCGTGATCGAGCCGGCGATGAAGCCGGGTGCCGCGAGCGCAATTAATTTCCGCATCTCCGGACTCAAGGTCGGACGGCGCCAGGAGAGATGCATGGTGGTTTTGGCCGCCGCGAAGGCGACGATGATCACTTGCAGGAAACCGGCGAGCGCGATGCCCCAGGCCAGCGCGATGCCGGCCTTGGCCTGTTCGCCGACCCCAAAGGTATAGAGCAACACCAGCACCGCGATCAGGACGATGTTGAGGAGCGTGGGTGCGAGTGCCGCGATGGCGAACCGGCCGAGCGCGTTCAAGACGCCGGTATAGAGCGCGACCAGCGACATGCAGAGCAGATAGGGGAGAGCGATCCGGGCGAGCAGCACGGCAAGTTCGAATTTCTCCGGGTCCTCGGAGAAACCTGGCGCCAGGCCCAGCATCAGCCAGGGCATGGTGAACTCGCCAAAGATCGTGAAGATCACCAGCGCGATAGTAAGCCCGGTCAGTGCCTGTTCGGCGAAGAACTGCGCGGCGCGTGCCCCGTCGCCGTGATAGCACTTGGCGAAGAGCGGGATGAAGGCGCTATCGAAGGCGCCTTCGGCGAACAGACGGCGGAACATGTTGGGCACGCGAAAGGCGACGAAGAAGGCATCGGCCACGGCGCCGGTGCCGAGCACGGCCGCGATCAGTACATCGCGGAAGAAGCCGAGCACGCGGCTGATGATGGTCATGCCGCCGACCGTGGCGAAGCCGCGATAGAGGGTCATGGGCGGCGCTCGTAAAGGGCGGCTGAAATCATGCCGAAGCGAGCGTCAAGGCTTCGGACCGGGCGACGAGCGCCTTGGTCAGGCGGTCGCGGATCGCACTCTCGCGAGACGAGCTCGTGATCTTCTTTCCGGTCAGGTCGGTCACGTAGAACACGTCGACGGCTTTCTCGCCGAAGGTCGCAATGTGAGCCGAGGCAATATCGAGATTGAGGTCGGAAATCTCGCGGGTCACGTCATAGAGCAGCCCGGGCCGGTCGAGCCCATTGATCTCGATCACAGTGAGCGCGTCGGAGAGTGTATTGTCGATCACAACTTGCGGCTCGACGGTAAAGGCCGAGAGCCGTGCTTTTGGCTTCTTCTTGGTGGCGACAACGTCGGCGAGCCGTGCCTCGCCCTTCAGCAGTTTCTCGATCGATGAAGCGATCCGCCCGGCCCGGCGCTCTTCATCCTCGGCATGATCGAACTCACGCTCGAGATGGATGGTATCGAGCGCCATGCCGTCGCGCGTCGTCGAGATTTGAGCATCGACGATGTTGGCGCCGGCGCCGGTGCAAGCGCCGGCCACCATGGCAAGCAGGCGCGGATGGTTGGGCGCGAAGAGGGTGATCTCGGTCACGGCGCGGAAGGCATCCGTGGCAAAATGAGTGACGAGGCTCTTGCCCTGCTCCTCGGCCGTGCGGACAAGCTTGGCCTGCTCGACGATGGTATCGAGATCGGAGCGGAGCCAATAAGAGGGGTAATGGCGGCCAATGAATTGCTCGAGCGCGGCTTGCGGCCAATCGGCGAGGCGTTTGCGAATCTCGTCCTGCACCGTCGCCACGCGTTCGGTGCGGCTCAAGCCGGTATGACCGCCGCCGAGCACGGGCTCGGTCTCGAAATAGAGCGTGCGAAGCAGTTGCCCTTTCCAGCCGGTCCACACGCCGGGCCCAACGGCGCGCAAATCGACCACGGTCAAGAGCATCAACAGCTTCAAGCGCTCGCGGCTCTGCACCAGCGCGGCGAAGTCGCGGATCGTCTTCGGATCGTTGAGGTCGCGGCTCTGGGCGAATTGACTCATCTGCAAATGGTTCTCGACGAGCCAAACCGCCGTCTCGGTCTCTGACGGCGTCAAGCCGAAGCGCGGGCCCAGCTCAAGTGCGATCCTCGCGCCGGCGATGGAATGATCCTGTTCGCGGCCCTTGGCGATGTCATGCAGAAGCACGGCGACATAAAGCGCGAGGCTGTTGTCGATGGTGCGGATGATCTCGGTGGAAACCGGATGCTCGATGGCATAGCGGCCATGCTCGATGTCGGAGAGGAAACCGATGGCGCGGATCAAATGCTCGTCCACGGTGAAGTGGTGATACATGTTGAACTGCATCATCGATACCACGCGGCCGAAATCCGGAATGAAACGGCCGAGCACGCCCGCCTCGTTCATCTGGCGCAGCGCCGCCTCAGGATCGCGGGACTCGGTGAGGAGCCGCATGAACAATCTGTTGGCGGTCGGGTCGGCGCGCAGCTTGTCGTCGATCAGGCGAAAGTTGGCGCGGACCAGGCGCAAGACCTCCGGGCTGAACAGAGCCTGATGCTCGTCAGCGACCGCGAACAGCTTGATGAAATTGACCGGCTCCTTGGCGAAGATGTCCTTATCCGCGGCATTGATGCGGCCATTGTCGATGCGGAAGTCGGAGGTGCGCCGCAGTTTCGCCCGGCGCTTCCAGCTCGACGGCAACCAGGAATCGAGACGTGGCAGAGCCTTCAGCTGCTTCATCTCGAGGCCTGAACAGACGATGCGCGTGAGATCGCCGACTTCCTTGGCGACGAGGAAATAGTGCTTCATGAAGCGCTCGACGGCGCGCAAGCCGCCATGGCTGCGGTAGCCGAGGCGCTCGGCCATGGTCTGTTGCAGGTCGAAGCTCAAGCGCTCCTCGGGGCGGCCGGTCAAGAAATGCAAGTGGCAGCGCACCGTCCAGAGGAAGCTCTCGCAGCGGCGGAAGGTCTCATATTCGCGGCGGGAGAACACCCCGGCCTCGATGAACTCGGCCTCCGCCTTGTCGGGATAGAGATGCTTGGCGAGCCAATGTAGCGTGTGCAAATCGCGGAGCGCGCCCTTGCCGTCTTTGACGTTCGGCTCGACGAGATAGCGCGAGGCCCGCGCATGGCGCGCGTTCCGCTCGGCGAGCTTCGCCTCGATGAAGGGACGCACATGGCCGTCGAGCACGTCTTTACGGAAACGGCGCTGGAACTCGGCGAAGAGCTGCTCGTCGCCGAGGATGAGCCGCGCATCGAGCAACGCGGTGCGAATGGTCATGTCGGCGAGCGACAGCCGCACGCATTGATCGATGGTGCGCGTGGCGTGCCCGACTTTGAAGCCGAGATCCCAGAGAATATAGAGCATGTACTCGGCGACGCTCTCGCCCCAGGCGGTCTGCTTGTAGGGAAGCAGAAAGAGGAGATCGATGTCGGAGCCCGGCGCGAGCATTCCCCGCCCATAGCCGCCTTGGGCCACGACGGCCATGCGCTCGGCGGCGGAAGGATTCTCGGCGCGATAGACGTGATTGGTGGTGAACTCGTAGGCCAGCTTGATCAGGGCATCCTGAAAAACGCAAAGCCCTTCGGCGCAGCCACGCCCATTGCCGTCACGCTCAAGCTGGTGCCGCGCTTCGAGCCTTGCGCGATCGACGAGGCCACGCAGGCGCTCGACCAGAGCTTTGCGGAGCGTGGTTTCGTGCCCCGTTTGTTTTCGCGCAAGCTCATCCGTCTCCCGGCGCAGAGCGTCGAAATCGAAATAAGGGGGCTTGGCGACGACTGGCTGGTCCATGGGTGCTCTATGCGACTTTTAGCACGGGAGCGTTTAAGCCCCGCTAGCGCGCTCTAGCAACTCTTTCAGGCGATAAAGGGCTTCCAGAGCCTCCTTTGGGGTCATGGCATCAGGCCGGAGCGCCGCCAATGCAGCCTCGAGCAAAGAGGCCTCGGATAGTCCCGGATCGGCCGCTTTGCGGGTGGCGCTGAAGAGGGGGAGATCGCTCGCGAGATCGGCGGGTTTCGGCCGGCCGTCGGCCTTTTCCAGGACCGTAAGCACCTCGCCGGCCCGGGCGAGGACGGCCCCCGGCAGCCCCGCAAGCTTCGCCACATGAATACCGTAGGACCGGTCGGCGGCGCCTTGCACCACGCGATAGAGGAACACGATCTCGTCCTGCCATTCCTTGACCTCGACCGTGGCGTTGGCGGCATGGGGCAGCTTATCGGCGAGCGCGGTGAGCTCGTGGTAATGGGTGGCGAACAGCACGCGGGAGCGGTTGACCTCGTGGAGATATTCGAGCGCGGCCCAGGCGATGGAGAGGCCGTCGAAGGTCGCGGTGCCGCGCCCGATCTCGTCGAGCACGACAAAGGACCGCGGCGTCGCTTGATTGAGGATCGCGGCGGTCTCGACCATCTCGACCATGAAGGTGGAGCGGCCGCGGGCGAGATCGTCGGCGGCGCCGACACGGCTGAACAACCGGTCCACGATTCCGATCGTGGCCGAACGGGCCGGCACGAAAGACCCGATCTGAGCCAGCACGACGATGAGCGCGTTCTGGCGAAGGAAGGTCGACTTGCCGGCCATGTTTGGGCCGGTGACGACGAGGATTCTCGTGCCGTCGTTTTCGCTCTCCGTACCGAGGCGGCAATCATTGCCGACAAAGCTTCCGCCTTGGTTCCGCGTCAGTATTTGCTCGACCATGGGGTGGCGGCCATCTTCGACGGCGAAGACGCTCCCCTGATCGATCTTCGGGCGACAATAATTCTGTTCGACGGCGAGTTCGGCGAGACCGGCATGATGGTCGAGCGCCGCAAGTGCTGCACTCGCCGCGGCAAGCGCGCTTTGCTCGGCTAGACTTGCATCGGTGAGGTTGGCGAAGATTTCCAGCTCGAGCGCAAGCGCACGATCGGCGGCAGTGGTGATGCGCGCTTCGAGCTCGGCAAGCTCGGGCGTGGCAAAGCGCATGACATTGGCGAGCGTTTGGCGATGGATGAAAAGCTCATTGTGCGGTGGGATGCTCAAGCTGCCAGCATGGTTGGCGCCGATCTCGACGAAATAGCCGAGCACGTTATTGTGCCTGACCTTCAGCGTCTTGACGCCGGTCGCCTCGGCATAGCGCGTTTGCAAGCCGGCGATGAGTTGGCGGCTACCGTCGTGAAGCGTCCGCTGTTCATCGAGATCGGGGCTGAACTTCTCACCGATGAAGCCGCCGTCACGCTTGTTGATGGGAAGCTCGGCGGCAAGGGCGGCGGCGAGGCTTGTCATCAGCTCGCGCGGTGCCGATTCGAGTTTTCGCGCGACCTGCTCCAGTTCCTGCGGCGGACCGAGCGCGCCACCCGCCTTGGTCAGCTCGGCGGCAAGACTGCGCGAAGCGCCGATCGCATCGCGGACGGCGCCGAGATCGCGAGGGCCGCCACGGCCGAGCGCGAGCCGGCCCAAAGACCGCGCCAGATCGGGCGCCGCGCGCAGATCCTCGCGCAATTTTCGGCGGAGAGGCGGGCGCTCGGCGAGATAGGCGACGGCATCGAGCCTCGCGTTGAGCGTGGCCGCATTGGTCAGCGGACTTGCCAGCCGCGCGGCAAGCTCGCGCGCGCCGGATGCCGAAACAGTTCGGTCGATAGCTGCGAGCAGGCTGCCTGCCCGGGCGCCCTGGTTCGAGCGCACCAGTTCGAGATTGGCTCTGGTCGCCGCGTCGATGATGAGGAGACTGCCGGCATTCTCTTTTCGCGGGGGTCGCAGCAGCGGCGCCTTCCCAACTTGCGTCAGCTCGACATAGATCAAGAGGCCGCAGAGGCTCGCAAGCTCGGCCCGCGTAAATTCGCCGAAGGCATCGAGGGCTTGCACCCCGAGGCGTGACTTGAGCAGCCGTTCGCCGCGCGCGGAGTCGAACTGGCCGCGGGGGGTTTGCGTGAGCGCGGCGCCGGCCTCCTCCACCAGACGGCGCATGCCAGGATCGGAGGCCAAATCATCGCCGAGAAGAATTTCACCCGGCCGGAGACGCGCTAGCTCGCCGGACAGATCTTTCGACGGCACGGAGGTGATGAGGAGTTCACCCGTCGAAATGTCGACCGAAGCCAAGGCATAGGTCCGGTCGCCATCGCCTGAGGGAGCGGCGAAGAGCGCGGT
>Ga0315288_10012203_pt1 | contig 10811 bp, 18 predicted proteins | sample YL17G11_20_MG_FD_203454 | JGI IMG/M metagenome (GOLD analysis project Ga0315288, IMG submission 203454) | Sediment microbial communities from Yellowstone Lake, YNP, Wyoming, USA - YL17G11_20 | ecosystem: Environmental > Aquatic > Freshwater > Lake > Sediment | place: USA: Wyoming | collected...
AGATGCAGGGAATGGCTCTGGAGCCCCTGGGGATGGTCACGGACATGGGGATGGGGATCCTTGTGACTGTGGTGGGGAACATGAAGGAGAGGGGGAGGGGGATTCCGGCGGGGGATGCTCCACCTGCGGCGGAGGTCTGGGAAGTATGGATCACCACATGCTCCCCGAGATCTCCAAGGAAGAGGCCATCCAGGAAGCCCTCAAGGCAGCGGATACTGCAAAGCAGATGCGGGGAACGGTCCCCGCTGGAATCGAGGGGATGTTGGCCGAGTTGGCAAAGCCCCAACTCACTTGGCAAGATCTCGTTCGGCATTGCTTCCAGCGAAAGAAGATTGATGCTGGGAACAAGAATGATTGGAAGCGGTTCCGCCGCCGAGCCATGTCCTTCCCAATCCCCGCCTACATTCCGAGGAAGTTCGACCACAAGCCGAGGTGGGTGTGTCTGCTGGACACCTCTGGCAGCATGGGCGACGAAGATATCGCCTACGGGGTCTCGCAGCTCCAGGTTCTCGGGAACGACACTGAGGGATACATCGTCCCAATCGATTCCGAGTGTCATTGGGAAGCGGTGACCAAGGTCACAAACTCCGGGGATCTCTCTCGGACCAAGGTGGTTGGACGCGGAGGGACGGTGTTCAATCAGTTCTTCGAGGAACTGCCCGCCAAGCTGGGGCAGGATTTCGACGTGGTGATTTGCATCACGGATGGGTTCTTCGGAGACATTCCGAAGAATCTGGCTCCCCGGAGGGCGGATACCGTTTGGGTGATAACCAACGGTCAGCAACCCGCCATTCCTTTCGGGCGTCTCGCTCCTCTCCGAAACTCTCGGTCATGATGTGAGTTCCGGCATATGCCATACACTTGTGAGGTGTATGGCATATGCCGGAGGAATATCTAAAATGGCCAAGAAATGTTGTGAGTCTGTAAACATAAAATCCCAATGGGGCACTCAATCAGTCCGGTGCCCCAAGAACGCCGTCAAATTCTTCCATCTTGAATACGAGACGCGTGGCGAAAGAATTAGTACTATTTTAGGGTGTTGTGAAAAACATGCCCGAGGCAAGACGACTTCTAAAGGTTGGGAACCTCTTTTGGGTTTATTCAAATCACCGGTTACGATCGTCAAGAGCTCGGAACAAGAACTTCTCCAACATGAACAAAACAGAAAGCATGAGTCTCTCCTGAAAGAGTTTCAGGCTATGCTTTCCCGTCCGGTCATGAAGGACAAGACTCGAGAAGAAATTATGGAGATTTTCACTCGGGCTCTTGATGAGCATTGTGTGAAGCAAGTCATCAATTCGTAAATATCTGGCATATAACACGCAGATATCTGGCATATAGCACGTACAGGAGACCAACATGCACCCTTGTTTGTTCAGAGTTCCTAAACTCGATAAAGTTACGAAGAAGCCCACGTCGTCCCGAATGTGCGGGAAGAAGGCTATTGTAGCCTACAAAGTTGACTACCGCTGGAGCGCAGCCTGGCGCCAGGTCAAGACCATCTGTTTTTGCCCGAACCACGCCCCGAACACGACCGAGGCGCACAGTTTTGCGGAAAGCGCACTCGGAGCGTTGAGTTATGCTCGCCATGCCCAGGTTACTAACCATGGGGAAGTTTCGATTGCGTCAGTCCGGGACTCTCGTATTGAGGTTGCAATGGACAATCTTGTCGACAATTTTTGTCGACTTATGAACAACCGGAACAACGCCTGGGCCACGGACAGTCACTGGGAAGAAGTTTTTGCACGTTCCATCGTGGAACGCGCAGTGCGCTCAGTGGTTGACAGTTGAAAAAATCTCACTATTACGTTTATGACCCCAACACACAAGTCATAGGCAGAGTCATATCACAAACTGAAAATTTGTGCTGCTTTATAGTTTTAACTGCTAAAGATCCATCTCTTAAGGGTCGTGAGATGCATCAATACAGAAGACATCTTAAGCGGGTGAAAAAGAAGGATTGCGAAGCAGCATCTGTATTATGGGACTGAAATATGCTACATAAATTTGAGACATATACCGATGCATATGGGAACGAAACCAATTCATACTATGCAATTTGCATAGATTGCGGTTGTTATGAGTGGGCTGAAGACGAGTATTTAACGTGTGAAGATTATTATAATTTCGTGGTTACCAAGGAAGTTTTAGAATCATAATTTTTTATAAATTTTATGGCGGATTCTGCCCAAATACCAATTTTTGAGTTTACTGCTGAAGAACTTGCTACTAAATTAGAGGAGAACGGCGGCGGGTCGTCCGAGTCGCTGGAGCTCGCCCGGCAGGCGCGCAACCTGCTGGAGCTGTTCCGGTCCTGGCGCGCTGTGCGGCCGGGGGACGAGGAGCGCACCCAGGCCGTGTCGGCGCTCGTGGACCTGAACCGCCGGGCGCAGGAGTTCTTGTCGCGCAGACGGGCCGAATAACTCGGACTCGCATTGTACAATGCGCAGCCAATTCTCCGACAACTAGGCGGGCTCAATTGTTTGGGCCGCGCAGTTGTCCGGATTTATAAAGAATAACGACACGACGATTATAAAATTTATAGTCAGTTATCCACACGTGTTAATTTCGTCACACTTCGTAATCTTCATTATACAAGTTGGATTCAGGGCATGCCCTGAATTCTGAGTGTTTATGCAAAAAGCTTCGCAGGTTGTCCCGTCTTCAAGTGGCTTTCCTTCTTCGCATTTTAACTCATTTAAATGAGCACACGCTGAAGCACAATTTGGCGTATCAGTTGGAACATGAGGCGTCGGTACAACGTCGAATTGACCGCCGCAAGAAAACAACAAAAGAACAACTGAGGACGCAATAAATCGAATTAGCGAGTTCTTCATGTGGACACCTTTTGAATGTAGCTTTCCCATCCGGATTGTATCACGACGAAATCTGAAGACAAATCTGACGCTATAACTTCAGGTTGGATCTCGTAAAATCCATTTTTGCCCCAGAGCCCCCAAGAATTTTCGCCAAGAAAACTCTTGGCATTCCAACCTTCAAGAACCGTAGCGTGTCCACCAATTATATCCGGCGGGAGTCCTAACGGCTCGCTATTGGCAGTATACTGCATCCAGTTCTTGCCCACCCGAGTACCATAAACCACTGGGTTTCCTGCGGCCAAAGCGGTGATAACTTCGTCGACTCGAGCGGTACCGGTCGATGTTATACGGTGCCAGGACGCGATCTTGTGCACGTAAGCCCGGCGCATAGCGAGCCAGGACGGCGCGGTGCAGATGCGGGGCAGGTCGGCGGCGAACGGCCACAGCGCTTCCTCGCACACGCCGAACCGGCGCAGGGCGTCGGCGGCGAGCGACACGTGTGTGCCCTTGTCCACGCTCGTTTCGGGCGGCGACATGAGCTCCCTTGCTAAGAAGTACAACGCCAGGCGCGATAAATCAACATGGGCCGTTATTCCGTATTTTTGGATGCGTTTGAGTTCAAGCGCTTTAATAACAGCTTGAGCAACGCAGGTCGAAGACCTGAGTTGGTTATGTCGCGGCGAAGCAAATTGCCGAAGGTCGCTCGTTTTACCCGAGTATTCAGAAAGTTGTGGAATTAAAGCGGCAGAGAAACTATATGTTTCCCAGTCCGCTTTTTCTTTATCTGTAACTGGTAAAGGTTCGGGTCTAAATCCTGATATAAAATCTTCCATGTCCTAACAAGAGGACAGAAAGTCTATCAACTTATTAGAAGCAAGGCGGATTGATATTCGTCTTCAGAAAGCTTCTCAACAACGTCTTGGCTATCTTCATTATACTGACCAGTATACTGATTATAGCCGTCTTCGTTCCAAAGACGGATTTGATAAGAAAAATGGCTCCGATGATTAATGACTACAAGTACCGTCCCATATAACCAATGAGAAAAAGTAGGTTGGCCCGGGAGCCAACCTACTTTAAATCGAACCCGATCTTTAACGTCAGCTATAGGGGTCACGACTCAACGACATCCGCTGCTTGAGCTTCTTCGCAGTTGATTAGATTGATCCTCAGTACTGCCCCTATATCTAAAATTTCGATCGGGGGCGCATGACTTCCTAAAGTCACACTTCTATTACAGATCGTACATGAAATTTTTAATTTATATCTTCTTAGTCCAGTATCCCATTCATTGAAAGAACATTCAGCATGAAGTTGATGACTCATCTAGTGTTTCGCATCATCATAATTGACCATAGAATCACCAAAACTGATCCTATGGTCATATACCAAAACCCGATACTCACTCAGGCTCCTTGCTCATGAGATCGATGAGCTGGGCCTCCGAAATGATTCGGGTCCGGTGTTGCTTGGCTTTGGCGTACTTGGAAGAAACCTTGGATCCCTCGGCAAGGCCGTTCCAATCAGCATTGGTCACGAGGAAATTCGTGTTGTAATCAACCCTGGGTGTGAGATATCCACCTGCCTCGGTGATCATGGCCTCGAACTCCTTTCGGACCATGCTGAGGTGCCCCGTGATGCAAACGTGTCTTCCCTTGAGAGAGCCTGGGACCACGCCGATCACCTGCATCGTTGCAACCACATCCGTCATTTCGTTCTTGCGAGCCATGAGCGTTTCCTCCATTTCCCGATACGCCGGAACCCGTCGGGCTTGCGGCTTTAACTATCGATAAGATCAGCACAAAGAGCTTCTTTTAAAAGCTTTCGGATTTCTTTTTCGGGCAAGCCTTCTCGAAGTGCCCAAAGAAGATTTTCTCTTATGAGTTTTCTAGCACGGTTCAATTTGTGCGAAGAAACTACTCTCTTGAACGTACCTCTTCGATAGAAGGAAATTGCCTCCCCATGGATTTTTCGAGCAAGTTCAAGAAGATGTTTGTTATCTTTAGTCGTTTGAAAGTTTACGGCGCCACCACCATGTTTGTAATAAAATGCATGAAATGTTATGGCTATAACTTCATTCCTTCGATTGCCCGAAAGATTTTCCCAGTCAACATTCAAAAAATGTTCCGTTCCAAAAGTGACGGTTTGTACACGGGTTTTGGTAGGTGAATTTACTCTCGTATCCGGGATACTCAAACGTACTTGAATAAGATTACCTGCACGGCTTGCGCCTGCAGAGGTCACATTGGTTCTTGCAACAATCTCGTTGTAAAACCAGTCTAATTTGTCCAAACGACGCTCCCAACGCTGCGCTCTTGACTCAACTTGCATCAGTCACCCCAACAGATAAGGGGAGGGGTTTTGACCCCTCCCCGTTCCTTTCAGGTGCTGGAACCTTGGTCGTTCTTGGGCAGGATCTTGACCGTTCCCGAAGGCGTCTTGGCGACGAGCCCGGAATAGTGCTTCAACATGAGATTCCAGAGCTGGCGCCTGTTGCTCTTGGGAACGATCATGGCCTTGAGGGCCCGGCTGAAGAACGAATGGGGGATGTCGCGACGCATGTCGTGGGACCATGCGTATTTGTACTCAGTCTTCTTGATCCACACTTCGAAGTGCTTATCATGGTCCTGCGACTCCCGGATTTCCATGATTGCCAGACTCTCGCGAAGAGTGCTCGCGAGCTTCCGCCACCCGAGGGAATCAATGGCGTCGCAGCAGGCCTCGTGAACCGGGGTCTTGCGGTTGAGGGATGCAATGCGAACCAGTCCGTTCATGAGACCCCGGTGTCCCTTGGCCTTCCAGTGATCGTTGAGATACTGGACCAGTTCGGGGTACTCTCCCAGAGCGAACATGGCCCCAACCTCATCCACCTGTTCCGGATCGGGGTCGTGATAGCCCTTCTTGGAGCAGATGGGGCCGATTCCGCGTTGAATGGACGTGGCGTCTCGAAGAGAGATCCCACAGTGGGCGCAGTTGGAGCAAACTCCCTGCATGACCACCGCGTGCTTTCGACCCCGGACGCTCAGAGCGTCCCTTACGGGCATGTAGGCCACCGTGGCTCCGAGAGGGGCTTCCACGACCTTCCCGTCGTCGGACGGGTCTTCGGGGCTATTTTCCCCCTCGAACGTCTCCTCGTGGTCAGGAGAGGCCACGACGGTGGGGTCCCGGTCGAAATCCTTCTCCAGGGCGTCTTGCTCGAGGGCGAGCTCGTTGAGAACATCATCGATCATTTGATTGGGAAACATAGGCGAACCTCCACTCCCCGATACGCCGAGACCCGTCGGGCTTGCGGCTTTATGCTAAGATCCCAAAAGAAGTCCAGTCTCATACTCTTCATCAGATATAGGTTCAATCTCGTCCGTCCAAAAATTCATTCTCCAGTCATTTTTCGTTGGAAATAGTACTCTTACTACATCTGGATCCAGCGGACGCTCTCCACGGGGGGTGCGCACTTGACTGTTAAAATCGGGTGGGTGTTCCCACACGACAATCCCAACATCTCCATTTTGAATTGGGAGTCTATGGTCTATCGTAACACGAACTTTTTCTCCGAACTTGAATTTATTTTCGGGAATGCCGTCTATGTCCACGTATTAGAATACAACCGAGAACTCGGGACTGACAATTTTCCTAGTCTTCCCGTGAAGCCGCAAGCCGAGGCGTCGGGCGCGTATCGGGTGCTGGAGGTCCCAGCACTATGATTTCTCCCGAGAAGATGCAGGTATTGCTAGAGGGTCGCCCTGAGGGCACGCTTCTGTTTTGTTCATACCGGGCGGGAAGAGAGCCCACGGAAAGGGCGATCCGCGAAGCCGGGCGTGCGGGGACCATGGGTCTCGCGCGAAGGCATTTCGTTGGAAAGCTCATTCGCATGTGGACGACGAAGAAGGGGGATTTGGTTTTGACCATCCTCACCGAGGAGCGCGACCGGACGCTTCCGGACGGGACCCTCGCACCCCCGGCTTTCAGGACGTTCAACCCCGCTTTGGGAGAACTGATCCACCTCGAAGTTCTGGAGGGAGAATGAGCTTATCCAAAGAATCCATGCTGGAGGAAATTAAACTCCTTAGCAAGAAGGACTTTATTTGGGTTAAACAACAACTCCAAACATGGAGTCGAGCGAAGCTCACTTACAAACGGAACATCCGCGCAGCGAATACTCGAAACACATTTAAGTTGCTGAACGATGCCGTGAATACTATCACGAATCCTACATTCGTGCTCAAGTCAAAGCTAGCGCAGTATTTCTCGGTTACCGTGTCTTGGAAAGACAAGACCTTCTTCATAGAAGCTCTCGCGGGTTCCATTAAGATCACCATCGATGTAGATTCGCACAGATCATCTCGTATGACAAAAACATTCCGAGTAAGAATCCCGGTGAAGCCAGACCACGACATAAAGGTTCTTGCACAAAAGATTCTGGAAATTGTAGAAAACGGTTACAACATCACCGTAACAAAAGAAATTGTGGAGAGCTAAATGACGTTTATGACCCACAAGGCTAGCCAGACTTTGGCGGACATGAAATCTTTATCCAAACGAGAAAGGGTTGACATATGGAAGGATCTCCGTTCTTGGGAGAAGAATTCTAAGGATCTTCGGAAATCCGAAAGAGACAGAAAATGTGTCGCGTTTCAACGCATTATTGAAGAATGTGTGCAAAAAACTCCGGGACTGTCCCTTAACGATCGGCAATCTTCAATCATCAGGAGACCGCTCATTAAACGCCAATATATCGTCCGTTATCAAGAGACGGATTTTATTCTCGACATAAAAGGGAAGTCTATTTCGATTCGGTGTAGTTCTTCCATGGCGGGCCTGATGAGGCCATACTCAACATTTGATACCCAAGCAAAAAAGAATCGCAAAACCGTCCCAATATCCGAAACGGATGGGGTGGGGCAAGTCGCCCCTAAAATTTTCAAGGTTATTGAAAACCTTTACAATTTGAAGTCTACCTCTGAAGTCGTGGAGAGCTAAAACAATGTTCAAAAATGGAAAAGTTTCATTTGTACAGGCAGAAAGAACTGCCCTCGAATCGGACGAAGACGCCGATGCCAAGAGCGTAATCGAGAATCACCGTGAGTGCATGATCGAGTTCATGGCCGCCACTGATAGACTGTCGTGGCAAACAAAAAACAAAATTAAGAGATATGTCACTAAAAATATACATACATATCCGGAAGATATAGCATATAAGCTAATCAATTCTGGGAGCATTAGTCTCTCCGATATTAAGGGTTTCAAAATTGATATCGACAAAGTTCGAGACAAAATGCTCAATCACATTGAGCTTACGGGTCTCGATAGAGAGAATCTTGAGAAGTTTTTCGTACGAGGGCAAACTCTCATACAATCCAATCCCAATGGTGGTTATGATGAGTCAAATTTTTATCGATGTTTCATAAATTTGCCCGAGTTTGCTGAAAGAACCTCAGTTCTTTATCTCGATCGTGTTCTCACTGGTCTTGATTCACATTACGGTTCCATAACCCCGACGGATGCCGCAATTATTGATGGAAAGCATCACATAATCGCAGCACTGTCCGGGCAAGATGCGAAAGTGGCGAGTCATTTAGTCCGCATACTCTCCACGGGAGACGCGCACTTGACTGTTAAAGACAAAATAGCGCTTGACCCCGATATTTACAAAGCGGTTAAGGCTTACATATTGCAAAAAGAACCGGAATCTCTCAAATTTCTGAAGAATCATGAAAAAGTCGAAGTTCATTTCAACGACATTTTACTCCGGAACCACGAAATTGGTGATGTTTTCTTTGCCCTTCTGAACATAAAGTTTATTGACGAGAATTACGAAGCCTTGATGAAGAAAGGCAACCTGACTGTAAAGGCGAAGATTTTCGCAATAGTGAAATTTCAAGATAGGAACGAAAAGTTCCTAATCCAAAATCCAGAGCTTGTGACGTCAATTGGACATACTGCTATTTTCAAACATTATAACGATAGTAAGCTCCGCGTAATTAATCCAGATTTTGTTCAAATTGTCATGAAAGCCGCAAAACCCAGTTATTACAGCTGGGACGCATGGAAGAATATACCGGACTTTCGCGAAGAGATACTTGTGAAGATCCGGGAGGAGAAGCGGGCGACCAAGGTCCGGAAGCGGACTTCTGTCCTCACGACGTCCACGCCTAGTGAGGTTTTGGCCCAGATGATTTATGAGGACCATATTGAAGCCCGGATAGAATCTTTGGTGGAAGAAACATACCATAAATATGAAACAATTATGGAGGATAAAATTGGCCAAGTTATATATGAATATGCTGAATTGGGCGACATAATTGAAAATACTGCGGCTAGTGATTCGACGTTCAAGAGATTTTACAAAGACGAACATAGCGTTCGTTACAATCTCTACCGGGAAATTGGAAATTTTGCAAGAGGAACCGAATTCTTCACGAAGAATATGAAGACGATTGAAAAGAATATTCGAACCCTTAAAGAAGTGAAGAAGGTTGTTGAAGGATGAAGGATAAAATATCTGAACGGTCAGATTCATTTTCGCCATATTGGACTTGGCGGGTAGGACAAAAGGTTCTATATAAACCCAAAAAGACTTACCATGAAATCATGGAGCTTTCAAAGGGAGATGGGGTTTTTAAAATCAATAGTGCTGAAAGAATCTCAGGAGCGCCTTCAGTTCGGATTCATTATGGTGATTTGATAGCCGTGTCCGAGGATGAATATGCCGCAGCGAAAGTTGTTGAAGGATGAATTTTTCAGAAATCAAAAGACTGAGGCTTTCAGCCACGTCGTCGGGAACTTCTATAGTTTTTAAATTTAGGTTCAGAGGTGCAGATCATAAATTTACATTAACATATTATGATGATATCATCTGGATACGGAATAGTTTCATGATCGCTACAGTGCTGTCTCAAATATTTGGGGCAGGTAGTGATGATCGTGAAAAGATGTGGAAAGAATTAGTTCTCCCACGTATACTCGAGTTTGAGAAGACTGGTGTTCTTCAAGAAAATCGGAGGAAGACATTAAATAAACGATATAAGAAGAAAATAGATTTACTCATTCAAGAATGTCTAAAAGTTGGAATTTCGAAGGATGAAATTTCACTCATGATAGATGAAAATCTAACAAAGTCGATCGTAGAGGGATAAATGGGATTTTTCAGCTGGGACTGCGAAGGTTGTAAACATTCTATTCGGGGTGGATACTCAACCTACGAAATTTCGAGATGGATGACCCGAGTTGTCATTTTATTTCCAAAACACTCCGGTCCGATTAGCCGGGGAGTTTACGGCGGATATGGGCGTCTTCAAGAAGATGAAGATAGAAATTTGGGAGACGAGGAACCGTTTACGATGTATCATGAGGCCTGTTGGAAAATTTTAGGGTCTCCCGATAAATTCTCCTGTGCAAGTAGATACGCCCGAGACCAGGGATATTTTACAGATTTCAATCCTCCCGAGCCTAAAAACCAGAAGGACCTTGAAGAAATCCTGGACTTTCATCGAACGGAAGAACTGCTCAAGGCGTGAATTGGTATCCCGAGCGCGTATCGGGGAATGAAGCGGCGGAGAACTTTCCCTGGAGGGGAATTGTAACTATCCGGCGGAATAGGGACGCTTTGGGGAGAACTGTCTTTTTTCTTTAGGGGATGATTCCGTAAATTTAAAAATAATTTTTGTAAATCGGGAACGCGGAAATTAATATATTTAGAATGTACGGGAATGTAGGTCAATGTAAGTAAAATTGCCCATGAAAATATTCACGAAAAGCGGGCAAAATCGATTGAAAATTCGATATATATTTGAAAAATCACTTCCGGATATTTTTCTTCCGTTTTTGAAAATTCCGAGGGCAATATTGTTGCCTTCATTGATACGCCTCGAGCTTGCTCTACCGCCTATAAAGCCGTAGGACGCAACCTCACTACCGTCCCTGAGGTTTACGATCTCGACACTTTCACGGTAAATAAACAAAAAGACGACAAACCTTATATTAGTAAGAGTTATG
>Ga0315288_10012204_pt1 | contig 10811 bp, 6 predicted proteins | sample YL17G11_20_MG_FD_203454 | JGI IMG/M metagenome (GOLD analysis project Ga0315288, IMG submission 203454) | Sediment microbial communities from Yellowstone Lake, YNP, Wyoming, USA - YL17G11_20 | ecosystem: Environmental > Aquatic > Freshwater > Lake > Sediment | place: USA: Wyoming | collected...
CACTACGCGATGAACAAGATTGGCGGAGTCCGGCGCGACATCCTGCCCGAACAGGTGCCGGACATCCGCAAGGTCCTGGACCTGGTCGAGGAGAAAGTGAAGATGCTCACCGCCGCGGTGCTCGACGACCCGGTCATCCGGGCCCGGCTGGAGAACGTCGGAGTCCTGCCCCGCCAGGATGCGATTGACCTCAGCGTGCTCGGCCCGACCGCGCGTGCCTCGGGCGTGGACATTGACGTCCGGCGCGATGAGCCGCACGCGGCTTACGACCGGGTTGGCTGGAACGTGATTGTGTTCCCGGAGGGTGACGTGCTCGCCAAGGCAAAGGTGCGACTGTTGGAAACGCTGGAGTCGGTGAAGATCGTTCGCGCCTGCCTGGACCGCATGCCCGACGGGCCGATTGAGGCGAAGGTCGAGGGAATCGCGCCCGGGGAGGGGATCGGGCGGACCGAAGCGCCACGCGGCGAGGTATTTCATTACGTCCGGTCCGACGGTTCGAACATGCCGACTCGCCACAAGGTGCGCGCGCCCAGCTTCATGAACCTCATCTCGAACGAAATCGCGGTGAAGGGCTACTCGATAGCCGATGCCGCCCTGTGCCTTGCCGCGGTTGACCCCTGCTACTGCTGCACCGAGCGGATGGCGGCGTTTGAGGACGGCAAGCTGCGCTTTGACGGCAAGGAGCTCTTGCGGCTGTCGGTCGAGAAGACCGAGCGGATACGGGCGAGGATGAGGAAATGAGCGCGAGGCGATTGCAGATTGCAGATTACGGAATGTCCGAGTGGCCGAGTGGCCAAGTGACCCAGTGGTCAAGTGTTCTTCTTTCACTAGACCACAAGACCACTAGACCACTGGACCACTGGTTAGGTTGAAATGGCTTGCTGACATGCCGTTACCTTCTTTGAGTATTCTGCTGATGCCGATTCTGATACCGCTGCTGGCGGGTCTGTTGAGTTTCCTGATTCCCAGACTGCGGAACGAGCTGGCGTTCACGGGCGCGCTGGTCACGTTCTACTACGCGCTGCGCATTTTCATGCTCAGCCGCGGCGGCGCGCTGACCTACGACTACACGAGCATCGGCCCGGTTGCCGTCGGCCTGCGGGTGGACGGCCTGTCGGCATTCGTGCTGCTGGCGCTCGGGTTCCTCGGCCTGATGGCGGTGGCGTTCTCGCTGCGCTACATGCGCGGCAGCCCGGGGGTCGGGGCCTACTACCTGTTCCTGCTCTTCACGATTGGTGCGGCGGCCGGCGTGTTCATGGCCAGCGACCTGTTACTGGTGCTCTTCTTCTGGGGGTTCCTGGCGGCGGTGCTCTATGGCATGCTCTTCCTGGGGCGGAAGGATTCGGCCCAGGTGGCGATGAAGGGGTTTGTGATTGCGGCGGCGGCGGACCTGCTGATGATGGCCGGCATCGGGATTCTGCTGTTCGCGCTGGGTAATTCCCAGGTTGCGCCCGGGCTGCGCATCCCGCTGACTTCCGGGCCGGCGATTGCCGCGTTCCTGCTGCTTGCGGCCGGCGCGCTGGCCAAGGCCGGTTCGATGCCGTTCCACACCTGGATTCCGGATGCGGCCGGGACCGCACCCGCCACTTTCCTGGGGTTCATACCCGGTGCGGTGGACAAGCTGCTGGGCATCTATCTGTTGATGCGCGTGAGCACGTACATCTTCGACATCGCTTCGAACATGGCGGTGCGCAACGTCGTGATGGGCGTCGGCGCTCTGACGATTCTCGCCCCGGTGATGATGGCCCTGGTACAGAAGGACGCGTACCGCCTGCTGTCATTCCATGCGATCTCCCAGGTCGGGTACATGGTGCTGGGCATCGGCACCGGCAATCCGATTGGCGTTGCGGGGGGGCTGTTTCATATGGTGAACCACGCGGTCTACAAATCCACGCTGTTCTATTCGACCGGCGCGGTTGAACACTGGACCAAGGAGACCCGGCTCGACCGACTGGGTGGGCTGGCGACGCGGATGCCGCTGACGATGATATCGTTCCTGGTTGCCGCGCTGGCGATTTCCGGCGTGCCGCCGCTCAATGGCTTTGTCTCCAAGTGGATGGTCTACCAGGGCGTGCTGCAACTGGGTCAGGAAGGTAACCGCATCTACCCGCTGTTCCTGGTCGCTGCGATGCTGGGCAGCGTTCTCACGCTGGCGTCATTCCTCAAGTTGCTGCACTCAATCTTCCTCGGGACGCCTTCACCAGGTTGTGAGAAGGTACGTGAAGTCGGCCCTTCGATGTGGCTACCGAACGTCCTCCAGGCTGCGGTCTGCATCGTGTTTGGTGTATTCGCGCTCAGCGTACCGGTGCGGATGCTGATTCTGCCCAGCCTGCATGCGGACGACGCCGCGTTGGCGCAGGGGGCAGGCTGGCTGGGCGGTTTCTACCAGCCCTCGCTGGCGACCGGGCTGCTGCTCATCGGCATCGCCATCGGAATAGTCATTTACCTGGTCGGGACGGCGTTCAAGCCCAGGGTCGGGGAGGTCTTCACCGGCGGCGAGCAACTGGTCGGGGAAGAAGCGAGAATGCCGGGCACCGAGTTCTACGGGCCGCTGAAGCAGTTCGGGCCGCTGCACCGGCTGTTCGCGACCGCCGAGACCGGCGCCTACGACTTCTACAATATCGCCATGCGCACCGCGCGCGGCATTTCCGGTTTCGTCTTCGCCTATGTGGACCGGACCGTAGACCGATTCTACTCGGTGGCGAGCGACATCTTCATGATGTTCGGCCGCGGCGCCCAGGCGTTTTCCGCGTGGTTCTTTCTGCTGCTGCTGATACCGGTGATGGTCTTCGCCGGGACCGGGAACCTGGCCGCAATCCAGTATGCGGCAATCGCTTTGATGGTCGGCGCCAGCCTGATTGCGCTGGTCGAGGATGTCTTCCCGCGCTACATGATACTGATTGCTCTGACCCAGGTCGGGTTCATCGTGCTGGCGTTTGCCCGGGGCGGCAGTCTCGGCGCGCTGGCCGGGCTGTTCCAAATCTACAATTCCGCGGTTGCCTATCTGTGCATCTTCCTGGCGTGGCGGCTGCTGCAGCGAGCGCATCCGAGTGCGCGCATCAGCGACTACCGGGGAATCGGCGAGTACCTGCCGGTGGTTGCGCTGGGTTTCATCATCGGCGGCCTGGCGCTGTCCGGCATGCCGCCGTCCGGGAACTTCTTCAGCAAGTACCTGCTGGCGTCAATCTACCCGGAGAACATGGTCTATACCGTAATCATCATTTTCGTGGCGATGCTGATGCTTGCCGTGCACCTGCGCATTATCAGCCAGTCGATGCTGGGTAAGCCGAACCGGGTCCTGTCCGAACAGCGCGACCGGCTCTACTACGTGACCATCGGCGTCATCGTGCTTTGCCTGCTGAACGTGATTCTGGCCAAGCCGATTATCGGGCTGCTCTCGTGGGCGCTGGGAGTGCCGGTAGAGTGAGACGCTTGACGCGCTACGCTCTACGCTGTACGCCGAAAGCGTCAGGACGGAGGAACTGATGTTACCCGCGATTCTCGTGCCCATCATTGGCGGACTGCTGGTGCCGTTCTTCCCGAAAGGCAGGGAGCAGCTCCGGAACGTCTATGCCGCGGTCGTGTCGTGTTTGCCGGTGCTCTTCATCGCGCTCATGATTCCCGGCGTGCTGGCGTCGCCGTCGCGGGTCAGTCTCTGGGAAATGTCGATGTTCCGCAGCATCAGCCTTTCGTTCCTGGGTGACGGACTGTCGGTTTTTGTCGCCTTTTCCTCATCGCTGGTCGGGGCGCTGGTCGTCATCTACTCGATTGACTACGTCCGCAAGTATCCGCACCAGGCCGAGTTCTTCACCCTTGTGCTCATCTTCCAGGGCGCGATGATGGGGCTGGTCTTTTCCTCGAACCTGGTCATCATGTACGTCTTCTGGGAACTTACCGCCATTTGCTCCTGGCGGCTCATCGGCTTCCACCGGCAGGAAACCAAGCCGATTCTCCATGCGGACAAGGCGCTGCTCGTGACGGTCTTCGGCTCGGCGTGCATGCTGCTCGGGTTTAAGCTCATTTTCCATGATTTCGGAACCCTGAGCGTGCTCGAACTGCGCGGGCACACGCTCGCGGCCTGGCCGCTGTTTCTGGTGCTGCTCGGGATGCTCGCCAAGTCGGCCCAGTTCCCGCTCCAGACCTGGCTGCCCGATGCCGGTGTGGCGCCGTCGCCGGTGACCGCGCTGCTCCATGCCGCGGCGCTGGTGAAAATCGGCGTCTACGCCTTTGCCCGGATCTTCCTGGGCACCTTCACGATGCCGCGGTCGTCGGTCGAGCTGATTATCATCCTGGCGGCGTTGAGCGTATTCATCGCGGCCTGTTCGGCGGTGATTGAGAACGACATCAAGCGGGTGCTGGCGTATTCGACCATCAGCCAGATTGCCTATATCCTGCTTGGCCTCGCTATCGGCACGCCGCTCGCGGTCACCGGGGCGCTGTTCTACATTCTCGCCCACGGCCTGGGCAAGGCCGGGCTGTTCCTGGGCGCCGGGATGGTCGAGCACCATACGCATGAGAAGGACATGACCAAGCTGGGCGGAATGCGCAAGGTGATGCCGATCACGTCGCTCGGGTTCTTCCTGAACGCGCTGTCGGTTATGGGAATTCCGCCGTTCGGCGGGTTCTTTGCCAAGTTGCTGATTATCCTGGCGGCAATCCAGACCGGCAACTACTTTGTGGCCGGGGTGATTATTCTGACCGCAATCCTGACCCTGGTTTACATGATGCGACTCTGGACCAAGGTCTTCAACGGCCCGGTGACCCATCCCGGCGAGCCGGAGAAGCGGAAGCTGATGCCGGTAGTGGTGATGATATTCGCGGTGCTGTCGCTGTTGTCGTTCCTGGTCCTGCTCTACCCGCTGAATATCGTGGGCAAGGCGGTGGCGGTGACGCAGATGGTAGGAATGAAGTAGGATGAGGTCAGAATGCAGAATGTGATGAGAGCATCCACCGTTTACACCGATTCCACAGATTACTCTCTCCAGGACTCTGTGTTCTCTGTGTCCTCCGTGGTTAGTCTGAGATGAGAAAGCCGAAACTAAGAGAGCTGGCGGAAGCGATTCGGGCGGTATTCCAGGGCCCGTTCACCATCAAGTTCCCGAAGGAGCCGTCGGTGCCGCCGCCGAATGTCCGGTACAAGATTGAGTTCAATGAGGAGAAGTGCATCTGCTGCGGCGCGTGTGTGCAGGTCTGCCCGGCGAATGCGCGAGCCATCATTGACGACAAAGAGATGGGCGTCCGGCGGAACATCCACTACCAGGATTCCTGCATCTACTGCGGGCAGTGCGTGAACTACTGCACGACCCGGGAAGGTATCAAGCACACCCAGCAGTACGAGCTTTCGAGTCTGACCCAGGATGGCTATGCCAATGAGATTCAGGATGAACTGGTCTTCTGCGAAATCTGCGGCGAGGTGGTCGCGCCCAAGAAGCAACTGCTCTGGATTGCCCACAAGGTCGGCGCGCTGGTTTCAGCCAACCCGAATCTCTACCTGACCCTGTACCGGGAACTCGGACTCACCGAGGACACCGCGCAGAGAGGGGAGACCGGGCCGTTCCGCTCGGATTCCCTGCGCATTCTCTGTCCCACCTGCCGCCGGGAAACCTACCTCAAAGAGACCTGGGGCGAGTAGCTCCGGCCGCCGCTCTCCGCGCACCGCCGACCGCAACCCGCTGACCGCCTCCGAACCGCTGGTGCCTGCTATCGGACAACACCGCACGGCGGAACTCTGAATTCCGCGTGGACGCGCTGGAGAGTCGGAGCATTGGGTACGGGTAATCCGGTCGTACAGCCTGCATTCGGCATTCCGGTCTTCCACCCGGCGGCGGCGCAACCACGCGAATTATCAGCGAGCATTGACAGACACGAGTACCGGAGTATCATAAGTTGAAGCTCGGACCGAAGGAGGAATCGTGAACAAGGTTGCACTGACGCTGCTACTGCCCGGCCTCGCGCTGGCAATCTGGAGCACCGACTCGGTCAATGTCGGGCATTGGTACTGCCGGATTCTGAATGACGGGTCGTGGGGCAATGACCGGGACAGCAGCTTTCCTGCACCGGGCGCATGCTGGCCGTTTCCGCTCAGGAACTACTACGTCTATGGCGCCGGGCCGTGGTTCGGTCGCATCATCGGCCGCGATACGCTGGTTTCGGTGGCCTATGATCAGAATACCGTGAATTCCGAATTCGGTCCGACGCTGAACCGCTACTGGCGTCAGGGTCGGGGCGTGATCGCCGACCGCATCTACGACCACCCGGGCGACTGGCCGCCGCCGCTGAGCCGGTTTCCGATGGCCCCGCAGAACTGGCGCGCGGACCAGGACCTGTGGTGCTGCTTCGGCGATTCCGAGCCGGCGCTCCATTTCCCGCCGCCGGCCGAGCGGCGCAGTGTCGGGGTCGACGTCGCGCTGACGGTCTACGCGTTCAGCGACGAGCCGGCAAGTGATTTCTTTCTGCTCCGCTACGACGTGATGAACGACGGTAACGACCCGCTTGAGAGCCTGCTGGTCGGAATGATGATGGACGCTGATGTCGGCGACCCGTTGGACGACATGGTCGGACTGATTCTCGACAAGTCGTTTGTGGTCCAGGGCGAGACCGTGCGCGTCCGCAACACCGGGTTCGGCTACGACTATGACAACACCGAGTCCGTTGAGTCGTGGGAAGCCGGTACGCCCGGGATGGTCGCGGTGAGTCTGCTCGCGGCGCCGGACGGGCAGGGTTTCTCGGCGTTCAAAATGCTGACCACCGAGGCCGAGCCGTGGAGCGACCCGGAACGCTATCGAGTGCTGGCCGGATGCGATTTCCGAAGCGGGGACTACGCGCCGTTCGACAGCATCGACACGCTGCCCGGCGACAAGCATTTCCTGGCCACGGTCGGACCGTTGGGGATTCCGGCACACAGCCATGCTGAATTCTGGTACGCGGTCATCGGCTCGCCCTTCGGCGCGCCGGGCGAGGTCGGGCCAAAGTCCGACACCAGCGAACTGGCCGTTCGCTACCGTGTCGCGCGGGAGCGGTACCTCTGGCTGCTCGGCGTGCAGGAGCCGGTTGCGCAGGCGACTTCCCTGCTACACGTCAGCTCAAGGCTGTTCAGCAGCGCGGTGCCGGTCCGCGTGCGGTTACCGGCGGGCGCGGGCCGACTCGACGTACTCGACATCGCGGGTAGAATCGTGAGGCGGTTCTCAGGCCGGACCGAAATTGTCTGGAACGGAACCGACGCTACCGGGCGGACGCTGCCGGCTGGCGCGTACTTCCTGCGCTGTCCGGACCGCCGCAACCCGGCAGTGAACGTGGTTCTGGTCGAGCGTTAGCCCGGTCCGGTCGGTCGCGCAATCCGGCTACGACTCTTCCCCTTGACATATCGGGCAGGGAGTGGTATCCTGAACTGCGGGATTGACTCCGGGAACGCGGAGATTGACTAGTAAGCGCGACGAAGGGAACCGGCAGCACCCGTCGTTTCGCGGGGAGATGAAATGAGGAAAGCCACATTGGTGTTGGCGCTCGGCATTCTGGCCGGGACCGCATTTGCAGTCGGGCAGACCGGAACTGCGACCGATGCCGGATATGTGTTGGCAAACCCGCTCCCAGTCCATAGTAAGCTGGTGCCAACGATTCCTATCGACGGCGGGCCGCCCGGGTGTGACGAGATTCAGTACGATGACGGTCGCGCCCATGACTCGGCGTATTTCCCTGACAAGCGGGTCAGGTACGCGGTGCGCATGGACCCGGCGTATCATCCGGCGATTGTCGCCCAATGCGATATCTGTGTCTGGCCGGACAGCCACCGCGACTCAATCTACGTCGAAATCTGGTTTGACGACGATGGCGACGGTATGCCCGATTTCCCGGCGGTGTGGGGCGCGTGGGCGCAACGCAGGCAGGGCGCACCGGACACCGCCGCTATCACGGTACCAGTGCTGGTCGGGCCGATTGTCTGCGATAGCGGTAGCTTCTGGGTCTCGATGATGATGGATACGGTCCATCCCGGGGTCGGATACGAGAAGGTCGCCAGCGACTCTGTGATGGACTTTCCTGACCATCAAGTCTACTACTGGCCGGAGCAAGACACCTGGAAACATATGGACGCGGGAGGCGACTGGATGATTCGGTCCTGGACCATGGCGTCACTCCCATCCGACCTTGCGATAAACATCCTCGAGCCAAGTGGGGAGATTCGAGTGGGCGATTCGTTCTGCCCGCGCGTCACTATCATGAACCTGAGCGTCAGCCGCACATTCGATGGGTGGGTCTGGCTGAGGATTCAACACACCTGCTCGACCGACAGATACCTGGACAGTCTCTGGGTGGAGTTGGGACCATTGGAAATGAAAGAAACATTGTACCGCCGGTGGGCAGCGCGCTATCCCGGACTCTATCGAATGCAGTGTTCGTCGGACACCACCGATACTATCTGGCGCTACTTCAACGCCGTGGAGTCGTCAGGTGTCGACGAATACTCCCCGCAGTCGAACCTGGAAGAAGATGGCATCGAGCCGGGACCCAATCCGGTTCGCTCCGGGGCTGCGATTCGCTACCGCGTGACCGGCGAGTCGCGGGTCAAGCTCAGAATCCTCGATACGCGCGGCAGAGTTGTACGCACGCTGGTATCGGGCTGCACTGCTGCGGGCGAACATTCAGTCATCTGGGATGCATGCGACGACCTTGGTCACCCGGCTGCGCGAGGCATCTACTTCGTGCGATTGGAGTCGCAGGATTGCCGGGAGACTCGAAAGGTGGTTCTGACGCGATGAGAAACGTGCTGGTGGTATTTGCGCTGGTCTTTGCAGCCGCGGCGGCATTCGCAATCGGGCAGCCCGGGATCGCGACGAATTCGAGTCCTGTGTCAGGGAGCTTACTCCCAGTTCAAAGCAAGCTGGTGCCAACGACTCCTCTCGGCGGTGGACCGCCCGGGGCGGATGAAATCCAGTATGATGACGGTCACCCCGTGAACGGTTTCTACTTCTACAACGTTCGAATCAGGTACGCGGTGCGGATGGATCCGGCGCATTATCCGGCGGTCGTCGCGCAGTGCGACTTCTGCGCTCGCCCGGAGTCCGCCCTCCTCGACTCGTTCTACGTCCAGATTTGGTTTGACCGTGATGGCGACGGCTGGCCCGACTTCCCGGCGGTATGGAGCGCATGGGCTCGGGACAGCCAGGGCGCACCAGACTCGACTGCGGTGACAGTCCGCGTGCCGCTCGGCCAGGTAATCATCGACAGCGGCAGCTTTTGGGTTGGGATGATGGGTGACACGGTCAATGGAGAACTGCAGGTGGTTTTCATTGACTCCGCGTCGGACTATCCTGAGCACCAAGTCTACTACTGGCCGGAGCAAGGCACTTGGCGCCGCCTATACCCGGAGATTTCGACCGACATGATGTTGCGGTGCTGGACCATGCGGCAGGGAGTGCGGAAGATCGTGGTCTCAGCAATCGAAGCGCCGAGCGGGGAGGTTTGGGCAGGTGATACTGTCGTTCCAAGGGTACTTCTTGCGAACATCGGCAACGGAGCAGAAAGTACGTGGGTCCGGATGCGGATTGAACACACCTGTTCCACCGACAGCTACGTTGACAGTTGCTGGGTGCGCCTAGACCCGTTGCAGATGCTCGACACCACGTACCGCGGCTGGACGCCGCTCTATCCCGGTGTCTATCGAATGCAGTGTACGGCTGACAGCAGCGACACGAGCTGGACCTACTTCACGGTCTTGCCTCGGACCGGCCTGGAGCAAGGCCACTTGCCTCTGAGTCATACCCGGAACGGAATCGAGGTCGGGCCGAACCCAGTCCGTTCTGCGGCTACGATTCGCTACTGCGTCGCAAGCGAATCCCGGGTCAAGCTACGAGTCCTCGATACCCGGGGCAGAGTTGTGCGTACCCTGGTTTCGGGTCTGTCCCCGTTGGGCACACAAACGGTAGTATGGGACGCTCTTGACGGTCAGAGTCGCCCGGTGCCGCGGGGAATCTACTTCGTCCGGCTGGAGTCGGCGGGTTGCCGTGAGACACGAAAGGTGGTCCTGACGCGATAGGAAGCATACAGTAGACAGCACACAGCAGACAGGAAAGCGGAAGGGGTGCGAGAAGCTGCGCCCCTTCCGGGTATTCTTGACTTGCCTCTGCTTCGGGGGATAATTCTCCTGCTCCGGGCCTGAGCAGTGCGCTCTTCGGCATCGGAGAATCGAGAGATGAGATAAGTGTCGACCAGACTCTGGCTTCGGGCGACCGACGCCCTGTTCCTGCTTCCGCCAGCCCGACCGGCGGCGGTGCAGAGTTCGGCCCGAAGGGGTTGGTCTTGAGGCGTTCGTCGGCGGGCGCGAAGCAATCGGGCAGGCACGGAGGCCTGCCCCTACGGCTGTGGTCGGTTTTGGTTCTGGTGGCGCTTGCCGGGTTGGTCTATCTGCCGACCCTGAAGCACGATTTCGTCTGGGATGACCATTGGATGGTTGGCGACAACAAGGACCTGGACGCGGCAACGCCGTTCGCGTTCTTCGGACAGAGCTACACCCACGCCTGGGCGAGCCAGGGGATGGGACCCCACGCCTACTATCGCCCGTTGCCGGTCGTCAGCTTCTGGCTGGAGAAGACCGTGTGGGGTGGGGGACCGGTCGGATTTCATCTGTCGAACGTCGTGATGAACGCGGTTGCCGGTATCCTGGTCGCCCTGCTCTTCATGGAACTGCTCGGTTCGATGTCCGTTGCTTTGCTGGCCGGTCTCGTCTTTGTCCTGCACGCCGCCCACGTGGAATCGGTCGCTTTTCTGGTCGGGCGAACCGACATCCTGATGACGATTTTCCTGGTTGCGGCGTTCCT
>Ga0315288_10012212_pt1 | contig 10806 bp, 6 predicted proteins | sample YL17G11_20_MG_FD_203454 | JGI IMG/M metagenome (GOLD analysis project Ga0315288, IMG submission 203454) | Sediment microbial communities from Yellowstone Lake, YNP, Wyoming, USA - YL17G11_20 | ecosystem: Environmental > Aquatic > Freshwater > Lake > Sediment | place: USA: Wyoming | collected...
CTCGTCACCACCCCGCTCCCGCGGTCCTCGGCCTGGGCGGCGGGCGGGGCGTTCCGGGCGGTGTGGGGCCCCGGGATGCGTGGGTGGTGGACGGCGGGAGCGGGGTGGTGACGAGTGTGGTGAGCCTGATGGAGCGGGGGTGGCGCGAGATTTTGTAGGTGGAAATGTTGATCATTCCTCTTTTTCTCGCGCGGCTCTCTCGATTTTTTTGGACAAAAAAAAAATGCGCCGCGTCCACGCGCCCTCCGGCCGGGCCCTCTTCCAGGTGCCCCGCCCGGCAGATGCTCCCCCACCCACCGAGGGCGAGAACACGGCTCGCGAGGCGGCGGGCCCCGAGGTGGCGGGCCCCGAGGCGGCCCCCGATGCGCCGCTCCCGTCGGCTGTCGTTGCCAAACGCCCCAAGTTTGCGCCGCCCACCACGGCCACCCCCACCACCTCGGCCCCGCCTCCCCGCCCCCCGCTGGCAGCCCTAGCCATGAGCAACGCGCCCACCGCTGCGGTGGGCCCCTCCACGACCGCCCCTGCTGCGCCTGCTGCGCCGGCCGCGTATTACACGGTCCTGTACTGCAAACGGTCCGGCAAAAAACGCATCAACAAGAGCTTTGCCGACGGGGTGATGGAAGTCAAGGGCGACGCCAGATTGTGCCTGATGGACGATGAGGGCAAGGTCATCGGGCTGACCCGGCTGAAAGGGTGCGGCGGCGGCCTGCCCCCCGGCGCAACCGGCGAGGTCGGCGGCTGGGAGTTTGAGGTGGTGGAGCCCGCGCCCGCCGCCCAGTTTGCGTCGGGCGAGCTGTTCATCGGTCGTGGGGGAGACGTGGCTGGTGGGGGTGGGGGGGCGGCGTCCGCCCTGGCGCTATCGACCCGCCCCGCCGGGGCTGCTGGAGGCGGCCCGTCGCGCGCGCCGCTCCGCCACGCCGGCATGGGCGGGGGCCGAGGGGCTGCCACACGCACTGCGCCTACCACCACCACCACCACCCTCCCCCCACCCCTCTTCGACCCGGCCGCCCCGGACGCCCTCGTCCTGGACCCCGGCACGCCCGGCGTCTCCACGGCCGTCGTCGCGGACCCTTTTCTGGTGCGCCGCATGCGCCCGCACCAGCGCGAGGGCCTGGCCTTCCTGTACGCCGCCGTCACGGGCGCCCGCACGCCGGGGCAGACCGGGTGCGTCCTGGCGCACGAGATGGGGTTGGGGAAGACCCTGACCTCGCTGGCGTTGATGTGGACGCTGCTGCGGCAGGGCCCGGCGGGCCGGCCGCTAGGCCGCCGCACGGTCGTCGCGTGCCCGTCCTCGCTCGTCGAGAACTGGGCGGCGGAAGCCCGGAAGTGGCTGGGCGATGAACGGTTCAAAGTCATCGCCCTGCGCCCGGGCGGCGACGGCCCCGCCGCCATCGCGGGCTTCCTGCACGGCGGCGTCCATCCCTGCATGATCGCGTCCTACGAGGCCCTGCGCAAAATCGGACCCTCCCTGGCCGGCCGGGTCGACCTGCTGGTGTGCGATGAGGGGCACCGCCTGAAAGCCGCGGGTGGCAACCAGACCATTGCCGCCCTCAAAGCCATCGCCTGCCGGCGGGTGGTCCTGCTGACGGGGACGCCGCTCCAGAACGACCTGTCCGAACTGTACGCGGTCCTCGACTTTGTGGCCCCCGGCTTCCTGGGCACGCACGCCGCCTTCACCCGCGTCTTTGCCGACCCCATCGCCCGGGCCCGGGACCCGGCCGCCAAGCCCGCGGACCGGGACCTGGGCGCCCGCCGGGCGGAGGAGCTGGCGTCCCGGGTCGGGGCCATCATTCTGAAGGGCCCGCCCGCGGCGGTCGTCAACGCGGCCAGCCTGCCGCCGTGCGGCATTTTTGACGTCTTTGTACGGCTGACTGCGGCCCAGGCGGCCGCCTACAAGGCTGTGCTGGCCTCTAAGGTTGTGATGTCTTTGACGGGCGGGCGGGGCGGGGTGGCATCCACGTCTGTCCTGCCCGCCATCGGCCTGCTCCGGTCGCTCTGCATCTCGCCTGGGCTGGCCCTGGGGCGTCGCGGGGGTGGGGGGGGCGGTGGCGACGGCGACGGCGAGGACGACGACCTGCACGCCGGCGCCACCGCCCGGGACGCCGGCCTGCCTGCCCTGCTCCGCTCCCTGGGCGCCGCGGACGCGGCCAACCCGGCCACATCCTCCAAGCTGGCGGCCGCGGGCGCGATTGCCAGCGCTGCCGTGTCCCGGGGCGACAAGGTCGTCATCGTCTCCACCTCCACTTCGGCTCTGGACGCGATCGACCGGTACTTCACGGGCACCACTTTGAGCCTGACCACCGTTCGCATTGATGGCGGCGTGGATGCGGCCCGCCGCCAGGCCGTCGTGGACGCATTCAACAACGCGCGCGGGCTGGGCGGGCCAGCCTTTGGCGGCCAGGTCCTGCTCCTGTCCATGCGCGCGGGCGGGGCCGGCCTCAATCTGGTTGGAGCGGCCGTCATGGTCATGCTGGACATGGACTGGAACCCGGCGGTGTGCGCCCAGGCGGCCGCCCGGTGCTGGCGCCCGGGGCAGACCCGGCCGTGCTGTGTCATCCGCCTGCACGCGGCGGGCGGGATCGATGAGCGCCTCCTGCAACGCCTGCACCACAAGGCCGGGCTGAGCGTGGCGTTGGAGGGCGGCGGGGGCGCGGCGGCTGTGGCAGGCGGGGGGCCCTCCAAACCCGCGCGCCGGGCCAGCACGCCCGCCTTCACGCCGGCGGAGCTGCGGGCTCTGTTCACCCTTGACGCGGGCGTGGCCACCTGCTGCACGCGCGGCCTGCTGGTCAAGGGTGCGGCCGGCGACGGCGGCCCGACGTCGGCCGCCTGGGCGGTGGATGCCCGGGAGGTGGTGGACGAGGAGGATGGGGCCGCGCTCGCGGCGGCGCCCCTCCTGGCCGCCGCGGCGGGCGCGGCGAGCGTCACCTGGTGCCACCGCGAGCCGCTGGCGGGGGAGGTGCCGCGGGAGGAGGAGGAGGCCGCCGGGCCTGAGGACACGCCTGGTGGTGCTGACCCTGGTCCCACTCCCGCTCAACCCGCGGCAACGGACGGGGTGGACGAGCTCGAGCTGGACGCATGAAATGACGTGCGTGACGGACGACATGTGCTTAGCTTCTCCACACCCCTCTTTTTTCTGTCCACGCACACCTAATGGCGCTCGCCTCTTGCCGCCCCACCTCGCCACTGGCTGGTCTGGCTACCAAGTGAGGCCTCAGTGGGTGGAATCACGGCGCACATGCGCGCGCCGTCACGGGCCTGAAAAGGGCTTGCGAGAAGCGGGCGGCATGGCGAAAGCGGCCAGCGCTGCGCCTCGTCTCTCCTCAGGCCCGACACTCCAGCTCTCTCATCCTCTTATTCTTGATCTCACCTCACACGCAGGAGTCGCCTGCCACCTGCTGGCCGGGTATCGCCCCTGCTGCTGGCCAGGTGAGTGGAACAGGAAGGAGTGACGTGTTGGTTTGGCCACACGAGCGCTCCGCCGCCAACCCTCTCACCTCATCCCCATCCTCTCCAGCACCAGCCGCCCCCGCACCACCACCACCGCCGCGGCCGCCAACCCCGAACCCTCCGACGCGGAACGCACCACCGAGAAGTATGGCCTGGAGGCGGGGCTATGGAAGGTGCTGACGCGCAAAACCGGGGGCGACGCTAGCTCATCATCAGACCCATCCCCGTCTGGCCAGCCCCCTTCCAAGGCCGCCCAGGCGAAATCCTTGCTGAAGACGTATGGTTCCGCGTACCTGCTCACCTCCATCTCATTCGCGGTCGTCTCCTTTGGCGCCTGCTATGCCCTGGTCTCGGCCGGCGTGGATGTCGGTGCCCTCCTCGAAAAGGTGGGCCTGACCGCGGGCGCGGCCAGCGAGCGGGTGGGCACCTTCGCGATCGCCTACGCCGCGCACAAGGCGCTCTCGCCCGTCCGGTTCCCGCCCACGGTCGCCCTGACGCCCGTGGTCGCCCGGTGGTTGGGGAGAAAGCCAGAGAGCGGAGCAGATGTGTGAAAAATGGAGATCGACACAGTCAACAAGTGAAACCCCGCGCACCCCCTCTCTCCTTCTCTCAACTCGTCCTCACTCCCGCTTCTTGGGCGGGCCCGGCATGGCCGGCGTGGTAGGCGTCGCCGGAATCGTCCACGCGCCCGGCCCACCAATCGCGCCCTTCAACACGTCGGGCAGGCCCTGCAACGCCCCCACCCAGGACGGCGCGTAAAACAGGCGGATCAGCCCCCGCACAAAGGGGAAGGAGGCTGGCCCCAGCGGGTACCGCAGGACGGGCGGGATGACGGTCGAAACCAGTGCCGGCCACCGGTCCTCCGCGACGGCCTTGACGACCGTCAGGCCGCGCAAGCCCTCCACCCCTCCAAACCGGCCAAACCCGGAGGCTTTGACGCCGCCAAAGGGCAGGGACTGGCACATGTAGGTCGTCGCAAAATCGTTGATCGAGGTCATCCCCGCCTCCAGGGCCGCCCCGATCGCGCGGGCCCGGCGCGCGGACCGGGAGAAGACGGCCGACCCCAACCCGAATGCGCAGTCGTTGGCTAGGGCTATGGCGTCGGCGTCAGAGGTGAAAGAAGTGATGCAGAGGACGGGGCCAAAGGCTTCCTCAGCCCAAATGTCCATCCCCCGCTGCACGCCCACCAGGACTGTCGGCTCGTAAAATTGGCCGGGCCCGCCCCCCACCCGCCCGCCCGCCAGGACTTTGGCGCCCTTGGCGACGGCATCGTTCACGAGTGATGCAACCTTCTCGGCCGCGCCGGGCATGCACATCGCCCCGCAGTCGACGCCGGCGGGGCTCAGGGGCGGGCCCTGCACCATCTTGCGCGCGGCCGCGGCCGCCCGCCTGGCAAACTCGTCCACGACGCGCTCCTGAACAAGGAATCGCTCCGCACCCGCGCAGTTCTGGCCGCATGATTGGAAGGTACCGCGCAGGCCGGCCGCGACGGCGGCGTCTAGGTCCGCGTCGTCGCACACGATGAATGGGTCCTTGCCGCCCAGCTCCAGCGTGAGAGGCGTCAGGGTCGGCGCCGCGCTCTCCATCACCTTGCGGCCCACCGCGTCGCTGCCCACAAAGATGAGGTGGCCGACCCCGCCGGACACGAGGGCTGCGCCCGCGTCCGCACAGCCCGTGACGATCTGGACCAGGCCGGCCGGGGCGCCGACAGCGGCCAGGGCGGCATCGATGATACGTCCGTAAAACCCTGACGACCAGGCGGCGTGCTCCGACACTTTGACGACCAGACCGTTGCCGGCAAACAGGGCCGCGGACAGCGGGTTGAGCACGTTGTGGAAGGGGTAGTTCCAGGGGACGATGGCGCCGACCACGCCGACGGGGTGGTACTCCACCCGGGCGGCCTTGTAAAACATCATGCGCCCCGCCGACCGGGGCTCGGGGGCCAACCAGCGCTCGCCCTCCGATATCAGCCAGGCCAGCTTCTCGCACGTCGTCATGACCTCGCCAAAAGCAGCATCCACGGGCGCTTTCCCCGAATCCCGGCACGCCACGCGCACGATGTCGTCCTGGTGGTCAACCGTGTAACGGAGGAGCGTGCGCATGAGCGCCCGCCGCTGGGCAAAGGGCGAGGCCTTCCAGACCGCGGCCGCGGCCTTTGCCCGCGCGATGGCCGCCCGCACCTGGTCCGGCGTCATGCAGGGCACGCTGCCCAGGCCGTACATGGTGGCCGGGTCGTAGCAGGGGATGGCGGTCGGGGACGGGCCAAAGGGGGCGGGCTTGATGAGCGGGGACGTGAAGGCGTCGGAGGCCTCGGCTGGAGGGAGAGAGAGAGAGGTGGAGAGAGCGGGCGGTGAGCGCCGGCGCCGCGGATCCTCCTCCCTTTACTTTCAACCCGAACTGCCGGCCCCGCCCGCGCGATGCTCCTCCTCATCCCGCGCCCACCCTACCTTCACTCTCCGGCTTCACATCCAAGGCGGGTGCCGGCCAGACCAAGGTCTCAATGCAGCCGCGAACTGTCCGCCAAAGCCAGCGCGCGACGGACGCGACAAGCAGAAACACGAGCGCATTGGCGACGCCGACCGCCAGGAACAGGGAGGTCGGCGGGGGGCCGATGAACTGCGGTTGTTGGCTGGGTGGCATGGTGCGCGTGTGCGTGCGTGCGGGTGTCTGAGAACGCTCTCACTACGAGCGTAGTGAGAGGGGCGCGAAGGGTGCACACGCGCGTGCGCGGTGAGAGCAGGACTGAAACAACCCGCCCGCTCTCTTTCAGAGAGAGCGGGCGTCGCGCCGTCCTTTTTTGCCGTGCAAGGGCTGGCCGCGTGTTTCGTCCACCGCTACGACTGAAAGTCACACACAGACACGCACACACGCACTCTAAAAACTTACCCTCCCCCTCCTCTCACCCTGTAGTGTTGAGGGGGTCACACTTTCGCCTGGGCGCCCCGTTCCCACCACCACCACGACTACCACCCTTTACCCCCGCTATCACAGCCCCTCCAGCAATGCCTCCCAGGCCGGCCGGTCCGGTTTGCCCGCAGCCACCCACCGTCGCTTCGCCTCATTCAGGCTGGCCTCGTTGGTGCTGTGAGTGTGGGGGCCAGTGTGTGTGTCGGTGTGAGTGTCAGCCGCGTTTGACTTGGCGGAAAGAGAGACAGAGTGTGAGTGTCAGCCACGTTCGACTTGGCGGAGAGAGAGACAGCGTGACCACCCCCCCAGACCCACCGCCGAGCTGCGGGCGGCCCGGGAGGAAGGCGTGGGCCGCGGCCGCACGCGAGAGCCCCTCTCTCTCCCTTTTCATCAGACGCAACTGTTCGCCCAGGCACGCGGACAGGGCCTTCAGTTCGGCTCGACACGCCCAAGCCATGGACAGAGTGCGCCCGCGGCAGCAGTCCGCGTAGGCGGCCGCGATGGTGGAACATACCGTGTAGGCGCGCTGCTTCAACTGGAAGAGGAGGGCTGGGGGAAAAAGAGGGGAGAGAGGAGGTTGAGAGCGAGACGCGGGCGGGAGAGAGAAGAGAGCTTTTGATAAGCAACGTGCCCCATGCACACATCGACGCACCTTCCTCGACCTTGCGCGAGACATCGGCCGTGTCGTCGGAGGATGGCGGGGCGGGCATGGTGTCAGTGCGATGACAGGCGTGGGAGCAATGGAGTGTGAGTGTTGGTTTGTCGCTTCTTACTTCAAACCGGTGAACGCCTCTGGCGAAACACGCCCGTCAACAGGACAGACACACTCACAAAGACTGAACAGGCACCATGGTACGCTCCAGGTCTTACACCACACAGCCCCACACACAGCAATGCCGCGGAAGTTTGGGCCAGCAGTGAAGAGGACGACTTCGCTGCATCCCAAAATTGGCCAGCGCCGCCCCCGCGTGTGTCCCTCGCCTCTCCTTTACCCACCAGCACGCTCCCCCGCGCACATGCGCCCGCGCGCTGGAGCGTGGCGAGAGAGACACAATGCACTCTTGCATGCGAGGACCTCCACGCAACGTGCACCCCTCTCCCCTCCCGTCACGCCCAATGCTGCCCTCACAACCCGCCGTCTCCCTTCTCCAGACCACCCCGCTCATTGCTGGCCTGACTCTCGGCTCCGCCGCCTACGCGGCCAAGCTGGCCATCGAGGCGTTTGCCAAGTTCAAGGCTGCCCCGCGCCTGCGGGCTTACTACAAGGTAGGGTGAGAGTGAGTGAGGGTGTGGCGCGTTGTCTCCTCTATCTCTCCGTCCCCACTCTCAACCCCCACCCAAAACTCTCCTTGGCAGGGCGGTTTCTTGCCCGAGATGACCCGCCGCGAGGCCGCCCTGATCCTGGGCCTGCGCGAGTCGGCCCCGCAGGAGCGGGTGCGGGAAGCCCACCGCCGCATCATGATCGCCAACCACCCGGACGCAGGTAGACGGACAAGTGGAGAAAACTGGCGCGCTTTGGCTTCCCTCTCGCAAAACGAACGTTCTCACTGCTCCACCCTCTCTCTCTCCAAACAACAAAGGCGGCTCCTCCTACCTGGCAACTAAAGTGAATGAGGCCAAGGAACTGCTGCTGGGCAAGGCCAAACGGGGTGGGAGCGCGTTTTGATGATCGCCGCCCCTGTAGAGTTTTAGCCTTCTAGGTCGCGAACCTTTTCTTCACACCACCCTCTCGCCCTTTCTACGCCTCCTCTCCACTCCCCTTCACACGCCCAACTCTTTCTCATAGTCCTCGATCGACTTAAACAGCTCGCTAAAGTTGCCTTTTCCAAATCCGCCACACCCGCCGGCTTGTTCCACGGTGACCGGGACGGGCGTCGCCGCGGCCGCTGTGGCCGCCTCGGTCACCGCCGCCGCCTCCACCGGCGCGTCCACCACGCCCGCCGCCGTCCCGCGGGCCGCCACCTCCGCCGCCGGCGCATGGCGCAGGCAGCCCACCCGCTGGATGATCTCCAGGAACACGGTCGGCCGGTCGGACAGCGGGCGGGTGAAGATCTGGAGGAGGACACCCTGGTCGTCCCTGTCCACCAGCAGGCCAAGCGCTTCCGCTTCGGCCAGCTGCCCCTCGCTCAGCACGTCGCCCACCTTCTCCCGCAGCCCCTTGTAGTAGCCCGCCGACGCGGGCGGCATGAGCGCAAAGCCGGGCGCCCCCCCCGCGCACCGGGACCGCATCGCCCGCAGGGTGGCGAAGGCGTCGTCCGTTTTCAGGGCCAGGTGTTGCACGCCGGGGCCGCCGTGGTGGTCGAGGAAGGTCTGGATCTGGGACGGCCGGGCCGTCCCGTGCGTCGGCTCGTTCAGGGGCAGCAGCACGTTCTCCGCGTTGTTGGCCAGGACGACCGAGTTGAGCCCCGAGTCGACGGTCCCCACGTCCGCCGCGGTGAATTCCGCAAACTCGTGGAAGCCCGTCGCCGCCATGACCGCGTTGGCCGCGGGCAGCAGGGCAGGCACGTTCCCGACCGCGTGGTCCAGGCGAGCCAGGCCGATGGTGGCGCCCTGCCCGTCGCCCGCGCCGGGGGCGGCAGCCTCGGGCACATACCCCGCCAGGAAGGGGCCCGCAAAAGGGCCGGAGACCAGGCGGAGGAGGACGTCGCCGTAGAGGGCGATGGCGGCCGTGGTCTGGTCCACCCCCGTGGCTGGGTCGGTGCGCGTCTGCGGTGGCCCCGCGCACGTGCCGCCCCCCGCCAGCGCCGCCGCGTGCGCGGCCGCCGCGTCCTCCACTACCACCCCGATCGCCCGGACGGCCAGGCCGTGGGCCGCCGTGAAGGAGGCCGCGGACGCCGCGTCGAAGCCGGGGTAGGGGCAGGACGACGCGGCTGCCGCCTGCCCGCCCTTGGCCGCCGACGCCCCGGGCCCGTAGGGCGCGGTGAAGGCAAACACCAGGGCCCCGCTCTGGCAGACGTAGGATGCACAGGCGGTGCAACCCGTGGACAGGTCGGCCTTGGCGACTATGGGCATGCCCAGGCCCCAGGCGAATCTTCAGAAAAAAAAGGGAATGATGGGTGTGTCGAGTGAAGGTCGGGGCGCGCGCGGCGCGAGCGGGCGACACGCGACCCGCTGCTGCCTCCGCCCTCTATTTCTCTATCTCTCTTCTTCACCACCTCTCTCTCTCTTACCGTTGGGCCGTCGACGTCGCGTCACTGCACCACCAGTCTATGTGGTGGAAGCGGAGGACCTGGAGAGAGAGGCAAACCGTGAGTCGATTTTCTCTCTCTCGATGCGTCAGCGTTTCGCTCGCTCGTCTCCCGTCTCTCTCTCTCTCAAACCTTGAACCGGTCGGCCATCGGGTTGTGGCGCTTGAAGGCAGACGCACCGACCAGGCCGGCAAGGGCGGGTGGGGACATGGATGCGAATCGAGGAAGGGTGGGCGCGGTGCGGTGGACGCGGGAGTGAACAGAGAAAAGTGGAAAAGTGGAGCGAAGGCATTGTGCACACATTTTGGTTCTCTTCATCTGCGTCCCGCCCCATCGCGCCTGTGGGGCGCGCGCGAGGAGGGGGCACAATACACACACGTCAGCACAATCCCACCGCCATGTCTAGCCCCACATCATCCCCTCTCCGGGAAGCCGCCGCCGCGGCAAGCCCGCACCGCGACAGCTCCAGCGCTGCGACGCCGGCCGACGCGACGCCCTCTGCCCCGCCCCCGCCGCTGCTCTCCAGCTCCGCGGCTGGTGGTGGCGGGTCCGGCCGGCGGGAGCCCTGGACGTACACGGCTCTACCGCCCGACCGGGTGCGCTGGCACTACCTGACGTCCGCCTTTGCCAAGGCGGCCGTCACGGACGCGCCCAAGGCGGGTGGAGTCAAGCGCTTCGGCGGGGCGGACTCTGCCGCGCTGGAGGCGGCCTTCCAGGCGGAGCAGGGCCGCCTGGAGCGGGCGTGGTGGGCGGAGGCTGCGGACCTGTCTGCAGGGCCCAGTGCAGCAGCGGGCGCGGCCCGGGCGGCGTCCGCCAGGGCAGCCGCGGACGCGGCGGTGCCTGTGGAGGGAGGGTGGGGTGGGGTGGGCAGCGAACCGACGACCCTCTCCAGCCACGCCCTCCACCCGACCTCCCTGCCCGGCTCGGCCTCCGCCTCCTGGGCGGACCTGGTCGGCGCGGAAGCAGCGGCTGCAGCGACTGCGGCCCTGGCGGCGGGCGCAGACGACGCAGCACAGGCGCCCTCCTCACACACCAACCCGCCACCAGGCACGCCCGTCCGGGGCGGGGCCTGGGAGGTCGACCTGGCGGCCCGGTCCATGCGCCCCTGCTATCACCCGGCCCCTCCCATCCGGGTGCGGCGGGGGACGTGGTTCCTGGAGGCGGGCGGGGGCGGCCCCGCCTGGACGCCCCTGGCCGAAGCGGTGGCGGACGAGGTCGAGGAGGCGTACAGGCGAGGCCCCTGGCGGGGGTCATCCCCACCCGA
>Ga0315288_10012213_pt1 | contig 10806 bp, 9 predicted proteins | sample YL17G11_20_MG_FD_203454 | JGI IMG/M metagenome (GOLD analysis project Ga0315288, IMG submission 203454) | Sediment microbial communities from Yellowstone Lake, YNP, Wyoming, USA - YL17G11_20 | ecosystem: Environmental > Aquatic > Freshwater > Lake > Sediment | place: USA: Wyoming | collected...
AAGTTTTAGCAATAAAAAAATTACCCATATCTTTTCCCTTCGATTTCACTCAGGGCTAGATTTGGCACCTTCCAGGCGGATTCTCCTGGGGTTGCCGGCGCATCACTGGGCTAGTTCCCCGGCCCTCCGCATAAAGCTTCGGGGCCGTCCCTCGTAGCTCATCATTGAGCATAGTGGGATCTGCGCACTCTTTATATTGCTCCTTTGAGCTTTTTAATTATAGAAAATGCTCCAGCAATGTCAACTGAAGAGTTTTTTGCCCACTCGGGCAGAAGACATTCTGCGCTCCGTAACTTCTTCGAGCTTGGCATCCGGGTCCAATAGAGGCTTTCCCCGGGGCCAAAAGCCCAAAACCGAGAGAAGATAATAGATAAATTCCAGGCGAAGCTTTTTTAAACTTGTTTCCGCTTTGAGATGGTTAAGGTATTCAAGAACAAGACCAAAAAGTTCCCTGTTGGGTTCGCCTTCGTGCGTAGTGCGGCCTATTGCTTCCATAAAGTAGTAGGCAACCGAGACTTTTTTGAGATTCTTGCGGACTTCTGAGAAAGCATCGATTACTTCCACCTCCGTCATCAAATCCAAACTTTTTCCGTGGGCGGCGGAAAAATGGACATATCCGAAAACTTCAATGTGGCCTCTTTTGCGACTTGAAGGCTTACGAACACCTTTCGCGATTAAAGAAACACGACCGTGATTAAGCGTATAAACAGAAAGAATCCTGTCGGCCTCTCCATATGAACGGCGTGCCAAAACAATTCCTTCATCTGTATAATTTCTTGGGCGCATGCCCTATTATATGCGGAGTTTGAGCTCCTTGTCTTCTTTGAGGAAAAATTCCTGAGATTGTCTCCCTAAATTGATAGTATAAAGGGGGGCATCCGCTCCAGGCTGTTTCTGAAGAAACAGGTTGTATTCGCCTTTGCTGATTTTAAAAGGCAAACGATACTTAACGGTTATTTTTGATACTCCCTCGGGACGAAGCTGGAAGTATCCGGCAAAAACGGTTTTGCCCAAATCATCATACGGCGCTGCCTTTTCCTCAAATCCGTCAGCCGACAAAAGCTGTGAGCCTTTGGGCACATAAATTCTGGTCCAATTGGGAAGAACCGAATTGAGCCATCCGTCCTGCTTCATGGGATTTTTGTAGGTAATAGTCAGGGTTTTTTCAATAGTTCCGTCACCCGACACTTTAATATCCTGCTCGACTTCCTGCGTTACGTAGAGATTTGATTTTCTTCCCCCCAAATTTGCATCGTTTATATGAAGATAGTCTCCGTTGTAATCGACAATGCGGCCCGCCAACCCGAAAGCCTCAAGACCGGCCTGTGCTTTGCTATCAAATACATAGAAAAGAACATGCTTTTCCGCCAAGGATTTAAAAGCTGCCGCAAAAAGACCGGGAAGCTTTTCTTTCGGCTGTCCCAATGCGTTGGCCAAAATTGAATTCATCAAGGGACCGATAATTGCCTTGCGATTGCCATAATTTGGGGGGGCAAAAACAATCTTGCCAGGTTCGTTTTCGCTCCAAACAACGGCTCCCTCTTGGTCTGCAAAACTTTCCAGTTCATAAATAACCTGCGGGCAGTTGCATTTGGGCTCTATTTGCGTTGAGAAGTTGCCGAACCCTCCTACCCCAATCGGACCTATCGCATCAAGAAGATTTACGAGAAGTTCGGTATCTACCCCGATTACCCCGTCAACCTCCGTAATTCCTGCCTTTTCGGCCTCTTTGGTAAATACCTTCATACTCTCGGCAAAGTCGGGCGACCAGTTCATATCTCTAAGCCTTAACTTATCCGACAATACATAAGGACCCTTCAGATACTTAACCATAGGCTCGGGGGCAGTGAGGGACGCCGTGTAAGTGCTGTCCAAATTGTAAATGTCGCTTGAAATGGTTGGGGAGAACTTTGCCTTATCAACCGTCACAATCGAATAGGCAGTCATAAATCCGCCGGTTGGCCTTAGTTCCTTATCGTTTTGAAAAAGAACCAAGTAGGTCCTTTGTTTATCTACTCCCAACAGATAAGGTGCTACTTCCAAAAGAGGTTTTGCATTGGTAACAAAAGTTGCGGCCGTATCAAAAAGTTCTACGCCATTTCTAACTTGCTCTCTAAGGGGTTTTCCCCGAAACTTTGCAGGATATCTGTCGGGGTTAATTTTGTCTATTTCGGCTTTTGCGAGATTTACTTTTTGGGCTATATCTCCGGCTTTCGGTGTAATTGAGGGCAAACTTTGAATTACAAAATCCAGCCTTTGCTGTGTAGTCTTTTGCCCATCACCTTGTTTATTGTCTCCAAAACCCAGAAGGTCAGCGTAGGGTTCTACCGCTGAAATTCCAATATCTGCAGCATCAAAGGAATAGCCTACCGCATTTATGCCATGGCCGGCATCGCTGACAAATCCTCCGGCCCAGGGAATAATTCTCATCCATGAAATACCGCGATAAGCGCTTTTTAAATTGGTGTATGACTTTTTGGCATTAACAAGCTCAGATTTTATTGCCGGAATTTTCCCTCCTTTGGCAACATCGGTTAATTTCCTGCCTTCGGCGGCAAAGGCCATGGCTTTGGAGTAGAAATTCTTGGCAGGGAAGAAAACCAAAAGAAATATCAAAAGAAGAAACCCAAGAATTCCCCCGGCAATATAGAGGGTCTTCTTTCCAAAATTAGATTTAATGGCCAATGGCCAATGGCTAATGGTCGATCTCCAATTGCGAAGCGACAAGCTCTGCTTATTGCGAATCGTTGATTGCCGATTGTTCATTGTTGGAGGTTCAGCCTCCGTTGCGGCGGCCTGGGGGTCTATTTTAGGAATAAGAACGGATTCTTCGGGCTTGATTTGCGGAATTCCGGTTTCTTCGGGCATATTATCCATATTATCAGAAAAAACTAAACCGCGCCCTTTCCGGATATCATTGCCCAGGGGGTCTTTAGAAGAATTATTAGGTCAAAAACAATTGACTTCTTTTTGGCGTATTCTGCATCCATTCGTATTCTTTTATCGAAATTTACCTCGCTTCTCCCTGTAACTTGCCAATAGCCTGTTATTCCCGGTTTAACTGTTTGAGTTTCTTTCACATATTTTTGGGCATAAGGGTATCTCTTCTGTTGTTCTTCGAGCTCATCGGCATGATATGGACGAGGCCCCACCAAGCTCATCTCTCCTCTTAAAACGTTGAAAAGTTGTGGCATCTCGTCTATGGAGTATTTTCTAATAAACTTTCCAAACTTTGTAACTCTCGGGTCTCTATGTAGTTTAAAACTGGATTTTTTATACTCGCTATAAAGCTTCCGAAATCGCGGGTCTTTCGTAAGCAAATGGGCTGCGTTTACATACATCGAGCGAAATTTATAAAGCCTAAATACTCTTCCATCCCTACCGATTCTCTTCATATGCGGGCTAGTTTTTTCGACCAAGATTGGGCCTGAAGAGGTTAACTTAATTATTATTGCGGTAACAATCATTATCGGAGAAAAAAAAATAATAAGGCAAATCGAAGCAACAATGTCTATTATTCGCTTGGTTATGTCGTAAAACATATGGGCAGAATTATAGCAGAGCCTAGGACTCTACTCCACAGATTCAGGTTTTTCCTTTTCCAAAATACCAAAAAGCTCTTTTGTCTCGCCCGATAGGGGAAGACTACTAACTAAAAGCCCATCTGGAGTATCGATAACGGCGATATTATCAAGCCCGATTACACCGATCGCCTTACTTTTGGGACCAATGACTAAATTGCTCCCCGACTCAATAAAATGAGTGTAAACCCCACCTTCGACCACGTTTTGGTTCTGGTTAATCCTCATCGCTTTATAAAATAATTCCCAAGTTCCGGCATCTTCCCAACCAAAATCTGCCGGTATTGTGACACTTTTATCCTCGGGAAGCTTAACAAAAATTCCGAACTCTACGGAATCTTTGGCAAACTTATGGTACTCCTCGGCAATCATTTTTTCCGCTTCGTTTGTTCCATCAGTTTTCATAATTTTCTCCAAGCCTTTATACATTTCAGGTTGGTAAGTCCTAAAATAGGAAAGCATTATGTCAGTTCTCCAAGCTCGATATCCTGTATTTATTAGGTAATCTTTCGACTCAAACATTTTCTTGGCGACTGGAAGTCCAGGCCTTTTGATTGTTTCCAAAATCTTTACTATCTTATGGTTGTCCACTTCATCGACCACCGGCCCCATTTTCACCCATTCATTTTGAGTAGTTGGGGCACTCGGTCTCTCGTTTACACTAACAATAAGGCCGGTCTCTTCTGCATACTTTCCGGCTGTAACGATTGCTTTTAAGAAAACTGGCTCATTGCCTATAAAATGGTCGCTCCATGAAACAAGCATTACTTCTCCAGGAAATCTTTTTTCCAAAATCGCAGACACTAGTCCTACTGCAGCCAAATTATCTTTCCGCTCTGGTTCAACAATAATATTTTTTGTGGGAAGGCCAGGGCCTTGTTTTTCAACAAAGTGTGCATATCTTTTTTCTGTCGAAATGTAAATATCGGCAGGATCAAATATTTTTCTAAACCTCGCGTATGTTGTTTGGAAAAAAGATCTTCCTTTAATTAAAGGAAAAAATTGCTTTGGGTAGCTTTTGCGACTGGCCGGCCACATCCTCGTTCCGTAACCCCCGCAAAAAATTACAACTTTCATTTTGTCTTTCTTATTTTATTGTAACAGCTAGAACATCAGATACAAAAGCCGAGAATTTCTTCTGAAAATTCTCTTTGGAAAATTTCTTTGCGTTCTCAACCAAATCTTTTGTATTAAAGGTCATTTTTTCAAATTTTCTGACGGCTTTGATTAAAGAATCTTTTTCTTGTCTGTCGAAGAAAATTCCTGTTTTTCCCTCTATTACCGTATCCAGCGCTCCCCCTCCCCTAAAGGCAATTACCGGTGTTCCCGACGCCTGTGCTTCCAGAGCAACTATTCCGAAATCCTCAATTTGGGGAAAGATAAATGCCTTTGCTCTTTTATAGTAATCTGCCAGTTGTCTATCCGTTAATCGGTCAATAAACGTGATGTTTTTCTTGGCGAGTCTTCTTAGTTTTCTTTTTTCGCTCCCCTCTCCAACAATAACCAGGGGCTTTCCCAGCTCGTTAAAAGCCTCTATGGCCAAATCGGCTTTTTTATAAGGAACAAGTCTGGAAACATAAAGGAAGTAGTCTCCTTTTTTTACTGGTTCACCAGCAACAAACTTTTCAAACTCAACGGGCGAATGAATCACGACAGATTCCCTGCCGTAGTATTTTTTTATTCTTTCTTTTACAGCATTCGAGATCGCTACAAAATAATCGGGCCTGTGGGCCGCAACTTTCTCCCATTTTCGCAAATATCCAACTATCGGCCGGGAAAGATGCCAGAAGAACGGGATTGGTCTCAATTTCCTTGGGGGATTTTTGAAATAAAAATCATGCTCGCTCCAAAGATATCGTGTAGGGGTCAAACAATAACATATGTGAACTGCTTGAGGTTTTGTAAGCACTCCTTTAGCCGCTTCGCTTGTGACGGAAATAACAAGGTCGTAGCTCTGCAAATCCAGTGTTTCAAACGCAAGTGGGGTAAAAGTCCCAAGAAATTCATGGTTTGTCCTTGTAAAAGGAACTTTTTGTAAAAAAGAGGTAATAACTTTGGGAAAAACTTTAGCCCAAGAAGCTTTTTCGGCAGAATAAACCGAGGTAAAAAGATGTGCTTCGGGATAAATCTCATGAAGCGTCAAAAGAACCCTTTCGGCTCCTCCCCATTTGTTTACACGGTCATATACAATTGCTGTCTTCACTGTTTGATGGCCTCTTTATACACCGAAAGGGTTTCCCGCGCCATCTTTTCCCAAGAGTATCTGCTTACAAATTTCTGGCCGTTTTGGATATTTTCTTCCCGCATCTCTCGCGGCATATTCAAAATCTCCCATAGGGTCTTTTCCAACGACGAAAAATCAAAAGGGTTGAAATATTTTGCATTCTCTTTGTAGATTTCTTTAAAAACCGGTATATCGGATACTATGGCCAAAGTCCCAGCCGCCATTGCCTCGAGACCGGGGAGACCGAAGCCTTCCGATATTGAAGGAAATACGAAGCCTACGGAGTTTTTGTAAAGAGTAAACAAATCATTGTCGGGTACAAAACCCAACAGCTTTACCTGCTTATTTGCTCCTATTTTGGAAACCAATTTCTCCAGTTTTTCGGAAAAAACGCTCCTGGAAGAAGCAATCAGCAGAGCTACTTTTAGATTATGATTCTCATTAAGCCGGACAATCGCCTTTACCAACCTCTCCAGATTTTTATGCGGATAGGCGTTGCCCGCATAAATGAAATATTTTTCCTTAATTCCGTATTTTTCAAGAACATTTGAAGAGGCAACCATTGGAAGTTCCACCCCTTCGTAGGTAACGGAAATTTTGCCAATATCCACTTGGTAAAAATCCGCCAGTTCCCTTTTAACAAAGTTGCTGGGAACAATTATTCTTAATGAATCCTTAACTGCTTTTTTGAAAACATATTTATAGCCGAACCTTTTTATCAAAAACGCAGGAAGACTTAGTGTTGTCGTAGCCTGTCCCTTCATTCTATGCATCAGCATATCGTGAATCGTGACTACAAATTTACCCGCGTAGGAAATGGGGATATTGAAATGCGGGAAGTGAACCAAATCGGGAAAGGTTTGCGTAAGAATCTTTGGTAACTTGACCTGCTCGGTGAAACTGTAGTGTCTGAAATCGGCAAGAACTTTAGTCCAGTTTGGCGGCAACTTCAATTCATCAAAGTACTTTTTCCTTAATAAAACAGCGTATTTATTCCTTCTGTCTATTCGGCCAAGATGCTCAATTAGCTTCATTACATACCTACCGAGTCCGGCATTTTCTAATCCGTATAACCTAGCGTCTATTGTTATTTTCATAACAGTTTCAAGGATACCACGAATTTTTATTCGTGGAGGAATTGAACCTGATATATCATCCTCCCTCAAGGGAAACCGCAAACCTTCGTTTGCGGAGGATGTTATTGAAAAACTACTTTAATATACCTCAGAAGTTTTATTATTCTAATTCCCACCAGAACCAACAAATTCAGAACCAAAGGATAGTGTTTCCAAAGTCTTTTTCTGTAAAAAATCTCCATAGAATTTACGCTAGACATCCGAAACTTTAGTTTTTCTGCCAGCGGGGCTTTATACCCAACGGCCTTGTTCTTTCCCTTGGTCGCTCCTTTAAGGTGAAGGATGGAAACTTTAGGATAATAAATAATCTTGTAACCCAGAACTTTTATTTTCCAGCAAAGGTCAATATCCTCCCCGTCCAGATAATAATCTTCATCAAACCAACCTACCCTGTCCAAAACTTTCTTAGGAGTCAGGAAAAACGCCCCCTGGATTACATCCACTTCTGCTTTTTGGTCTTCGGGCAAATATCCATACCAGTATTTGGCAAAAAGTTTTGAGTGGGGAAACACCTGGTCCAAAGGCAGAACCAGATGGGAGAAAGAAACCCAAGGTGTGGGAAAGGCCCTTCTTGTGTCTTTGTCCAACTCCCCGTTTACCAATACAACTTTGCATGTAAGCCCGCCTATTTCTTTATGGTTTTCCAAATAATCTACGGTTTCTCTTAGGGTGTTGGGGTAAACAATCGTATCGGTGTTCAAGAAAAGAACGTATTTTCCCTTCGCAATCTTGCGGGCTTGATTATTGCCTTTGGCAAATCCCAAATTGGCCTTGTTCTCGACTATCCTTACGTTGGAAAATTCTTTCCTAATCATGGCAACGCTCCTGTCCGTCGAGCCGTTATCCGAAACGATAATTTCAAAATCCAATTCGTTTTCGACTTTTTTGAGTGAATTCAGACAATCCCGAGTGAGATTTTCGGTATTGTAATTGAGAATAATAATCGAAAGTTTAGGCACCATTTTCACCTTTCAGAACATTACCGTATATCTCATCATGGAGCTTTACAATCGATTTCCAATCAAAATTTTTTCCCACATGGCTTCGGCCGTTTTTACCGATTTTTTCCGCCAACGGCGGGTTTTTCAAAAGCCTTATTGCTTCTTTTGCCAAGCCTTCATAAGTATCGGAAATCAAAGCATGCACCCCATTTTTGATTGTTAAACCAGCCACCCCGATTGAAGTAGAAACAACCGGAAGCCCTGCCGCCATTGCCTCCAGTATTTTAAGTCGAGTTCCGCCGGCTCCTTTAATGGGAGCAACCATAATACTTGCACTTCTATACGCATCTCTGGCGTCGGGAATATTTTCGGTTATCTCAATGCTTTTGTCTTTTTCACTCAAGGATTTTATCCAGTCGGGAATTTTTCTCCCAACTATCCAAACTTTTGCTTCCGGAACTCCCTTTTTAACCAATGGCCATACGTTTCTGATAAGAAGCTCCGATGCCTCTTGGTTCTGAAGCCATTCAAAATTCGTAACTCCATAAAGTATCCGGGGAGGAGATTTTCTTTCAATTTTCTTTTCCAAGTAAAATTGCGTGTCAACCCCGTTCGGAATGATATCAACTTTTGTACCGGGAAGCAGTTTTTGCATTTGCACCCTATCTTCTTCCGATACCGCAACAAGCTGTTGAGCCTTTGCCCAAAAATGTTTTTCCCAATACCTAAGCTTAATCACATCCAACATATAAAAGGGCTTTAGGAAAAACGGAACTTCATTGTCCACATAGTGCTTATAGACAAGGTACTCGATTGTTTGCTCTACCAAAATTATCGGAACATCGGTATCCGGGATGTGAGGCATAACATAAAAAGCTTCGGCATGTATTAAATCGTATTTCTCTTTCTCAAGCTCATCTTTAACCGCTTCTTTCTCCACGAGAGACAAATTTCTAATAACTACAAGCGGGTATGGACCAAATTCTGCACGAAGGACATTGTTGAGAGTCCAAGGAGAACGGGGCCTGGTAAAAACCCGCACTTTCCTGCAATATTTTTCAAGCTCGGGAACAAACCTCTTTTCAGATTCGTCTTTGAGCATGGAAAAGAGGGTAATATCGTGGTTTTTCGAAAGATACTTTATGATGTTGTACCAACGGGTTTGCCCGCCCGAAGTCTGAGCGTTGGGCAAAAAAGGAACAAGCATCAATATCTTCATTTCGCGATGGGCTTTGTTAAATCCAGAATAATATAATCCGGAGTCTTCTCTACCGTCTTAAACCTTTTAGAAAAATTTAAGGTATCTGTATCGTTAAGTGAAATAGAAACATAATAAGTCGCGCCCCTTTTAATAATTTCGTCGATTGAATTGTCAACAACGGGCCACCCCTTTCTTTTTGTATAATAAAGGAAAGTTGTATCCCCATTATACGGAGCAACAATTATTGCGTTTTTGGGCGCAATTCTATCAATAGCTTTGCCTGCTTCAAATATTTCGGGATGGTTGATTTTGTAGTATTCCTTAGCCTGAAAAGCACCCATCTCGAACATAATGAGGACCGAAAAAATCAAAATAGTTCTGGAGAGAATACGATTAAAGTGTTCGGATTTCCACATATAAATAACTCCTTGAGCCAAAAGCAGAGCCATCGCAGGAATTAGATACATCTGGTAATAATCATGTCTGACATTAACAGTTGCAAAAATGATTACATAAAAAAGCATTCCTATAAAAAACATTAAATTGAATAAATTCTTTTTAACGGTAGCCAAAATTCCCAAGACAAAAGGAATTAAACCCCAGTAACCCAAAATAAGCCTTCCAAATCTTTCCGCAAAAATCCAACGAAAGAAAGCGGGTCTAAAACGAATCCCATCTCCGTTAAACATCCATTTCCATTCGGGAATTCCTGCAGGGAATCGACTCATCCAGGCTCGCCACAAGATAAACGGAACAAGAATAATTCCTAAATAAATAAGAAGTTTGACAAGAAGCCTGCGGGTTTTAAAAATTCCTTTAAAACCGTATTTTTGCAAAAGCAAATAAATCAGTGGAATAGTGTAGAAAAGAATGAATGGTTTAATAAGAAGTCCCAAGGCAAACCAAATTCCGGATACATACAAAAACAAATCTTTCTCTTCGTCGAAATACTTGATAAAACAATAAACTCCAGCCAAAGAGAAAAACACCGCCATTGGTTCAGGCAAAATTACTCTTGTAAAGTAAACGTTGTAAGGCAAAAGAAGAAAAAAGAAGGAAGAAAGCACTCCGCCCCATTTACCCAGAAACTTCTTTCCGATAAGAAACACCAAATATCCGGAACCGAGCGCAAAAAATACGGAAACCAGCCTGCCCCAGACTTCAAAAGGAATTGCAGTAACGTATTTGGCTAAAATTGCATGAATCGCGTTGTAAATTGGAAACTCCACAAATCTGTATCCTTGTGGATTGAACATTCTGGATTGTGTTGAAGATAAGTCATAATATCGCGGGATAAGGAGGTTTATACCGCTCTCAAGAAAAAGTCTGCTTACAGAAGCCGTGTCTGCCTGTCTAAACGCATGCCAATCGGCGACGGGGTTATTTATTTTGTAAAGTCTAACCAAAAAACCCAAAAGAAGTATAAATGATAACAAATAGTATTCAATATTTTTCGTCCTAATAATGCGAGCAATAATTTTACCCATTAGGCTCCTTCAACATATAAACCAAAAAGCCTATCAATAGCCAGAATAGTATAGCAAACTTGGAAGCTTCGAAAATGTCTATAAAAAGTGCATTTAAGAAAATTCCCGGTAGAGAACCCAACAGCCCGAAAACAAATGCTTTCTCATAAACTCCTTCTAGCCGTATTGGCCAGGATTTAATAATGATTTCTCCAATTCTTATGAAAATTAAAGCAAAAGCAAGAAAACCCAAGAGT
>Ga0315288_10012214_pt1 | contig 10806 bp, 13 predicted proteins | sample YL17G11_20_MG_FD_203454 | JGI IMG/M metagenome (GOLD analysis project Ga0315288, IMG submission 203454) | Sediment microbial communities from Yellowstone Lake, YNP, Wyoming, USA - YL17G11_20 | ecosystem: Environmental > Aquatic > Freshwater > Lake > Sediment | place: USA: Wyoming | collected...
TCCCTAGCCCATATGCGTTCGGTCTCCCAAGGACCGATTTAATGCAACAGATAGACGACTATCAACCACACTCTGTATCTTTTGATGATAATAAAATGCGTTTCACAGCTAGAATTGAAGACGGGGCCCACATCGATAGGGAGAGGGTGAACCTGAGCGAGGTCTCAGATTCCCGATGCAATCCTCATCTTACAGATATCAATTTCTCGGAAGTTACCGAGCTTAATCAAACCAGTTACCTGACAATTAAATATAATGGAACCATCGGCAATCGGCTCAATATTCACTATTGCTTTGAATATGACCTCTACCCTGGCCCAGCCGTTTATACAGGAGACGGAGGGATTGTCAGAAAATGCATAAATGGTGATGTGGTCGGAGGACAATCAACAATGTTACCCCTCCAGATGTCAGAATGGTAACCATGACCCGTGTAGGTCTTTCCCTTCTAAGAAATCGAGGTGGCTTATCATAAAAATATATATATTCACCTATTGTATTGTGGCCTACAGTTCTAGGGGGTCCATGCTATGGCAAAGGCCAAGGTCAAGACCTACATCAAGGGTTTCGATGAACAGCTCGACGGTGGAATTCCAGAGGGTCATGTCGTTCTCCTAGTGGGACAGCCCGGAACGATGAAGTCCTCACTCGCGTTCCATATATTGTACAACAATGCCAAGGAAGCGGGAAAGAAGGGCCTATACATATCCCTCGAGCAGAGCAGGGCAAGCATACTCGACCACATGGAAGGCCTCGGCATGGACATCAGCGACGTCGAGGAGTCCTTGCACCTTCTGGACCTGGGCCTCATCAGGAAGAACCTAAAGATGCTCGGCGACCAGACCTGGATGCATGTGTTCAAGATGTACGCCGAGAACCTGAAGAACTCCACGGACTACAAGGTACTCGTCCTGGACTCCCTGCCCGTGCTGGAGCTTTTGGCCAAGTTCGAGGACCCCAGGACCGAGCTCTTCCAGTTCTTCGAGTGGCTCAGGGAGATGGACATCACCACCATCCTCATCGGCGAGATGAAGAGCAAGGATGGGCCATACTCGACATACGACGAGGACTTCCTGGCAGACGGCATCATCCATGTGAAGATGGAGATCGTCGATGATGTCAACGTTCAGAGGCGCCTGCGGTGCGTGAAGATGAGGAGCTGCAACCACAACCCCAACTTCTTCACACTGCTGCACAGCACTGAGAGCGGCTTCCAGGTCACCAAGGTCATCGGCGAGAAATCATCGTTCTAGGCCGGACCTGCAATTCTTTCATTTTTTATTCTGATATAGCGCTGCTTAGGTCCACAATGGGTGCTCTGGGTCCATCATGCTCATGGTGGTCTTGGCCATCTGCGTGCTCATGGTGATGCAGATGGAGATGCATATGGCCTCCCGCCTCATCCATGGTCCTTGTAAGTTCCTCGACGGCATGGTCCATCGATAACGGAAGCTTTTCGACCTTGTAACCGAACCTCTTGAGGACCTTGAACAGCTTGGCTACATTGGGCAGGTCGAGGTTGAGGTCCTTCAAAAGCCCCTCGTCCATAAAGATATCACGCATGTCCCCGTCAGCAACGAGCTTCTTGTTGATGACCAATGTTCTGCTTGATACCTCGGCGGCAAAATCGACATCATGCGTCGTGATAATGGTCGTCTTGCCCATGCTATTTATCATATCGATGAACTCACGACGGGTCCTTTGGTCAAGGTTCGCTGTGGGCTCGTCCAGAAGTAATATCTCGGGGTCCATCGCTATTACACCCGCGATGGCGACTTTTTTCTTTTCGCCATAGCTCAGTTTGTGGGGGACCCGCTTCTTATGCCTTTCAAGCCCCAGGGCCTTGAGCGCCCTGGTAACCCTTTGCCTGACCTCTTTTTCGTCGAGACCGAGGTTCAAAGGCCCGAAGGCGACATCATCATAGACCGTCGGCATGAATATCTGATCGTCGGGGTCCTGGAACAGAATACCTACCGATCTCCTGAGGTCGTCGGCGTTCTTTTGCGTCATCCTTTTGCCTTTGATAAAAACCTTTCCCGATACTAACGGCCTCAATCCAGCCAACAGGTGCAGCAATGTGGATTTACCCGCACCGTTGGGTCCAAGGACCACGATCTGTTCTCCCTGCTGGACGGAGAATGTGATGTCCTCGAGTGCCGGATGGCCGTCATCATAGCTGTAGCAGAGCCCCTCTATACGAAGTACTTCCATGGGAACAACCCCCAATCTGTGAGCAATAGGATCAATGGTATCAATAAGATCAGGACGAAGGCCGTTACATCGGCGGCCTTGACCTTGAACTCCGTGAGGGTTCGGACCTCACCTTTGAAATTACGGGCACGCATCGCGGTATGTATCGCCCCAGCCCTTCGGTCGACGCGGAAGAACAGCATCCCGATGGTCGCGGATATTGTAGATATGGTCCTTCGGTTCAGTAAACTGGTTCCCTGTTTGAACCCTCGGGCCCTTCGTGCGGTCCTCATGTGCTCGGTTTCCTCCTTGAAAAGAAATATCGACCGATATGCCAGCATGAACATCGAGACGAACTTTAGTGGAAATTTAAGGGCACCCAGGGCCTTCATGAGCACATAAAGGTCAGTGCTGAGCACGACATACAGCATCGCCAGGACCGATATAGTGACCCTCAAGAACATGGCTACCGCCTTGGCCTGTCCTGAGAAATAATAGATAGCAACGCTCTGAAGCACGATGAACGGGAGGACCATGACGTAACCTTTACCGACCGACGCCATGCTCACACCGGAAACGGTAAAAAGGATGATCAAGAGATAGACGAGCGGTGTCATCACGAGCACTCCCCTGAGAAGTGCCGCAACGATGACGACAAAGACCATCGCTATTAATTTGAATCTCGGGTCGAACAGTCTTTTGCCCCCTTATCTTTCCTTCTGCGAAGGACATCTGATACGGCCCAGGCCAACAGTAACAGGAAAAGGCTTCCTGCCATCCCAAGTAACAGGGTCTGACCATAGGTGTCGCCATAGCTCAGAGGGGCATTGTAATATGTTTTTTCGGAGACACCGAATCTCCCAAGGGTAGTTTCAAGGGCATCTGGCTTGTCCGCCACGAACAAGTAGAAGAAGACAAGACCGACCGTGAAGATGAGGAACATCATGGCCACTGCCTTGATCGCAGGGATGTATGAACGTTCCTTGACAATGGATTTTTTCGCAGACCGGCCTGGGCGATGGATCGTCTCGGGTGCGACCTTCATCAGATAGGTCGCTACACCACCGCAGATCAATCCTTCTCCGATCCCTATGATCGAGTGGGCCCCGAACATTGCCGGGAACGAAACGATTGCCGGGATGCCATAGGCTCCACCGGTCATAGAATAGCTCGAACCGAGCTGGACGGAGACCGCCATGGCCCCAACGAAGGATGAGCACCAACCCGCTGCAAACACGCCAATCGGGAACGCATTCCCCTTCCACCGACCTTTAGTGACTGCGGTCAGGGCCAGTTCTGAGATAGCGACGCCGATCACAGACATGTTCAAGAGATTGAGGCCAAGGGCCAGAACGCCGCCGTCTCCGAACATAATGGCCTGGAGCAAGACCACGAGCGTCAGGGCGATGATCGCCCCCCAGCGTCCCAAGATGACAAATGCAATGGCCGCTCCCAACAAGTGGCCGCTGGTCCCCCCTGCTATTGGGAAATTAAGCATCTGGGCCACAAAGATGCCTGCTGCGACAACAGCCAACCTTGGCAATTTGCTAGGGTCGGTTTTAAGGTCGACCTTCTTGAAGGCCAAAGCTATGAATGGTATCGATATCAACCAACCTGCAATAATTACGACTGGGGACATCACACCATCGGGTATGTGCATCGGTACCACCTTTTTATCGAGCCCAACAGACCATGAGTAGCATATTTTTTATTTTCGTGTTACGCAAGGCGTCCTCGCAATAGCCTCATATATATATAATATTAATGGTAGCAAGAATTATATTATAGTAGCACGATGGACCCTGGTGCGTGCTACCATGGGTGTAGAAAGAGTCGGTGTATCATTCGAGCCAGAACTGTTGGTAAAATTCGACGCATTGATCCTCCGGAAAGGATATTCAAACAGGTCCGAGGCTATTCGAGACCTGGTACGAAAATCCCTTATCGAAGAGAAACTGAGATCAACTTCGGGGAAGGCGATAGGGACCATCACGATCCTCTACAACCACGATATCGGCAATGTCACGGACAAGCTACTCCATCTGCAGCACCATCATCATTCCGAGATACAGTCCACCACGCACATCCATGTTGACGAGCACAACTGCCTCGAGGTCCTCGTGGTCCGTGGCAAATCCGGTGAGATTATCGAGCTTGCCGATCGGATAAGGGCGATAAAGGGTGTCAAGCACGGAGATCTTGTGCTGACAAGAACGGACCTTTGAGATAGAAATATCTTCTCAGGCCTTCGGTTTTAGAATATACTTGCACTGCTCGTCGCCCGCAGACCAGCAGTTCTCCTCGTGGCACTCGTGGAGCCTGCCCGTAACCTCTGTGGCGATGCCGGCTATGAACCCGCAGGTCATGTCGCACATGCGCTTGCCGACCTTCCCGTTGGCCTGGGCCTCGCTCGAGTCGTCGCTGTTTATCATTATCTTCCCGTCGTCGGACTTCTCGATGCTCAGGCGCCCGAGGCCGACCTCTATCCAGAGCGCGTGGAGCGTCTCGGCCAGGTCGATGTTCTGCTGGCCCGCGATGTCCATCTTCTTGGTCATTATCTGCCCGCAGCGGAAGCCGCAGTTGAAGAGTATCGTGCCCGATTCCTTGTCGCCGCACTTGGAGACGTACTCCTCGCGGATTGCCCTGAGGAAATAAATCGGCATGATGAAGAACGACAGGCGCATGTCGCTCAGGCTCGTCGACCTTCCTTCACTGGGCATCCTTGGTCTCCTTTGTATCATGCTCCGCGTCCGCTCATTTCGGCGGTATGTAGAGGTTCATCTCCCGTTCCATCATCTTGAGGTCCCGCTCGTTTATGGTGCTGGCGCTTATGGGCAGGATGAAGATAGCGTCGTGGATGGCTATCTGGTCCCTGACCAGCTGCAGGAACTTCAGCGCCGATGTGTAGTTGTTCTGCGTTATGATGTACTCGATGCCGGACAGCATGATGATGCTGTTAGAGGATTTCTTCAGGTAGTCCTCGACCTTGTGGTAGAGCTTGCCCAGCTGCACCGGCTCGATGGCCGTCTCGCTCTCAGCGTTGGAGAGCCATAGGATGGGCGTCTTCTTCAGGTTGTACTTCGCCCTGATCTTCTCGGGGTAGTCCCTTGTGATGAGCAGGCCCTGGGCCCCGTTTGTAACGTAGTCCATGAATATCTCGTAGGACCTCTCGGCCCGATCCTCCTCGAGGATGTAGCTGAAGCCGCGCTCGAGGGCGAACTTGGAGCCCTTGCCGCTGGCGGCGCCGACGGCCTCGGCCGCAGGAGCGAACTCCTCCTTGCCCACCATGAGCCTGTGGATGCAGAACTCGTCTCCCTTGCTGGCGCACTCCTCCTCGATGGTGTTGACCTTCTTGCCGCTCAGGGCCGCCGAGGCCATCCCGGACAGGTAGCCCCGGGTGAAGTGGCACGAGGGCACGGGCGTATGGCCCATGGTCTTGGCCTCGATGGACTCCTTGAAGACGACGAGCATCCCATCGTCGGTGATGTCCTTTAGCTGGATCCTGCCGAGGCCGACGCCGGCCCAGATGCCCGGGAGCATCTCCGAGAGGGTGATCATGTCATCGCACTTGATGCTCATCCTCTGGATCATCCCTTCGCCGCATCGGATGCCGTAACGGTAGATGATGCCCTCGGCCAGTTTCTCGCCGGTGGAAATGGAAAGCTCGTCCCTGAGGCTCTTGAGCGCGTTCCCTGGCATTATGAAGAAGGATGTCTGAAGGGTCTGCTCGCCGCCCTGTTCCTCTCCGTCGGCCATGGTACGCCTCCTCTATTATGTCAATGACCTTAATTCCCGTTCCAGGTCCTTCGTCCGGACCCCGGCCCTAGGTCTTTATCCGGGACGCGAGGTGCTTGCTGATCTCTACGAACGCCTCGTCGACATTATTCCCTGTCCTGGCGCTCGTGAAGTAGAATGGCGCCTTGTAGGTCTCGGAGATGCTCTCGATGTCGGCGCTGGCAAACTTGTTCATGTCAATGAGGTCGCACTTATTGAGAAGGTATATCACCGGCACCTGTCCGACGACCTTGAGGAAGGACGTTGTCCAGGTAGGAAGGTTGCGTATGGTCTCATCCCTCGTTCCGTCGCACACGATGAGGGCCCCTTCGGCGCCCTGATAGTAAACGGGGTGCAGTCTCGCGTACTCCCTCTGGCCCAGGATGTCCCATATCAGGAGGGTGATCTTCACATGCATGTTCCCGGTCGGGACCTCCCGGTCCACCTCTACGGTCTTCTTGGTGACCTTGGTCCCGATGGTGGTTATGTACTTGTCATCGAACATGTCGAAAACGAAACGCCTGATAAGGGAGGTCTTGCCCACCGCAGGGTCTCCCAGGAGGCATATCTTCTTAATAATGTCCTTTGTAATGGTCTGCGGTGTGATGCGATTCCCCCCAGAATAGCGTTCGTAGATTGTCTATTTCGTATTTGAACATTTCTTATATACAAATTTACCCTGGCCCCTTTTCAATGGCTCTCGGAGCGACGATGGACCTTTGCATCAAACATCCATGCACGGGCGGAAGCCCAACGATAAACCTATATTCTGCTCCGGACCTTACCCCAATGCTGGTGTAACAATGGCGAAGGGAAAGGGCAAATCTGGCAAGGACAAGGGGTCGAAAGGCGTCAAGGCCCCGAAGGTGGCGGTCATGGCCGAGGACAGGGCCGAGAACCTGCGGAAGGATTTGTTCGAGATGCTCGAGGGCATCGAGGGCAAGCTGGCCGACATGACCCTGGCCTGGGATGGCATAGTCCAGGGCCTCGAGTCCAGGACAAAGGAGCGCTACGAGAAGGCCTCGAAGAAGCTCACCGTCGTCAGGAACACGCTGAAGGAGCAGGCCCTCGTGGACCTCAGGAACCTCGGCAAGATCCTGGCCCAGCTCAACAAGAAGGCCCTGAAGGGAATGCCCTCGGGCAGCGTCCCCAAGATGAAGGACATCATGGACATCGAGGACGTCTTCAAGCGGACCACCAACACCCTGGACCGTATCGTCGACGACAGGGTCCACGGGAACATCAAGGAGCTCCAGAACAGGCTGGACAGCATCTTCAAGGCCCGCCTGAAGGCCATGACGGACCTCGACAAGAAAGCCAAGGCGTCGCTGGAGACCGCCCTGCGGGCGACACGGGACCTCAAGGAGCTTGTCCCCAAGTCCGGCGAGGAGCACCTGGTCCAGCTCGGTAAGGACGCGAGCAGGCTCATGAAACACGCGGCCAAGTTCTCGGTGAAGAAGATCAGGGCCAAGAAGAAGGACCTGGCGAAGCTGGAGAAGACCATCCGGGATTTGGACAAGGAGGTCCTGGCGGTCCTCAAGAAGTGGCCGATCGGGGCTCGCCCGGCGACGCCAAAGAAGTCCCCGAAGCCGTCGAAGGCCTAGGTATTCTTCCATTTCCCTTCATCATCATTTCTTTTCATCAATCGATTGTTCCAGGCCGAGCCTTCTCTTGGCGAAGTCGTAATATTCCTTCACTATCTCGAAGCCCAGGAAACGCCGGCCCTTCTCACTCGAGACCATCGCCACCTGGCCCGAGCCCAGGAACGGGTCCATGACGATGTCGCCCGGGTCCGATGAATAGTCGAGTATCTTCCCGATCAGCTCCGACGGGAGCTTTGTCGGGGTCTTCATCTTGTTCTTCCAGTACTCGCGCTTTATCTCCCAAACGTCCTCTTTGTCCTTGTAGTGAAGCTTGTGGCCGTGCCTCCCGCGCTTGTCCGGCGGGAACCTCGGGTATGGGTGGAACTTCCGGAGCTTGACATTCTTGCAGACGTAGAGGCAGTGGTAGTGCGATGTGACGAAACGGTATTTCGTGCAGACCCCGAACTGGTACTTCCATATTATATGGTTGACGACGGTAAAGCCCGTCTCGTCGATGGCTATGAGCATGTCCTTCAGGCTGTTCCAGCCCGAGAAGACGTACATGCTCCCCGAGGGCCTCAGGACCCTGTGGACCTGTGCCATCCATTTCCTCGTGAACCCCAGGTAGTCCTCTGGCTTGATCTCCTGGTAGCCGTCGATGACGTTGGTCAGCTTCCGTTTGTAGCTCAGCTTGTTGGCCTTGAAAGAGATGGCGAAGGGCGGGTCCGTGATTACGAGGTCGACACAGGCCTCTGGCAACCTGGCCATGAGGGCCAAGGAATCGCCGTGGTAGATCTCGTCGATCGAGAAGGGTCCGAGCCCCGACCTTACGGATCGTTCCTCCTCGGTCATGCCATTTTCAGAACCCTGTTGCCGGTATTAATGGTTGGCATGGGCCAGCCTCGGTCAAACCGAACAAAATTAATATGACAAGCCCTTTTCAGGTGGGCCGATATCTTCCAAGGTGGTGGCGAAGGATGGCCCATAAAACGACAGTGGCGGTGCCCCTGAGGTCGAGAATAGACTCGGCCATGCTCAAGATGGGCCCGCTCACGCCACTGCCCGTCGCCGCCCGGAGGCTGAGCAAGGTCTGCCTCGAGGAGGTGCTGAACCACTTGGACGGTACCATCGAGGGCAGCGACATAGAGCACCTGCACCAGATGCGGGTGGCCTCGAGGAGGCTCCGGGCCGCCCTGAGGGTATTCGCCCCCTGCTATCCCAGGATCCTGGACGGCGCCGTCGAGAAGGCCCGCAATGTGACCAGCCTCCTGGGCTCGGTCCGGGACCTGGACGTCCGCGCGGGTCACCTGGAGAACCTAAGGCCGCTCGTCGACAAGATGGCCGACCGGGCCATCGACCTGCTCATCTTCCACACGAACCTCCAGCGCGACGAGGCCCACGTCAACATGGTGAAGGGCCTCACGGCGATAAAGACGGGCAACTGGCGCCGGTGGATGTCCCAGGCCCTGGCAAAAGCTGAGTTCCCGGATGGCCAGTACTGGTTCCCGTCGTCCCGGGCCCTGACGACCATCTCGACCAACAGGTTGATGGTCGCCACCCACGCGTTCCTCGCAAAGGTCGAGCCCGCCGTCACGGGCCAGCACGCCTTCCGCATCGCAATCAAGAAGTACAAATATTCTATCGAGCTTCTGAAGTTCTGCTTTCGCAAGGAGATCGAGAGCGTCCTGCTGCAATGCAAGACCGTCCAGGACGACCTGGGGCTCATGCACGATTACGACGTCCTTCAGGAATACTTGAGGCAGACGCGCAGCAGGACCATGCCCCGGCCCATAAAGAGGGGCCTCACGGACCTCAACATCACGCTCGAGCGGCTCAGGCATGAGCAGTTCATAATCTTCTGCGAGCACCTCGACCCGTTCCTCGAAGCGGACCCGATAGAGTTCGAGAAATGATTGGCCGGTCGCGTGCGGGACAGGTCCGCATTTCCAATAGATTTAATAAATACAATGGCCTTGGAAGAGCACGATGATGACGGAGCCGTTCGAGGACAGGCTCAAGGGCTGCGACGACAGGTTCGAGGTCTCGGGGGCGCTCCTGCTCGATTTGGCCGACGGCGTCCAGGCCGAGATCGACCGGGTCATCTTCGCGTGGAAGCTGTGCAACCCTGACGAGGACCTCTCCATGCAGGAGCTCATCCTCGTGGTGACCGCGGCCCCCGATGAGATTGCCAAGGTCGTTTCCTTGGTCAAGGGGACGAAGGTCCAGGCCTCGAAGGGGAAGAAGGTGGGCCCCAAGGTCAAGGGAAACGGTAAGGCCTGGGCCGTACTGAGGCTCCGCAAGGAAGTGATGCACGAGGTCCTAGCCTCGGCCACCGACGAGAAACTCGGCAGGGTACCCTTCTTCATGATAGGGACCAGGCGCACCTCTGCCGTCTTCGACCTGAGGAACTACGAACTAGTGGACTGGGAGGTATGAGGGATGCCTGTGAATGACGAACAGAACCAGGAGAAGCGCCTCCTGGAGAAGCTGGAGCGCGTGGCGCAGACGGGCTCGTCGGAGATGGGCTTCGTGGCCGAGGAGCTCCAGAGGCTTTACGAGCACGAGCTGTCAGGCGTCGACCTCGGGAAGGCCTCACCGGAGCAGAGGGCCAGGATGCTAGGTATCCTCAAGAAGATCGGCGACATCAACATGATGGTCGGCCGGCTGGAGAACGCCTCAAAGTTCTACGACCAGGTCCTCAAGGCGGACCCAGATACCGTCATGGCGGCCGAGATCCACCGGGCCCTTGGGACCAAGGCGCGTGACGTCACCAACTGGGTCAAGGCCAACCTCCATTTCAACAAATCCCTCGAGATATGCAAGGCCAAGGGGGACCTTATAGGCCAGGCAGAGAGCCACCAGGGCCTCGGCTACGTGCTGTGGCGCCGGGGCAACTTCGGCGGCGCCCTGAAGGAGTACGAGGCCGCAATAAACATACTGGAGGGGGCCACATCGAGGACGGACCTACGGCGGCTTGCCGTCGAGAAGCTGGCCGTGATCCGTATCGAGGAGGGGAACATCCTGGGCGATAAAGGGAGCCTGGAGCAGGCCCTCACAAGTTACAAGGAGGCCCTCGAGGTGCTCACGAAGCTGGAGAACCGCTGGGAGATCGCACGCATCCACAACAACATCGGGCACCTGCTCGTCAACCTCGGGAACCTCGACGATGCCTTGAAGGAGTTCGAGGCCTGCAGCAAGATCGGCCACAGGCTGAAGGACCCGCGGTGGATGGGCTGGAGCGACTTCAACATGGCCGAGG
>Ga0315288_10012215_pt1 | contig 10805 bp, 14 predicted proteins | sample YL17G11_20_MG_FD_203454 | JGI IMG/M metagenome (GOLD analysis project Ga0315288, IMG submission 203454) | Sediment microbial communities from Yellowstone Lake, YNP, Wyoming, USA - YL17G11_20 | ecosystem: Environmental > Aquatic > Freshwater > Lake > Sediment | place: USA: Wyoming | collected...
TAGGTGATTGATTGTCGTTGTTGGTCATGCGGTGCGTTCCTTCAAACCGTACTTCTCCTTCAAGGCGTCGACGATCAGCCAGGTTTGGGTTTTTCCGGTCATCTCGCTTTTTCGCTCCAGCCAGTGTGCGATGTCCCGCTGCAGGCGAAAATTCTTCAGAACCTTCTTCGGTCGCTTCATCTGGAAAAACGATGCCCATCTTTACAGACGATGGCAAAGTTTTTCTTGCAAATGTAAAGACAGATCTTTACAACTGGCTGGCGATGCCGCTGAATAAAAATGCGGCCGGCAAAAAGAACCAAAACTATGAGAATAACGTGTGAACAATGTCCCAAAACCTTCAAGAAAGCTACGCGGGAGGCGTGCGAGAGTTCCATGCGAATGCACGTCGGTAGGGTCCACGGCAACATGAAGACCAAGAGGCCACCGGGTGAAACTCCTGAAACACAAAAGGCTGCTCTGGCCCTTAAAAGGAGGAAGTACCAACGGATATGGCGCCAGCGCCGTCAAAATGGCCGCTCCATGAATAACGGGGCTTTCACCATCGGATTTTGCCCTCGGTGCGGGATGAACCTGGAAGTGCTGGCGACTGCCCTAGCCGTTGTGAACAAGTCACGATCATGAAACACGCTGAAACAAAACGGGCGGTCAAGAGGAACGTCAATCGGCACAAGATCCGATTCCCGGTGGCGCGAGCGACGGCATCCCTCGACACTGCCGTCACCGAGGTCCAGGTCCTGATCCGCGCCAAGAACGGTTGGACCACCGAAGCCATCGCCAACGACCTCGGGTTGTCCAAAGGCGAGGTCACGTATCGGATCGCCAAGGGACTGGCCGGCGGCGACCGGGCGAAGTTCAGAAACGGTGAGACCTGGGTGGCCCAGCGAGCCCTGTCCCTCACGGCCCACGATCTCATCATTGAAATCGGCAAGACCATCAGTCCAAAATACGCGTGAGATGGAAAACGTGCCCAATTGTTATCGGTGCAAACATCGCAGACCGTGCCCTGGTAGTGCGCACAGTCAATGCATCAACAGCGGAGCGCATGTCGTGGGCAAGGAGCATGGCAGGAACAAGGGATGGTTCTTGTGGCCATTAAACTTTGATCCGGTCTGGCTGGTATCGTGTGACGGGTTCGAGTTCAACTCGGAGAGCAAAACATGAGACCCGCACACTCGCACATATGGACACATCAGATTGAGCCCTGCCGGGTCAAGGCGGGGTTGGGTTACAGCAGCAAGTGGCATGGCAGAAACGGGTTCTTCGAATTCCCCGGCGGCCTGCGCGTCATTTGCAGCGACGGCCTCGGATGGGAACACGTCAGCGTTTCATACTCGCATCGGTGCCCAACATGGGAGGAAATGTGCCAGATCAAGGATCTGTTCTGGGATGACGAGGAGGTCGTGGTCCAATATCATCCCAAGAAGTCGGAGTACGTAAACTGTTTTCCCTGGTGTCTTCATCTATGGAAACCAACCGAGGCAATCCTGCCCGTTCCCCCATCGATGCTCGTCGGGCCACTTAAATGAGAAGCGCACAATTCAATGTGGCCAGGGTTTGGGATGGGGTCGTCTTCATCGTGGATGAGCTTTTCTATCAGCCAGAACTCCCGTGCCTATCCGTGACCAACGATGCCGAGAACGTGGTCAAGAAAATCCTCAAAGATCATCCCGGCCAACGGATCGTGTACCAGGACACAGAAGGAAACTGGGACGAAATGGTCTGGGACACTCACGGCAACGTGGGATTTCGGCATTGGGCTGGCCCTCACCCGTGAAACCGGCTAAAAGGATGATATGGAAATCTTGAGCTGGCTGAACGTCAACCCAGACAACCTGGCTGAGCAAGTCTGCCGGCCGAGTGACTACTTCCCCGAACTTAAGGACGTCAAGGTGCAGCCCAACGATGTGTCGAACGCCGACTGGTCGGGCGGAGCCGTCATCTTCGGCGGAACCGGACTGTTCTTTCCCTCATTAGCTACCGTGCTGGAGCAGGCCCTAAAGGTGCGGCGCCACCCAATGGTCCTATGGGGTGTCGGGGTCGACACTCATGGCGAGCACCTGGTCCAGTGGCCGGAATGGGCCGGTCAGTTTGACCTGGCGGGGCTCCGCGACTACGGCAACCCGTGGGATTACGTTCCATGCCCGAGCTGCATGAGTCCGTTCTTTGACGAGGCCAGGGACACCCAATCGATCTACGATATGGTCGTTTACGAGCACGTCGACTACCCGATCGACATCATCGGTGTCCCAAGGAAAACCAACGTCCAAAAAGCGGAGGACTTCAAAAGAGTCCTGATGTTCCTGGCCTCTGGAAAAACGATTGTGACCAGTTCCTACCACGGCACCTTCTGGGGAATGCTGCTGGGAAGAAAAGTGCTCTGCTGGAAACCCTGGTCCTCCAAGTTCTATGGCCTGGAGCATTTCCATTATCGGGTCAACGAGCAGAACTGGCACACGGTCCACACCCGCTACCACGCCACGACCAGTGTTCCTGATTACCTGGCACGGTGCCGGTTGGCGAACCGCCAGTTTGCCGCCAACGTGTTCAGAGTGCTAAAGCTCTGATGGCTCTTGCGGTGGCGCCATCCACATATGTGCGGTCGCAAAGGAGATGGCGGCAGCGAGATCCGATGTCACCAGGCAGTGGACCCCCCGCTTGGTCAGGACTGCGATAACCTCGGCCTGTTTGTCGCTCAGTTTCCCCCCGGGGACTTTGAATTCGATGCAGCATCCCCGGCCATCATTAAGAAGTGTGAAGTCGGGGTGACCTTCCTGAATGGTTGATTTGCGATCGGTGCGGCTGTGAATAAAACTGATTTCGTTCAGCCGGCACCAATCCATGAACTTGTTGTGGATTTCGATCTCCAGCTTCCTGCTCTCCTTGTCGAACACATCGACCAGGGTTAGAGCGCCGGTGGCCTTGCGGTCTTCCTTGGGCATGCAGCGCCGGATGTTCTCTGGAAGCAGGTTGGATTTGATATTCATCTCAGGTGCCGGCAGAAGATATCCCACTGCGAGTCGCTGTAGCGATAGACTTCCTCGAGGTTCCCATAGCCCAGGGAACGAAGGGACTCTTCCAGCATCTTTGGTGTGGCACCACATTGAGCCAGGCCCACCGTATTAAACTCAACGTGGATCATCGGATGCAGCCGGCAGATCGTGTTGATTGCGCCTTGGAGAGCTCGCACCTCAAATCCCTCAACGTCCAGTTTCAGCAGGTCCAGCCGTTCCATCCTGAGATCGTCTAGCCGGATACTGTAACGGCGCCCTGGAAGTAGTGGCTTGCCTCCCATGTTGCCGCCTGTAGTAGCGGTCTCGAACCGGGTCCCGTCGCCCAGTGCCAGGTTATAACAATGCGCCCCTGGGCAGTTGTGTAGGAGGCATACAAAAGTTTCCGGCCTCGGCTCAAAAGCGTGGACTTCGCACTGCCTGTCGAGAAATATCTTTGTTGTGTCACCTATGAATGCGCCAGCATCGAGCACAACCATTCCCGGCCGTAGTTCCTGCCACACTTTGAGGCTGTTGAATTGATCATCCCAATCCAGGCGCCCGGTCCTGCGAATGTGAACACAGGCTGTGTTATCGTTCTTTGGAATAAGCAGCCCATGCATTTCTTCGATGTCAAAAAACATACTCAAATCGCTTTCACCAGCCAGCAGCACCGGTTGATCGTGCTTATGTCGAGGGTCGCAGTATGTTGGGCAGGTCCCCACCCGGTGGCATGAAGCATCCAGGCCAGACATGCGGGGTTGGGCGCCCAGATGGTCCATGGATCGCCGCTATAAACGCCACCATCTCCATTGCTGCGCATCATCGGCGCCGGGTTGTTGTTGTGCCAGTAAGCCGTTTCCAACAGCATGACGCCATCCTTTGCGCAGATCTTCCGCAACTGCCTCATTACCCGCATTGGATCCTCAACGTGGTAGAGCAATCCAAGGTTTTGGATGACATCGAATTGTTTCGGGGCCGTCAAGTCGGCAACCTGGTGAACGTCAATGTGCCTGAATTCCATCCTACTTTTTTTGATGCCGGCCGCCCACCGCGCTTGCTCCATGATGCCAGGTTGGTTGATCCAGGTGTCGATGCCAACAATTTCGGTTGCGCCCAAACCCTCAGCCTCAAATCCCCACGCGCCGTCGCACGTCCCCAGGTCGATGACGCTTTTGCCGGAATAATTGATGTATTTACGGATCGACCGGATCATTTCCCATAGCTTTATGCCGGGGCAATAGTTTGTCGTGAAATAGCCGGGCAGGAGCTCGATGGAATGATACCACCTCAGTGAATTTGCCTTTGCTACGATTTCTTCTTTTGTCATATGCCGATTGTTCTTGGAATGTAACCATTGCTCAACATCCAACTTCTGGCCAGCGAAACGTTGTGCATCTGGCTTGGCAGGGTGCGCTTGTTGGCTGGGTTTTCCCAGGTGCTTGCGTGTTTCTCGTGGTAGATCAGATCGTGCAAGGTCGTGTTTTCGCCGGGGTGGGTCTTGTCTATCAGTAGGCGCAATACTGCGTCCCAACACTCTCGACCGAGCAGCATGTCTGGAAAGTTGTTTCGGTATTTGCGCCACCAGCCCACGCGGAACGCATAGAGATCGCTGCCGACGTAATGCGTCCCCATTTTGATGATCCGCAGCGGCAGTGGGACCTCGAGCCTAAGGAAGTCGCGCCGGAAACAATAGGCGGCATCGATGCTCTGGAGTGCGCCCACGATGGCAAGGCAGCAATTGCTGGCCACACAGATATCAGCATTGGTGAACACGATCACATCCTCATCCGCCCTGAGCATGGTGGCCAGGTGGAGAATGTCTTTGATGTAGGGGACGCTGCCGCCTCGGTCCCGGAAAAGACGTCCCCCTTGTTCTTTCACCCGCAGGTCCCTCCAAGGTTGAGCGTCCCAGGTTCTTCTGGCGAGTTCCATGCGCCGGATCGTGTCAGGTTTTGTTGGCGTGTACTGCGAGTGAACGTGAAAAATCATAGCCAGCTTTCAACCGTGTTCACAATCGCGGACAGGGAGGTCATGAACCGGGAGTATTTGACCTCGAGCTTGCAGTTGCCCCGGGGCGTCGATTTGCTCCAGCCGTCGACGGTCAAAGCGATGTACGGTCGTGGGCACCCATGCGCGAGGTGGAGCGTGGCGGTGTCGGTTGTGATCGTCCCTATGGCGTGGTCCATGACGCCGAGCAGGTCGTAAATGCGGTGACACTGGATCCTGGCCAGGTCAATCAAGGCCACCCTCGGCGCCAGATGCTTCAGCATTTCAAAGACCTTCTTGCCATGGGGAAACGGGCTGGAAACGCCCGTCGTGTTGATGGCGATGTAGGGTCTGTTGACCTTGGGAATTGCCGCCTGCTCCCGCTTTGAATTCCTGCGGTCGAACACCAGGGGTAGATCGTTGAATAACTCGAGCGGAACCCCCGTCCTGTCCAGCATCGATGTCATGAAGTTGGGCCACCTCTTGAGCTCTATCCCCCACTCGTGCGCGTAACACTGGAGCACCGTGCCGCCGCCAAAGTGGGTCTCGGCATGCTTGCGTGCCTCGGGCATTCCCATCCACCAATGGACCGGGAGCACGATCGGGTCAATGTAGGACACTCCATCCAACACCGAGGCGTAATCCTTTGCCACGATCATTGTCGGATTGGTCCCGGTGGTGTCAGCCAGGTATTTCATGGCCGGCAGGAGGAGGATGATGTCGCCGAACCGGCCGAGCTGTATGTAGGGAAAACGGTTCGGGGTCTTTTCCCCGAGGCCTGCCCTCTGGCGTAGAAGGTTGATCAGTTTGCCGTCTTTGGTCCTGTGGAACAGCACCGCGCCTTTACGGAGATAGTCCAGCCCAAAGGTTCCAGTGCCCGGGATTCCCTTTTGGGCAAATGTGGGTGGGTTGCCGCTCTCGCCCCAAAGGTGCTGGAAGAGATCGCTGTGCTGGGCTTGGGCCACGATAATGTCTGCCGTCGAGATGTCGAATGCGACCTTGGGTTTGGCCAGCACCAACTTCTCCACCTGCAGGATGGCGTCGGCCGGATAGATGCCCACGCCGGTGAAGTGACGCATGGGCAGGCCCGGCTTGTCGGACGGCACGATCTGCCCGAGATACCGCGCCCCGCGCACGCGATATTCAATGTCCAACCGGTCAAGCCAGCCGGCACAGAGGGGCACCGCATCCGGCTCGAGGAACAGCCAGTGCATATTTCGTTCCTTGGCGAAACGTGCTGCAGCCAGAAAGAGCTCGTTCGGACCTTCCGGCCAGCCTTTCACACCCCGATCGGTGGTGGTGACCAGGACCTCGCTGAACACCTTGGATGCCTCGTCTCGAATCTCGAAGATGTCCCCGGCGGGGGTGTCGGCATCAGCCACGATCACGGCGAGATGATCCCGGCAGCCGCCCAGCTGGCGCAGCCACCGGATCAGATTGAGCAACTTTGGGACGTCATCTTTGTAGACTGGCAGAGTGCATAGCATCCGTGTCTTTAGTACCCTTGCTCGTGCCGGATCCAGCACCTTGGGTCTAGCTGGTTGAACCGTTCGCTTGAGAGGTGCTTTTTGATGATCGAGAGCGGGGCCCATACTTTCGCTTTGAGCGGACAATCGCAGGCCTGGCAGATCTTCAGCTCGTTATCCATGGATGTGTGCAGGTCCAGATCGTTCAACGCGCTGAAAATGGCCATGATCTCCCGGGCGGCCAGGCCCGTGAACCATTCAAGTACATTCCCCTTCTTGTCGTTGAGTGGACACTTGACGCAGACCTTGGCCCGTTCCTCGGCAATCTCGACCGGGACAGGTTGGCCCTCCCCGAACCAGTCAATCCACAGCTTGATCCCGGCGGACGTGTTGGCGAGGAACCTAGCGCCTCCCGCAACACTTTCTCTTGCCTCTGCGCGGGGGGACCGTTTCGGCAGAGGCACCGTAAAAGACGCCGTCACCTGGTCGACACACCAGGCCGGATCGTTATTCAGCCGGCCGCACGTATAATCGTCCAACTGGCCGGCGACCACGTCGGTATCTGTTGCGAGTTTGTACTGCCGGTTCGCCGTGCGGTGTTTGATGATTGCGGCAACAACCTGCTCGAACATCAGGCCGGTAGGCGCTCGCCAGCCAGTCGCAGGTTCCAGGAATTGCCACCCTCCCGGTGGCCAGGTGGATCTCGATTTGAGCATGTTGACGGTTATCCCAGACGACACCCATTTGCAAGCGTTCTAAATACATTGCTCTCTAAATCGTTAGCCTTTAAGTTGTAAGTGTGAACGCGGACGAACAATTTGTGGCAATCAAGAAAGTTTCGGACCTTGGCAAGCCCGGGTCTCCTGGCCACGCTGTTGAGCTGGAAGTGACCATCTCACGTCGCCAGATATTCAAGATTATCGTTCCGTTTTTGGTTGCAAGCTTGTCACTAGCCGCCCAAAACGGGGACGAACTGCGACGCGAGCTGGCTTCCGACAACGATTAACGCGGCCGTGGGTTCAGCAGGATGGACTCTGATTATGAACTTCTCTACCGCTTCGTTGGTTGAACAGGTGATCTGGGAGATGCGCGATGCAGACAGGCCGCGTTCTGATAACCGCGCTCTGATCGATCGATTGTTCAACGGGTTCCCGCCCTGGACCGCCGAGGAAGCGGAGACGGCTCGCATCAACACCAACGTCAACTTTCTGGACGGCCCGAAGCTGGCGGCTGATGCACGCCGTTCGTACTACAATGCATTCCTGAAGCCAGCCACGTATTTCACGATGACCCTGGACTCGGGTCCCGAGCGCATGAGGGGCGCATGGTCGGCCGTCGTGACCAAGGAAATCAACCGGATCCTGAAGGATTCCCTCTGCTACTTCGAGGTGATCCGGTCCCAGATGGCGGCCACTGTGCTGCACGGCATTGGACCGGTCCATTGGGCTGATCAGGAAAAGTGGCGTCCCCGGGCTCTTGATATTGCCGATTTGCTCATCCCGTCAAACACCCTCCTTTCCCTCGAGAACCTCTGTCACTTCGCGATCTGGCGGCAATACACGGCCGTCGAACTCTCGGACAAGATCGAGCGCAAGAACATCGACCCGGCGTGGAACAAATCCCTAGCCAGGAAAGCCGTTGCCTGGTGTGTAAGGCAGCCGACCGGCCAGACTGGCGCATGGGACACACTGTCGCCCGAGAAGGTCGTGGAACAGATCAAGCAGGACGGGGTGTATTACGGATCCGACGTGGTGCCGACCATCGATTGTTGGGACTTCTATTACTACGACGATGAGGGAAGTAAAACCGGGTGGCGCCGGCGCATGATATTGGACACGCCACCCAACGGTGAGATTGGAAGTGACAAGATCACCAAACAGGCGATTGGCAGCCAGGACGCTGAATGGCTCTACAATGGTGCCGATCGTGTCTATGCCGACGACATCAGCCAGATACTTCACTTTCAATTCGGCGACCTAAGCCCTAAATCGCCGTTCAAGTATCACTCGGTGCGATCCCTTGGCTGGCTGATCTACGCCGTCTGCAACCTGCAGAACCGTCTCCGATGCAAAATCAACGATGCCACCTTTGAAAACCTGCTCAACTACTTCCGCGTCTCTAATCTCGAGGACGCAGAGCGGCTGACCAAGATCGACCTGCATAACTACGGGGTGGTCCCCGAAGGGGTCGAATTCGTCAAGCAGGCTGACCGGTGGCAGGTCAACCACGCCCTGGTGATGGCCACCATGGGCGACAACCGGCAGCAGATGAACGAAGCGGCCGCTCAGTTCCGCGAGGGTCGGGACACCGGGGTGCAGAAGGAGAAGACAGCTACCGAGATCATGGCCGAGGTCAACTCAGCCAACGCCATGGTGGGCACCATGCTTTTGCTGTCCTACGCCTATCAGAAGAACCAATACATCGAGATTGTGCGCCGATTTTTCAAGGCGAACTCGTCCGATCCGGACGTGCGCAAGTTCAGGATGCGCGTGCTCAAACAGGGGGTGCCAGAAAACCTGCTCGACGCCGATTTGTGGCAGGTCAGTCCTGAGCAGGTCCTTGGGTCTGGAAACAAGATGCTGCAGATCGCCATGGCCGAGAAGCTCATGGCAGTGCGGCCCCTGCTCGATCCTGACGCGCAGCGGGACGTTCTCCGCATGTATGTCCAGGCGAACAGCGACGATCCGAATCTGTCCACCAGGTGGGTGCCGGCCAAGCCGATCCTGGTGACCGAATCCGTGCATGATGCCGAGCTGATGGTCGGGCCGATCATGTTCGGGGTGAAAGTCAGTCCTCGAGCTGGCCAGGATCCTGCGCAAATCACCGTTGGTCTTCTGAAATCCATGACCGAGATCTGTCAGCGCATCGATGGCACGACCAAGATCCCCACCGAGTCCGAGCTGGCCGGGTTGACTAATATGGCGATGGTCATCGAGGGCTACCTCAAGCAAGCCAGTCAGGATAAAGGCAACCAGCAGATGGTCAAACAGGCTCAAAAGGACCTGGCCCAACTGGTGGGAATCGTCACCGAGTGGAACAAGCAGGCCATGGCCAAAAAGCAGGAGCAGGCAGGTGCCAACGCGGATCCGGGCGTGGCGAAGGAGGTCGCTCTGACCCAGGCCAAGATCCAGTCCATGCAGGCAACTGCGCAGAACAAGGCTCAGATCACCGCCGCCAACGCCGCCCAAAAACAGCAGCAACGAGAGGCTCAGTTCCAGCAGAAGCAACGACAGGGTGAGGAGGATCATGTCGCAGGCCTGCGCAAGCAGCTGACCGCGACCCAGGTTGACACGACCATTGCCGACGCCAAGGCCGCGACTGACATCCACAACAAACGCATGGCCAGTATGGCTGAGGCCGCTGCTGCCACCAAAACGGGATCTGATGATTGAATCACCCAAGAAACGATTCCTCCGCACTCCATTCGCCAAGACGGTGGCTGATTACACGGCCGACCCGGCAGTCGTGGCCGCGCTGGATGCCTCCCTGCTCCAGATGACATGGGAACAGGGGACGGCAAAAACTGCGGAAACCGCCTCCGCTATCCACTGGCAGCTGACTGGCGCGAATAAGCTACGCGACCTGTTTCTCACAATCGCTCTAACGGACAAGCTGCCTGCCAAACCTCGATCCGATAACCTGCCCAACGAAGTCTGAACATGCCTCCTACCACCAAGACGTTACCGCCAGCACCCGCGCCAACCCAGAAACCCCAACCAGCCTCTTCGGTTCCTGTTCCCACTGCTGCTGCCCCAGCTCCCGCTCCAGCTGCGCCGGCACCTCCATCCTTCCGGTCGGTGGACGACGATCTGATCGAAGCCGCAGCCAAACCACTCCCCAGGGTCGGGAAACAGGCCAGGCACGCGCCGCAACCACCGAAGGGGAGTCCACCCGCCGAGCCCGAACCGGTCGCGCCTGAGCCTAAGCCTGACCCGGCGCCAACCGCTCCTGAGTCGGATGATGACTATTTGATGGGTTCGGTGGCCTCGGAGACCGGAACGGAGCCCAAGGCCGGCATGGATGCCACCAAGGTCGACGAACCAGCGGTCACCGGACCCCTCAAGGCGCCCGAATTGCGCACCGAGTATGCCAAGGTCAAAACCCGCGTCGGCCAACTAGAGAAGGAGCTGACCGAACTCAAGGCCAGGGCGCCGGCCGCACAGCCGGTCGACGAACCGGAGCGGAAGGCCTTTGTGGAGCAGATCAGCACTCTGAAGAAGCAAGTCGAGGAGACCAGTGGCGCTCTCAAGGTGGTTGCGTACGAGCACAGCGACGAATACAAGACCAAGTACGAGCAACCGTTTGCTGAGGCCTGGCGTGATGGGGTGGAACTTGTCAGCCGCCTGACCATGACTGATTC
>Ga0315288_10012216_pt1 | contig 10805 bp, 8 predicted proteins | sample YL17G11_20_MG_FD_203454 | JGI IMG/M metagenome (GOLD analysis project Ga0315288, IMG submission 203454) | Sediment microbial communities from Yellowstone Lake, YNP, Wyoming, USA - YL17G11_20 | ecosystem: Environmental > Aquatic > Freshwater > Lake > Sediment | place: USA: Wyoming | collected...
AGCGAGATCGAGGATTTCATCGCGATGCCTTTCAGCCATAACGACGACGAGGTCCGCCTCGTCGACCATCTCCTTCGTGATGAGCCTCGCTCGGTGGGCCGCGAGATCGATTCCGATCTCGCCGAGCACCTTGACGGCATTGGAGGCCGCGGTCATCCCGTCGAACGCCGCCGTGCCCGCGGATGAGACGGAGAGCTTCTCGCGTCTCGACTCCGACAGCCGCGCGGCCGTGATTGCCTCCGCCATGGGGCTCCTGCAACTGTTTCCCGTGCACACGAAGAGGATTCTTTTCATGATTTCCCGCCTGCTTGACGACTCAACCTTACGTTCGGCGTTGGCTTTTGTCAAGGCGCCAGATATGACCCGCCGGGGTCCTGCCGCATGATTCACGCGTGCGAGGATAACAGGTATTATTTAAAGCAGGTTGCATTTGACAAGGATGAGCGCAAAAGTTACATTCCAGATACATGGTTTGAGCGGCCCGGCGCTCTCCGGCTGAATCAGAATGGAGATTCCATGAAGAAGCATCTCGTCACGGCAATGCTGTTCGCCGCCATCATCGCGAGTTCGGCCGCGCATTCGGCGCCCCCGATATTCAAGGATAAGAAATACTTCGGCCCCGTGCCGTACAACAGCTTCTCGTTCAGCGCGGGATTCCTCGACGGGCCTGACTTCAAATACCTGACCGAGCACCTCAACAACTGGGCAAGGTACCGGAATGGCTTCGATACTTTCGAGGAGATCCCGCTCGGCCCTTACGGGCGGCTCTCGTACGAACGGCAGCTTACCCCGAATCACTTTCTCAAGGTGAGCTCGTCGATCAGCTATCTCAAGACGACGAGCCTCGGCAGCGTCGTCGCCCAGTATCCCGACACCAATTACAGCCTCGACATGGAGCGGACCTTCAAGGTCTATCTCCTCACGTTCGAAGCGGGCTTCGTCTACTACTTCACCACCCCGGAGGCGCAGAGCTTCTCCCCCTATGCCGGCGGGGGCTTCGCCGCCGGCGTGCCCATGGCTCGCCTCGATACGAAGACCACGCATGCTACCACCGGCGAGCCGTTCGCGAACCCCAGCGAGAACGTCTCCCGCAACAGCCTCGAAGCGGGTCTGCACATGGAGTTCGGGATGACCTACTTCATGACGGACCGATACGCGGCGGGGCTCGAGGGAAAATACCAGATGATGCAGAGCAAGTTTTACATCCACGGGGGGAACTTCGACCTCAACTACGCCGGCTTCGTATTGTCACTCAATCTGATCTATTACCTATGACGGAAGAGCGCCGCTTCGATGTCGCCGTGATCGGCGCGGGGCCGGCCGGTTCGAGGACCGCGGCGCAGGTCTCGCTCAAAGGCCTGCGCGTCCTTCTCCTCGAAAAACGCCCCCGCATCGGCGCTCCCGTGCGCTGCGCGGAGGCGGTCGGCCCTCGCGAGACCGTCGAGCGCTATCTCGCTCTCGACAGCGCGCTCATCTCCTCACCGATCAACGGCGTCCTCGTCGTCTCCCCCGACGGCCACAGACTCGAGCGCGGGATGCCGGGAATCGGCTTCACCGTCGACCGTGAGCTCTTCGACCGGCGGCTCGCCGAGGCGGCCGTGTCGGCGGGGGCCGAGCTGCGGACGTCGCACCAGGCGACGGCGCTGCTGCGCGAGAACGCTCGCGTTTGCGGGCTGCGGGTCAAAGATCTCGCCCGCGGGGCCGAGTACGACGTCCGCGCCTCGATCGTCGTCGGCGCCGACGGCGTCGAATCGCTCTCTCCCCGCTGGGCCGGCCTCAAGAGGAGCTACCGCCCCGACGAGATATTCTCTTGCGCGGAAGAGCTCATGGAGGGGATCGAGGTCCCCGGCTCCTTTATCGAATTTCATCTCGGCTCGCGTTTCGCACCGGGCGGCTACGCGTGGGTCTTCCCGAAGGGCGCCGGAAAGGCAAACGTCGGCGTCGGCATCAATCCGCTCCTCGCGCGGGGACGCACCGCCGTCGAATACCTGAACACATTCATCTCTCATCGCTGTCCCGGCGGAAGGCGGACGCGTTTCGTCGCCGGGGGATGCGTCGTGGCGCGCGGCCTCCCCGCGCTCGCGACAGACGGCTTCGTCGCCGTCGGCGAGGCCGCGAACCAGAACAACCCGTTCTCCGGCGGCGGCATCATCAACGCGCTCGAGGGCGCCGACATGGCCGCCTCGGCGATCGCCGGCGCGATCGGCAGAGGAAGCGCGTCCGCGAAGGATCTCGGCGTCTATACCCGCGAGTGGCGTCGCTCCGTCGGAAAGTCGAACGAAGCCTTCTACCATGCGGCGCGGATCTTCTTCAACCTTTCGGACGACGAGATGTCGCGTATGACGCTCGAGCTCGCCGGCGCACCCGGCATCTTCGACGACAGAGGCATAAAACCGCTCGCCATGATACGGGCTCTCGTTGCGGCGCATCCCCGGCTTCTGGTACGATTCGCCGGATACTGGTTGAGCGGCACAAGGCGCCGCTGACCGGAATGGAGATCAGTGGGAGATTCGAGCACGGGAATACGGGTCAACCGTGAAACCTGCGTCGTGTGCGGAGCCTGCACGGCCGTCTGCCCGACCGAGGCGCTCATCGTCGAGGGCCTCGCGCTCGTCATTGTGCCGGGGCGCTGCCGCCCCTGCGCCAAGGCGGCCCTCGTCTGTCCGACGGGAGCCCTCACGTGCCCGTCGGCGGCCAAGACGGTATGAGCGGGAGGAGCATGGAAAACGAAAGCATCGTGCGCGTGGCTTGCAGGGTCGTCGGCCCCATCGAGACGAACTGCTACATTCTCTCGTGCTCCGAAACGAGAAAGGCCGTCATCGTCGATCCGGGCGGCGACGCGGACGTCATCGAGGCGTTCATCGAGGAGGCGCGCCTCGAACCGGTCGAGATCGTGAGCACGCACGGACACAGCGACCACATAGCTTCGGTGGGGGACCTCAAGGAGCGTTTCGGGATTCCCTTCGCGATCCACGGCGCCGATCTCGGGATCGTGAAGCTCTCGGTCAAGGAAGCGCCTTTCTGGGGACTGGGGAGAATCAAGGAGCCGAAAATCGACCGCATCCTCTCGCCGGGCGATTCGATAGTCGTCGGAACCGCCCGCGGGACGGTCCTCCACACGCCGGGGCACACGCCGGGCGGGATATCGCTCCTCTTCGATGGATTCGTCATCGTCGGAGACACCCTCTTCTACCGGTCGATCGGGAGAACCGACCTTTCCGGAGGAGATCTCGACACGCTCCTCGGTTCGATACGGACCGAGCTCTTCACCCTGAGCGACGCTACGATAGTATACTGCGGGCATGGCCCCCGTACGACGATCGGGGAGGAAAAGTGCGAAAACCCGTTCCTCGCGGACATCTGAGCACGCGGCGGGGGCGCCGGATGAAGCAGTGATTAGGAAGTGATTCGCATTGTTCTTTGGTCCTATTTTTGCTAATCTGCCACTTGGAAGCAGGGGAGGCGCGGCGCACGGCGTATCCTCTTATTATATAATAGATTACACGCAGCCGGGAGGATGACTTGGACAGCAAGGATTTGATCCGTGGATTCATAAGGAGCAATTTTCTCTTCGGGTCGAACGATGCGAAGCTCTCGGACGACGATTCTTTTTTCGAAACCGGAATCATCGACTCAACGGGAATGCTCGAGCTCGTCTCCTTCGCGGAAACCCAGTTCGGCATCGAGGTCGCGGACACGGAGCTCATTCCCGAAAACCTGGACTCGATCAACAGGCTCGTCAGCTTCATCGACAGGAAGAAGGTGGCCTCGGCCTCCTGACGTGCTCCGGTTCACGCATCCCGACACCGCAAAACATATATGCTTGTTCATGAATTTCTCGAAAGAAGCGCCGCGAGGCTTCCCGAAAAGGAGGCGCTCATCGCCGGCGCGCGGCGCCTCGCGTTCGGCGAGATCGACGCCGCGGCGAACCGGCTCGCCAACGCGCTCGTAAGCCTCGGCGTGCGGTACGGCGACCGCGTCGCGGTCCTCCTCGACAACTCCCCCGAGACGGTCATCTCCCTGTTCGGCGTTCTGAAGGCGGACGCAGTCTTCCTCGTAGTCAACCCGACGACGAAGCCGAACAAGGTAGAGTACATCCTCGGTAACTGCCGCGCCGCGGCGCTCATCACGAGCGCCGGCAAATGGCGAACGATTCGTGAGGCGGCATCCCGGGTCCCGTCGCTCAAGGCGGTCATGCTCACCGGAAAGTCCGTGGGAGCGGCGGACGAAGACACCGGGGGGCGGTATGACGGAGCGGTCGTCCGCTGGGACGAGATCATCCCCGCGCAGAGCGCGGAGGCGCCCCCCCGGAAGGCGATCGACATCGACCTCGCCGCCCTCATCTACACATCGGGCACGACGGGAAATCCGAAGGGCGTCATGATGACGCACCGGAACATGGTCTCCGCGTCGACCTCGATCACGACCTACCTCGAGAACCGGGAGAGCGACATCATTCTCAGCGTTCTGCCGCTCTCGTTCGACTACGGCCTCTACCAGATACTCATGGCGATGCAGTTCGGCGGGACGGTCGTCCTCGAACGATCGTTCCTCTACCCCTACGCCGTCATCAATCTTATGCGGAGCGAACGGGTGACGGCTCTTCCCATCGTGCCGACGATCTCGGCGATACTCCTCCAGATGGAGGAGCTCGGCAACGAGCGCTTCGAGCATCTCCGGTACATCTCGAACACGGCCGCCGCGCTCCCCGTGAGCCATATCACGGGCCTGCGGAAAGTATTTCCCGGCGTGCGCATCTATTCGATGTACGGCCTGACCGAGTGCAAGCGGGTGTCGTATCTCCCTCCCGAGGAGCTCGACCGGAGGCCGACCTCGGTGGGCAGGGGAATGCCGAACGAGCAGGTTTATCTCGTCGATGAGCACGACGCGGTCATCACCGAGCCGGGCGCCGTCGGCCAGCTCGTGGTCCGCGGCGCCAACGTCATGATGGGATACTGGGAGCTTCCCGAGGAAACGGCGAAGATGCTGCGCCCCGGGCGCTACCCGTGGGAGAAGGTGCTCTACACGGGAGACCTGTTCACGATGGACGAGGAAGGATTTCTGTACTTCGTCGCGCGCGGCGACGACATCATCAAGAGCCGGGGGGAAAAGGTAAGCCCCAAAGAGGTCGAGAACGTGCTCTACTCGATCGACGGGGTCGTCGAAGCTCTCGTCGTGGGCGTCCCCGACGAGGTGCTCGGGCAAGCGATCAAGGCGTACGTCGTCCTCAAGAAGGGCGCGAGCCTCACGGAAAAGGACATCCTCGCCCGCTGCTCCGCCGGTCTCGAGGATTTCATGATGCCGAAGTACGTCGAGTTCCGGGACGAGCTCCCGAAGACCTCGACCGGAAAGATCACGCGAAAGGGGCTTTGAACGCCCCGCGTCAAAGGAGGAACGATGGAATTCACGAAGGATGTCCTCGCGATCGACGCCGAGAAAGTCGCGGATCAAATCACCGATTTTATCCGTGGCCAGGTCAAGAACAACTTTCGGCGGCGGGGCATCGTCATCGGTCTGAGCGGCGGCATCGACTCCGCGGTCGCCGCGGCGCTCTCCGTTCGGGCCCTCGGACGTGAACGGGTGCATTCGCTCCTCCTCCCCGAGCGCGATTCGAATCCGGTGAGCCGCGAGTACGGGATGCTCGCCGCGAAGTCGCTCGGCATCACGTGCGAGGAGGTCGACATCACCCCGGTGCTCGAGTGTTACGGCGTGTACGCGAAGCGGGACGCGATCGTGAGGCACTATTTCCCCGACGTCGCGAGCGGCTACAAATTCCGGATCACGCTCCCCCAGGATCTTCTCGATCGCGACCGGCTCAACGTGTACCACCTCGAGGTGCTCGGCGCGGACGGCACCGTGCGCACGGCGCGCCTCTCCCACGACGACTTCCTCGGGATGGTGGCCGCCAACGACATCAAGCAGCGCACGAGGATGACCCAGCTCTACTACGAGGCGGAGCGGCGCTACTTCATCGTGTGCGGGACGACTAACCTGCCCGAGGCGCTCCAGGGATTCTACGTGAAATACGGGGACGGCGGCGTCGACATCGAGCCGCTCCAGCCCCTCTACAAGAACCAGGTGTTCCAGCTCGCCCGCTGCCTCGGCGTTCCGAAGGAGATCATCGACCGCACGCCGAGCCCCGACACATACAGCTACGTGGTGAGCGACCAGGAGTTCTACTTCTGTCTCCCGTACGAGATCGTCGATCTCGTACTCTACGCGATGGAGCACAAGGTGCCGAAGGAGCAGGTCGCCGCCGCGCTCGGACTCACGATGGACCGGCTCGAGCGCGCCTGGCACGACCTCGAGCACAAGCGCCAGGCGACGGAGACGCTGCGCAACCTGCCGCCGTCGCCGGTCCTTTCCCTCTGAGGCGGCTTCGCGAGAAAGGAACACGAATCATGAAGCGCTGTTCGATATGCGTTCTTCCCGAGACCTTCCCCGGCGTTCAGCTCGACGAGAAGGGCGTGTGCGGGTACTGCCGCTCCTTCAAGGGGCGCGAGGCGCTCGAGGAGTCGAAGGAAAAGTACCGCTCGCGGTTCGACGAGCTGTTCAAGGCGCGGCGGAGGCGCGGAGCGCACGATTGCCTCATGGCGTACAGCGGCGGCAAGGATTCGACCTACACCCTCGTCGTGCTCAAGGAACGATACGGGGCATCGATCCTCGCCTTGACCGTCGACAACGGCTTCATCTCGCCGGCGGCGCTCACGAACATCAGAAACGTCGTCGAGAGCCTCGGCATCGATCACATTCTCTACAAGCCCCGCTTCGATCTCGTGCGGACGCTCTTCCGCCGCGCGACGAACGAGGACATCTACCCGAAGAAGACACTCGAGCGCGCGAGCACGATCTGCACGACCTGCATGGGGCTCGTGAAGTTCATCGCGCTCCGGATGGCCGTCGAGAGCGCCATCCCGTTCATCACGTACGGCTGGTCGCCGGGGCAGGCGCCGATCGAGGCGTCGATCTTCCAGAACAACCCGTCCATGATCCGGAGCATGCAGAAGGTCCTCCTCGAACCGATGCGCGCCGTGGCCGGAGACGAGATCGAGCGGTACTTCCTCACCGAGGAGCACTTCACCGCCACGGACCGGTTTCCCCACAACGTGAGCCCGCTCGCCTTCTTCGACTACGACGAGAAGGCCATCATCGAGCGAATCGGCGCGCTCGGCTGGAAGAAACCGGACGATACCGACCCGAACTCGACGAACTGCCTCCTCAACGCCTTCGCGAACAAGGTGCACCGCGACCGGTTTCATTTCAATCCCTACTCGTTCGAGCTCGCGAAGCTCGTGCGCGAGGGATACATGAACCGCGACGAAGCGATCGAGCGGCTCGAGGAACCCGAGAACCCCGAGATCCTGAAGATGGTGGAGAAAAGGCTCACGATGGACTGAGGCGCCCCCGCCCTGAGCGTCTCAGGATCGATCTCTAAGCCCGCTCGCGGCGAACCACGGGATCGAGCGCCGCAGGATCTCGTCCTGCCATTCCCGCAGCGTGTACATATGGTTCGCGTGCGGAATGATCTCGGTCGTGAAGAGACGCTCCCCCGCGCTCACGTCGGCGGGGTATTTCGCGACGAATTCCCCGTCGAACTCCCAGCGGAAGTTGTCGTTCTCCCCGAAGAAGAAGAGGATCTTCCCGCCCCGGGATACGATGGCGCGGTAGGCCGCGAGGAAGGCGTCGTTGAACTGAAGGCCGCTGCCGGTCATGACCGAGGTGGCGCTCAGGGCGCTGCCGGCGGCCCCCCGCTCGTTCGCCGGCGTCTCCGGAGCCTTGGGGTGTGCCGGCTTCTTCATGAGCCGGCGCGCGGCGCCCGAGAGACTCAGGCGGGACGCCTTCGTGATCATCGAATAGTCGCTCTGGAACGTAATGAAGCGCCACCAGGCCTTCGGATTGAAGATCTTGTGCGCGTACATCCCGAGGTAGAAGCGCGCGTAACCCTCGCTCATCCGGATCTCCGTATGCGAGAGCCCGGAGAGCATGACGGGGATGCTGAGGAGCACCGAGGCGTCGATGCGCTGCGAACGGCCGTGCGCGAGTATGCTCGTGATGGCGCCCCCGCACACGCCGAAGAGCACGATGCGCCGCACACCCGCGCGCTCCTTGAGATGCGCGGCCGCGCGCTCGACGTCGCCGGCGAAGAGGCCCGTTTGAATCTTTCTGAAGAGGGCGCGCTGATCGATATTCCCGATGCCGTCCGAGGATCTCCCCATGCCGTGGGGGTCGAAACAGAGCGAGTCGATCCCTTCCCGGGCGAGATACCGCGCCGCGCGCGTGTGAAACCGGAACGCCCCGTTCATCCCGATGAGCCCGCCGTGGGTGAACACGACGCCGAAGTCCGCGGTACCGCCCGTCTCGGGCCGGTAGTGGACGCCGTAGAGCGGGCCGAGCGCGCCGGCGAACCTCACCGCGGTCTCGCGCACCCCGTCGTTCACGATTGTCTCGACCGTGAGAATCGTCCGTCCGGCCGCGGCGCCCGGGGAGAGCCGGGCTCCCGCAGCCCCCGCGGCGCCGGCGCCGTCGAGAGAAGCGACGCGCGCGCCGATCTCGCGATACAGGTTCGGCGCGACCGACGTGAACGTCGGGTTGTTGATCCAGAAACGGCCGTCCCCGCTCACGCTCACGTGATCGCAGCGCGCGCCGGCGGCCTGGTATGCTGCGACGAGGGCCGCACTCTCCGGGTCGGGAGGCCCCTCCCCCTCGCGGACTTCGAAAACGACGACCGGCTTTGATGCGGCGCCCGGAGCGCCGGGCATCGACACCGCCCCGGACTGCTCGAAGAAGAGGCGCGAGATGAAATACCCGTCGATATTGTTCATGCGATAGCCGAAGCGGACGCAGTCGGCGCCCGACGTGAGCTCCTTCACGATCTCTTCGCGGGTCATCACCGCCTTCTTGAATATGGAGTACTGCCCGGCCACGTTGGCGCGGAGCGCCGCGAGGATGGCCCTGCGCCACGAGGTCACGGGCTGGACGAGGAACAGGGCGTCCACGTCGTCGCGGGATACGGCGACTCTCTCGGCGAGGGCCGCCCCCCACCGGATGCCGACGAGCACGATGCGGTCGCAGCCCTCCTGAAGGAGCAGATCGCACGCGTCGCCTATGTCCCGCTCGAGCCCCGGGACGTCCACGATCTCGCTCTCGCCGGGGCTGTTTCCGTACCCGCGATAGTCGAAGGAGCAGACGGTCGAGCCCTCTCCGGCAAGGCTCCGGGAGAGGTTCGCCACGACGCGCTCGCACCAGAACTTCTCCTCGAAGAGCGAATCACAGATGACGACGCCGCGGCCCGGCCGCGCCGGCGCGGGCGCGCCCTTCGGCGGCTCGTAGAGGACGCCGTAAAGCGGGCCGTTCGTTCCCTCGAAGAAGAAGTTTCGCTCATCGATCATACGCTCAACCGCCCGGTTTCCCCGGGCCGCCGCGAAACGCGGCGCGCGGGGACCGCCGGTCATTATACAGCAAGGAGAATACCAGAAAAAGAGCTTTCCCCGCAGCGTGCCTTACAATACACTACCTCCGCGATGGGTGAAAAGAAGCTGATTGTCTTCGGCGCGGCGGCCTTCACCATACTCGCCACGCTCGCGCTGCTCTACTCGGTCAAGGCGGGCCTCGCTCTCTTTGCGGGCGGCATTCTCGTCGCGGTCGTTTTTTTCAAGCCGTTCTGGGGACTCCTCCTGTATCTGGCGATGCTCTATCTGCGCCCGCAGGAGTTCGTCCGCTCGCTCCAGAACAAACCGATCATGCTGCTTCTGGCCATCCTCGTGCTCCTGACGCTCATCATCCACAGCGCGATCCAGAAACGCAGGCTCCTCGCCCTTGATCTCCGCCAGGGCATCTTCATGATCGCCTTCTTCGCGATCATCATCCTGAGCCAGCTCCAGCGGTTCTACATCGGAGGCGCGAGGATAGCCTTCGACACCTTCCTCCCCGTCTTCCTTCTGTTCTTCATGATCGTCAATCTCGTCTCGAGCTTTGCCGAGATGAAGCGAACGTATAACCTCCTCCTCGTCATGACGATCTTCCTCGCGGCGAACGGCATCCTCCAGTATCACCGGGGCATCGATATCGCCGGGCAGGATATGTTCGACGGGCGGATACGCTGGATCGGAATCTTCGCCGACCCGAACGACCTTGGCCTCACGATTCTCGCGTTCACCCCGTTCGCACTCCTCAAGGTCCTGAGGAAAAACAGCGCGATAGTGGCCCGGCTCGGGCATCTTCTCATCCTCGGCGTTCTCCTCTATGCACTCTATCTCACGAACTCCCGCGGCACCTTCATCGGCTTTCTCATCGTGCTGACATACCTGGCGTCCCGCAAATGGGGAATCGCGCGGGGGATTCTGATCGCCGTCGTCCTCGGCGTCGCCCTGCTTGCCGTGGGCCCGAGCCGGATGGCCGATCTCTCCGTGGACGAGGAATCGGCGAGCGGCCGCATCGACGCGTGGGCGCAGGGCCTCGATCTCCTCAAGTGGCGCCCCATCCTCGGGATCGGGTACGGGAGCTTCACCGAATACCATGCGCTCACCGCCCACAACTCGGTCGTCCTCTGCATGGCGGAGCTCGGGTTCGTGGGCCTCTACACGTGGCTGCTCCTTATCTGGACGTCGTTCCGCGAGATGCTCCTCCTCGAGAAAGAGGGGAAAGGGAGCGAATACGCGTTCTACGCGCAGGCCCTCCAGCTCTCGATGATCGGTTTTTTCGCCGCGGCATTCTTTCTCTCGCGCACGTACAACGAGGTCCTCTACATCATCCTGGCGCTCTGCTCGATTCTCTCCTACTTCGGGCGGAAACGCTTCGGCTACAAG
>Ga0315288_10012217_pt1 | contig 10805 bp, 12 predicted proteins | sample YL17G11_20_MG_FD_203454 | JGI IMG/M metagenome (GOLD analysis project Ga0315288, IMG submission 203454) | Sediment microbial communities from Yellowstone Lake, YNP, Wyoming, USA - YL17G11_20 | ecosystem: Environmental > Aquatic > Freshwater > Lake > Sediment | place: USA: Wyoming | collected...
CTACTGCCCAGCGTTTCTTAGCCGGCAACGATTATGTGACTACTATAAGCGTAGAGGCAATTGACCAAAAATCAATGACAGTAATGCAAGAACAAATTACTTCTTTATTATTAAGCCGCCACAATATCTCAAGCCCCGAGCTTGCTGATTTCAGCATTATGAATCAAGCCGACATTGTGGAGAGCGCTTCTTCAATAGCCAATACTCTTTCCATACTTCTTGGTTCAATTGCCGGCATTTCGCTTATTGTCGGAGGCATCGGCATTATGAATATGATGCTCACTACCGTTACCGAACGCACGCGCGAGATCGGTCTTCGCAAAGCGATTGGCGCCAAGAAAAAAGATATCAATCTTCAATTTTTGACTGAATCAGTGACGCTTACTTTTATTGGTGGAATAGTTGGAGTACTTTTTGGATGGCTTGTTGCCCTTGGAATAACTCAATTTGGAGATGTTGCCACGAAAATTTCTTTATCGTCAATTTTATTAGCATTCGGCGTATCAGCCGCCATTGGAATTATTTTTGGTTATTATCCCGCTCGAAGAGCAGCCAGATTAAACCCGATCGAAGCATTAAGATATGAATAAAAACATTCACCCTGTTAGATATCTTCTATTTAGTTTATATAAATTAGAATATATTTAATTGGGTAATAAATATATGAATATACAAGAATCACTAAAAACATCTAACAGGGTAAAAAAAATATTGCCAATTATTATCACAGTTGTTGTAGTGATTGGAGCCGGAGCTTTTTATGGCGGCATGAAATACGGACAAAGTAAAACTCCGGATTTCCGCAACTTATCATCGGAGGAACGGCAACAAAGATTTTCCGCCCTAGGCGGACAGGGTGCAGCCGGAGAGGGCTTTCAGGGTGTAAGAAGCGGGAATCGAACGGGCGGCGGTTTTGCTACCGGAGAAATTCTCTCCAAAGATGATCAGAGTATTACTATTAAGACGCAGGACGGCGGCTCAAAAATCATCTTTTACTCGGATACCACAGGAATCGAAAAATTTGCGAGCGGGAGCTCCAGCGATTTGGAAATTGGCAAAACGATTGTCGTAAACGGTACGGCAAATTCAGACGGTAGCGTAACGGCCCAGTCAATTCAAATGAGGCCAGCCAATTAGGATGACTTGGAACTCAACAAAAAATCGCCTCTCGACTATGCTCGGGGCGATTTTTTGTTGACGAAATTTTACAATCCTGATATAACTTAAAATAATAAGTTAAAGGAAATATGCAGATAAATAAAGACATAAAAACGCTTTGGCAATATCTTAAAAAATACAAAAAGAAAGTTTATTTTCTGGCATTTTTGGCTGTGATTGCTTCGGTTATAAGCGCAGTCATCCCTTATATTTATGGCCGTTTAGTAGATTTTGCAGTTGATAAGTCTATCAAAGTAGACTCGATTTTGATTATGATAGGAGCGTGGTTAGTGCTTACTTTAATCTCCAACTGGGCAGGTCGTTTTGTTGATAGGGAAGGAATAAATGTTGGCGTTAAAAGTTCTAATGATTTACTTTTGGATATTTGTGATCACATTCTGCATTTACCAATTAGTTTTCATAAAGACAAGAGGATGGGCGAGATTCTTCAAAGAGCGACCCGGGCGAGTGATTTTTTTGAGCGAATTGTTGAGGAAACTTTGTTTTCGTTGGCCCCGGGTTTATTAAGGGTAATAATTGCTCTGAGTATTTTAACCTATGTTGAATGGCGACTCTCTGCGGCTTTATTGATTATTATTGTTTTTTATCTTTTTGCGGTTTTTCTTAAAGTAAAACCAATAATTGAAATACAAAAAAAAGTAAATAAGGCCTGGGAAAGGAGTTATGGCGATATTTATAATTCCACTCTCAACATTCAGATTGTAAAATCCAGCCTTAGTGAAGAGATGGAGAGGAGAAAGAATGCAAAGAATTTAGATGGCGCAGCCCGAGTTCAGAGATTGCTTATGAAGGCGTGGATAAACATGGATGCTTGGCAGCAAACTATTACTGGCTTTGGATTTGTAGCAATTTTTGGTTTGGGAATATTCCTTCTTAGGTCAAATGCCGTTTCAGCCGGAGAATTGGTGATGTTTGTGGGTTACACCGCTTTGGTTTATCAACCCATTGGTCAACTGACTCATAATTATCGGATGTTAAAACGGGGAATGGCAATTATTGACAGGGCTCTTGGTTTATTCGGGGTTTTGCCGGAAAAATATAAGGAGGGGATTGAATTAAAAAATGTCAGAGGAGAAGTTGTTTTTGAGAATGTTAGTTTCAGCTACAAGAAAAAACAATCGGTGTTGAAGAATATTAATTTCAGGGTAAAGCCGGGCGAAATAATTGCCCTTGCCGGAGAAAGCGGGGTTGGAAAAACAACCTTAACGGATTTAATTTCCCGATATATTAGCCCAACCAAAGGCAGAGTTCTGGTTGATGGCTATGACGCGGAGAAAGTAAATCTTCAATCTTTAAGAAAAATTATTGCTTTGGTTCCTCAAGAAATAAGCCTTTTTAATGCAACAATTAAAGAAAATATTGCTTATGGAAAAGTGGGAGTTTCTTTAAAGGAAATAATTGAGGTTGCCAAAGCCGCAAATGCCCACGAATTTATTCAGAAATTTCCGAAGAAATACAATCAATTGGTCGGGGAAAGGGGAATAAAGCTTTCAACCGGACAAAAGCAAAGAATAGCTATAGCCCGAGCCTTGATAAGAGCTCCGAAGATTTTAATTTTAGACGAGGCAACTTCAAGCTTAGATTCTGTTTCCGAAAAATTGGTTCAGCAGGCATTAAAACGCCTTATTAAAGGAAAGACAACATTTGTTATTGCCCATCGTTTAAGCACGATTTCTAATGCCGATAAGATATTGGTTATAGAAAAAGGAAAGATTGCGGAAAGCGGCACCCACGATGAATTAATCAGAAGAAAAGACGGAATATATCGCAAATTTTATTTTATGCAGTCGGTTCTAAAAGAAGATTTGATAAAAGAAAAAAGCAAAACGGAGTCGGATTTTTAATTGACAAAATATTTGCATTGAGATTAAAATAAAGTATTGAATTCTTTAATAATAAAATAAAAGGAGGGGAGAATGAGTGTCAGATTAATATTGGTTCGTCATGGCGAAACCCATTGGAATAAAGCCAATAAGCTGCAGGGTAGGGCAGATATTTCGCTCAATAAAAATGGCAAAAGGCAGATTAGAAAAACATCGGCCAAAATCAAAAAATCAGGCGAAAAGCCGCAGAAAATTATTGCTTCTCCAATGGCGCGAGCCATGCAATCGGCCGGCATCCTTGCGAACATACTTAAAATTTCTTTTATGATTGATAAAAATTTATCCGAGAGGAATTTCGGCTGCCTGGAAGGTCGGACCTGGAAAGAAATCAATAAACTTTACGGCCCGAATTTTAAAGAAATAGACAGAAAGCAGCAGTATGATTACCGCGCCTATGGAGGAGAAAGCGCCCGGCAGGTCGGCAAAAGAATATCGAATTTTATTGATTATGCGAAGAAAAAATATGATGGCAAAACAATTCTGGTTGTTACCCATGCGGGAGTTTTAAGATATTTGTCGATTATGCTTCATAAAATGGGGATAGATTTTGACCACAGCATGGAACCGGGAGCATATTGCATTGTAGAATTATGAATTAGATTTAAATTCAAAAGCGTCGAATCAACGGCGCTTTTTGCTTGTCCTGAGCATGTCGAAGGATTTTGACTGAAATGAGGGGAAATGCTAAGGTGAAAGTGATGAAAGAAATTCCTACAATTGAAAAATCCCTCGGTCACTCTCAGCGACCTACGGGACCCCGTTTTGCCAAAGGCGAAGAGTGGCCGGAAACCAAGGAAGAAGAGCCGAAAATCTCCTATCATATTTTTTATGCGCCTCATGTTACGGCAAAAGATTTTGAAAATCTTAAAAATGCTTTTGATAAAGCCGATATTTATGTCCCCGAGGGCGAGAGGTGGAGTTTCAGAACAAAAGACCTACTGAACAGACTTTCTCAAGGTGAAATAACGCCCGAAGAACTGGCCGCAAAAGAATTTATCAACAGTAAATCGGCTTACTTTAAGGAATATGAGATGATTTATAATTCCAAAAAACCGATTTTGTTTGTTGATTTGCCATTCAGTCACGAATTAATTACCACAAGCAAGCGAAACGACGAGCTTGGTAATGAATCATTGAAATTATTTGCAAAGGGAGATTTTGAGTTTTCATTTAAGACAATGCGTCAGCATATTATAAATGAAGCAGGCTATGAGAAAAAACGGGAAGAGTTAATCAAGAAAAATTTAGAAGAAGAGGTAAAGAAATTTATAAAAACCGATTCAAAACTAAAAGATAAAAGCGATGTTAAGGTGCTGTTGTCGTTGGGTGCTGTTCATACCGGAATTTATCATAACTTGAAAAAAGAAAAAGCTCCGGTCTCTCGGGAATTTTCCCGTCAGCCATATATTTTTGACAGCATGGGCCAGGCAATAAGAGAAATGATGTTTTCTCGACGCAAGAAGCCGGATAAACTTCTGTTGGCTCGGGCATTGGTTGAGTCTAAAATGTTTGTGTATTATATTAACCGCAGGATAAGCTACGACAGCGGTAAGCTTATGTTGACAGCAAGAAAGATTTCCTCTCATCTGAATTTTAAAGATGTTAAGAATATATCCAAAGAACTTGGCAAAGATTCAAGCCGAACCATTATGGATGTTCTGGAAAAACGCGGCATCGAAATCCCCAAAACCGAAGAAGAGATGGATGAGATTCATTAATCTAAACTTTATGCCCAGAATACCGGAAATAAAATACATCCATCCGTCTTATAAAATTGAAGGCCCGCCTAAAGAAGCAAGGGAGTCTTTTTATGAATTAGCCAAAAAACGAATAAAATATTTCACCGATGAGGAGATTAGAAAATGGAACAAAGACAGAGGGGGCGACCCGGAATCAAAGCGGCCAATGCCTGCTTTATATATTATTTCTATTAGAAAAAGCGAGAAAGGGGATGGTTTGGAGAAATGGGTAGATAATCTCGAAATTGTTGTAAATAAAGAGGCTTTTGACATTAAAGGCAAAGATTATTCGGATGTGATGCCGTTCATTGTAGAACATGAAATCTACGAAAGTTGGCTGAATGTCAAAAAAGGCGTTGGTCCCGATTTAGAAATGGAGAAACAACATACTTTAGCTCATCGGAAGTCATTTTTATTGGCCGAACAGCAGGGTTTGGGCGACAAATTCCTGGAATGGCATAGTTTAATTGACCCCGATAACGTTAAAAACATAAAGCTATGTGAATACGCCCTCCGGACCGCAAAAAAACAGTTGGGACACAAATAAATTTTATTTATATTGAATTTATTGAAGTACTTGTGGTGAGTTTATCTAAGTACTTGTGGTGAGTTTATCGAAATATTTATACTGAGCGTAGTCGAAGTATGGAAAAAGAACCAAAAATAGAGAAATCAAAATCAGAACAAGTTGAAGAAAATATTGATAAAGTTTCGAAATTGAACCGCGATTTTATGAATGAAGTGCTTTTAAGTATTCGGGAACATATTAAAAAAGAAAAAGATAATCCTAAGTGGCCGAAACTTGAAAAAGAATTTCTTCAGGAGCGAGAACTTATAGATGAGATTTTGGGCATCGGAAGAGAAAATGGGGTTTTAATCGACCCCCAATATTGGGCTATTAAAATGGGTTTTTCTCGGCGACTTGGCGTAGAGCGCCTGCAGGCCATCAAAGAATTAGCTACTCATTTTATCCCTTTTGAGAAAATCAAGGGCCATCTCAAAGAAATAAATGTCCAGCACGAGGAAGCCTATCTTTCGCTGGGATGCCAGGGATTCTTTCATGATGGCGTGGCAGAGATACCAAACTACATCACCTTCAATAATGAGAATCCTGAGAATTTTTATGCAACGTTTATCCACGAAGCCGTCGGACACCCGATAGAGAACGCGATTGAGAACATTGATGATAAGACCAAAAAAATGTTTGCAGAAAATTATAAGAAGCTACGAAAACAAAAAGCTTTTTTCAAGGGAGCGTTCGGCCGCGCTTATCCGGAAAGCGAGATGGGGGATTTCGGTCAATTTATCGCGGAATTTACCAAGCAATATTGTTTGGAGGGAGAGGATTTGCGGGGGCATATGGAAAATTTGCCGGATGAACAGCGCAAAGCTTACCAGAATTTTTACGATTTTTTCAAAACCTCAATTTACAATGGCCGCGAATTCAGCAAGCAAGATCTCAAGTCGCTGAACGCAATTGCCGAGAGTATAAAAAATATATGAAAAATTTGGGCAAATTAATAATCAGCATAGTTATTTGTGAAATGGCCGGAGTTATTGGCTCGATTTTTACGTCCAGTTCGGTTAAAACCTGGTATTTGACCATAAACAAGCCCTCTTTCAATCCGCCAAGCTGGTTATTCGCGCCGGTTTGGGTGGCTTTATTTTTATTAATGGGTATAGCGATGTTTCTGGTTTGGAATAAAAATAAAAAGGGTTTAATTATCTTTTTTATTCAGTTGTTTTTCAATATTCTTTGGTCAGCAATGTTTTTTGGCTTAAAATCTCCACTTTTTGGTCTGATTGTGATTGTTATTCTCTGGGTTTTGATATTGTTAACCATTGTCAGATTTTTCAAAATCTCTCCGCCGGCTGGCGAACTGCTGATTCCTTATATTCTCTGGGTCACTTTCGCAACGGTTTTGAATTTAGCCATTGTGCTTTTGAATTAGTTACGTAACATGCTACGTAACAGATTGCGTAATTAAAATATTTATGGTGAGTAAAATCGAACCATAGAAGAAAAGATTAAAGAGACGGAAAAAGGAAAAAAAGGTCATTGGACTGTTGTATTCAGACTTCATCATCCCCGGCCACGGCGGGATTAAATAATTTTAAATTTTTGTTTTTATGTATATATTTTAAGGTCGAAAAAAGATAATAAATTTTTATAACTTAGTTCTTTTTAGGAGGCAAAAGTGAAAAATAAAAAATACTTTCTCAGTTTTATTGAAGAAATGAAAAATAAAAAATACTTTCTCAGTTTTATTGAAGAATTTTGGCAAGGACAAAAAGTAAAAACAATGGGTAGAGTTGAGGTTTATATTGAAGATGAACAATATGCTATTGAGGAAATTCGCTGGGGAACCGACAAAGTAGAGGAGTTTTCAAAATTTAGAGATAAATGGGATTTCGAAGATGTTGGCCAAAAGACATTGGATAAAATTCGTAAAACTTTAGATGAGAAGTTTTGTGTAAAATAAAAACTAATAAAAGCCCTGAAACAGAGGGCTTTTTGTTTTTGCAAAAATTGAGTGGAAATGGTAAAAAATCTCCTCATCTATTCGGAGCAACTTGTGGTGAGTAGAGTCGAACCAAGTCAAAGGACAAGGAATTTTCGCTTTACAGAGAGGCGAAAATGTGGTAAATTAGGATTAAAGTTTATTTGTACTGAGCGTAGTCGAAAGACTGATTCTTAATTTCTAATTTCAAGTCTATGAAACACCCTAAACTTATATTCATTATAGCCCTGGCGATTATATTTGTCGGCACTACTTTTACAGCTATTTTTGGCGCCGGTAGGGCTTTGGGACAAATTTTCAAGGTTTATATTTTCAAATACCAGGAATGCGAATACAAGGCATTCCCAATTGTAAAAGAACCTAGTGGTATTCCGGAAGAGCAAATACCCGAAAAAAATTGCTTTATTGACTATAATCGGGCAAAAAAGGACATTGCCGAGGGGCTGGCTTTATTAATTGTCACTATTCCAATTATCTATTTTTCTCAACGCACTTTGCGGAAAACTATTAAAGAAGCAAAAGAGTAAAAATAGGGCCCGCCAATCCGTAGCCTTGCGCGAAGGATGGGGGTATAATAAAAAACATGGAAAAAGACAGAATAAAAGAAATAACCAATAAGATTAAAAAGTTCAGAGACGAACGGGATTGGATGCAATTTCACGATCCAAAAAGCATGGCAGCTTCTATAACCATTGGGCAGTAAATTTTTATCTTAAAAATAATTATAAAATATTGTCGGAAAGCGATTTGAAAATTTTTCCATTCGATATGGTTTTAGATAAACCGCCCGTTCCGAATAGATATATTTTAGGGAAAATTGTTTGAAAAATAAAAAATAAATCTGTTACGTAATTTATTACGTAATGAAAAATCGTCCATTCGATTTCTCCTATCGGCTAATTCGCACGAATTAGCCGATAAGGAATTACGTCAGCCGTTTTGATGACGGCTTTTAAAATCCCCCTGAATTTGGTAGGATTAGAATAGAATTATATGAAAGTTTTAATTATTTACTCATCTGTACATCACAAAAATACAGAAAGAATTGCCAGGGCAATGGTAGAAGTTTTGGGCGCTGATTTAGCAGAAACACAAAATGCGAAAGCAGAGGATATTTTGAATTATGATTTAATTGGTTTTGGTTCGGGAATTTATATGTGGAAGCACCACAAACTTTTGCTTGAATTTGTTGACAGCTTAAAACCGGCAAATGGCAAAAAGGCTTTTATTTTTTCCACCAGCGGCGCGCCAGGTGGTAAAAAACAACACAAGAAACTGCGGGAAGAATTAATTAAAAAAGAATTTAATATTGTCGGTGAATTTAATTGTCTTGGGTGGGATACTGTTGGACCTTTAAAATGGATAGGCGGGATAAATAAGGGCAAGCCCGATGAACAAGACATTGAAAATGCTAAAAATTTTGCAAAAGAATTGATTAAAAATTAAAAAATAAATTCACCCTGTTAAATCCCGCAGAGCGGGAATTCGCAGGGCGAATATTTAACGGGGTAAATGGAATGTAGGCAAAAAGAAAATTTAAAAAGTTGTCCGTGTACATATCCGGATTGTCCGCGAAAAGGTTTTTGTTGTGAGTGCATCAGGCACCATTTGGCGAACCGCGAATTACCCGGTTGTTCTTTTTCCAAAGAAGCGGAAAAAACCTTTGACCGGTCAATTGAAAATTTTATTAAAAATCAATAAAAATATTCAGCTTTTTAAAAAGCTTAATCATATAGTATGTACCCTATTCTACTTGCTTTGATAGCTGGTTTATGCACAGGTTTAGGTGCATTGATAATTTTCATATTCAAGCCTACCAAGGTCTTTATGTCAGCCAGCATAGGTTTTGCCTCGGGCATTATGCTAACCTTGGCATTCACAGGATTGCTACATGAATCTATGGAAATTAGCTGTCTATCAGCTATCATTGGTTTTATATTGGGAACGTTGCTTATGCTTATTTTAGATTCGTTGTTGCCCCATATACAATTCTCTATTCTTGAGAAAGGAATAATTGATAAAAAGAGGTTTAAGACAGCCATGCTGATAGCTATAGGTATGGCACTCCATAACATGCCAGAGGGATTTGTTGTCTCAGCTGGTTTTTATCATCTACCTGTTTTTGGTTTGCTTATAGCCGTGGCTATAGCCCTGCACAATATACCGGAAGGAATCGCCATAGCCTTGCCAATAGTCTCTGCAGGAGGTTCGCGAAAGCGAGCATTTACAATCTCTTTTTTCTCTGGGTTGTCAGAGCCCATTGGGGCAGTAATGGGTGTGTTACTATTATCATTCGCTTCGGGATTAATTCCAATAGCCTTAGCCTTTGCCGCTGGGGTAATGGTCTATCTTACTATTGACGAACTTCTACCAATGGCTCGGCGCTATAAACATCATCATGGAATGGGTTTCGGTGTCATTGCTGGTTGTGTTGTTGCAATACTGATTTCTACGATAATTTAGCAACTCCACACACAAGCAGAGTTTTATTTAACTGTCGGGGTTAAGCTCCGACAAGAGAGGGGAAATTGAAATAAAAATACCCTTTCTTACTAAAAAATAAAAATTAAAAAATAACCACCGAAAATCCCGCGGTTGCGGGATAATAGGGTGAGCCCCAGTAGTATAAAGCGCGCCTTAACTACGGGGTAAATTTATGGACAGAGGAAAATTTGAAGAATTGGTAAAGCAGGGAATTGAGGCAATTCCTCAAAGGTTTTTGGAAAAGTTAGACAATGTGGATATTGTTATTGAGGATGAGCCAACAGAAGAACAGATAGAAAAATTAAAGCTTAGAAAGGATGTTAAACTTTTCGGGCTTTATGAGGGGGTGCCGCAGACAAAAAGGGAACACTACAGCTGGGTTTTGCCCGATAAAATAACCATTTTTAAAAATCCAATTGAGGAAATAGCTTTTTTAGATACTCAAATAAAAGAGATGGTAAAAAATACCGTCTGGCATGAAATCGCCCACCATTTTGGCATGGATGAGGAAAGAGTGAGAAGAGCGGAAAAAAGAAAAAACAAAAAATGAATTTATCTAGAATAAAACTAAAGTGGTGGATAATGATTTTACTTTCTATTATTTTCGGCTGTTTAATAATGTTATTGGAAATTTTATTGATAAAATAATCAAAAAATAAATTTATGAATAAATTGAAAAAGACCGGACACTATGAAAAAAGGTAATAAAATTAAGCAAATAGTTAAAAAGCATTATGGCAAGATTGCGGCCGGAAAAAGTTGCTGTAATAGTTGCGGCTGTGGTGTTAAGGCCACTAACGAGCAGATTGCAAAAAGCATCGGTTATTCGGAGCAAGAAATTAAATCCGTTTCAGAAGCCAATCTTGGTTTGGGTTGCGGCAATCCATTGGGAATGGGAGAAATTAAAAAGGGTGATGTTGTTTTGGATTTGGGTTCAGGAGCGGGATTTGATTGTTTCTTAGCGGCAAAAAAAGTGGGTGATTCAGGTAGAGTAATTG
>Ga0315288_10012218_pt1 | contig 10804 bp, 18 predicted proteins | sample YL17G11_20_MG_FD_203454 | JGI IMG/M metagenome (GOLD analysis project Ga0315288, IMG submission 203454) | Sediment microbial communities from Yellowstone Lake, YNP, Wyoming, USA - YL17G11_20 | ecosystem: Environmental > Aquatic > Freshwater > Lake > Sediment | place: USA: Wyoming | collected...
CCCCGTGGCCCCCGTGGCCCCCGTGGCTCCTGTGTCTCCGGTCGCTCCGGTCGCCCCCGTGGCTCCTGTCGCCCCCGTGGCCCCCGTGGCTCCAGTCGCTCCCGTCGCTCCTGTCGCTCCGGTCGCTCCAGTCGCCCCCGTAGCGCCGCCGCTCGGTCCTGTCGCTCCGGTGGTGCCGGCGCCGGTCGCGCCTGTGGCTCCGGTCGCTCCCGTGACTCCGGTCGCTCCGGTCGCTCCTGTCGCTCCGGTCGCTCCCGTCGATCCTGTCGCTCCGGTCGCTCCTGTCGTTCCCGTCGCCCCCGTGGCGCCGCCGCTCGGTCCCGTCGCTCCCGTCGATCCGGTAGCGCCGCCGGCGCCTGTGGCTCCGGGAGGGCCGGAGGGGCCCGTCGGTCCTATGGCGCCAATCACGTCTAAGAAAATGTTTTCGCCCTGCGCCCGTGCCGAGATGCCAGATCCAAGCGCCATGCCCACGAACCGGCCGAAATTGACGTTGCCCTGCTGAACAATGAACGCGACAGGGACTTCGCTGTTGACAGGCGGCATGGGAAAACTTCCTTAAAGCGACGCGGAGTACACAGGCTCGACGAACAGAATCGCATGTTTTGGATACGGAAGCCTCGCGGCTTTTTCGCGCGCCTCTCGCGCTTGATCGGGCTTGCCCCACGCGTCGTAAAGCCGCGCGACGTCGACGAGGGGCTCCGCGCGATCAGGGCCCCAGGTCCCCGCGTACGCATAGAAGGCCGCCACCGACTCCCACGGCAATCCCAGTCTCCACGCAAGACGCCCGGCGTTGATCCACGACCAAAAGGTTTCCTCGCCGAAACCTCCGGGCATGTTCGCGCGGTGCACGTAGGCCGCAAGCGCCGCCGCCAGCTGGCTGCGATCGGTGCCGCCCGCAAGGTTCGCGGCGTCGCGTAGGCTCTGGGCGTAATAAAAAGCGGTGCGTGTGTTCGTTGGCTCCTCCTCGAGAGCGATCGCGAGGAGGCGTGCGTGATCTACGTAGCGCTCCGCCGTCGGGATGCTCGGCGGAGCGGAGAGGTACGAGAGCTTGTCCCACGCACGCGTGATCCCTTCGCCGCTGCCGCACAGCGCCTCGTGGAGGCCCGAAGATCCACAGCCTTCAAAGCGCCAGTTGTGATCTCGTCTTGTCAGGTGAGGCCGATAGAACCTCGTGCCGCCCAGCGTGATCGGCAGCATGTACGCGGCGACGTTGAGATCGTCGAGAGGAGGCATCTCGCCCCCTGCCGCGTAGCGATCGTCGTCGTCGAGCGTGAGCACCCACTCGGCCCGCTTCTCGGCCTCTTTGAGGGCGATGGTGCGCGTGACGGCGTAGCCTTGCCAGGGGTGCTCGAGGCGCGTGGTGGGTACGGGGAGATCGCGGCCGTCGTCCAGATCGCGCAGGCAGCCCGGGGCCACCACGATCACTGCCTCGTCAACGTAGGGCGCAGCGCTCTCGAGCATGGCGATCACCTGCTCGACGCTGCTGCTGCAAATGGACGAAAGACAGACGCGCGACTTCATTTGAGTCGGCGGCGAACACGGCGGCGAGCGCGTGATTGATCTCGTTCTGGGCCCTCTTCGTCCGGCCTCAGCACGTGATGCTTGGGCGTGAGGCGATAGAAATTCCACCCCATGCCGCCGGCTTCCTGAAGAAAGAGATGCGTACCGTCGGTTCGGATCGTGGTGATGATCGCGTCGCCGTTGCTCGTCTTGCCGACGCGGTAGCTGCGGATTTCTTTCGATCCCCACGCATGCTGAGCCGCGGGCCCGCGGAGAGCGACTTTACGCGTCAAGCGGAGGATGCGCTGCAGCTTGGCGCGATCTCGATCGAGGCGCGCTTGATCTTTCTCCTCACGCGCCCGCCGATCATCCGCGGCGGGGTTGTAGCGGCGGCGGCCGTAGTAAGCCATTCAGCTCCCCCGCTGGACGACGCGCGAGACGTGAAAGCGTCCGTCCTCTGGATCGCTCTTGCCAAACGTGAAGTAGCCCACGCGGATCGTTGCGCCCGCGCTCAGGTGACGCTTGAACCGGCGCGCCGCGACGACGGCCTCGGCGAGGGTAGCGCCGCCGGAGTATTCGCCCGCGTAGCGCGAGGAGGAGATCTTGACGATGTACTTGCCGGGCCCGCCCGGATCGCGACGCGCCGACTTTCGCGATCGATCCCTACCGCTGCTGTGGAGGCTGCGGAGCTTCGCAGCCTTGGCGTGGGCACGTGACGCGTCCGCGAGAAGGGTTGACGCGTGAGCGAGTTGCCGCACTTCGTTCTTGATCTTTTCGGGCCAGTGCTCGCGAAAACCGCCGGAGATCAAGCTTCCTTCGGTTCCGTAAAGACGCCGACCGCGCTCGAGCAGCTGATGATGCTTCTCCGAGATGCGGCGGGCTTTGGACTCGAACGTCTCGCTTAGCTGCGCGTGATCAGTCGACGAGAGCTCGGGAAAAACGCGCGGAAAGAGGCGCGGCTCCTGGAGCACCGTGGGGCGAATGTTCCACTTTGGAAAAGGATAACGAACCGCATAACGCCCGTCTCCGAGGACGATCTCTGCGAACCGCTCCGGGGCGTAATCTTTCATTGCCGCCCCCGCCCCGCCGTGCGGGCCTTCGGTCGCTTGCGCGATCGATCGCCTGCAGCCTGCGCCCGAAGGAGCACGGCGGAGTAGCCGTGCCGAGAATGCTCGATGTAGAAGCGCCGACCGCTCACGCGCTTGGCGTCTCGCGACATACCCAGCGACTGCATTTGGCGAGCTTTCTCACGCATCTTTGCAATGCGTCTACGCCAGAGGGCAGCCTCCCGCTTATTCGTAGCGCCCGTGACGTAAATGCGCTCCAAACTGTTTGCGGTGGCGAGGTAGTCCGCCGCACTTTGCTCTTTGGTGCGGAAAGCGTGCGGGCGATAGTCGGGGACCTTCCAGCCTTTCACATTCCTTTTCTGCCTTAGGGCGTAGGCCACGGCGGTTAGGAGAGTCTTGATCCTCGGCTTGCTCGACCGCATGCCCGCGGGCTGCCACACGGAAATCTTTTCGTCCCCGTAGACGATGCCGAGGTAACTCGTACCCGAGCGGGGACGGCCGATAATGACAGAGAGCGGCGCCGTGACGACATAACTCGTCTTGCCGCCGACTTTGGCGCGCTCGAGGTGTTTATCGAGCGGGCGCAAATCGGCAGTCCAGTTGTCGACACGAAGCTTCATTAGCGACCGCCTTCCATTTTCGCGAGCTTCCGATAGTAGCTCAAATCTTCCGTCAGGTGATCCATCGCGATCTGCTGCGCTACCGCCCGGCTCCGGGTGTGCTCCATCTCCACGCGCGTCCCTTGGGCCAAGGTGCGGGCCGGAAAGTCAGAAGGCGTCAGGCCCGCGCGGCGGGCGAGGCCGTACAGATCGCTCATCCGAACAGGACGCCGACCGCGGGCCTTTGTCTTTCGCTTTCGCTTCACAGTCCCGCCCTTCGGAGCTTCACGTAATACCGCGGATCTTCCGTCAGGTGATCCATCGCGATCTGCTGCGCCGTTACGCGATCCGACGTGTGCTCTTGCTCCACCGTCGTGCCCTGCTCGAGAGCCTCGGGATCGAAGTCGATCGCCGTCAACCCCGCGCGCCGCGCGAGACCGTTGGACGATCCGTCCCGGGGGAGCCAGCGGGCGAAGGCTTCGGAGCGTGTCACCGCGACCTGCTTTTGATCTTGCACCGCGAACAGTCCCGTCCCGAGCTCTCGCACGGGCAGATCCGACGCGCCTCGTACTTCACGACGTGATCCGCCGTCCAGCACGCCGTCTTCTGCGCCCGCCACGAGGTGTCAATGAGCGTGTGCCACTTCGCCACCAGCCGCAGCGCCGCGCTCGCCGACAGATCATGTCCCGATCGCATGAGGAGCATCACCTGCCTCGCGTACACGGCGCGGGCGCCCGGGAGACGACGGGCGGTCTCGGGAGGGCGAGACTCGGTGACGGCCCCTGCCGGGTAGGACGATCGCTTGGTGACGGGGCACGCCTCGTCGCGCGAGCTTCGGCGACGCTTCCGACTCTTGCTCTTGGAAACCCGAAAGCCACCCAGAGGCGTCCGCACCGGCTTGAGTTCCCGGAGGCTCGCGGGCTTGCCGCCGGCTACAGCCTTCGCGACCGTGTAGACGTTGCTGGTCATGGTTTCGAGATCTTCACGCTTCTCCGCCATCATCCGCTTGTGCCACGCTCGGAAACGCTTGCTGCGGCTTAGCTTCTTCTTGGTTTTCTTGCGGCTGCGTTTCATGGCTTCTTCGCTTTGGGCGTCCTCGTCTTGGAGAAGATCAGTCCCCCGAACGAGACGAACGCCACGAAGACGCCGAAGGCGGCGCCCAGGAGAAAGTCAGAGGCGCTTGTGATCGTCAGCATGAAGGGATCTGCATCTCCATTTCCCACCGCAAACATTCTCTAGCCGCGAAGAAATCCAAGCTGAGAGGGAGCTCGCTTGCGGTAACGAAGACGGGCGCCGCGAGCCCACGCGGGCACGTCTCCCTCACTCCAAAGAACGGACTCGGCCATCTGTTCGTGTTCAGATCCCTTGGCGTGCGTGCACTCATGCTCGAAAATACGGGCGAACTTGGCGAGGGTGAATTTCGTGGGAGGCGCAATCGCGATCACGATCATGGCGCCCTCCCGATCGGCCGAGACCTCCGCGCATCCGCGGGTGCGGATCGGCGAAGAGACCACGACGATTTTCTTCAGGCGCGACACGCCCATCGCCTTGAGACCCTTTCCGAAGAAAGATCGCAGATCGGACGTGTCGTACCCTGAGCGGTTTTCGAGAACGAACGCGCAGGCGCCTGCTCGGGCGCCCGGCGTGCTAACGCCCCCGGCGAGCCGGCGCCCTTCGCGTCGTGCGCTTCTTCGCCTTGGCTTTGCGATGGCCCTTGCGAGCCGCCTTCGCGTGGAGACGGGTATGCCCCGACCAGTCGCGCCGGGTGCTCTTGCGCTTCGCGGGCTTGCGCTTCGCAGCCTTCCGCTTCGCGGGCCTGCGGCGGTGCTTCGAGGGAGCGACGCCCAGGAAATCCCGGAGCGAGAAACCACGCGCGCGGCGCTTGGCCGGCTTCCGCTTGGCGGGCCTCCGGCGATGACGAGACGTCGCCGTCGCGAGCGGGGCCGCAGCAACCGGATCCCTGCGACGCCGATGCGTGCTCGCGCGCCGCGTCCGCCGAACTGCCTTCTTCCTACGAACCGCCATGATCTTCTTACCTTTCACACGTTCCGGTAACGTTTTGCCCTTGCTGGCGCGATCAAATTCCCGCACCACCTCCGGCGAAATCTCGCCCCGCGCCAGCATGGCGTGAAACTTTCTTTGTTGCGCTTTGCTTCGGTAGGGCATTTTACCGGCGCCGAGAGCGATCGCGCCGCTTACGCTTATCGCTGGGGGAGTGCCAGGTGTTGAGGAACCATTCGTCGCCCGCGCCTGCCTTCTTGGCGTAACGCAAGATCGCCTCTTTGTCGGTCGAATACATCGGCGGCCAGATCATACCGCCTTCTACCTCGTAGACCGTCGCCCCCGGATGCTGCTTTACGAAATGCTCGGCTGCGGGCTGGTTCATGATGCCCGAGTGCGCCGGACCACTTCCACCACCACCGCTGCCGCTGTGCGCAGGTCCAGCCGCGACGCCGCGAGAACGCGCACACTTCGCTTGATGCTTAGCGAGGCCTTTGGCAGTGAGAAAGTTGGAGCGGCCGCAGCTAGAACACGTCATCATTTCTTTACCCTTTAATCTCGATCAGCCCTTCATGGTCCCGCTCCGGACGGTGGAGAGACCGCCGGTTCTGCTGTCGCAGGCCCCGAGACGCCGTTCTGGGCCTCCGGACCGCGGTTCGCCGCCGCCTCGACGGCCGCTGCTTTCTCTTGGACCGCCTGGAAGATCCCCAGCATCCCCATCATCTGCTCTTGCCGGAGCTGAATCTGTCCGGTCTGCACCGTCGCCTGGAGCTGATCTTGGGTGAAGGTCGACAGCCAGCCGTGCAGCATCTGCTCGAGGGGCGTGCTCTTGGCCTCGATAATCGGCTTGTCCCCTCCCACGAGCTTCTGCACGATGTGCGGGATCCCCTGCATCAGGAAGCCCGCGACCTCGTCTTTGCGCGCCTCGGCCTTCTCGATCTTCTTGGTCTCGATCGCCTGTGCATGCTTCGCGTCGTAGAGCGAGGCAAGCGTCTGAATGGTCTCGATCTGCCCCCCGCGGAGATTCTTGATCTCGTCGAGGTAATCCTTCCGCTGCTCGCGGTGATCTTGCGTCGACAGCCGTACCATCTGCATCATCTGCTTGTGCAGCGCTTCGTTGTGCTTCAGCGTCTGCGCCACAATGCCCTGAGCATTCGGCACCTCGTCGAGATCGTCCTCGCCGGTAGGGCGATACTCGAGCGTGAACGCGCACCGGCCCGTATGCCCCTTGATCGTGACCTGATACTTCGTCTTCCCGTTGCCAACGGCTCCGCCGTCTTCCATCGCCACGTCGACGATCCCCGCCGCCATCGCGCTCGGATCGTCTCCCTGCGAGAAGAGCCACGACTGGATGCTCATCGTGGATCCAGCGCCCAGCTGCGAGAGCGAGATGTGGACGTCGCCCTCGATCTCCGGGTTCTCGGCGATCTTCTCCGTGACGAACCGCTCGATCTTCTCGCGCGCCTCCTCGGAGCCCGCGACGAAATCCGCGTCGACGGTAGATTGACGTTCGATGTCGGCTAAAATAGAGGTACGGCGCATGAGGGTTTTGCTCTTGGGTTAGGGGAGCGAGAGTAGAGAGCGAGATTCTGTTCTGTCAGAACGCGGAAGCCGAATCGATAAGGCTCGCGGACATTGCCGCCGCAACGAGGACCGGATCCACGCCGGGGTTCTCAACGAGCTGCGCGGCCAGAAACTGCGCCGATGTGCCGCCCAGCTTCTGCGCTGCAGCCTCGACTTGATCCGTGGTCACGCCCGCGCGCGCAGCGCCCTCCTCGAGAACGGTCGTCTGCGAAGGGGTGGCGGGGGCGTTGGCTGCAGCGGCGAAGGCTGCATCGGCAGAGGCGTTCTCCGCGATCCTCTGTGCCGTCCCCGGCTGATCGACGGCCGCCACGGGAGGGAGATCCGCAACGTCGGCTGCAAGCGCTTGGGCTTTCGCTGCCGAGTCGGCGCCGGCTCCTTTTGGTTTTCTCAGGATGAGAAAAGCGCCCAACCCGACGGTTCCCAGCGAAAGGAGCCAATGTTCGGAGAGCCAGTCCGCGATTCCCGGCTTACCATTCGTCGCCATTGTGATGACCCTGTCCGTTCGAAAGAGGGGCGTGGGGAATTTTGCAAAACTGTAGGGGAGATGGGGCTCGGACTCTAGGCTTATCTAGATCGTCGGAGCCGGAGGCGCCTGCACCGAAGCCGCTGCAGGCGTGATCGGGGTGAACACCCCCGTGTTCGGATCCCGATGAAAGATCGGCATGCTCTCCGTCCCCTGCCCCGCGCTCCAGTCCGCCTGCGCGTGAGCCCGCTTGGCGGTGCGGTAGAACGAATAACCGATGGCCCCGACGGTAACGGCGCCGAGTCCGTAAACCCACCACGGGACGCGGGACTTCGGCGCGAGCGGCGGGGGCGTAATCCCCTTCAGGAACGCGTCGGTCGCCTTAAAGACCTCCAGATCCGGATCCGTTCCTACCGGCGTCTCGGGAAACTTCGCGCGGAAGCCGGACAAGTCCGCCTCTTCGCCAAGCGCCTTCTCGAGGGCGTTCATGACGTTCCGCATGTCGCCCGGATCCGTATGGGACTCGTCGCACGACTTGTTGATCGCGCATTTGAGCGTCTGGTAATCCTCCGTCGCGATCTGACGGTTTTCCGGCACAAAGATCGAGTCGCGCGTCTTCAGATTCGCCGAGACTCGATCGCTCGCCGCGTGCCAGGCGTCGCGCCACCGGAGCCAGTTGGCCAGGGGCACGGCGGCCGAGACGGGGATCGGTTGGTGATCTTTGACAAGCTTGTCTGTCGCGTCCACCTGAAAGTCCACCAGCGCCATGAGCTCGCGCACGTCGGCAGCGGTGGGCTTGCCGAAGGAAGTGCCGATGATCGCCGGGTTGCGGGGTGCGAAGGGCGCGGCCTCGGCCTCCCACGCCGGGGCGGGGAGGAATTGCGCCTGTACCGCGGCGGTTCCGATGTCGGCGTAGCCCATGACGGATCAGGCCTTCTTGATCAGGAAGTAGCCGAGTCCCGTCGCCAGCAGGACGACGAGCGGCGTGGAGAACGGCTGGCGGGGGATGATCGGCGTGGTGAGCGTCGCCCTTGCGGACGCAAACGTGTTCGTGATCGAGTTCGTGACGCTGTCGGCAAGGCCGCCGGTGGCAGCGCCGATCGTCGACGGGTTACCGCGGTTGCCCGGGCGGAAATCGGTCCAAGGCGGATCGCCGTAGCGATGCCGCTGCTGGGCGTCGAGGGCGTGCAGGTTCATGGCGCGGACGCGCGCCGTCCCGATGTCTGCGTAGCTCATAGGTTGATCTGCTTTCCGTCGCGGACGAGGCTGCGAATGGCGTGCTTGTCGAGAAAAACGGGAATACCCGCAGGCATTCCTGAAACGGTTGCCGTCCCCTGGATCTGATCTCCAGCGATGCCCTCAATTTTGACGCTGGCCTGCGTAAGGCCGCTCTGCGTTCCCTTGAGTAACGCAAAGACGGTGTTCACTTCCGGAGCCGCGCGCTGCGAGCCTGGGATCTGCAAATCCTGAATCGATGCGGTCACAACGTCGCCCACGCGAGGCTGCCGGTTGAAATGCACGAACGCGTACGCGCCCGCGCCGCCTACCGCGAGAAAGCCTGCGAACTCAAACCAAGCGAGAGGTTTCATGCTCCCACGCGTTTCTTGTCAATGGCAATAACCGCTGCAGGAGCGAACGCGCCGCGAAGAAAGGGCGCGTTCTCCCCGTGGGCAAGGATGACGGGTCCTTCGTTCATAGGGTTATCCGCAGGCTGGTTCGGATTGTTTGCTTCACGCAAGATCTGATTAAGGCTTGCCACACGCGTCACGGTCAACCGGAAAGGCTTTTCGTCCGGGATATTCTCAAGATCCAGTCCCGCCTTTTGGGCGGCTTCGACGATCGCCGTCATTTTGGCGAAAGCCTGCTCTTCCGTGAGCCCCTTGAACTCTAAAAAGTCGGGTCCAATATCGCCGAATTTCACCGTGACCACGTCGCCTGCACCGATCTCTTTACGATCGGCTGGCGTAGGGCTGGCGATAACGACGGTAGAGAGCGCTGCGGGAGCGGGCAGAAGACCGGCGCTACGCTTTCCAGACAGCATCACCAGCGGATTGAACGATCCGCTCGAGAATTTGGAAAAGATCGAAAGCCCCACGAGGCTTAGTCCTGCGATCTCAAACCAGACAAGCTTCTTCATGATCAGTTCTTTCTCTCGAGCACTTGCTCTTGGATCCACGCGAGACCCTGATCGACCATGCGAGGGGCAGCCGGGATGTACGGGACGGGCGTAAGGTTTCCCTTCGGCACGTTGTACCGCGTCGTCTTCAGCGGGCCCTCGTCACTCAAGAGAGAGGCACGCGCTGGATCGCGCAGCACAGCCTCGACGTTCACCGGCACACCGTCCAAGTCGCCGTCGGGCGAAACGAGCCGGATCCCGTGGCTGTAGTCCACATGCGTTTCCACATGCACCGGCGAATACGGCTGAACGCGCCAGGGAGCCGTCATCATCGGAAAGGGATCTCTTCCTGCCGGCACGTTCGGCTGCATCCACCCGTAAATAACCACCTTGCCCGGCTTGTACTGGTTGCCCAGCACCACGTCCTTCTTGCTTCCGCTGGTAAGTCCCGCGCGCCCTGCGATCTCGGCCTCAATCGCCGCGTTCTGCGTCGCGTACTGCTTCAGATCGGCGTTCTTGTTCGGAACGAGCCCCCGCGTTGCGAGCTTGATCGGAGCCTGCTCGTGAATGGTTTTTACCATCTTGGGTGTGGGAAGGAGCATCCCGAACACGTCGGCGATCTTCTGCGCCGTCATCGGCGTAAGAGGCAGCCGCAAAATGTCTCCCGGCTCTCCCACCGCCAAATAATCGCTCGCGACGAAGATTGTGAGCGTCCGCGTCCCGTCGGTGAACGAGACCGGAACGAGTGGCCACGGAACGAGCGTTCCCGCTTTTGCCATCTCAAGCGCTGCCGCTTCCCAGGCGGCGGGGCCGCGAGAGGCGTACGTCTGAACGAAGTCGGAGGCTTTCAAAACCGGATCCCTGGGATCTTGGGGAGCTGCGAGGGGAGAGCTGCGGCAAAGATCTCCGCGACAGGGGCCACTTCAGACGGAACCTGATCCTGGATCTGATCAAACAAGGCGTCGACGAGGCCCTGATCTTGATCCTCTTGCGCTTGCGCCGCTACAAACGCCGACGGCGGCGGCGAAAGCGGAATCGGATTTTTCACACTGAGAAGCGGATCCGCGGCAGGCGCTGCGGATCGGATCGGAGTGATCGCCGACGCGGAAACCGCGGGCGCGCTCGGCTTACGAAGCACGAAATAAAGCCCGACGCCGGCCGCAAGAATGCCGAGAGACACGATCGGAAGACTGGGGCCGGACGACGATTTCATCTCAGAAGAATCCGTCGTCTGCCGCCGGATCCTCGTCGCCATCGTCGCCAAAGGGATTGAACGAGCTCAGGACGGAGGAGAGCGTGGACTCTTCCTCTACCTGCTCCTCGGGCGGGGGAGCGTTCTGGGCGCGGAGTCCGGTTCCCGGATCGAGAAAGTTGTCTTGGACGGGCGCGGAGAAATCCTGGGCAGAGGAGGCGAAACCGCCCGGCGAGGCCGGGAAGCGATCCATGCTCTGCTCGACGAGAGGATCCGCGTCGA
>Ga0315288_10012219_pt1 | contig 10804 bp, 8 predicted proteins | sample YL17G11_20_MG_FD_203454 | JGI IMG/M metagenome (GOLD analysis project Ga0315288, IMG submission 203454) | Sediment microbial communities from Yellowstone Lake, YNP, Wyoming, USA - YL17G11_20 | ecosystem: Environmental > Aquatic > Freshwater > Lake > Sediment | place: USA: Wyoming | collected...
CCGATGATCCAATCATGAGTCTCGCGTTGCGCACGCGCCGGGAGAGTCTTGAAAAGCAGGCAAGGGAAACACCCGCCGGGCCGCCCCGCCCGCGAACGGTGCTGTTCTTCGCCGGCCCACCAGTTCTCGGATCGCAAGGGATAGACGCTCAATTCGCGGTGGCGGCGTTGCACCCGTTCCTGGAGATGGTGAAAACACAATACTCCGCGCAGAAGCATGGGCGAGTCGGAGCGCGAGGGCCACGCAAGGACGAGTCGGAAGCCAAACTTCTGTTGACCGGTCTCCCACGCGGGTCGTTTGGTTTGGAGCTGTCCCAGCCGCAACCGGCTGGTTTTATCGCAGCGGAACAACTGTCTGATGCCTTGGTGCGCTTGACGGAGGTGCTGGCGTCAGCCGCCGACACGGATGAACGGTTTGCGTTCTCGCTCGACAAGATTTCTCCACGAGTTCTGCCACGGTTGAAGGATTTTCTTGATGTCGTGGCGGGTCAGGATGCCTATCTGCGGGTTGAGAGCGGCGAACTGAAAGTCGCGATTCCAAAGGACCGGTTGGCTGCGGCGCGAGACCGGGTGGGTGCGGCCAAGACGACCGACCGGCCGGTGGAGATGGAAGGCGTTTTTCGCGGCGCAACGTTGGATTCCTGGCGCTTCGACTTCCGGCCCAAGGAAGACGATACCATCGCAGGCCGGATCGCCGATGAAGTCGAAGACAACGCGGTGGAGGCAATGTTGCCCCTTACCAATCACCCCTGCCGCGCCCGCCTTCGGGAGATCACAATCACCACCCGCGACGGCACGCAACGTCACCGCTACGAGTTGTTGAGTTTGCAGCCTTCCTAGAAGTCCTGATGGACTCCTCCCAAATTGGCAAACGTGCCTGGAGTTATGCCGGAGTGTTGCAGGATGCCGGCCTAAGTTGCTTCGAGTATGTGGAGCAGCTCACGCTGTTGCTGTTCCTCAAGATGGCCGATCAACTCGCGGAAGCGCCGCATCACAAGCCCGCCATCGTGCCGCCGGAGCTGGGATGGAAGGTGCTGCTCCCGCTCGATGGCGCGCCGCTGGAGGACAAATACCGCGACATCCTGGAGAAGCTGTCGCTGAAGCCCGGCATGTTGGGCGTGATCTTCAAAAGCGCCCGGTGCGAGATTCACAACCCGGCCCTCCTGAAGCAGCTCATCGTCAACCTGATTGACAAGGTGGACTGGCTCAGCCTGCCGGTGGACGTGAAGGGCACCATCTACGAAGAATTGATGCAGCGGTCGGCGTCCGAGTCCGCCCGCGGCGCCGGCCAGCATTTCACGCCGCGCCCCGTCATTCAGACCATGTGCGAGGTGATGGAGCCGACACCGCAAGACAGCATTTGTGACCCGGCGGCGGGCACGGGCGGGTTCGCGGTCAACGCCTACAGCTATGTGCTGAACCGGTTCGAGAAGGAGTTGAACCGCGACGAGAAACGCGCGCTGCGGGAAGAGTTGGTCGAGGTGATGGAACTCTCGCCCAAAGTGGGGCGCATGTGCGCGATGAACCTTTACCTGCACGGCATCGGCGGCGACAAGGTGGTGGTCCACTCCGGGCACGACAGCCTGGCCGCGCCGTGGCGCCGGGAATACTCGATGGTCCTGGCCAATCCGCCGTTCGGCAAAAAGCAAAACCTGCTTTTCGTGAACGAGGAAGGCGACCTGGAGAAGGACGATCAGGTCATCTTGCGCGAGGACTTCTGGACCTCGACGAGCAACAAGCAGCTCAACTTCGTCCAGCACATCTACACGCTGCTGAAGATCAACGGCCGGGCGGCGATGGTGGTGCCGGACAACGTGCTGTTCGAGGGGGGCGCGGGCGAGAAGGTCCGGCGCAACCTGCTCCAGAAATGCAACGTCCACACCCTGCTGCGTCTGCCGACGGGCATCTGGTATTCGCCCGGCGTGAAGGCCAACGTGATTTTCTTCGAGAAGAAAGAAGGCCGCGCGAAAGCCTGGACGGACAAGCTGTGGGTCTATGACTTGCGGACCAACCTGCACTTCACCCAGAAACAATCGCCCATTCAGCGCAAAGACTTCGACGAGTTCGTGGAGTGCTATCAGCCCGGCAAGCTCCACCGGCGCAAGCCCACTTGGAGCGAGCAGAACCCTGAAGGCCGCTGGCGTGCCTACGACTACGAGGAGTTGCTCAAGCGCGACAAGCTGAGCCTTGACCTCTTCTGGATCAAGGACCGAAGCCTGACGGACACCGACTCGCTGCCAGCTCCCGGCGTGCTTGCCCAGGAGTTGGCGGACGATCTGGAAACGATCCTGGAGCAGTTCACCAAAATCGCGGCGAAGCTGAACGGGAAGAAATGAACACCGCGGTCGAACGCATGAACGGCGATCTTCAACGCCAGCAGAGCGTGCCGAAGGTGTCAGCTCTGATGGGTAGGTGCGCTGCGCTGGTGGGCTTGGTGGAGCGCATCCTGGCCACCAAGCGCGCCGCCCCGGCGGCGGACACCTCCGCCCTGGAGCGCGAGATAGACCCGGCCAACCTGCAACCCAAGGTGCCCAAGCTGAACCGCGAGATTGCCGAACACCTGCGCCAGCATCCGCCGCCCGACATCGAGCAGTCCCGCTTCACCCGCGCCCTGGAAGGCGTCGAAGCCCCATGCTCCCTCCGCGAACAGAAACTCTTGCGCGCGGTCTTCGAGAACGACTTCCCGAGCCACACCGCCAAGTCTCGCGCGCTGGTGGAAGGAATCGAGCGTATCGGCCTGGAGCCTTTCCATGCCCCGGAACCGCTGCCGCCGATCATGCCACACGACGTGCATTTGATTTGCTGGATGGGAGTGGACGCACTCCATGAATGACGACCCTGTCTGGAGGGGCCACTACCGACGAACGCAAGAGAGACTTCAGAAACCCTACACCGGGCCAATTGGAGAAACGAGTTATGAAAGGGCCAATTACAACAGTCGCAGCGATCTTAACTGACGGCGACGAAATTAGTCTGCGCATTCTGCTCACACGACGAAGTGTTCCGTCCTTCAAAGGCAAGTGGTGCTTGCCGGGCGGCCACATCAATGAGCTGGAGACAGCCAGAGACGCGATCAGTCGCGAAGTCCGTGAGGAAACAGGAGTGTCCTTCGAGCCCGCCTTCTTCCATTGCTTTGATGAGATTCTGCCCGCGCACAGCCACCACCATGTCCTGCTGGTATTTGAAGGCAAAGCCATTGGGGAGCCGACAAAGAGCCAGGAAGTTGATGAATTTCGCTGGTTGACCATCTCCGAGGCATTGGAACTGGATCTCGCTTTCAGGAACAGGGAGGTACTGGAAGCATACTCGTCGTGGCTCCAGACACGGGCCAAAGAGGGTTTGCTTGCGGAATACGCAGGCTTGCGGGGAGAAATCGCCAGGCGGATCGGCATCCGTTGGCAGATTGAGGCGTTCACCCTTGTGTTTTCGACCGGCTTCTTTGCTGTGGCCTTTGCCAATCAAGCTGCTAACCAGAATGTCAGCGACCTGTTGTTGATCCTGGTGCCATGCTTTGTCGCACTTCTTGCTGGAATCTGGGCGCACAACAACTCACGCATTGGCGAACTCGGCAACTTCATCGAGAAAGAGATCGAACCGAAGTGCATCGGGCTACAGTGGGAGCGTTCTTTGCGGAAAAGGTTAGGGGCCTCTAAGTATCACATAAGAACCCGCGCGAAATGGTTCTCCCTCCTTGTCTTCTATCTCTCGTGTGCATTCATTCCGCTAGCAGCGATGGCTCAAGGGAAGCTCAAGGTTTCTCTGCTTTCCCACGTCGTCCTGGCGGTCAACTTGGTGGCGCTCGTGCTAATCTTCTGGATCATCCAATTCGGAAGGGCTCCGCAAGAGGGCCGAGGGCTTTCTAACGGGCGTGCGTGAGGGCAATGACGAAGACCCGTCGAAGCCGCGATGGAGCGCGAGCGGGGGCAGAAGCGCGCCATGATCTTCCCCATCCGCCTCGACGACCCCGTGGTGGAAATCAAGACCGGCTGGCCCGCGGACATCCGCCGCACACGCCACATCGGCAACTTCCCGAACTGGAAGAACCACGACGCCTACCAGAAAGCCTTCGCCCGCCTCCTGCGGGACCTCAAGGCTTCTGAGCAGCCCGACGGACCGTGAATACCAACTACGAATCAGTGGTTTGCACACCTGTTGCGGCCGAGGAGATCGAGCGTATCGGCCTGGAACCCTTCCACGCCCCCAAGCGGTTCCCGCCCATCACGCCAGAAGACGTGCGTCCTGGATTTGCTGGATTGTTGAGTGAATGGTGAACAAACAAGAAAAGGAGATGATCCATGCCGAGGAAAGATCTGCAATCTAAGAAGCTGGAGAGCGAGAAATTGGAGAGCGTCGTATGGAAAACCGGTGAGATGGCGAACGTGCTGGCTACGGTGCGGGCGTTCGTGACAGACAGGGCCCGGGCGGCCGAGGACTGGTATTTCGCGGCCAAGAAACCAACGAGATTCTGGGGTCGCGTCTTCCGCGTGGGCGCTATCCTGCTCACGGCCTTCGCAGCGCTGTTGCCGATGCTGAACGAGATTCACCGTTCATGGCAGATCGAGAAAGAATTTACCGGGCCAGCATTGCTCGCCGAGACGAACGCGGCCGCCCCTCCCATCAACGCAGTTCCGATGCTCAAGTTGGAGAAGTTGCTAGTGTCCCGGCACTGGCTGAACCCGGTCTGGTCCACGGTGCTGCTGGGGGTGGCGGCCGCGCTGCTGGCGCTGGACCGCTTCTATGGCACGACGTCCGGGTGGGTCCGCTATGTGCTCTCGGCCCAGCAATTGACCGAGGCGCTGGATGATTTCCAACTCGCGTTCGAGGCGCAGAGGCTCAGTTGGGGCAAGCCGGAACCAACGCCGGAACAGGCTCTGGCAGCCCTGGCGGTAATCCAGAAGTTCCTCAAACAAGTGGATGGCATCGTCAGCGACGAAACGAAGACCTGGGCGGCGGAGTTCACTGAAGTGGTGAAGCAACTGGACGAGCAGATGAAACTGGCCAGCCAAGCCAAGCGGCAGTCAGCTATCCAGCTCACGGTGACGAACGGCGACCAGTGCAAGCCCACCTGGAAACTCCACGTGGGCGGCCGCGTGCCGGAAGACCGCGTCGGCAAGGAAGCCTCCGTGGAGGTGCCGGGTGGTCTCTATGTGGTGCGGATCACCGGGGAGATTAGCGGCAAGCCTGTCCAAGCCGAGAAGGCCGTAAATGTGACGGCAGGGGAGATCCAGAAAGTGGAGCTGACACTGGCATAGCGATCGGGTGGAGAAGAAAGCCGAAACCGCGCTGGAGAAGGAGAGCGAGCAGAAGCGCACCATGCTCTTCCCTAGCCGCTGCCTATGAAACGGACATCCACCCAAACCGACAGCCCGTTTGCCACGACCGAGGCCAAGAAGTACTGCAAGGCACTTCAATCGTGTTATGCGAGAAACCCGTTGGTGCTCTACGTCGGATCTGAGGTTTCGGTTGCAGGCAAAGACAAACGAGGCAAACCCTACGGCCTGCCTCTCTGGAAGGGCTTGCTCCAAGAGCTTGCCAGGCGCACATCCAAAAGGTCCTTTGTGGAGTTGCCATCCGACCCTTGGGATGCCGCAGAGTGGGTTATTCGCCGCTGCCGCGGAAAGACTAGGTCGGCAAAGGAAGTGATCTGCCTGTGCTCGCCGCAACCCGGCGCGAGCGAGCGAGCGGGCTGAAGGAATCGAATCAGACTTCCCTCGGTGGGGATGTCGAGCTAGTCTCGCGGCGATTTCACGCCATGCGGAGCGGCCAGAAGAAACCAGTTGCAGCCTCCGCTCCGGCGACGACAGGCCATGCCGGGGAAGACTCGGTGCCTCCTGCGCTCGCCCAACTCCTTTCATTCGCCGACAACGCGATCAATCTGCCGCTCCTCCTCAAGCAACTCAAGACACGCGTGGGCGTAGTACCGTTTGTGGGCGCGGAAATGTCGGTACCGTTCGGGTTCCCGGCTTGGCGGCCGTTCCTCGAAACGCAGGCGCCGAACGAGACGGCGCGGCAGCGCGTCGTGGAGTTGCTCGTTCAAGGCAAATACGAGGAAGCCGCCGAGACGTTGCTGGCTGCGCGCGGGGAGAATGCCTTCCAGCCGGTGCTGGAGGACACGTTTGGCGAGCATCGGTTGCCAGAGCCGCTGCCGCCGGCGGCGATTGTGCAACTGCCGCGGCTCTGCTCCGGGCCAGCGAAGAGGGCCAACGCATTCGCCTCTACCTCCGCACCTGGGATAACCCGCGCCCCGACGCCTCGTCCAATCGCTGGACCACGCCTCCGCTCTCACCGAAACCGGCGTTGTTGACGAGCACGTGTTTCGACCAGGACGGAAGCCTCGGCACCCTCGCGGCACCCTGGCGGCACCGGAATCACATGAGATTTGCATTGCGGCAAGCAGTGTCCCAAACTCCGGGCGTTATGCCTCTGGTGACTTCAGCCCCGCTGCGCGCCTGTTTCAGGGATCCTGAACTGCGCGCTGGCGGGCTCCGGAAACGAACGAGCGCTGAAGCTCCGCTGAGCCAGTCGGACGCTGCGCGCTCAGCCCGAAGGTGGTTGTCCTGAGCCATGTCTTCGCCCACCCCTGCCTTTCGTCTGGAGATGCGCGACATTGCCAAGCGCTTCGGGGCCACCGTGGCGCTGGACGGCGTGAGCCTGCGGGTGGCGGCCGGAGAAGTGCTGGCGCTGGTGGGCGAAAATGGTGCGGGCAAGAGCACGCTGATGAAAGTCCTCTCCGGCGCCCACACGCCGGATGCGGGCCAGATGTGGCTCGAGGGCCAACCCTTCCTCCCGGCTCACCCGCTCGAGGCCCGGCGTGCCGGGGTGGCGATGATCTATCAGGAGCTGTCCCTCGCGCCACACCTAACCGTGGAGGAGAACATCCTCCTCGGCTTGGAGCCGAGCCGGTTCGGCTGGATCGACCGCCGCGCGGTGCGGGCCAAGGCAACGACGGCCCTCCGGCAGTTCGGCCACGCGGAGATTCGTCCTGACCGCAGAGTCAAGGACCTCACCGTGGGCGCGCAGCAGCTCGTCGAGATCGCCCGGGCGCTCGCGGTCGGCTGCCGCATGCTTGTGCTCGACGAGCCAACCAGCAGCCTGACCAGCCAAGACGTGCGCCGGTTGTTCGACTTGATTGGCCAGCTCAAGCAACAAGGGCTCGCCATCGTGTACATCTCCCACTTCCTGGAAGAGGTAAAGGAAGTGTCGGACCGCATCACGGTGCTGCGGGACGGCCGCAGCGTGGGCGAGGGGCGCACAGCGGAAATGAGCATCGACCAGATCGTCGCGCTGATGGTGGGCCGCGAGGTCAAGGACCTGTACCCGCGGTCCGCCCGGACGCCGGGTGAAACCATACTCGAGCTCGCCGGCCTCGCCGGCGCGGAGAAACCGGCTGCGGCTTCGTTGGCGCTGCGTCGTGGCGAAGTCCTGGGCATCGCGGGCCTGATGGGTGCCGGCCGCACGGAACTGCTACGCTGCATTTTCGGGCTGAACGCCGTGCGCCGTGGCACGATCAAGGTCGGCGTGCACCTGGGGCCGGCCTCGCCGGTGCGGCGTTGGGAGCAGGGCGTAGGTTTGTTGAGCGAGGATCGAAAACAGGAAGGCCTGGCGCTGTCCTTGAGCGTCGCGGACAACGTGACGTTGTCGCGGTTGCGCGGCCTGGGACCAGCGGGCTTGATTTCGCCCCGTCGGCAGGCCGAAGCGACCCGCCGATGGATCGGGCGACTCGACATTCGCTGTCGTGGTCCCGAGCAGGCCGTGGGCGCGCTTTCCGGGGGCAACCAGCAGAAGGTGGCGCTGGCGCGCCTGCTCCAACACAACGTGGATGTGCTGCTCTTGGATGAACCGACGCGAGGGATTGATGTGGCGGCGAAGGCGACGCTCTACCGGATCATCGATGAACTCGCGGCGGGTGGTGCCGGGGGCCCGCCCAAAGCCGTGCTGATCGTCAGCAGCTATCTGCCGGAGTTGATGGGCATCTGTGATCGAATCGCGGTCATGTGCCGGGGCCAGCTCGGGCCCGCGCATCCGGTCGGCGAGGTGAACGAACATGTGCTGATGCGCGAGGCGACCGGACAGGAGGCGTTGGTGTGAAATCCGAAATCCGAAATCCGAAATCCGAATCCCCGCCGGCGCGCCGGTGGGCGCAGTGGTTGAACCGGCTGGGCCCTTTGCTGGCGCTGGCCGGCATCTTCCTGGTGTTTGCCCTGTTTGGCCCGGACAGCTTCAGCTCCTGGCGCAACCTTGAGACCATCGCGCGCCAGACCAGCATCGTGGGGATCGGCGCGCTGGGGATGACCCTGGTGATTGTCATGGGGGGAATCGATCTGTCGATCGGCTCGATGGTGGCGTTGGCGACCGTGGTCATCGCCACGGTTTTGAATCTCCAGGGGATCGGGTCGCAGCCCCTCGTGGCCGCCGGCGCGGCCGTGGCGGTGTGCGCCGGCTTTGGCCTGTTGAATGGGGTGCTGGTCACGCAACTGCGGGTGGTGCCGTTCATCGTCACCTTGGGGACCATGCTGCTGGTGCGGGGAGCGGCCAAGGGTCTCGGCCACGAGCAGAAGGTGGACGCACCCGAGACCTGGCTGAATGAGCTGCTGGCGTCGCTGTCGGGCGAGCAGCGGTGGATGTTATTGCCCGCCGGGGTCTGGGTGCTGGTGGTGATGGCGGTCGTGGTGGCGCTGGTGCTGCGTTATACGCGGCTGGGCCGGCACACGTTTGCCATCGGTTCCAACGAACAGACCGCGCGGCTCTGCGGGGTGCCGGTGGACCGGGTCAAGATTTACATCTATACCCTGTGCGGTCTCTTCGGCGGGTTGGCGGGCGTCATGCAGTTCTCGCGCCTGACGGTCGGCGATCCGACGGTAGCCGCGGGGCTGGAACTGGACGTGATTGCCGCGGTGGTGATCGGGGGCGGCAGTCTGAGCGGTGGGGAAGGCTCGGTGCTGGGCAGCCTGGTCGGGGCGCTGATCATGTCAGTGATCCGCTCGGGTTGCTCCCAGATGGGCATTTCCAACTGGGTGCAGGAGATCATCACGGGGGCCATCATCATCGCGGCCGTGGCGGTGGACCGTTGGCGGCACAGCCGGATGAAGTCCTGAGCGAGGCGGCGCGCGGGCCGCGCGACCGGGCCGGGCCGGTGGCGCTACTTCCTTGCGAGGAGGAAGTAGGTGGTCATCTCGCCCTTGCCCTTGACGACCAGCTTGCCGCGGCGTTCGAGGACATAGGCGTCCTTCAACTGTTCGTAGGTGGACTCGGAGACCTGGATGTGGTTCAGACGGCCCTGGGATTCCATGCGGCTGGCGGTGTTCACGGTGTCGCCCCAGAGGTCGTAGATGAACTTCTTGCTGCCGATGACTCCGGCGATGACCGGTCCGGAGCAGAGGCCGATGCGCAGGTTGAGGCGGCGTTCGTCCGGCCCGTTGAGCCGCTGGATGACCTTCTGCATGTCGAGCGCCATTTCCGCCACGGCTGCCGCGTGATCCGACCGCGGGGTCGGCAGTCCCCCGGCCACCATGTAGGCGTCGCCGATGGTCTTGATCTTCTCCAACCCATGCAGCTCGACCAGCCAGTCGAACTGGGAGAACACCTCGTTGAGCAAATGCACCAGCGCGGCGGCAGAGACGCGGGAGGCCATCGGCGTGAAGTCCACCAGGTCAGCGAACATCACGGTCGCGTCCGGAAAGCTGTCCGCAATCGTGGTTTCCCCCCGCTTGAGCCGGTTGGCCACCGAGCTCGGCAAAATGTTCAGGAGCAAGCGATCGGACTTCTCGCGCTCGGACTGCAGCTCGGCCAGGTAAGCCTGTTCCTTGTCGCGCAGCCGCTTCTTTTCCAGGCAGGCGTTGATGCGGGCCGTCAGCAACACCGGGTTGAACGGCTTGGGCAGGTAGTCTTCGGCGCCGGCCTCGATGCAGCGAACGACGCTGTCCAACTCGTCCAGCGCCGAGAGCATGATGACTGGCGTGTGCCGGAGGGAGTCGCTGGACTTGAGCTGCTTGAGCGTCTCGAAGCCGTCCAACTCCGGCATCAGGATGTCCAGCAGGACGAGGTCCACCGGTTCGGACTGGAGCATCGCGAGGGCCTGCCGGCCGTTCTCAGCCAGGAGGACCGTGTGGCCCTGGCGCTCGAGCCGACGCGAGAGCATATCGCGGTTGACCTCGTTGTCATCCACCACCAGCACCGCGCCGGTGTGTGGCGCGGCGAGGGGCCCGTGAACTTCGGCGGCGGTGCGACCGGCTGGGGCGGGGGCGATCTGGTCTGGCGCGCGAGTCCGGCGGACTGCGGCGAGTGCGGCCGCCTGCGCCAGGGGTCGGAAGAACTCCTGATCGCCCAGCAGGCTTAACAGGTTTTTCGCCGCCAGGTGGATCTTCTTCAGGTCCGCCAGCACCCGTTCCTGGTGTTGCTCCTCGGCGTACTCCTGACACAGTTCGGTGTAGCCGAAGATGAGGTTCAGGACGGTGCGCCCGTCGCGCTGGAGGGTCCCGAGGTCGCAACGTCCGGAGAGGGCCCGGGTGGCGGACAGGTTCTCATTGATCAAGGCGAGCAACTGGCCGCCGGCGAGGTGGAGCTTCTGCAGGTCGGGCAGGTAGGGTTCCAGGCCAAGATCCTCAGCCTCTTCCTGGAGCATCTCGCTGTAGCCAATGATCTGGTTCAGCGGCGTGCGGAGGCTGTGGCGGACGTTCGAGAGCTGGGCTTCGATGGTGGCGTCGCCTGTCTTTGGGGGAACGGCGGCGGCGCGTGCGGGAACCGCCGACGGGGCCGGGCAATGATTGGGTGGGTCCTTGCCGCTCACACCGGACCCTTGCCTTGGA
>Ga0315288_10012221_pt1 | contig 10801 bp, 12 predicted proteins | sample YL17G11_20_MG_FD_203454 | JGI IMG/M metagenome (GOLD analysis project Ga0315288, IMG submission 203454) | Sediment microbial communities from Yellowstone Lake, YNP, Wyoming, USA - YL17G11_20 | ecosystem: Environmental > Aquatic > Freshwater > Lake > Sediment | place: USA: Wyoming | collected...
CCGGAGCATCATTGATGCCGTCGCCGATCATGCCGACGACGTTTCCCTGTTTTTGCAGGTTTTCAACAAATTGCAGTTTTTGTTCGGGAAGCAGTTCTGCTTTGAAATCGTCAACGCCTATTTCTTTGGCGACGGCTTTGGCCACCTTGTGATTGTCGCCGGTAAGCATGATGATGTTCTTAATGCCCATGGCTTTGAGGGATGCGATGGCGCGGCGGGTCTCCGGACGGATCTCGTCGGCAATCGCAATCAAGCCGACCGGTTTCATATCATTAGCTACAAGAATGACTGTCCTGCCTTGTTCGGTTTGCTCTGAAATTGCATACTCAATGTATTCGGCAAGACAGACGCCTTTGTCCTGCAAAAATTTATTTTTGCCGACTAATATCTCCTTGCCGTCCAACCGGGCAGTAACGCCCATTCCAACTTCGATATTGAATTCAGCGGGGTCTGGAACCTCAATGCCGCGTTCTCTTGCACAAGCTATAACCGACCTGGCCAATGGATGTTCAGAATACTTCTCGGCTATCGCAGCTAAACGCAGGACCTCTTCTTCCGGCAGCCCGTCGAATGCCGCCACATCCACCACCTTTGGTTTTCCAAAGGTAAACGTGCCGGTCTTATCCACAAGGAGCACATCCATCTTTTTCGCCAGTTCCAGGAATATCCCTCCTTTAATAAGTACGGCACGACGGGCCATGTTGGATATTCCTGCCGTGACAGCCGTCGGCGTAGCAATGGCAAACGCGCACGGACAGGCAACCAGAAGCACCGAGACAGCCACTTTGACATCGCCCGATGCGAAAAAAGCGATAGCCGCCAAGATAAGGACCGTTGGCAAAAACCAGGTTGTAAAGCGGTCCGCAAGATTCTGAATGGGCGCCTTTGTTCCCTGAGCTTGTTCCACAAGATGAACAATTCTGGCCAGTGTGGCATCCTGGCCAACCTTGGCAGTCTTAATTTCAAGTCGGCCCGCCTCGTTCAGAGTTCCGCCGAATACTTCACTGCCCTTAAACTTTTCGACCGGCATCGATTCGCCGGTAATCGGGGCCTGGTTGACACAGCTTTGCCCCGCCACGACGATGCCATCGACGGGGATTCGGCCTCCGGGCCTGACGACCACGGTATCGCCGACCTGCACCTCATTGACGGGTATGGTCACCTCTGCTTCATCTCGGCGTATCGTCGCCATCTTGGGCGTAAGATCCAGGAGATTCCTGATGCTTCTACGCGTCTTATCAAGCGTATAGGTCTCCAATGCGCCCGCTACCGCCATAATGAAGACGATGACTGCCGCCGGCCGGAACTCGCCGACAGCGATGGTGGCGACAAGGGCAACCACAACAAAGACATTGACCGTTATTTTTCGATGAACGATATCCTTGAAGCCCGCGATGAACCGCAGATAACCGCCGAACAAAGTTGCAGCAAGCGCCAGTCCAACGTTCAGCCAATACGGGCCGATTTCCCAATGGGCCAGCGCCCAGCTTGCCAGGATCAGAATGCCGACGACGCAGGGGACAATACTCAGCACGGGTATTTCCCTGTATTTGGCAACGTTGTTATTGTTTCTTGTCACAGCAGGAATCTCCGGTCAGCCCCTCGAGCCCCTGGCGGGGGTGGCGATGGACTTTTTCACGATCAGCGGCACATTCGGCGGCCGGCAGACTGTCTTTCCTGTCCGTTATCGGATTCTGCCGCCTTTTTCTTACCATTGCTTTTCTTATTATCTTCATTTGAAGGACCGCAGCAGCTTTTGCCGGGACCACAGCATCCGCCGGTCTTGGTCATAGATTCCCAGATTGTTGCCAGCAGCCCTTTCTTCTTCGCTTCTGTTTCCATATCTTATTGACTCCTTAATAGTCGTGGTACCGCCAAGAGGTGAGGACATTCTTTTCTATTTGGCTTTTTGAACACGCCGGTTATCTCCTGTCCTTGGGGCCTGAGTCCCTGCAACTTGGCTTTGCCTTTTTGTAACAGGCACACAGTTTGTCTTTCTCAATTCTGCAGACACGCTCAACTTGCTTGCTGTCTGCGACGATTTGCTTGTCATTCGCTATGGAATGCTGCATCCATCGGATAGCTTCAAGAACGGATTGGGGAGCATCTCCGTCAGGCAGCCGGTAATACATCCATTTTCCTTCCTTGCGGGCCTGAACCAATCGGGCCTGGCGTAGAATAGACATATGCTTGGACACGGTCGAAGGGGCCAGGCCCAACATCTCAATCAACTGGCAGACGCAAAGCTCGCCGTTGCGGAGCATCATTAGAGCCCGAACCCTGTTTTCGTCCGAAAGAGCCTTGGTTATACTAATAAAATCGAGCATAGTTACACATCCTATACTTCGCCATTTAACGAATTATACTTTACCAAGAGGTACGAGTCAACCCTAAAAATGTTCGATTTCCCCAAATTAATTCCGTACTATTCGGGCGATCACTGCTTTAGTAAGAATATCGCCTCAAATCTTGGTATCACACAGTTGAATGGCCGCTTCGGCGACTCGGACGCCGAGCTGCTTGGCGGTCGCCATGCCGAATTCGTCTTTTGTGATGTCGTCGTTGTAGGCGTTCCAGAGCGTGGCGCCCTGGTGTGCCCCGGGCTTGCCGCCGACAATGACCGCTTCGTGGCAGAGCATAGCGGCCTGGATTTGCTCGATGACAAGCTCCTGGCCTCCGTTGCGATAAGCCCCCACGGCGACGACTCCGACAGGCGTATCTGCGAGCAGCAGGTCGGGCTTGCGAAGCACCGCCAGTCGTTCGAGGAAGGCCTTGCACAGGGCGCTCATCGTGCGGAAATAGCTGGGCGAGCCGATGATCAAGCCGTCCGGCACCGGGTCTTTGAGCGCAGGGAGTATCTTGTCGAAGTCGTCGGAGGGCTGCGATGACGTTCCGGACGAGCCTGCGATTTGCATACCGCCCAGGTCAATCAGCTCGACCTCGATTCGCGGATCGACTTGCTTTGCGGCGTCAAGGGCTGCCTGGACCGCGGTGGCTGTGGTCTTGCCTTTTCGTGGGCTGCAAGAGACGCCGAGTATTTTGACGCTTTTCTTGTCCGCTGCTTTTGCGGTAGTCGAAGCGAGTGTGGCGGCAGCCCCGGCTGCGATTGACGTTGTGAAGAATTTTCTGCGGTTCATTTCTGGACCTCCATGATAACAGTCAACAACTACTCTTTATTTTATCCCAGCAATTCGCCGGGGACTCAGTAACAAAATAACGACCCTTGCTATGAGTTTGTCTTAGCGGGCAATGTAGATAAGATACAGACCTCCAAGCAAGACCAGTACGCCGCAGACTTTTTTTACGATGACGGCGCCTTTGGATTTTTCATTCCAGTTCATATATTTCTGCACAAGCTCCGTGCACGTGCCGGCAAAGACAATGATAGAGCAGTGGCCGAGGCCATATACTATGAGCAAAAGGACGCCGTAGAATAGAGCCGTTGAGGCAAGTCTGAACGTCACTGCGAGCATCGGAGCCATATAGGCGAAGGTGCAGGGTCCCAGAGCGATGCCGAACACCAGGCCGAGGATCAATGCAGCCAAGAGCCCCTTTCGCTTCATACCCACCTGGGCCGGCCCGGAAAAGGGCAGCGGGATCACGTCCAAGAGGTGCAGGCCAACGACGAAAAAGATTGCGGCAACGAAGTAGTTTCCGTAGCGTCCGACGTCGCCCATCATTCTGCCTGCTGCGGCAGTGACTACCCCGATTGCCGCAATGGTGATGAGAATCCCGAAGGCGAAGAGCGTGGAGATGAAAAAAGCCCTTCTTGTTGACATTCGGCCCTGCTTGTCGATAAAGCCGACAATTAGAGGGATACTGGCCAGATGGCACGGGCTTAGCAGGATGCTCAGGATGCCCCAGAGGAAAGCGGCGGCGAAGGCGATCAGGGGCGTTCCCTCGACGGCATGCGTCAGCGTTGTGAACAGCTTTTCCATCCGCTATTTGACCCCCATTTCCGTCAGTTTCTTTTCGATTTCCGCCTGCGGCCAGAACCCGACGTGCCGAAAGACCTCTTTGCCGGATTTGTCGAAGAATATCTGGACGGGAATAGTCTCTACGCCGTATCTGGCGGCCAGTATTTGCTTTTCACGAACGTGGACAAAGAGGACGTTGAGCTTGTCTTTATACTTGGCCTCCAAATCCTTGAGGATCGGGGCCAGCATATCGCAGGGAACGCATCCGGTGGCTCCGAAGTCCGCCAGCGATGGTTTGCCGCTGTTGCGGGCCTTGTCAACGGGATTGCCCAATGTCAAAGCCGCCTGTTTCTTGAGCCAGGAGGCCGATACGCTGATGTCAATTTTCTTGCCGACAGTGCGGATATAATCAGCAGCCGCCTTTTGCTTCTTCTGACCCAACAGATAAGGCTTAATCTGCTCGCGCACTTGTGCCAGCGTAGCCCCGCCGAACATGTTCTTGTTCTGACGGTAAAACTCCTCCGCCTCGGCATCTGTAACCTCAATGTTACTGAAAACGTGCTTCTCGAAGTAGTCCTGAATAATCTGCTGGTCGGGTATGGGGTCTGCTTCTTTGGCGGTTGGGGTTGTGCTTTTCTTGGCAAGGTTCAGCAGCAGGCGGGGCGTTGCCAGATGTTCGAGCACAAACAGGGCGTTCTTGTTCAGCTCATCCTGTAGTTCCGGAGGCTGCTCTTGGATGAACCGGCTGATATCGACCATTGAGATTGTAATGTCGCCGGCGCGCAGAGCGATGCCTTTGGACAGCTCGGCGGCTTTGGCAAAGGTCAAGACGCCTGATGTCACCATCGGGTACAGAGCAGCTATGGTGTTTGGCTCTGCGTTTTCCTTTTGCTGTGTGAAACCGGCAGCGACAAATAGCTGAAGGCTTGTGCAAATCGCCGTAATGATACATTTCTTGTTCATATTCTTTCCCCTGGAAAATGTCTGCAATTATCTTTGCCGAGACTCAGACCTCACGGCCTACTTAGGAGCACACTCGCCGATTTTGCACGCCTTCTGGATTTGCTGGGGTGAGAGCTTCATCTTGTCGGCGAGTGCCTGGCTAATGCTTATCAGCCTGCCTGTTTCGTACGGATTCTGCTCGACCCACATCTTCAGATTCTCTGCATTGACAAAGAATCCCTGATGGAAACACCCGGCTGAACCCCACGCGCCGTCGGGCCTTTGGCGCTGCCCAAACCAGGCAACGGCGGTCGCCGGCTCCAGAGAGGCGACGCTCCCATTCAGCGTCTTGACGGCGATTTCCTGGGCGGTCAGTCGGTCGTGTTCGTGAACCTCGATATCAAGGCCCGTCCTTGCCGCCACGCCCAGCGCGCAGTGCGAGCAGCAGCCCCAGGTATATACCCCTGCGGCGCGCACGACTGCAGCATCTTCAGGATACACGGCCCGGTCGCAGAAGCCGCAACGGGCGGCCAGATCTTTTTCTTGAAGCATTTTCCAGTCGATGATGTTCCCGCCGGAAGTCTCCTGCTCAGCCCTGGCTTTCTCCGTGTCGGCGAAGGCTTTTACCGTTGGTCGTCCGGTCCGACTGTCCAGGGCGTACAGATAGATTGCCGAAGCAGCCGGTATCAGCTTATCCGCTGCCCAGTCTGTTACCGAGACCTTCTTCTCAAAACCGGTCTTATCCTCAGTCAGGCATGAGTACATAATGAAATAGCAGTGCGGGCTGCAAAGCCTCACCGGACCCTTGTCCGTCTGGACGGTCACCAGAGTTTTCGGATTGATATCGCCATCACACATATAGCAGATGGCATCTTTGGGACGGTCGTCGATTTTGGCCGGAACAAGACGCTCAAAAGTGGACGACTGCAATTGTCTGCCGGTGAGGTCAACGCCAAACTCCTTCCATTTTGACAGAATATCCTCTTTGGAGTAAAATCCTTCGTGGCGGAACAGCTCTTTGCCGGATGCGTCGTAGAATATCTGCGTCGGCTGGATGCTGATTCGATACACCTCAGCCAGGCCGGGAAACCTGCCTATATCGAGAAATTGCACCACAAGCCTGCCTTCCATTTCTTTTTTGAGCTCATCGAGGATTGGGGCCATCAGCTTGCAGGGGATGCACGTGCCGGCGCCAACGTCGATCAGGGCGGGCAGACCCTTCCCGGTGAGTTGTTCCGGCGTGTATTCCGCCGGTATCTGCTGTCCGGCGCCGCCGCCGGGGATTGTCGTGCCCCGACCGGACTTGTTGCTTTTCACAACAATCACAACGACAACCGCGACGATTAGAACGAGGACAATTCCTATCTTCCCAACCTTGTTCATGAGCGAAACACCTTCCTTTCGATATACCGACCTTGCCCAACTCACCAGCAGCCATGCGCCGGCAACTACGGCCAGCAGCAAAACCGGGCTGCCTTTGCCGCCGCTGCACGGGCATTGAAGCAATAGTAGCTGGGTAGGCATTTGGATACGTTTCACCGCCTCAGATATTCGCTGATTTCATTTTTTATGTATTCCGATAAGGCCTGCGGCTGCGACAAGAGCTCCCAGACCTTTGTGAGCTTCTTATGTTGCATATTATTGCCGTCATCCAGCTTTGCTATCACCAGGGCACTGCCCGAAACGTCGAATTGTTTTTTATATTCCCGACCGCCCTCCTCATCCAGATTGACTCGCATCCACACCAGCCTTCCATCAGCGAGCTGCTCCCGGAACGCCTCTTCAATAGTTTCAGCGGCAATGGATTCAACGGTAATACACGCTATGCATCGAATAGTCGGGTGAAAGTAGTACGCAATGACAGTTGGCTCATCTGTGTCCTCATCCAGATTCTTCTTTTCGGCATGGATGGGACTTGCCTGGCCATCTTTCTGCCTGGATTCGACAACAGCCGGATCATTCTGCTCAGCCGCTGACAAGGCGGCTGTATTCCGCTGACAGCCAGCACAAATAAGCCAGAAAGCGATTGATACTACTTGTAATGTCTTTGGAATCACAACTGGTCTCATTAGGAGGCAACTGCCTCTTTGCCTTTGGCCACAACTTTGACAATGTTCTCTTCTGTGGCAGGGGTCTGCCCCTTTTCCATCCCCAGATTGGTGACCCGCAGGTGCTTGAACCGGGTGAATCCGGCCTGCTCCAGGCAGTTCTTTGTGCAGTCAAGCTCGCAGCCGTCGATTGCCAGAATGTCGGACGCCTCGCTGGTTTTCTTCATAATGCCGCCAACACGTCCTCCGACACCGGCCAGGCAGAACATCTTGCCCAGCCCATTTTTGGTTAGCTCCCTGGCGGCGCGGTCGGCGATTTCGCCAACATCGGCCGCGCCGGAACAAGCGAATATCAACTTTGGTCCTCCGGAGCACACGTTGGATTTATCAGCGCGCATAACCATCTCCTTACACCAGCATTTTCTTAATCTCATCCGGCGAAATAACCTTGCCAACGCTTTTAACCTGGCCATCAACAGCCAGCGCAGGTGTAATCATTACGCCGAACTTCATAATCTTATTTATATCCGTAACTTTTTCAATCTCATATTCAACGCCAAGCTCTTTTGCTGCGGATTCGGCGTTCTCCGTAAGTTTCTTACATTTCGGACAGCCTGTCCCAAGTATCTGTATCTTTTTCATCTGTTTTGCTCCCGTATTCGGGCGTCTTCCACGCCTTTGCCTTCTTGAGGATTAGGATGTCCGCCCTTCTGGTCCGATTTCCTAATACGCTCGATCAGGCTTAGAAGTTTCTCTCGCTGAGACCGCTCTTCATCAGTTTTGGGTGACAAAGAAGGCTGGGTGATTTTCCAAGTAATCTTGCCGCTGAGGGGCTCTGCCGGATAAGCGCCGGGGTCATAAAGCTCGTGTTCTCTAAAGACCGTTGGCTCTTCCTGATAACAAGTCCACACCGCCTCTCGGAGTATTTCGGGTGAACCTTCGTTTACAAGGTTTACCAAGGAGACCTGGTCACGGAACCTCTGCACAAATTCAGGCTGAATGTTAAAAAGATAGGGAGTCGGAGCTTCGGTTCCGATGATTCGTTTTTGCTCGTCCAGCCCGTTCTTGGCCAGCGCGAGCAAGGTCTCTCCCACCAAATGTCCGGGCGATTCAGGCCCGCAGATAATCAGATGCCGGATGTTGGGATTGGAAACGACGTTGCAGATGATTTTTTCGATGCCGATGTTCTCGGTTTGCAGTGTGCCGGCTAAGGCCGCACCGCTCTCAACGGCAACTCGGACCAGATTCTCGATGTCCGCAGGAGTCTCTTCCCGCCTCCACCGCAGAATAACCACCACCGCAGCCGGTGAATAGTCGTTGCCACGCAGGTAACAACCTTCTTCCGGCGGATAGCCGACCACAGGTTCACTTTTTCTAATCTTGGTCACCTATTTATCCCCAGACGGCGCCGAAGAACATCCCAACAATTGTTGACATCACAATCACGAGGGAAACGTAAACAGCCGTCTTGCGAGTTCCCATTACTGAACAAAGCACGAGCATACTGGGCAGTGACAGGGCCGGGCCAGCGAGAAGCAACGCCAAGGCAGGACCTTTGCCCATACCGGAACCGATCAGGCCCTGCAAAATCGGCACTTCCGTTAATGTGGCGAAGTACATAAATGCACCGGTCACAGACGCCAAGAGATTCGCTCGCAGCGAATTGCCGCCAACCGCCCATTCGACCCAGCGATTAGGAATCAGTCCTTCATGGCCCGGACGCCCCAAAAAGGCCCCGGCGAACAAAACGCCGAAAAACAGCAGGGGCAGTATTTGTTTGGCAAACGTCCAGGTGGAGCTGAACCATTCTTCGGATTCACCCGAAGTGGTACCGGTGCTCCATGATAAACCAATTACCGCGGCGGCAAACGGTATCATTAACATCATGCCTTCCATCGGCAAAGCAATTGCCAGAATAATCACCGGAGCAGCCGTGACAACAATCTTCCACCACCTGATATTGAACCAGATGACCAGAATCACCGCCAATGCCGCCGCGAAAACGCCCGTAATAAGCCATTTATGCGTCCAGATTGTCGTCCATACGCCCTCGACCAGCTTCTTTTCGATGATTTGCTCTGCCGAAAGCGTAATTTCGCGGCCTTGCTGGTGACCCTGCGTCAGTTTAAGAGTATATGCGGGCGCTTCAATCTGCCCGTGCTCGGGCGACTTGAGAACCGATGCCCTGAAAGTTTGTCCATCGGCTGTCTTAAAGAGAAAATCGGTTGTTGCTCCCCAGTTGGCAAAGACCAGTATCCCAACCATGACTGCAAAAAACACTGCGTTTTGCCAAAGCGGTCTTCTTACCTTAGGTTCCGGCATGGCCATTTGACCGTTGGCTTTCTTCAACTCCTCTTTGCGGTAAATAAAATGCATAATGAGACCGATTATCACGCTGAAAGCAATTGCCCCGACTGCACGGGCAATACCTAACTCAAGCCCGAGAATTCTCGCAGTTAAAATAATCGCAAGCACATTGATGGCGGGACCGGAATACAGAAATGCGGTTGCAGGACCGAGACCGGCGCCCATTTTGTATATGCCTGCAAACAACGGCAAAACCGTGCAGGAACAAACCGCTAAAACAGTTCCCGAAACACTTGCCACGCCGTAGGCAAGTATCTTATTTGCTCCTGCGCCGAGATATTTCATCACCGAAGCCTGGCTGACAAATACGGAGATTGCGCCGGCGATAAAGAAGGCAGGGACAAGACAGAGCAGAACGTGCTCTCTGGCGTACCATTTGACTAAGTGCAGGGATTCGCCGACCGCGTTGTCGAAACGGCTGCTGCCGACGGGCAGATAGAAACAGGCGAGAAAGACCGCCGCAATCAGGAACAGCTTTTTCCATTCATTCTTGAAATCCACGTCCAGATCTCCTATCGCAGAGCTGTGAGCAGTTTTTTGTTTTCCTCGGCCTGCTGTTTGAGGACAGCGGTGACGCAGGAGAAGAAATCAAGAATACAGACGCACTTGAGTCTGTATATCACTTTGAGTCCTTCTTTTCGATACTCCAGCACGCCTGCGTTGACCATTACCGAGAGGTGCCGGGAGACGTTTGAGCGTTCGGCCCCGACGTGCTCGGCAATGTCGCAGACGCACTGCTCCCCGTCCTTGAGGAAATTGACGACGGCGATTCGCAGCGGGTGGGCTACGGCCTTTGCGATCTCCGCCTGTTTCTCAAACAACAGCAGTTTCTTCTTATCCAACATAGAATCTCCTTAATACAATTACTATAAGGCTTCTGCAAAATTGCAGGTTAGGCCTACTTAGAAAAGAAAAAATCGTCTGTTGATTTTTTCTTTTCGATGCCAACGTATTGTCTCGTAACCGCTTAGGTAATTATTGAAGAAAATCATAAAACAGATCTTCTTCAACAATATAGGTCTAACCTGCAATTTTGCAGAACTCATCAGTTACTATGTGATAATATACTCATATAGTAATATAAAGTTCGCGCGGCGTCAACTTTTTTTTGGTTGTTGGGGCTTTAGGCCTATGGTCCAGCCGGCGTATCTTCCAAATCCTCTGGAGCGGCTATTTTAGAAACGGCCTGACGGACTACTTCTACTCGCTGCTCAATACTAAATTCAATCTTCCGGCAACGGCCTGCCTTTAGTCTCCCTCGCCCAGAGCAGGGCCGCGATGCCGAAAAAGTAGATGCCTGTGATGATGATTGAGCCTACGCGGAAGGGTTCGGGGACCCCGTGCCCCTTGAGCACTTCAACCAGGTAGGCGGTCCCGAAAAGGGCGGCGGCGCTGACGATGCGACCGACGTTGTAGCAGAAGCCTACACCTGAGCTGCGCAGACGCGTCGGGTAAAGCTCAGGGAAATAAATCGCATAACCCCCGAAAACCGAAAGCGTAAAGAAACCGAGTATCGGCGGCATCCAG
>Ga0315288_10012223_pt1 | contig 10799 bp, 10 predicted proteins | sample YL17G11_20_MG_FD_203454 | JGI IMG/M metagenome (GOLD analysis project Ga0315288, IMG submission 203454) | Sediment microbial communities from Yellowstone Lake, YNP, Wyoming, USA - YL17G11_20 | ecosystem: Environmental > Aquatic > Freshwater > Lake > Sediment | place: USA: Wyoming | collected...
TGCGGGCCATCGGCGAGACGATGGTCGTCTGGATGGCCTCGGGCAACGCCGCCCAGATTCCAAGCCCGTGGTGGGACATCACCCAGTCGGTCCGCACGATGACCGCCACAATCGCCGGCGAGATGGGCGAGACGGTGCAGGGGTCGGCGCATTTCCGCTCGCTCTTCGCCATCGGCCTCCTGCTTCTGGCGTTCACGTTTGCGCTGAACCTCGTGACCGAGCATTTCCTGCGGCGCGTGCGGCAAGCGGGGGGTGGCGCGAAATGACCAACGCTCCTCTTACTCCCGAGCCGACAACCTCCGGGCGGCGGCTCCGCCTGCGCGGCCTGCTGGACAAGGGATTCACTCTGCTGGCCGGCGGCGCGGTTCTGGCGATCGCGCTGGCGTTGCTCGTCGTCCTGGCGCCGATGCTCTGGCGCGGGGCAAGCGCGGTCGTCTTCCCGGGCACGGTCGAGTTCCGCCGCATGCAATTGAGTCAGTTCAACCGCGGCGACCGCGTGGGCGTGGCGGTCGAACTGGGCGAGGTCGCCGAGGCCCGGAAACCGGTTTACGCCCTGCTGGACCGGTTCAAGCGCGGCATTGCCACCGACGACCTGAAGGAAGACGCCCGCCGCCTCTACCGCGAGTTTGGAAAACAGTTGGACGGGCGCGACACGGCGGCAGCCGATCGCGCCGAGTTACGGTCTCTGGCGAAGCGGCTGCGCGATGACTTCACCGCGGCCCTCGAAACCACCGACAAGGCGGCGGCACAGGCCGCGCTCGGCCGGGTGCTCCAGAATGCGGAGGACGCGCGGCTGAAGGGCACGGTCGCCGAGGGCTTCTTCGCGATGGCCCGCGACTACGGACGGATCGTCGAGACCGTGGACCTCGGCCACCGTGCGGAGTATGCCAAGGCTTTGGCGGAGGTCCAGGAGTCGATTCGCGGTCTTTTCGGGCCGCCGCCGAACGCCGAGCGTCCGCCCCTCGTGATGGACCAGTACGGCGCCACGCGATGGGATGCGGCCGAGAAGCATCTGGACCGCCTGCTGACCGCCGAGACGTGGGTCGCCGGGGGGCCGGGCGAGACCCTCCAGCGCGTGCGGACTCCGCGCGAGCAGCAGTTTGCCGGCACCGACCTGGCGCCGCTCTTTCCGCTCGTCCGCGAGCACGTGACGAAAATGCTGCAACCGCGGTGGGCGTTCTACTGGCAGTACTTCATCGACGACAGCCTGTCGGGCCACTACTTCGGCGGTGTCGGGCCGGAGATACTCGGCACGCTTCTCATCACGGTCCTGGCAATCCTGTTCGCCTTTCCGCTGGGCGTCATTGCGGCGGCGTACCTGGTGGAGTGCGCCAGCGACAGCCGCACGGTCCAGTTGATCCGCACGTGCATCAACACGCTGGCCGGGGTGCCGAGCATCGTGTTCGGCTTGTTTGGGCTGGCGTTCTTCGTTGTGTTCCTGCTGCCGCTGTTCGGCTTGCCGCAGGGCTCCAGCGCCTTGGCGGGCGGGCTGACGCTGGGCCTGCTGGTTCTTCCGATCATCATCCGGGCGAGCGAAGAGGCCATCCGCTCCGTGCCGCAGACCTACAAGGAAGCGGCGCTGGCCCTCGGCGCCGGGCGCCTACGGTGCTTCCTGACAGTGACGCTGCCGGCGGCGCTACCGGGCATTCTGACGGGGGCGATTCTGAGCGTCAGCCGCGCGGCAGGCGAGACGGCGCCTATCCTCTTTACGGCGGCGGTGGCGATGGGCTCGTCGTCGTGGCCGCCGTGGTCGGCCTTGGCCAAGCCGACGCAGACGCTGGCGTACTCCAGCTATCACCTGGCAGTCGGGGACCGGTTGGCCTCGCTCGTGCCCCACAACCAGTACGGCATGGTCATGACGCTCATCCTGCTGGTCCTGGTCCTGAACATTGCGGCCATCGTGGTGAGGTCCCGCATGGCCAGGCGGCTTCGCGGTCAGTAAAGAGAGGTGGAAGATGCTCAGCACATCACAAGAGAGAGGGCCGACAATGGCCGAAACGCTCGATGAACCTTCTCGGATACCCGCGCCCGCCGAAGCGGCGCTGCGCGCCCCGAAGCCGACGCTTTTCGCCCCGGAAGGCGCGCCGTCGCCGGCCGCCGATGCCATCATCCGCTCGTGCGGTTTCTCGCTCTTCTACGGGCAGAAGGCCGGGGTAAAGAATATCACGATGGAGATTTACCCGCGCCGCGTCACGGCCATCATCGGCCCGAGCGGCTGCGGCAAGAGCACGTTCCTGCGCAGTATCAACCGCATGAACGACCTCATCCCCGGCGTGCGAACCGAGGGCCGCCTGGAGGTCAACGGCACCGACGTTTACGACCCGCGCATCAACCTGCCCAACCTGCGGCAACAGGTGGGCATGGTCTTCCAGAAGCCCAACCCGTTCCCCAAGAGCGTGTACGACAACGTGGCCTACGGCCGGCGGTTCCAGGGCGCGCGGTCGCGGGGCGAACTGGACGAAGTTGTGGAGAAGTGCCTGCGCGCCGCCGCGCTGTGGGAGGAAGTCAAGGACACGCTCCACAAGTCGGCCCTGGCGCTTTCGGGCGGCCAGCAGCAAAGACTCTGCATCGCGCGGGCGCTGGCCACGCAGCCCAAGGTGCTGCTGATGGACGAGCCGTGCTCGGCGCTTGACCCCATCGCGACCGGCCGCATCGAAGAGCTTATCGCTACCCTCAAAAGCGATTACACGATCGTCATCGTCACGCACAACATGCAGCAGGCCGCCCGTGTCAGCGACCGCACGGCGTTCTTCTGCCTCGGCGAACTGGTGGAGTACGGCCTGACGAGCACCATCTTCACGAAGCCGGCGAAGAAGCAGACCGAGGACTACGTGACCGGGCGTTTCGGTTGATAGATAGGAGTTCTGGCAATGCGGCAACTTCAAGATCGCCTTGACCGCCTGATGCTTCGGCTGGACCGCATGGGCATGCGCTGCCAGCAGGCGGTGCTCGACGCCCTTGCCGCCGCCGAGGGCCGCGACGCCATCGCCGGCAGCCTCGTGGATGAGCAAGACAGCGAGATCGACCGCGAGGAAGTGGACATCGAGCAGGAGTGCATCCGCCTGCTGGCCCTCTACCAGCCGGCGGCCATCGACCTGCGAACGATATGCTTCGCCATCAAGGCCAACAACGACCTGGAGCGGATCGCCGACAAAGCGGCCGGCATCGGCCGGCGCGTCAAGCACGTCGCCGCGGAGCGGATCGACCTGGCGCAGTATCCCGGATGGACCGACCTCGTGCGAGGGGTCACGGAGCGGCTCGATAAGACCCTGCGCGCCATTGGCACGCGGAATCTCGACGCCGCCCGCGACGTCATCGCCTCGGACGCCGAAGTCGATGCCGCCTACGGACGGTTCGTTCGCACCGCGCTCAGCCATGAACGTTCCGACCCGGCGGGGGTGGACGTTGTTCTGACGCTGACACTTCTGGCCCGGGCGCTGGAACGCATCGGCGACCTGTGCACCAACATCGCCGAAGATGTGGTGTTCCTTTGCACCGGCGATATCGTCCGCCACGCCAAGGCCCGCGAAGAACCAGGAGAATGATGTCGGCGAGAGTGGCAGAAGGGGCGAAAGGAGAAATGCCGTGGCCAAGCCCAAAGTCCTGTTCCTTTGCACCGCCAACTCGGCCCGAAGTCAGATGGCGGAGGCCTTTCTCAGAGAATATGCGGGCGACCGGTTCGAAGCTTACAGCGCCGGCACGGAGCCTACCGAAGTGCACCTCCTCGCCAGGCGCGTAATGGCCGAGGTCGGCATCGACATGGCCGGCCAGCGCGCCAAGGGGGTGGGCGAGTTCCTCGGTAAGATGAACCCGGCCTACGTCATCATCGTGTGTGAGAAGGCCAGGCAGCAGTGCCCGACGGCGTTTCCCGCCACCGGCGCCACGATGATCGCGTGGCCGATTGATGATCCGGCCGAGGCCGTGGGCAGCGACGAGGAGAGGCTGGGCAGATTCCGCGAGGCCCGCGACCAGATTGAAGCCAGAATCAGGGACTGGCTCGAACGGGGTACGCGGTCTTGATTGGGTTCTCCCTTTGTCTTCCTACGTCCTCTGACGCGGGCGCCGGAGCGCCGGGCCGGTCCCGAAGGCTTCCGCTGCGAACCTCGAACTCATGAGCGCGGCCGCCTTCGCCCGTGGCGTAGATGACGACGTAACTCATCTCCTTCCACGAGGCGAAGTGCGTCGAGCCGTCGGCCGTTCGCGCCAGTTCCCACACGGGCCGCCACGTCCCGGTGTTCAGGTAGAACCGGTCCGCCCCATCTCGCGCAAGGGGCCCCAGCGGCACGCTCTCGACCCGGTGCGTGTGGCCGTACACGACAAAGCGCGGCGGCAGCCCGTCGGCCCCGCGCTCGGCCAGGGCGCGACCGGCATAGCGCGACCCGGGCGCGTGGGTCAGAATCTGCCAGGCGTTGATGACGCGGTCCGCCAGACCCGTCCAGAGGTCGAGCGTGCCGACCTTCATGTGCCGGATCTGCTCCAGAAACACGCGGAAGCCGAGCCGCTCGTGCCAGCGAAGGTGCTGCCGCATCACGCCGTCAAGGGCGGGATTGCGGCGGAAATCGTCGACGCAGCGCCGGGCGGCCCGACGGGCCGCGGCGTGGAACCGGGGATGACCCCCGCCCACTTTCGAGATCGTGTGGAGTATCCAGGCGGGGATGTGCATGCACGGCCGCACGTTGTCGATCTCACGCAAGCGCCGCAGAAGATCGTCGCACGCCGGGTCGCCCGCGAGTTCCTCGGCCAGGGCCAGCGGCCACCGGTTGACCAGTTCCACGACGACGGCGTCGCCGAAACTGGACGCCTCCCACCCCTCGGCCGAGTTGCTGTTCTTGCGGTCGTATTCGTTGCCGTGCCGGGCCACCACGTCGTAGGCGCCGGGGGGCGACACGAACTCAAAAGGAAACCCGTGCTCGGCGTAGATGCGGGGCAGCCTCAGATGCTGCGCCACCAGCCGGCGGCAGGACGCATACCGGTTGATGAGCCAGTCGTGGTTGCCCAGCACGTAGTCGAACTGAACGCGATCGGACGGCAGGTGGCTTCGCTCTGCCACGTGGCGGGGAATCTCTCGCAGGCACTTGAGGGCCGCCGCATTGTGGTCGATGATCGACCGAAGGATTTCGAGGGTTACCGCTTCCTGTTCTTCGCTCGGCGGGTTCCAGGGCCTGCACGAGGGCGAATGTTGCGACCAGCGCGTGCTGCGGATGACGTCCAACCCATCGCCCAGCAACACGAGGCGGACCCGGGAGGCCCGCCGCCGGACGGCCATCGCGGCCACCTGGTCGGCGAACTGGCCGAAGGCCTCGGCGTTAATGGTTTCGCCCGACGAACCATCGGTCAGGTGGATATCGCTGAAGAGGACCAGCATGGGCTTACTGCACCGGCGAGGTCGAGTTGGGGGCCTCCTTGGCCGCCTCAACCCAGAAGTGCCTGTTGGGCGACAGGGCCCGGAGCACCGCCGCCGCCAGGTGGGCGGTCTCGAGGCAGGTAAGAAGCACCGCTCCCGCCACGATCTTCTCGGTTCCGGGGTCCGTCCACAAGATGCGATACTTCATGGCTCGCCTCCGTTTCTGTGCCTGTGCCTGGATCGGTCGCACGCACGCTTGTGCTGCGGCCCACGTCGCAAGCATTGTAGAGGACGGGCGCAAAGGAAGCGCTAAGAGGCGAAACAACTCGCGCTAAATCGAGGCGGGAGCCGCTGCGGCTAAAAGCGGGAACCCCCATGGAGCAACTCCAGGCGATCCCGTTCGGCCTGCCGTGCAACATGCTGGGCCAGGAGACGGTAGTATTCAAAGTCCGCCAGCGGCCCGCTTGTTCGCACGAAGCCGTCCTCATCGAGCACCAGTACCGCCGTCGGGGTCTGCACACGGTACAACCGCCGCAAGAGGCCCTCCGGGTCGCACAGCGAGATCAGGTTGCCCACAGTGTCGCCGCGCGCCAGGGCGCATTTCTCGTGGGCCGCGCGGTTGTCGGCCGGCCCCGCGACCTCGATGATCGAAACGTCCCGCCCCACGCAGGAAGCGGAGCGGACGACGTCGGAGTTGGCGTCCAGGCACGGCTGGTCGGTAAACACGAGAATCGTAGCGTCGTTATAGAGCGAGAAGAGCGTCCGGGTCTGCCCCGCCGATTCAACCAGGATCGCCCGGGCCCCTTTTTTCGCAATAACGGCCTTCGGCTCATAGCCCACGACCGTGCCGACCAGCGGCCCGGCGATCATGGAGTGGTTGCATCCCGCCACGGACAGCAGCAGGATTCCTGCAACGGCCGCGATCAACGCCTTTCGTTTCGTGTCCATGATGGATCCTCCCACCGCGCGAATTGCGGCGCCCGGGCCTGCCCGGACGACGCAAGCCGGCGATACGCGCCCACCTCTTTGAATCATAGCAGGCGGAAAAGCGGCCATCAACGGCGAGATTGCCCCTGCTCGCAACCCTCAACGCAATCTTGCGCAGTGCTAGCGCCCCCTTAACAAGGGTGCTCTAGAATCCTGTGCCATGCGAACGTACATGCTGAGGGCAATCCGGGTTCTCGTTGTTGTTGCGGCGACCGCGCCGGTGGCCGCACTCCTCGCGGGCTGTTCGACCGGCGAACACCGGCTGCCGGCCGGGCCGCTGCCCGAGGTCACACCGCACGAACTTATTATTGAACACAATGCATGGGTGAATTCTCACGCCATGCTCTGTGCGCAGGCCGACCTTCCGACCTTTATGAGGGCCCCGGCGCTCTTGCAGGCGCTCCGCGGGTTCCGCATCGAGCCGAAGCCGGACCAGGAGATGGAGTTGGACGACGTCGGCGTACACGCGGTCCTCTCCGAACACGGCCCGGCCGGCAACGTGTCGCGGCGGACCTGGTTCAACCGGTACACGCTTCGCCCGGCGCGCGTCGAGATGTACGACCCCGCCGGCCGGTGCGTGGTTAGCGCCGAGATGCTCGGCTATGAGCGATTCGGGGCAACCGACGTCTGTTCGATCTTCCGCGGCTGGTCCAGCAGCGGCGAGGAAGTCCGTGTCGAAATCGACCTCGTCTCCCTGGGCCACGACGCGCGGCCTGAGTACAGTGTCGTCGAGCATCGCGCCTCGCAGGGCGGTTAGGGCAATAGTCCGAGAAAGGACGGCGTGAGATGGAATCGACCTTCTGCTGGTTGCTGACCGATGCCCTGGGCCAGTCCTGCGTCAGAACGGGGCGGTGGCTTCGCTGGAGCACCGGAGAAACTCACGCCTTCTGGTTGACCAGCGTCACCGGCTACTACTGCGACAGCCGCCACTTGCCGTACCTGCTTGATCCGCTGTACGAGCGGCACGGCCCCGGGGCGCGGCTGTGGCTCTCGGAAGTCGGCGACATGCGGCACGTGGACGCGGTGCGCATCGAATCGCGCCTGTGGACGACGCTCCACGAATGCGCCCGGCCGGCATGGGTAGGCAGCGACGCCGATGCCCGCGTGCGTCTGCGGTTTGCGTTGCTTGCCGCGAGCGTTGCCCAGCCCAAGTCCGGTCTGACAAACGTCCTCAGCGCCGTCTCGCTGCACGACCTTCAGGATGCCGCCGCCCGGAGCGACAGGGCGTGTGCCGCCGCCCGTCGCGGCGCGCCGCTGCCCCAGTCAACCTGCCTGGCTGCGTCGGCGGTCCGCTCGGCCGCAACTCTGGCAGCGGACGAGTCCGCGGCGGCGGGCCTTGCCCTGAGGCAGTACCCGCTCTACGCCTGGTCCGCCGGCATGGCGGCGGTCTGCGCCTGCGTGGACCTGTCGCCCCTGGCGGACGAGGCTGTCCGGCGGGAATCCGGAAGCATTGGCACGCCTGCCTGGGCCCCCGAGGTCGTGACGGTCTAGGGCACGCGCCATCCTCCCGCGCGGCGCAGGATTAACACACTCCTTACTTTCTCTTCCTATTCGCTTAACCCTGCTCGGCCATACTTCCTTCCGCAGTGGCAGCCAGGTCGGCCGCGTGGCCGGCGTGGCGGGTCTTGCATCAAGCAAACATTGAAAGGAGGCATCATGTTGCACCGATCGATTCTCACCGCAGGCGCAGTGCTGCTGGCCGCCGTCACGGCGGCAATGGCAGAGGCTCCGCCGACCGAACAGGATGATGTTAAGACAACGGTCGAGGCCCTCAGGCAGCGCAACCGCGATCTGGAGCGGCGGTTGACGCAACTGGAGTCGAAGATCGGCGCCAGCGCCGAGCAGCAGCAGATGCAGCGAGAGGAAATCCGCAAACTGATCGACCAGACGCTGGCGGAAAACAAGAAAATGTTCTCCCCGGACTGGATGGAGAACCTGAAGTTCTCCGGCGACCTGCGCCTGCGCTACGAGTACCGCCGACGCGAGACCAGCCCGCGGGCCGATGAAAGCCGCGCGCGGTTCCGCCTTCGTTTCGGGTTTGAGAAAACATGGCCGAACGAGGATCTGATGGTCGGCTTCCGCCTGGCTTCGGGTTCGAGCAACGATCCGACGAGCACGAACCAGACCTTCCAGATGTTCCAGAAGGATCCCGTCTGGATCGACCGGGCCTACGCCAAGTGGACGCCGAAGGCCGTCAAGGGGTTCTCGATCACGGCCGGTAAAATAGCAAACCCGTGGGAAACGTCGGACATGATCTGGGATTCCGACGTAAACCCCGACGGCGTCTGGGCGCAGTACGACGTGCCCGGCCTCGGCCCGGTCACGCCGTTCGTTGGCGCCGGTGCGTTCCAGTTGTACGCCCCCGAGAACACGACGCGGCCGAACGCCGATCTCATGTCCTACGCGGCTGGCATACGCTTCCAGATCACCAAGGACGTCAAGTGGACAATGGCCGGCAACTTCTTCGAGTACTCGAACCTTGACTCCGCCCTCGCGGGCGGCGCCTTCGCGGGTCGCGGCGGCAACACCAACATCCGCGATTCGCGGTTCCACATGTTCGACCTGTCGAACAAGGTCGAGTTTGTCGCCTTCAAGCTGCCCTGGACCGCACACGTCGATTGGGTCCAGAACAACGACAACAACCTGGCGACGCACCGCAACACCGGGTTTGCCGCGGGCCTGAAGGTCGGGCAGAACAAGAAGAAGGGAGACTGGTCGGCGCGGTACCAGTGGAAGAAGCTGGAAGCCGATGCCGTTCCGGATTACTTCGCCGAAAGCGATTTCGGATGGAACACCTTCACGAACCGCAAGGGCAGCCTGTGGGGCGTGGACTACAACATCACCGACAACATGACCGCCGGCGTTTCGTTCTTCCTGACGGAACCGATCAAGGCCGCCGGGGCCAACATCCAGGAAGACCGGTTCACCGTGCAAGCCGACCTAGTGTGGAAGTTCTGAGTACGCAAAACCGATGCAAGCCGAGATGTGACAGTGCGCGGACCGACGCTCCCGGCACGGCGACCGGGAGAGTCGCCGCGCGCCCGCCCGTACTCCTGACGAAATTCGGTCGAGCAGATGTGGCCGAAGGTGAAGGCGTACTTGCGCAAGGTCAGTGCCCGCACCCTGGACGCCTTGATCACGGCCATTGGGCAGGCCCTGGCGTCGGTCACGGCCGCAGACGTTGAAGGCTGGTACGAGGATTGTGGCTATGTCGCCACCCGAACTCAAAATGCTCTTGGAGTCTGAGACGTCGGCCATGGAACTGCGGATTTCGTATCCGTGTGTCTTCGCTGCGAGCAAGTGCTTGTCGTTCGCATCCGACCTGGCCCGAACAGAACGCCTTGCGGTAAGTCCATCATCCGTCAGTAGTTATCGACTGCCCCCCGGACATTGCCAACACGGAGTCTTGACCTTCCTAACACTTCCCTCTACAACATAAGAACGCCAGAGGTAGTCGTCGCGGTTGTCGTGCCAGAAAATGGGCTTGTGGTCCGAGAACCGTAAGTGCTTCTTGTGACACAACTTGCGCCCGTAGCTCAATGGATAGAGTCGCGGACTTCGAATCCGAAGGTTGCCCGTTCGAATCGGGCCGGGCGCACCAACGCAACTCCTTGTTCTTGCAAGACCTGCGAATGGCCGTCTTTCGCTCGTCGATCCCCGAGCCCGCTGGTGCGGCAACTTGGGAGCGGAGAGTACCTGGCCCGGTTGGCGCGTGACCTGCGGCCAATCGGATCGCGGCCCTCGGCCCAAGTGAGGACGGGCGGCCCGTGCCCGGACCGCCCGTCGGATGTTCCCGCCCATCAGTCACCGCTGCCGCGACCCTCACTTCCGCCGGCGTCGCAGGAGCATGCCCAGCCCGCCCAGGGCCAGCAGCGACAGCGTCGCCGGCTCGGGGGTCGCCAGCCCCAGGCCCAGCGGGTCGCCGGCGCCGGCCGCCCCGCGCGGATACAGGGCCCCCAGGATCGTCGCATCGGCATCGGTGATCTTGCCGTCGCCCGTCAGATCGCCTTCCCACCAGTAGCGGCCGGTCGTCAGCCCGTTGTCGTACGTCGCGCCCAGGATCGTCGCATCGGCATCGCTCACCAGCCCGTCCAGGTTGATGTCGGCCGCCCAGGTGAACCGCACCAGGACGCTCGTCGCATCGACGCCCACGTCGCCGAACGTGCTCAGTTGCTGCGCCTCCGGCAGGAGGGCGTTGTCGAGGTAGCCCACGGCGTACAGCGTATTGGCGGCAATCGCCAGGCTCGACGTGATGCCGTTGCCCAGCCAGTCGCCGCCGTTGCGGCCGCTGACGATCCACTTCTGCACATCCTCCAGCGGGCTGATGGTGTCGTAATCGATCACCAGGAATCCGTCCGTCAGGTCCCACTTGCCCGTGCTGACCATCGAGAGGGCCTTGATTACGTTGGTCGCCCGGTCGGTGGCGCTGGTCTTGAGCGTGCCCGCCAGGCTGACGCTGTCCATGCCG